>Ga0070658_10000628_pt1 | contig 30480 bp, 25 predicted proteins | sample KBSC13metaG_FD_64664 | JGI IMG/M metagenome (GOLD analysis project Ga0070658, IMG submission 64664) | Corn rhizosphere microbial communities from Kellogg Biological Station, Michigan, USA - KBS C1-3 metaG | ecosystem: Host-associated > Plants > Roots > Rhizosphere > Soil ... | reverse complement strand
CGAGCTTCACCACATCCGGCTCGATGACGCTGAGCATGGCCAGCGAATGTGGGTGCGCCCCGACGTCGTCGAGGGCGATGCCCCAGCCGGCTTGGCGGACCTTTTCGACGAAGCGCAACAGGGTGGCCGGCCGTTCCAGGAGCGCGCGTTCGGTGAGCTCGATGATCACCCGCAACCCGCCGATCGCCCTCGCCAGAACGGGCATTGCGTCGATCGGCGCCGCCGACAGCACGCGCGGCTCCACGTTGAGGAATACGGTGAGCGGAGGACGCAACCCGACATCCAGCGCAGCCCGCAGGACGGTGGTGCGGCAGTGCCAGTCCAGGTCCTCGAGACGGTCCGCGGCGCGCGCGGCGTCGAACAGGTCATCGGGCATGTGCAGCGGCGAGCCCTCCGGCCCGCGACATAATCCTTCGAAGGCGACGACGGCACCGGTGAACAGATCGACGATGGGCTGGAACTGCGGGGAGATCCCCTCGTGGTCGAGGATCAGACCGATCTCATCGGTCGAGGTGGTCATATGGCCCCCGCCCTGCCTAGGCTTCGCGTCCGATCTGCCTAGGCTGATCGCCCCCCGCCGCGGAACGCATCACCTCATCTGGACGACGACAGGGCCGCGGGCTCAGTCCGCGAGGACGTGCAGCGCCGTGGCGATCAGCAGTCGTGCCGCCATCAGATCGTCGAGCGTCGCCTCGGGATCGGTGGGCGCGGTGACAACTGCTGCGTCCAGGGACGTCCGCGCCTGCTCGAGCAGGTCGCGAAAGGGCCGCCCGGCCGCGCGAGAAGAAGGTCGATCGGAAATCACCACGTCATCACCGAAAATCGTTATCGCCACTCTGAGTGAGCGGTACGCGCCTCAGAGCGAAGATACGACGCCTTGCGACTCGGGCCGATAGACAGACGTCCCGCTGGGACGGACAGTTGTCGGGCTACGTCTCCGTTGGCTCCCAGCGGCCGAGGATGCTGGTGAGCTGGTCGTCCTCGGCCACATCGCCGGGACGAGAGGGCGGATAAGGCGTCGCCGTACGACGGTAGGCGTTGCAGGCACCCCACGCGTACGCCGCGACCGCCACGATCAGGGCGCCGGTCCCATAGTGGTAGCCGAGCGGACGCGCCGCGGCGTGCAGTGTCGTCGCTGCGAGCTGGGTCTCAGCCGAGCGCAGCCACAGCGAGGCGAAGAGCGGTCCGAGGATCAGCCACAGCCCGCCCAGCACGGCGAGCGCGGCGCCCAGCCGGGCGAGCACCCGGGGCGCGGCAAACAGCACGAGCAGCCCGCCGAGTACCACGGCTGCGCCGGGTGCCGCGTGCAGCTGCCAGTGCGCCGTCGTCCACTGCCAGGCCGGGCCGGGGTCCATTCGGTAGCCGAACGCGGGACCGGCGTAGGCGACGATGCCGCCCCAGGCTCCGAGCAGGATCAACAGGAGTCCGAATAGCCGGATGCGAACCTTCATCACGCGCCTCCACCGTGGGCCCCCGATGCTCTGGGTTGTACCCGTTCGGAGCGCGGTCGAGCCGCACGCGGGTCAGCGGGTTGCTTCCGCCAGCACCGGCTTGAGCGTCTCGTACTGGTCCACGCACATGCCGGCGCCGACGGCGACGGTGCGCAGCGGCTCGTCGGTCACCTGCACCGGCATGCCGGTCTCGTGCCGGATGCGCTCGTCCAGACCCCTGAGCAGGGCTCCGCCACCGGCCAGCGTGATGCCGTAGTCCATGACATCCGCCGCGAGCTCCGGGGGACACGTGTCGAGCGTCGCCTTGACCGTGTCGAGGATCTGGTTGACCGGCTCCTCCGTCGCCCGGCGCAGCTCGGTGGCGTCGACGAGCACGGTCCGCGGCAATCCACTGACGAGATCGCGCCCACGGATCTCGGCCTTCAGCTCGTCCGGCTGCGGGAACGCCGACCCGGCCGCGATCTTCAGCTGCTCGGCAGTGGCGTCGCCGACCGCCAGCGCGTACTCCTTCTTGATGTAGGCCTGGATCGCCTCGTCGAGGTCGTTGCCGCCCACCCGCGTCGCCGTCACGGACACCATGCCGCCGAGCGAGACGACCGCGGTTTCGGTGGTGCCGCCGCCGACGTCGACGACCATGCTGCCGCGCGGTTCGTGCACGGGCAGGCCGGCGCCGATCGCTGCCGCTAGCGGCTCCTCGAGCAGATGCACGCTGCGCGCCCCGGCTTTGAAACACGCATCACGTACGGCGCGACGCTCGACGCCGGTCAGCCCTGATGGCACCGCGACGACCAACCGTGGCTTGGCCAGGTGGCGTCCGCCGTGCACGCGCTGGATCAGGTAGCGGATCAGCCGCTCCGTCGTCTCGAAGTCGGTGATGACACCGGCGCGCATCGGCCTGATCGTCGTCAGCCGCGGCGGGGTGCGGCCGATCATCGCCTTCGCCTCAGCGCCGGCGGCGACCATCCGGCCCGACACGGTGTCCACCGTGACGACCGATGGCTCGTCGACAACGATGCCGCGCCCGCGCACGTAGACGAGAACGTTCGCGGTGCCCAGATCGATCGCGAGGTCGCGCCCCAGCGCGAGGGTGGTCGGCATCAACTCTCCTGTCGAAGTACGCACAGAATGACAGAGGGAACAGTCACCCTGAATCCGGACAGGCGACTGATCCTACGCGGTCCGGGTGTCCCACCACAGCGTCACGACGTCTCGGGGCAGATCGGCCTCTCCCATCAGCCGGTCGACCTCCGGCTCAGATGTGGCCGGCAAACACAACCGGCGTCGGTTGAGCGTGACCATCACCTGGCGCGGAACGTCGCGTGCCGGCCGTTGCCACCGCTGTTGCGAGACGTGCAGCCCGGCATCGGTCAAGACCTCGACGGCAAGCTCGGCGCTGGGCCCGCGCGGCCGGTCGATGCCGTGGAAGTGTCGCCACAACGGAGCGGTTGCGACGAGCGGGTGAACAGCGGTCAGCTCGATGACGACTCGTCGTCGCGCTTTCGCCGTCAGCGCCAGAGCGAACTCAGGAAGCTCGGGCACGTTGTAGAAGACGTGGTGGCAGACCACGACGTCATGCGGGTCCACGCTCGACGCTGCCGTTGGCCACGCGCCTTCGATCTCGCGGTGCGCCACGCCTGCGTTCAATGCCGCCGCGGCGAAGGCCGCCAACATGTCCGGGCTGGAGTCGACGCCGGTGATGATTTTCGCCGGTGGCACGAGGGCGATGCTCGCCGCGCCGCCTCCGCACCCGACATCGAGCACGTCGCCACCCGAGCCCATCGCCGCAAGCGCGCGGTCGGCAGAGACCGATCTGCCCGCGGCAGCCTGCGCGGTGAACAACTCGACCGGAAAACCCCACGGCGGCTCCGGCGCTGCTTGCAGGATCTCCGGCGGTATCGCCCAGGCGGCGAGCTCGTCGCGCCACTGTTCTGTCGCGGACGTCATGGGTCCACTATCACGGTCGCCCCTGTCACCGGCGCGAGGTGTGAGGGCTAGCGAGGGCTAGCTGATCCAGCGATTGCGCAGCGCGATGGCGACGGCGTGCGTGCGGTCCGAAGCATGCAGCTTGACGAAGCTGCTCTCCAGCCTTGCCTTGACGGCGGACACGGATATTCCGAGTTCGTGGGCGATGCGCACGTTGGTGCAGCCGTCGGCCGCGAGTTTGAGCGCGGTCGCTTCAGCAGCCGTGAGAGGTCCGCGCAGAAGCATCAGCTGGTCGGCCAACTCGCCGGCCGTCGCTGCGACTGCGGACGCGCCAAGCGCGGACGCCACCTCGGTTGAACCACCAGTCCTGTCTGCCGCCAGCACCAACCGCACTTGCTTCTTCCGCAACGTCTGCAGGAGCGCCCTGGACAGCGCCGCACGTGTGGTCGGCAGGCATGCAGCAGCCGGCGTGCGCGACTGGATGGTCGTGCAGATGCGCTGCTCGTCGGCGTGATCCACCACCTCGACGCGAACACCTGCGTCGTCCAGCAGCAGCGCAACGACATGCAGCCGCAGCGTTGTCGCGTCTTCGTCGGGTAGCCACAGCAGAACATCGGCAGGGACGCTCGAGCGGCGGGATTGCTGACGCCGAAGCAGCTCACGCGTGGTGCGATGGAACGCCGTACGGCGATCCGTGGTCTCCTCCGCGTCCGTTCCGTCGCTCAGCAGCGGTTCCAGCACGTCCGCGAGAAGCAGCCGCCGATCCGGTTGCAACTCCTCGAGGAATCCCAGCATTCGCTCGGCGCCGACGAGGTCACCGTCACCGAGACAGAGGGCGAGTGCTGCGGACGTCTCGGCGAGCGCCGTGGACGTGTCGCGCAGGTCGACGTCGCGCACCGCGACGACATCGGGCTGGTGCGGAGGGGGCAGCGACGCTGACAGCGCGTCGTTCGACCGGGGTGGGAGCACCCAGTTGGACACCGCGTGTGCCCCCTTCGGACCTGACGCCATGAACCGTTCGCTAGATGTCTCAGTGAACTAAATGCCGCGCGTGTGAGGCAAATACCCAAACGGGTGAATATTCACCGTCGAGGGGTCTAGACGCAGGAAGGAATGGACATACCTGGCCAAATGGCCAGGTGTGTGTCGCGGCGCGAACGGTCACCGTCAAAGCAAAAGCGCGGTTCTCGGGTGTTCGTGGAGGGGCTATGGCAAGGACGCTCGCAATCGGCCGGCGAGGGGCGACGATGACGCGACAGGTGGATGGACCGCCGGTTGTCGTCGACCTGCTCGGCCGGGCCCTCGACTCACTCAATGAAGCGGCCGAAATCGTCGTCGACGACCCGGCTGCGGCTCTCGACGACCTTCTCGCTGCTCGGTTGCTCCTCGCGTCTGCGCTCGTGTCCGCCGAAATCTGATCCGACAGCTCGGCCAGGCAGGCGTCAAGTGCCGCCGTCGGGATGTCGAGGATGGGAGCCGGACGGGGAGTAGATGTGGACACCGGAACGGCCGCACGGGCGAATCTCGATGACCTGCCGAGGCAACGACAGGCGCGGTCGTCGCGCGAGAATCTCGCGGAGCTGGAACAGCTCGCCGCGTCCCTGTCTGCTCAGGCTGTGCGCCGGGAGCGCGATCAATCAGGGCGGGTCGATGACATCTGGCGGCCGCTGCCGTTCGTGGCGCAACAAGGCAGGCGCGGGCTGGGTGCAGCGCTCGCCCTTGTTGTCATGGCGGGCATCCTCGCCGGCCTCGGCTCCTTGATGATGCTGACCCGCTCGACCCCGGTCCGTTCGGGGGCAGGTGCTGTCGTTCCGGCGGCGTCGCTGGACACTGTGCGCCAACTCGGGCAAGCCGCAGGCCGACGCCTCGTCGCGAACGGCGCCGTCACCAGCATGGACGCCTGCCGATCGGCGTATGCCGCGGACGCCGCGGCATCACCCTTGGTGCTGCCTAAGGCTGCTGAAGACTCCGCTGCGCGACGCTCCTACGTCGCCGCCTGCACCTCGGTGGGTTCCGCCGGCTAGCGCGTCGCGCTGCTCCGTTCGACAACGCTGAGATCCGGCACCAACGAACTACATCGAGTAGTCACGGATTGCTGTTCGCGCTGGGAAGTGACCGGTTTTCAACGTTTACAGCTGCGGACGACATGGCCGACAGCGCATCGGCTAGTCCCACCGGCGGCCGGGGGCCTCGCCCGTTTGCCGCGGGAGGTTCATGCGAACGGCGCAGTTTATCGGCTCAAAACGCACGTTCCTGGCGTCGAATTCGCCTAAGTGTCTGGTGCACGCGACGGAGGGTTCACGCTGATCGAGACCGTCGTGACTCTTGTGGTCGGGGGCATCTTGATGGCGACGGCGACGATGGGGATGCACGCCTACGTCGTGTCGACTCGCGAGTCAGGGACAGCTGACCAGGTCCGCAGCACCCTGCGAAATGCACAGGAACAGGCAGTGTCCGAGGGGCGCACCTACTGCGTTTTCTTCACGTCGACGACCTGGACCGTCTACAAATCGGACTGCACCGTTGCCGCGGACAAGAGCAGCGGTCCCTATCAAGTCGCCGACAGCTCTCTTCAGTTGTCATCGATCAGCTTCACCCCGCCGTCACCGTCGATCCCCAACGACAACACCGCCTGCCCGGTCACCGGCCAGTGCGCCTACTTCTACCCACGTGGCACCGCGTTGCCGGGCAGCCTTCAGGTGACACGGCCGGGCAAGACCTATTCGATCTCAGTAGAGGGACTGACCGGTCGTGTGTCGCTGGCGTAGGGCGCTGTGGCGCCGGCCAGGACCGCGCGACAGCGGGTTCACCCTGATCGAAGTCATCGTGGCGCTGTCGCTGATCAGCATCGCGGCTACCGGATCGGTCCCGCTCCTCGTGACGGCGTTGCGTTCCGCGGTCACCTCGCGGCTCAACACGCAGGCGAAGAACCTTGCCCAGCAGCGGCTCGAGTCCATGCGCGACCTGGAGTATCACGTCGACCGGCAGAACGGGCCCTTCATCGACCTGCTCGACGTCTACTACACCGATCTCACGACAACACCCACGACTCGCACGCGTGCCAACGAGATCGAGGTGGGGCAGTGGGTTTCCGGCGGCGCTGCCGCGCCGGCTCCGTCCGGGCCGTTCTACCAAGTCAAGATCGCACAACTGCCGGATGACCAACGCTTCTCGCAGACGATCGACACGCAGTTCCTCAACACCGTCGGGGCTGCGTTGCCCGCGTCATCGTTCACTGGCTACACCAGCCAGACCGAAGGACACGACCAACCTCCGTCGTCGATCGTCGGCGTCACCCTCATCACCACTTGGACCGACCACGGCGTCTCGCACTCCTACACCACCTACACGCGCATCACTGACGGGCGCGGGCTCACGTCGTCTCTCACCAGCCAGGCTGAGGGCGAGTTCCTCCGCGTCTCCTCGACCGGCTCCACGGGCAACGCCCTCACCGTCGACGTCGCCGCGGCGAAGGCGAGTGGCGGCATGTCGACCGGATCCGTTGCGTCGGCTGACGTCTATGCATTGCAGGCCAACGACGCGACCGGCACGGACTACCTCGGAGCCACAGGCGTTGCCACGAGCCCGACCGGCGGCAACTCTCAGCACAGCCCGGCCAGCGCATTCAACGCGAACGGCAGTGGCGGGTGCGGCTGGGTCGGCGTCGGCCCCACGCAGGTCTCTGACGTCACAGCCGCGACGACCAACGGCTTACCGCAGGTGCCGAGTGACGTCGACACCGCCAGTCCGCCGGTCCATCAGGTCGCCGCGCAGCTGACCACGCAATCCAATGGCCCGTGCGGAATCTTCGGCTTCAGCAACCAGTCGACCAGCTTCGCCGCCAACCTGATGCTCTCGAGCAACACGCCGCTGGTGGAGATCGAGAACGACGCGCAGAACAACGTCGCGGCAAGCGGCTCGGCATGGGTCAATGCGACGTCGGCTTCGACCGCGACGCATAGCGTCACTTCAGGCGCGAGCGCAAGCTCGATCGAACGGCTGGAGCTGTTCCCCGGCGCGAGCTTCACGGACGGGCACGGGCTGGTCGGCATCCAGCTCACCCGAGCGACCATCGCCTGCTCCGCGGCCGCCAGCAGTGGCTCCGTCACCAATTCCGCAACCGGTTCGTGGTCCGTGACCGTCGACTACTGGAAGGCGACAGATTCGGCGGGCCATGGCCAACGGGTCACGCTCAGCGCCTACACCTGGAACTCCGCGACCGACACCGGGTCCGCCGACCCGCTCGCGGCGCTGGACCCGGCGAGCATCGTGGTCTACCAGAACGGAACCACGACGCTCCACCTGTCGGACTACATCGCGTCGTGGGGCACGACTCGGTCGATCTTGGAGAGCCCGAGCAGCGGCCTGCATCAGCTTGCAGGCATCGTGTCGGTGACGACGCAACCGGTGCGGGACGGCGACATCGTCTCCGCGCTCGGCCTGCAGCTCGGACTGCTCTCCTGTGTCGCGGATGACGAGCGATGAACGTCTTCCGGGCTGCCTATGCGCGAACCAACGGCGACACGGGCTTCACCTTGATCGAGATGCTCGTCGCGATGCTCGTGCTGGGCGCCCTCGGGAGCATCTTCCTGACGACGATCATCGGCGCGAAGAACAGCGCCACCACGACAATCAGCGAGCACAACATCAACGAAGAAGCGCGGCTCGCTCTGAACCGGATGTCGCGCGAGCTTCGACAGGCCATCGGCGTCACCGACGTCCGCAATCCGGACGGCGCGTCGTACGACCCCAGCGCGGTCACTGCGATCACGTTCGCCGCGGACTTCAACGGCGACGGCTGCATCGATGGCGTTGCGCCGACGCCCGCGCCCACTCCGGCGCCGACCTGTCAGGCCTACGACGCGGCCAACCCGGAAACCCTCACCTACTGCTGGGGAGGCTCCTCCTCCAACAAGCAGCTCTATCTGATCCCGGGAACGCTGAGCGGCTCCACCTGTCAGGTGAGCGGCGCGCTGCCCATCCTCAGTGGCGACGTCACGGCGTTCAAGCTCAGCTATCGCAGCAACCAATACCTGTACGACGCGAACGACGACGGCATCACCACCTGGTCGGAGCTCGACCAAGCCGGTCTGCCCGTCGGCAACAACGACGGGCAGCTCGATCAACCGGAACTGGCGAACATCGACTCCGTCGTCATCGACCTGACCGTCGCGTCCGCCGACGGCCACAGCCAGTCCTACGAGACACAGGTCGACCTGAGGAACTTGTCGTGAACTGGAAGATGATGCTGCGCCGGGACGAAGGCGTCGCGCTGGCTACCGCACTCTTGGTGTGCCTGGCTCTGCTCGCCTTCGGGTCGACGGTGACCGTGCTCGGTGTCAACAACCTGCGCAGCGCCAACCGCGACCGGCAGGCCGGAACCTCGCTCGGCGCCGGCGACGCCGGCGTCGCGCAGGCGATCGAGTACATCCGGGCCAACGGCGTCGCGGGCCTCATCTGCCCGGACAACAACCCGGCCTCGTGCGCAGACAATCCGGCCGGCTGGTCCAATCCGAGCAATCCGCAACTCATCGCGCTGGACAGCGCAGGCGTCGGGTGCGCGACCGGCGGCGCCGACTGCGCCAAGGTCTGGATCGGTGTCGTGACCGGCTTCTCGCCGCCCGCGGTGAGAACGGGTGTCTACAACATCCACTCCGAAGGCGTCTACGGGCCTGGCCCGAGCGCCCGGCGTGTCGTCGTCAGCGTGCGGGTCACACCGGACAGCTATCCCGTCGGCGTCTTCGCACAGACGGTCAGCGGCAACGGCGGGACCGCGCTCTACACGGAGAGCCTGTTCACGACCGACTGTGTCTCGCCGCTCGACACCGGGTCAGGAAACGGCACGCGCTTCACCGGCATCGACAACTACTGGGGCCAACCGGCCGCAGCGCACTCCACCACCCACGCGTCATCGGCCGTGCACTGTGACAGCCGTGGCTATATCCAGTCGAGCAGCCCGACCTCCACTTCGCCCAGCGCCAACTCATGCCCGAACAACTCGGCGCTGAACCTGGACCAGTCCGGCGACGGCGGACTCGTCAGCGCCTCGGTCGGCAACCAGTGCTACCAGCAGTATCAGCGCGCGGACGGCTCCTGGTATCCGGACGGGGTCTGCCCGGCGGGTGTCTCGTCGCCGTATGGAAATGGCATGTGTGACACGACCGCGTTCACGACGGCGGACCTGCAACGCTACGGGTATCGGCCGCGCGGACTTTCGGAGTCGGAGTACGCCGCGCTCAAGGCACGTGCCCGTTCGCAGGGCCTCTACAACCTTCCGGTCGCGTCGGTGCAGGCTGCCCTGACCAGCGTGGTCAACGCCGGGATCAACAATCCCGTCCTCTACTGGGACTGCTCGAACGCGGGCAGCATCTGCTCGAGCACGTCACCGCTCGCTCTCGGCAACAGCGACCTGCCGGCCGTCTTCACCGCAGGTCCGACCGCCCAAGGCGGCGCGTGCCCGTCGCCGCTACGGATCCTGACGATCGTCGTGGAGCATGCCGACGCGGCCTTCCAGGGCGGCAACAACACCTGGACCGACGCCGCATTCTTCGTTCCCGATGGAAGCTTCAACGCGAACGGCGGCTACCAGATCCTCGGCACGATGTTCGCGCAGAACCTCTCGCTCGGCGGCACCGTCGCCTATTCGCTCGACTCGTGCTGGGTCAAGAGCTTCCCCGGCCCGGTGCTGTCCATCAAGCAGGTCGGCTTCCGCGAGGACGACGCCAGCGACGCGCCCTGACATCGACGTCGTACGCGGGCTGGCCTACGGTCGGCCCATGGTGCGGTTCACCGTCAACGAGGTCGACCATGCCGTCGACGACGACGCTCGCTCCCTGCTCGACGTGCTGCGTGACGACCTTGGCCTCACCGGCGCGAAGAATGCCTGCGGCGAAGGCCAGTGCGGGTCGTGCACCGTCATTGTCGAAGGCCAGCCGGTCTTCGCCTGCATCACTCGGATGCAGGAGATCGACGGGGCACGGGTCAGGACCGTCGAAGGTCTTTCCGTCGATGGCACGCTCCATCCGGTACAAGCCGCGTTCGTCGACCAGCGGGCGATGCAGTGCGGTTATTGCACCCCGGGCATGGTGATGCGTGCTGTCGCCCTGCTCGAGCGTGACCACAACCCGGACGACGAGACGATCGCCTCCTGGTTCGACACGAACATCTGCCGTTGCGGCGGCTATCCGCGCATCCGCGCGGCCCTGCACGAGGCGACACTGCCTGCGGCGGCATCCGCAGACCCTGCCGCGGTACCCGCCGCGGCATCTGCCCTGAGCCCACCTTCGGAGCGCAGATGGACGGCGAACCTGCGCATGGACGGTGACGCGCGTGATCGCAGTTGGGGCTGGACGACCCCAGGTGGGGTTCGCATCGACATCGACACCGACGGGCGGGTCCACGGCTATGTCGGCAAGGTCGACGGCGGCCAGGGAAACCGCTGGTCGTTGATCCGTACCATCGCCGCGCACCTCGGTGTCAGCACCGGCCTCGTCGAGCTGACCATGGGCGACACCGCCCTCTCGCCGGCCGACCTGGGCACGTTCGGCAGTCGTTCCACACCCGATGCCGGGCACGCCCTGCGCATCACTGCTGCCGGGTTGCGCCGGGCGTTGCTGACCGATGCGGCGACCCGGTGGGAGGTCCCGGTCGACCGCCTGACCGTCGCCGACGGCATGGTGCGCGACACCGCGACCGATCGCACCGTTTCCTACTCCGAGCTGGTCAAGGCGGCGTCCCGCGACATCGACGTCGACCCCGGCGACGATGTGGCCCCGGCGACGGTCACTGCGGACGATGTCGCTGCGGTGCGCCGCGGTCTGGCGGCGGCAGTGACCGGGGCCAAGCAGTTCCCCTCCGACGTCACGGTGCCGGGCATGCGTCACGGCCGGGTGCTGCACCCGCCGGCGTACGGCGCACGGCTGGTGCGCTGCGACACGTCCGCCGCCCGCAGCGTCGCGGACGCGGAGGTCATCGAGAGTGACGGCTTCGTCGGAGTGGTCGCCTTGACCCGCGGCATCGCGGACGACGCTCTGCAGGCGATCGTCGCGGAGTGGGACGTGCCCGACGGTCCCGCCGATGCCGACCTCGAGGCCTACCTGCGCGCGCACCCGGCCGAGCAGCAAGAGGGGCGAGGCGGCGCCGTTGACCATGTGGCCGGCGACGTGGACGACGCGCGTCAGGGTGCGGCGACCGTCGTCTCGGCGACCTACACGACGGCCTACATCGCGCACGTGCCCATGGAGCTGCGGGTCGCGGTCGCCGCCCCCGACGGCGAAGGTCTGACGGTGTGGCTCGGAACGCAGCGGCCGTACGGCGTACGGGCCGAGGTGGCCGCGGCGACCGGGCTCGGCGAGTCGCAGGTCCGGGTGGTCGTGCCCGACTTCGGCGGAGGGTTCGGCGGCAAGCACACCGGCGACGTCGCCGTCGAGGCGGCCCGGCTGGCGCACGCAACCGGCCATCCCGTGCGCGTGGCGTGGACCAGGAAAGAGGAGTTCCGCTACGGCTATCTGCGCCCGGCGGCCGTCATCGACATGCGCACGGCGCTCTCCGCCGACGCCAGGCTGCTGAGCTGGGAGTTCACCAACATCAACTCCGGGGCGGCCGGCCTGATGACGCCGTACGACGTGAAGCACCGACGCATTCGCTTCGTGCCGGCCCGGGCGCCACTGGCGCAAGGCTCCTACCGGGCGCTCGCGGCGACGGCGAACAACTTCGCGGGGGAGTCGCACCTGGACGAAATTGCGGCCGCAGCCGGCGTCGACCCGCTCGACCTGCGACTGCAGCACCTGCGCGATCGGCGCCTGGCCGAAGTGCTGCGGGCGGCGGCCGACGCGATCGGCTGGGGCCAATCGACCGACAGAATGCGGCCGAGCGATGGCGTGCACGTCGGGATTGCCTGCGGCGTCGAGAAAGACGCCCGAGTGGCCACCGCGGCGTGCGTTCGGCTGGGAACCGATGGACGCGCGCGGGTCACGCGACTGGTCACCGCCTTCGACTGCGGCGCGGTCATCGATCCGGACGGAGTGCGTGCCCAGGTGACCGGCGCGACCATCATGGGGCTGGGTGGCGCGCTGTTCGAGGCGATCAGGTTCGACCGCGGCCGCATCTTGAACGCCGGTCTCGACGGCTACCGGGTGCCGCGGATGGTCGATATCCCGCAGATCGACGTGATCGTGATCGACCGCCCGGACGTCGAGCCGTCCGGCGCCGGCGAGACCCCGATCATCAGTGTTGCCCCGGCCATCGCCAACGCGGTCTATGCGGCCACGGGCCGGCGGCTGCGGGCATTGCCGCTCGACCTCGATAGGGACCTTCGACCTAACAGCGGGTGACCTTCGGTCCCTGCTGCCGGACGGGTTGGGGCGGCATCGTCGGCGGATATGAGCGACGCGCTGTTCGACTTCCTCGAGGCCAATCTGGCCGGCGGCGTCGCCATCCCCCCGCACTCCGGCGCGGTTGACCTCGTCACGCGTGTGGCCGAGCTCGCGAATGCCGATTGGACCGACGACGAGGCAGCGCACGAGATGACCCGTTTCTGCACGTACGAGGAGATCCGCGTGGCGCAGGTATCGGTGCTCGCAGCGCTGGTGCAGAACCCCGCCACGGACCTGCACCGCATCCGGGTGTCACGCATCCTGTGGCGCGCGCTCGACCAGCTCGAAATGCGCTGAACCTGGTCGCGTCGGCGGGAGCCGACGTCGAGCGGCGGCGAGGGGCAGCAGCAGTGCACCGAGGAACAGGCAGCCGAGCATGTAGCGCGCCAACTGGTTGGGGTTGTCGACAAGCACCACGATCTGGTTGGCGACCAGCAATGCGGCGGCCGCGCCGACGGCACGGCGTCGGGTTCTGATGCCGGCCACCGCGACGGCGACGTAGGCGAGATAGCACCAGGTCGCCCCGCGCCACAGGGCGAACTGCGCCCAGCGGGTCGTGGTCGCCGACAGCATCTTGCCTGTCGCGTGATGCCACCACTGCACAGGTGGGTGCGGCAGCAGCGCTTCCGCCGACGCCGGCGACAGCCGGTCGCGTTCGCGGTAGAGGTTCGTCGGCGTCGACAGCGGCGGCAGGATGGTGTGCGAGGCGACCGGGGTGACGCTCCAGGCAATTGCGCCGCGGCAGATCCGGGCGGCCACGATGCGTTGCGGTGCACGCGCCACCAGGCGCAGCCATACGTGCTCGAGCTGCACGGCCAGCGGGTGTGCGGCGATCACGAAGTCGGGCGCCGTCAGCGGATCCGACGCGTAGCAGGTGCTGCGGTCGTGCCACCAGGACAGCGGCGCCACCCGGGCCATGACGGTCAGGTCATGCGCGCTGAACAAGCCCGGGTCGGCGCGGAAGACGACTCCGATGTCGCCGTACGCCGGTCCGAGCGCCAGGCTGCTGTCGGGGCGCACGGCGCCCGCGGCCGGGGCGATCGCGAATGTCACCGCCGCCCACGTCGCGGTCACCACCGCGGTGGCGGCAAGCATCGGTCTCCAGAACCGACGCGCCAGCAGCGCCACGACCACCGTGGCGACGACGAGCATTTCGACGCCGTTCTGGCGGGTGAGCGTCATGACGACGCTGCCGGTGATGAGCAGCGCGAACCATCGGCGTCTCCACCTGGCCGGGCGCCACCCGATGTCGCTCGTGTCGTCGGCGAGCAACTCGAGGATGCCGGCCGCACACAGGAGCTGCCCGACGACGAAGAGCGTGTCCTTGGACAGGTAGGCGACGAAGGCGCCGGTCATCGGCAGCGCGCAGACGACGACTGCCGTGGCGGCGACGAGCTTGGCCGGCGCCCCGAGCTTGTGCACGGCACGAGCGAGCAACACGATGGCGGCGGCGAACGACGTCAGCTGCAACAGGATGAGCGGGACGACACTGGACGACGCTGCCAGCGACAGCCACTCCAGCGCGTCGTAGAAGACAGACCCGCCGAGGTACCAGTAGCCGTGCATGATCCCGCGCGTGTAGTCGACGGAGTCAGGGCTGACCAGTGTCGGAAAGACACCGAGCCACCACACGATCAACGCGCACTCGCACGCGCCGGCGACGGCGAACCAGGGCCGGCGGCGAAGCATCCTGATCATCGGCGTGACAAAGCGTAGGAGCCTAGGCGCGAGCGGATGGTACGAACTCGTTCAGAATCATCGAGTTTTCATGAACGGTGCACACATGACAGATAACGGTACGGCGAATTTTCGTCGCGCGCTGGGAGCTCGTCGGCCGGCGCGGCGTGGTCGTGGCCGTCGACGTGCTGCGCGCGTTCACCACCGCCGCTTACGCGTTCGCGGCCGGGGCGCGGGAGATCTGGCTGGCGGCCGAGGTCGATGCTGCGCTGGCGCTTGCCGCGCGGCTGCCGGACGCGCTGGTCATGGGGGAGGAGCACGGCCGGCGTCCGGTCGGGTTCGACCTCTCCAACTCGCCGGTCGAGGTGTTCGCCGCCGATCTCGCCGACCGCGTGCTGGTGCAACGCACGTCGGCGGGCACCCGAGGGATTCTGGCCGCAGTCGACGCCGAGCACCTGTACGCCGCGAGCCTGGTCTGTGCCTCGGCCACCGCCGCCGCGATGCGACGCCACGGCCATGCCGGTGTCACCTATGTCATCACCGGTCGCTTCCCCGACCACGCCGGCGGCGGGGAGGACGACCTGATGACAGCGCAACTGATCGAACGCGCGCGCACCGGCCTGCCGCTCGACGCTGAGGCGACGGCGCGAGCCGTGGCCGCGACCCGCGAAGCGGACGTGACGCTCGCGCTCGGTGACGGTCATGTTCATCCTGACGACATTCCCTATGCCACCGCGGTTGACCGCTTCGGCTTCGCCATGCGAGCAGAAAGAATCGATGGGCGCTTGATGCTCGTCCGCGAAGACGTCAGCTGACCGGCTCGGCGCCCGGCGGAAGCGCCGCGCCGACGTAGCTGGCGCGTGGGCGAAACGGGCTACGGCGGGTGTATTCCTCGAGCGCGTGCGCGATCCAGCCGGCCGTGCGGGCGATGGCGAAGATCGCCTCCCCTGCGCCCGGTGTCATGTCGCAGACCGAGGTCAGCGTCGCGACCGCGAAGTCGCAGTTGGGGGCAGGCAGGCCGCGGCCGCGGATCTCGCTCATCGCGGCGTCGGAGACGGCGAGGCGGGGATGATCCGGCGCGACCTGCCTGAGCAGCTGAATCAGTAGGTCGCCGCGCGCGTCGCCGCTCTTGTAGACCGCATGCCCGATCCCCGGGATGCGGTCGCCCTGGCGCAGTCGCTCGCCGATGACGCGCGCCGCATCTTGCGGGTCGCGCATCTGGGCGAGCATCCGCTCAGCGCCGAGCGAGGCACCGCCGTGCATGGGGCCGCTGACGACACCGAGCGCCGCCGCGACCACGGCGTACGGGTCTGCCTTGACCGATGCGGCCACCCGGGCGGCGATCGTCGAGGCCGCGAGCTCGTGATCGGCGAGCAGGACCAGCGCCGCCCGCAACACGTCAACGAGCTCGGGATCGGGCGCTTTTGCCGTGAGTCTCGGCCAAAGCCGCTCCGGCACGCTTGCGGCGCGAACCGGTCGGCGGCGCGACCGCACCGGCAGCGCTTCGACCATGCCGACGATGAGCGTCCGTGTGGTCGCCGTGACGGCGTCGGGGTCGAGGTTGAACCTCATTGCATCCATCACGCCGAGCGTGGTCACGGCCAGGTGCAGCCGGTCCAGCGGCAGCACATCGACCGGCAACGCTTCCTGCGCGCTCACAGCCGCGGCCACCGCGTCCGGCTGGGACAGCCAGGGGAGTGGGCCGCCGGTCCCGTCCGTGCCGGTCCACAGCCAGTGCGCCACCGACTCGTACGACGAGGTCGCCGCGAGGGCAAGCGCGTCCCGACCGCGATAGAACGGGCGGTCCCGGCCCAGCGCGGTCACGGCGGAGGTGAAGGCAAACTGCCCTGACGCCTCGGCGCCACCGCGTCGCCGCAGCCCGGCAATCTCGTCCGGGTCGAACAGGCTGTGGCGCCCGTCCGGGTGCCGGTGACGGGTGAGCAAACCGCGGCTGACATAGGCATAGAGCGTCGCCGGTTTCACCCCCAGCCGCCGCGCGGCCTCGGCTGCGTCGATCCGGTGATCCGTCCCGGCCAAGACCGTTCTCCTGACATTGATTTGGGAATCAATATTGATCAATGATGACGAGCCGTGTCAACCTCAGCGCATGCCCCCGACTCACCGACCTCAGATCCACTTCCTCGACGTCACCAACCGCGACGGCGTCCAGACGGCTCGCCTCGGGCTGTCGAAGTTCGGCAAGACGATGGTCAACTTCTATCTGGGCCGGCTCGGCGTCGCGCAGTCCGAGATCGGCTTTCCGTTCCTGTTCCACGAGGTTCCCTACGTTCGCGCCCAGCTCGCGTTGGCGGAGGCGGGGGCGTTCGGGACGTTGCGACTGTCCGGCTGGTGTCGCGGCATCCCCGGAGACGTCGAGAAGGCTGCGCCGCTCGGGCTGGCGCACTACAACCTGTCCATCTCGACGTCGGACTACATGATCCAGAACAAGTTCCGCGGCCGCCTGGACCGCGCGGCGATCATCGAGGAGATGACCGCGGCAGTGCGTGTCGCGAAGGCCGCCGGTGCGGAAACCGTCGGTGTCAACGCCGAGGACGGCTCGCGCACCGACGACGCCTTCCTGCTGGAGTTCGGGCTTGCCGCGAAGGAGGCCGGCGCGGACCGCGTCCGCTACTGCGACACCATCGGCGGTGACACGCCGGATCGCATTCGCGAGCGGTTCGCCAAGCTGGCCACCGGTGTCGGGCTCCCGATCGAGACGCACTGCCACAACGATCTCGGTCTGGCGGTGGCGAACTCGCTGTCCGGCGCGCAGGGCGATCTCGACGCCGGACAGGACGCCTGGATCAACACCTGCATCAACGGCGTCGGCGAGCGGGCCGGCAACGCCGACTTGCTGTCGACGCTGCTGGCCCTGCGGCACGGGTTCGGTCTTGCTGACCGACTCGGCGCGGAGGGCGTCGGGGACCCGATCGACCTGTCGTGGGCGCGCCGCTTCTCGCTCTGGGCCAGCTATGCCATGGGGCAGCCGCTGCCGCGGGGCCAGGTCGGCGTCGGTGCCAACGCGTTCGCCCACGAGTCCGGCATCCATGCCGACGGCGCGCTGAAGGACCACGGCAACTACGAGCTCTACGACGAGCAGACACTCGGGCCATTCCCTTCGGACCGGCACGGCCGCCCCGGTCGGGTCGTGCTGACGGGGGAGTACGGGGGCAAGGCCGGCTTCCGGCACGTGCTCGACGAACTGCAGCTGACCACGGAGGACGAGGAGCTCGCCTTCCAGCTGGTCCAGGTCTGCAACGCGATGACCGGCCGGCCGCTCACCGACGACGAGCTGGGGCTGATCGCCGCCTATCCGCACCAGCTCGCGCTGCTGTTCCCGGGTCAGCTGGCCGCCGACGCGGCCTGACTGATGCGGGGCTGAGCGAGCAACGTCGGTTGCGCAGCCGGGCCGGAATCCCGGATGCTTGAGGGGATGACCGAGCCCGCGATCGAGGCAGTTCCGGACCTTCGGGATATTGCCGCCGCCCCGACGCTGCTGAGCGTCATCCGCCGCATCGGCTGGCGCGGCTTCTTCGACGCCGTCGTGCCGATCGCGCTGTTCGTCACGCTCAACGCCGCGGCAGGGCTCGCCTGGGCCATGGGGGCCGCCACCGCATGGGCCCTCGGGTTGGGCCTCTACCGGTTGATCCACGAGCGGCGGAGCAGCGTCTTCATCTGGATCGGGCTCGTCTACGTCATCATCCGGGGCATCGCGGGGATCTCGACCCACTCCAAGTTCGTTTTCTTCGGGCCGGGCGTCATCCAGGGCGGCCTGATCGGCATCGTGTTCTTCATCTCGCTGCTGTTCCGCCGGCCCGCGGTGGGCTACATCGCCCCGATCGTCTACCCGTTCCACGACTACATCCGCCGGCACGACGCCTACCGGCGGGCGTTCACGCGGCTCACGCTCGTCTGGGCGATCTACCTCGTGGCCAAGGCCGTGCTGGACATCTGGCTGCTCAAGACGCTGAGCGCCAACACGTTTGTCGTCGTACGGTCGCTGATCGCGTGGCCGTTCCTGTTGGCGTTGTTCGTCATCTCGCTGCGCTATCCGCGCCAGGTGTTCCGGCGCGAACCGGATCTGCTGCCCTATGTGGAGGCCTCCGAGGGCAAGCTGGCGCCTGCCGCCGCATCCTGACCGGCGCGCCTGTCACCATGCGTCGGTGACCAGCGCCGAACGCAGCGGTGACTCGGCGCGACGGCGGCTCGAACGCGACGAGCGGCGCGAGCAGCTGCTCGAGTGCGCGACGCGGCTGTTCGGGGAGCGGCCGTACGCCGAGGTGTCCACATCCGACATCGCCGCGGCGGCCGGCATCGCGCGCGGCCTGCTCCATCACTACTTCGGCACCAAGCGTGAGCTCTACCTCGAAGTCGTCCGCCGGATGGTCTCGGTCCCTGACGTCGACGCGACACTGCTCAGCGGTCCGCTGCCGCGTCGCATCGACGTCGGCGTCGCCTGGTTTCTCGACGCGGTCGACGCCCATGGGGCGACGTTCACCGCGGTCACCGGCGCCGGAGGCATCGGGGCGGACCCGGAGGTCGAGGCCATCCTCGACGCCGCGGACGACGATGCCGCTCGCCGCGTCCTGCAGGTTGTCGGGCTCGATCCTGCCGATGCCCGTCAGCGGGCGATGATCCGTGCCTTCGCCGGCATGACCAAGGCCGCGGTGCGGGAATGGCAACGGGGGAGGGCGCTGTCCCGTGACGATGTTCACCTGTTGCTCAGCCGCACCCTGCTGACCATCGTCCGGAATGTGCTGTAGCCTTGTTGGCAGCTTGCCAATAACTGCCGCGGAGAGCTCATGACAGCGGAGACGGTCGACACCGCAAGGATCGGGACGCCGGACGACTTCGACATCCGGCCCTACCTGTCCGGGCTGGGCGGCAACTTCGGCGGCATGGCCAACATCATCATGCAGCTGAGCTGGCCCGGGGTCGGCTACGGCGTGATGGAGAGCCGGGTTGAGTCCGGCAGCGCGCTCAAGCACCCGGTGAAGCGCGCGCGGACGACCTACACCTACATCGCGGTCGCACTCCTCGGCACTGAAGAGGAGCGCAAGCTCTACCGCCGCGCGGTCACCGGCCAGCACGCGCAGGTGTTCAACGACGCGGACAGCAAGAGCCCGGTGGCCTACAAGGCGATGGATCCGCGGCTGCAGCTGTGGGTCGCCGCGTGCCTCTACTACGGCACGGTCGACTACCTCGAGAAGCTGCACGGCCCGCTCGACCCGGCCGTTGCCGACGCGCTCTATGCCCACGCCGCCCGGTTCGGCACCACGCTGCAGGTGCGAGACACCATGTGGCCGCCCAACCGTGAGGCGTTCGCCGACTACTGGCGCGAGTCACTCCGGGAAGTCAGCATCGACGACACGATCCGTGACTACCTGACAGGGCTCATGCGCTACAGCAACGGCCCGTCCTGGATGCGTGGTCGCGCCGCGGAGTTCAACACGTTCGTCACGACCGGGTTCCTGCCGCCGGAGTTCCGCGAGCAGATGCATCTCGACTGGGACGACGAGCGGCAGGCGCGGTTCGACCGGCTCATGCGTCGACTCGGTGCCATCGAGCGCCGGCTGCCGACCGTGGTGCTCAACTTCCCGTTCAACGTGCTGCTGTGGGACATGCGCCGCCGGGTGCGCAAGTCGATCCCGCTGGTCTAATCCGGTTAGTCGGCGGTCCAGAAGCCGATGTCGTCGAGGTGGCGCAGCAGCCGGTCCTTGCCGTGCAGCACGTGCGCTTCGATCGCCCCCCGCGCCGCGGCCGGATCTCGGCGCCCCAACGCCGACACGATCTCGTCGTGGTCGCGACGCACGGCGCGCCGCCACCGCGTGTCCCCGCTGAAGAAGTGCCGCGGCAGGTATTGCGACGCGTTGCGCAGCAGGTAGGCGAGCTTGCGCGAGTGCGCAGCCATGTTCATTGTGCGGTGGAACGCATACTCGTTCGTCTCGATGCGGTCCGCGTCACCGGCTCGTACGGCGGCAAGCAGCCGCTCGTTGACCGACCTCAGCTGGTCCAGCTCGTCGGCGGTGATCGCAGTGGCCGCCCGCGCCGCCAACTCGCCGGCCAGCCGGGCCTGCACGTCGAAAAGGTCCTCTACGTCAACGCGCGACAGCGGTGACACGACGAATCCGCGCCGCGGCAGTAGACGCACCATGTCCTCGCCGCGCAACAGGAGAAGTGCCTCGCGGACCGGCGTGACGCTGGTCCCGAGTCGCTGCGCGACCGCTTCCAGCCGGATGAACTGGCCGGGCCGCAGGACGCCTGCCATCACTTCCTCGCGCAGCTGCGCGGCGACTTCCTCGGACAGCTGTGGGCGCGTCGTCTCCGGGTAGCTCACCCTGCCCCCGATCTCGAAGGTCGCCGCGGACCGCCCTTGTCAATGTGTACAAAATATACAATTCTGGCGCTCAGCCGTCGAGAGGACTACAGACATGGACGGGGCCGGCGCGCCGACGCAACAGCAGATCGAAGCAGCCGTCCGTGCGTACCTCGCCCGGGTGGCGCGGCGCTACCTGCCGTTGCTGGTCGCCGCGGTCGTGCTCGTGGTCATCGTGCTGACCGTGCCGACGGCCACGCAGCAGCGACAGTCACCGGCGTTCAACGGGCTGTCCAGCACCGGCACGGGCACCGGCACCGGAACCGGCACGACGGGCACCGGAACCGGCACAGTCGGTGCCGGGCCGCAAGGCGCGTCGGTTGGCGGCGGGGCCCCGGGACCGGCGAACGGCTCGACAACGGGTGGTGGGTCGACCTCGGCGGCGGCCGGCGGGTCGGGCGCCACCGGCATCACGGCACCGTCCTCGAACGGCATCGCGCGTAGCGGCGTGCACTGTGGCCCCGGCAAGCATCAGGTGACCTGGTCGGTCTACGCGCCGCCGTGCGTCGCGAAGTACACCGGAAACAACGGCGGGGCAACTTCGCGCGGCGTGACCGGCAACACCATCACCTTGAGCTATCGCATCACGACGTCCGCCGATGACGCGGCCATCTCGGCCGCGACCGGCAGCGCCGCGCCGCCCAAGGACAGCCAGTTCATCGCCGACCTCAACACCTACGTCAACTACTTCAACAACCAGTTCGAGCTCTACGGTCGCAAGGTCGTCATCAAGCCCTACAACGGCACGGGTGACTACATCCAGGAGGACCAAGGCCAGGGCGCGGACCGCGCGCAGGCCGACGCGGCGACCGCCCACGCCGAAGGAGCGTTCGGCGACGTCACCTTCCAACTGCGCGGCTCCAACCCGTACTGGACCGCGCTTGCGCAGCAGCACATCGTGGCCTGGGGTCCGCTCGGCTTCCCGACGTCCTACTACGAGCACTATGCGCCCTACTGGTACTCCGTCACGCCCTCCGGCTCCACCGTCGCCGGGTTCTTCGCCAACTTGACCTGCCGCCGGCTTGCCGGCATGGATGCCGTCTTCTCGCCGGACGTCACCTACCAGCACACCGTCCGCAAGTTCGGCCTGATCCATCCCAACAACCCGGAGTACGTCGCGATCGCCAACGACATCAAGCACCGCCTCTCGGCCTGCGGTGTCGGCATCACCCGTGAGGCGGAGTACAGCATCAACGTCGCGCAGTACCAGACCGAGGCGACGAACATGGTGGCGCAGATGCAGGCCAAGGGCGTGACGACCGTCCTTTGCTACTGCGATCCGGTCGTGCCGATCTTCCTTGGCAACGCGGCACAGTCCCAGCAGTACAACCCCGAGTGGGTGCAGCCCTACTGGGGCGACCCGCAGGCGCGGCAGCCCGAGAGCGGCAACTGGCGCGGCGTCATCAGCGACGGCATCCAGTGGCCGACGAAGAGCAACAACGAGGCCTACAGGGTCTACGAGCTCGCGAGCCACAACGGCACGCCGCACGAGCAGTACTTCGCCGCCGCCTACGCCGAGATCATGCAAGTCTTCATCGGTCTGCAGGCAGCCGGACCCGATCTCACCCCGACGAGCATGCTGCGCGGCTACCAGTCGCTTCCCAACACGGGCGGCGGCCAGGTCGGCAGGTGGAGCTATCAGGGCAACTACGTCTTCACACCGCAGGTCTCGACGACCGTTGCCTACTTTGACCCGTCGTACGCGTCGAACTTCGACGGCATGAAGGGCGGCTACCGCTACTGCGACAGCGGCCGGGTGTTCACATTCGCCGACGCCGAAAGTTGGGGCGGGCCGAGACAACAGATGCATTGCTTCGGCAAGTGAACCTTCGCAGCCGGCTGCCCGAGCTGTCGCCGTGGCAATGGCGTGGAGTGGCTGCCGCGGCGGTGGTCGTCGCGTGGATTGCGCTCGGTGCCGTGGCGCCCAACGGCTTGCCCCTCGGCGTCGCCTTGCTCGGCGTGGTGCTGGGCGCGCTGTCCGGGCTGACGGCGATGGGGCTCGTCCTCATCTACCGGGCGAGTCGCGTCGTCAACTTCGCCCAGGCCGAGTTCGGCGGGCTCGCGACGACGGTTGCCGTTGTCTTGACCAACGGCACCGGGCTGCCGCTCTGGGCCGGCATGCTGCTCGGGCTCGTCGCCGCCATGGTGACCGGACTCATCACCCACGAGGTCGTCGTACGACGGCTGTTCCGCGCACCTCGCCTGATCCTCACCGTCGCGACGATCGGTGTTGCGCAGCTGGTCGCGGCGGGCGAGATCTATCTGCCGCACGTCTACACCCAGCTGCGGCCGCTCGACACCTTCCACACGCATCTGCCGCTGCACTTCTGGCTCGGCCCGATTCACTTCGGCAGCGACTCGGTGCTGGTGCTGATCGTCGTTCCGTTGATGTTGGGCGTGCTCGGCCTCTTCTTGACCCGCAGTGACATCGGCACCGCGGTCCGCGCTGCGGCCGAGGCGCCGGACCGGGCGCTGCTGCTCGGCATCCCGGTGCGCCGACTCTCGCTGCTCGCCTGGATGCTCGCCGCCGGGCTGTCGGGTGTCGGGTCGATGCTTTCCGCGCCGGTGGTCGGACCGCAGATCGGTGTTGCCAGTGGCCCACTGGTGTTGCTCGCCCCTCTCGTTGCCGCTGTCATCGCGCGCATGGAGAGCCTGCCGGTCGCCCTCGGTGCAGGCATCGGGCTGGGCATCCTGCAGCAGTCGATCTTCTGGAACTACCCGAGTTCGTCCACCGTCGACGTCGTCTTCTTCCTGATCGTGCTCGTCGCCATGCTGGCGCAGCGCCGGCGGCTGTCGCGTCAGGACGAGGGCGCGCTCGGTGACCACGTTGCAGTGCGGGAAGTGCGGCCCATCCCGAACCCGCTGCTGCGCCTGCCCGAGGTGCGCGCGGCGCGCATCGGCGGTGGGGTGTTTCTTGCGCTGGTCGTCGTCGGCGTGCCCTTGCTGGTGTCCGACCCGCACCGCGGGCTTCTGGCCTACGTCGCGATCTACTGCATCGTCGCCGCCTCGCTGGTCGTGCTCACCGGCTGGTCCGGCCAGATCAGTCTCGGGCAGTTCGCCTTCGTCGGCCTGGGCGCCGGCATGACCGGCGCTCTGCTCGTGCACGCCAACACCGACATGTTCCTCGCGCTGCTCATCTCAGCCGCGCTCGGCGGCGGGACGGCCGTCGTCGTCGGCATACCGGCGTTGCGTATCCGAGGGCTGTTCCTCGCCGTGACCACGCTGGCCTTCGGGGTGCCGGTGTCGACGTTCCTGCTCAACTCTGCGCACGTCGCGTGGCTGTCACCCGACACGGTGCCGCGGCCGCTGCTGCTGTCGCGCTTCTCCCTCGACGACCCGCTGACCTTCTGCTACCTGTGCATCGCAGTCGCCGTTGCGGCGGTCTTGCTGGCGCGCAACTTTCGCAACGGGCGCGTCGGTCGTGTCGTCGTCGCGGTCAGGGACAACGAGCGCGCCGCGTCGATGTTCGGCATCGAGCCGGTACGCGCGAAGCTGACCGCGTTCGCCTTCTCCGGAGCGCTCGCCGGTGCCGCCGGTGCGTTGTACGTCGTCGCATTGCGCGGCATCCCCTTCTCCGGCTTCGACCCGGAGCAGAGCCTCGTCGTCTTCACGATGGTCATCATCGGCGGCGCGGCCTCGTTGCCGGGCGCCTTGCTCGGCGCGGTCTACGTCGAGAGCGCGCAGTATTTCCTCACCGGCGCGGCGCAGCTGCTGGCGACCGGCGCCGGCCTGTTGGTGCTGGTGTTGTTCGTTCCCGGCGGGCTCGGGCAGCTGGCGTTCGCGCTGCGCGATCGCTGGCTTATCCGGGTCGCCGAACGGCGCCGGCTGTCCGTGCCCTCGCTGCGCGAGCGTCCTGACGTGCCGGATCTCGAGGACGCCCCTGCTCTCGCTGCTCCGAGTGGTCTGTTGACGGTGGCCGGCGTGCATGCGTCGTACGGGCGCAACCCGGTGCTCTTCGGTGTCGACCTGGGCGTCGCCGACGGCGGCGTGCAGGCGCTTCTCGGCACCAACGGGGCCGGAAAGTCGACGGTGCTCAAAGTCGTGTCCGGGTTGCTCAACCCCGACACCGGACGGGTCACGTTCGACGGCGAGGACATCACCAGGCTCGACCCGGTCGCGCGGTTGAAGCGCGGCATCGTGCTCGTGCCCGGCGGCCGCGGCGTCTTCGCCTCGCTGTCGGTACGGGCCAACCTGCGGATGGCGGCCTGGATCTATCGACGCGACCGCGCAGCCTTCGAGTCGTCGATGGCCTGGGTGGCCGAGCTGTTCCCGACGCTGGCCGAACGCTCCGACGTGCTGGCCGGCGAGCTGTCAGGTGGTCAGCAGCAGATGCTCGCGATCGCCCAGGGTCTGATCGGCCGGCCGCGTTTGCTGATGATCGACGAGCTGTCGTTGGGACTGGCCCCGACAGTGGTCGCGTCGCTGGTTGACGTCATCAAGAAGATCAACGCCGGTGGCACGACCGTGCTCATCGTCGAGCAGTCGGTCAACATCGCCACCGCGATGGCGGATGAGGCCGTGTTCATGGAGAAGGGCCAGGTGCGCTTCAGCGGCCGGTCGGCGGAGCTGTCCGACCGCGACGACATCGTGCGCGCCGTGTTCCTCCGCCGCGACGACCTGACGTCACAGCAGGTGCCCCGGCAGCTGCTGACCTCGCCGGCGGCGACACCGCGGCTGGAGACACGGGGAGTGAGCCGGTCGTTCGGCGGGGTGCGGGCGGTCGACGAGGTTGACCTCGTCGTGCCGGACGGCGGGATCGTCGGCATCATCGGCTCGAACGGCGCAGGCAAGACGACGTTGTTCGATGTGTGCTCCGGCTTCGTCGCACCCGAGCAGGGGCGGGTGTTGCTCGACGGTGCGGACATCACCGCGGCATCGCCGGGGGCGCGGGCCCGCGGCGGGCTCGGGCGGACGTTCCAGGACGCGCGCTTGTTCCCGTCGATGACGGTGACCGAGACACTTGCCACCGCGCTCGAACGGCACCTCGACGTGCGCGAGCCGACGGCCTACGTCTTTCGGCTCGACGCGGCGCTGCAGTGCGAGGCGGATGTGCACCGCACCGTTGACGAGCTGCTCGAACTGATGAACCTCGGCCGCTACCGCGATGCGTTCATCGGCGAGCTGTCGACCGGCACCCGGCGCATCGTCGAGCTCGCCTGCGCGATCGCACATGCGCCGCGCGTGTTGCTTCTTGACGAGCCGTCCGCGGGCATCGCCCAGCGAGAAGTCGAGGCGCTGCGCGACGTGCTGCTGCAAGTGCGACGCGACACTGGCGCAGCGCTCGCGATCGTTGAGCACGACATCCCGCTGCTGTCGTCGTTGTGCGACTCGATGGTGTGCATGCACCTCGGCCGGGTGATCGCGACCGGCGACGTCAACGAGGTGCTGACGAACCCGCTCGTCGTGTCGTCCTACCTCGGCACCGATCCGACTGCGATCGCGCGTTCCGGCCGGGGCAAGCGTCCGTTGGTGAAGAGCTGATGCGCCGACAGTTCGCGTTGGCTGCGCTCGCGGCAGTTGCCGCGGCGCTGACCGCGTGGCTTCCGTCGGCCTCGGCTGATGCACCGGTCGCGACGGCGTGGTGGCACGTGTTGCGACAGCAGACGCCGGTCGGCGCGATTCCTGCCGCGCCGGTGCCGGACGACGGTTCGCTGCCGGTGCAGAACGGGCCGGCCGGTGTCCTTGCCTTCTCCGCGGTCCGTTACGACGTGGGGACGGCGGCGTCGGCGACGCTGACATTGACTCTCACCGAGCCGGCGCCCACCGCGCCCACCGTCGAGCTCTGCCCCACCGGCGCGACGTGGACCGACGGCCCGGACCAGGAGTGGGAACTGCGGCCGAGCTACAACTGCGCCGTGCACGCGGCCGGCACGGTCAGCGGCTCGACGGTGAAGTGGCAGCTCACCCCAGGGTTGCTCCGTGATGGCGAGCTCAACGCCGTGCTCGTGCCCGACCCGGCGGACCCCACGCCCTACTCCGTCTCCTTCGCCCGTCCGACTGCGGCCTCGATGACCGTGGCGGCTCCGGAGCCGGGACTGGCCCCGTTGCCGCCGGTAGCGCCGGACCCGTCCGCACCCGCCGGTGGAACAGCCGCGGCAGCGGGCACCGGTCAAGCACCGCTGCCGGACGCCGGCGTCGCTCCGGTTCAGTCTCTGCCCGGCTCGCCTGTTGTCGCCGCACCGCCCGGACCGACGGGGGTCGGCGCGGAGCCGGTCGCCTCGCAGCGCCAGCCCGGTAGCCGCACGCTTGCCGCAGCCCTGCTCGCCGGTGCCGCCGCTGTCCTGCTGCTACGCGGCCTCAGCCTGTCCGGCCCGAAGGCGCTCGTGGGACGGTCGCTGCTCCAGCGTGCTGCCGAAGCCGAACCGGCTGACGCGGCTGTCGCCGACTAGAACGGACGTCATGGATTTCGAACTGCCGGAGACGGCGATTGCCGCGCGCGACGGGGTGGCGCAGGTCGCCGCGAAGTATGGCCACGATTACTGGTCCGCCTGCGACGCCGAGCACCGCTTCCCGTGGGAGCTGTGGCGCGACCTCGCGGCCGGCGGCTGGGTGGGTCTGTGTGTGCCCGAGGAGTTCGGCGGTGGTGGGCAGGGCATGATCGAACTGGCGGTGGCCTGCGAGGCGCTCGCGGCCTCCGGCGGCACGGCCGGGACGTTCCTCTACATCCTCACGCCCGGTTTCGGCGCGATGACGTTGGCCCGGCACGGCACCGCCGAGCAGAAGCGCGACATCCTTCCCGGCATCGCGTCGGGCGAGGTGCAGTTCTGCCTGGCGATGACCGAGCCGGATGCCGGCAGCAACGCAATCGAGATCTCGACGACCGCCCGCCGGGACGGCTCCGACTTCGTCGTCAACGGCCGCAAGGTCTGGATCTCCGCGGTCGACAACGCCAAGTGGATGATCGCGGTGACGCGCACCACTCCGGCCGCACAGGCGAAGCCACGGACCGCGGGGTTCACGCTGTTGCTGGTGGATGTGGCTGAGGCGGTCGCCGCGGGCACGCTGTCCTACCGGCCGATCCCGAAGCTCGGCGGCAACATCGTCACCGCCAACGAGGTGGTGTTCGACGATGTGCGCGTGCCGGCCGATCGGGTGCTCGGCCAGGTCGACGGTGGCTTCGCGGTGCTGTGGGACGTGCTCAACCCGGAAAGGATCCTGGCGGCGGCCGGCGGTGTGGGACATGCCGAGGCGGCGCTGCAGATCGCCTGCGACTACGCCCGCGAACGGCATGTGTTCGGCCGGCCGATCGGTGCCAACCAGGCAATCCAGTTTCCGCTCGCACAGATCAAGGCGAAGACCGAGCTCGCCCGGCTGATGACCTACAAGGCAGCGTGGCTGCACGATCGCGGCCTGCCCTGCGGCACCGAGACCAACATCGCGAAGCTGACCGGAGCCCAAGTTGCCTGGGAGGCCAGCAACCAGGCGTTTCAGGTGTTCGGCGGCATGGCCTACTCCAAGGAGTTCCCGGTAGAGCGGCTGTTCCGCGATGCGCGCATCGGCAAGAACATCCCGATCTCCGAAGAACTCGTGCTCGCTCACATCGGCACGCATGTGCTCGGCCTGCCGAAGAGCTACTGAAAGGCCCTGCCGAAGAGCTACAGAAAGGCATTGCATGACCACCTACTCCGAGGCGATCGCCGCCCTGACGGCACCGGACCAGATGTTCGCGCTGACCGAGGCGGACTCGCCGCACGGCAGGCTGCGCGACTTCACGAACCGCCCACGGACGGTCCGCGACCTGGTCGCTCTCTCGGCCGCTCACGGCGACCGGGAGTTCGCCGTACAGGGGGCGCGCCGGGTGACCTACGCGGAATGGGCGCGGCTGGTGTGGGGCACGGCAGCCGCCTTGGAAGAGGCCGGTCTGCGCAAGGGCGACCGGATCGCGTTGCTCGGCTACAACAGCCTCGACTACGTCATCACGCTGTTCGCCGCGGTCAGCATCGGCGCCATCGCCGTCACGCTGAACGGATGGTGGTCCGCCGAAGAGCTGGAATATGGACTCGCCGACTCCGGCAGCCGCTTCCTCGCCGTCGACGACGTGTTGTTCCCGCGGGTCCGCGACGTCGTCGCGGCCATGCCGTCGCTCGACACGGTGCTCGTCGGGCCGGAGGCGCCGTTGGATGGTGCCGGACCGCGACGGCTGCGGTGGGCGTCCGTCGTACGCGAGGGGGATGCGCCGCCCACCGTCGAGCTCGACTCCGGCGACCCGTTCGTCATCCTCTACACATCCGGCACTACCGGGCGGTCCAAGGGCTGCATCACGACGCACGGTGGCACCGTCACGCAGGTGATGGGAATCGTCCTGCACGGCGCGGCGACCGCTATGAGTGTCGGCGGCAGTCCAGTCCCTGGCGGTGAGCCGGGGCAGGCGCCCGCGCAGCAGACCGTATTGCTCACCTCACCGTTGTTCCATGTCGCGGCGACCCACTGCAGCGTGTGCACAGGTCTTGTCGTCGGGACCCGGATGGTGTTCACGGACGGGCGGTTCTCGCCGGAGCAGGTGCTGGGCCTGATCGAGCGTGAGCGCATCGACACCTGGGCGGCCATCCCCACGATGCTGCAGCGCGTCGTCACGTCGCCGGCGCTGAAGGACTACGACACCTCGAGCCTGAAGTCGGTCTCCTTCGGTGGCGCGCCAACCGCGCCCGGCACGATGGAGCGAGCCCGCGAGGTCTTCGATCTCGCCGAGCGGCTGACCAACGTCTACGGCATGACCGAGACGCACGGCATGGCGATGGCCTGCAGCGGCTCCGACCTCGCATCGCGACCCGGCTCGATCGGCCGCCCGCTGCCGTTCCTGGACGCGCAGATCGTCGACGAGGAGGGGAACGAGCTGCCGCCCGGCGAGCCGGGGGAGCTCATCGTGCGCGGGCCGACCGTGACGCCGGGCTACTGGAACCGGCCGGATGCGACTGCGGCCGCCATCCGCGACGGCTGGCTCTGGACCGGTGACGTCGCCTACCGCGACACGGACGGCTACTTGTTCCTCGTCGACCGGAGCAAGGACATGGTCATCCGGGGCGGCGAGAACGTCTATTGCGTCGAGATCGAGAACTGCATCGGAGAGCACCCCGACGTCGACGAGGCCGCCGTGCTCGGTGTGCCCGACGACGATCTCGGCGAGCGGGTCAAGGCGATCGTCCGTGTCGTCGATGGACGGTCGCTGTCGGTGGACGACGTACGACGGCACGTGGCGGCGCGTCTCGCGTCGTTCAAGGTGCCCGAGGTGGTCGAGTTCGTGACCGAGCCGTTGCCACGCAACGCCGCCGGCAAGCTGTTGAAGAACGACCTACGCGCTCGCTACGCCGCCGCCAGCGTCTAGCCGATGCGCAGGGACAGGGTCCGCGGGCCGCGGACCTGGCCGGCTGACCATGTCACGGCGGTGGGGTCTTCCAGGCTGAATTCGGGAACGCGTTCCAGCCAGACCTCGAGCGCGACGCGAAGCTCCATCCGGGCCAGGTGCGACCCGACGCAGCGGTGGATCCCCAGACCGAACGCGGCGTGCTTGTTGACCGCGCGGTCGATCACGATCTCGTCGGCGCGGTCGAACATCTGCGGATCGCGGTTGGCGGCCGGGAACGACAGGAGGATCCAGTCGTCGGCCTTCATGTCGATGCCGCGCCAGTTCATGTCGTGCTTGACCAGCCGGGCCATCGTGACCGGGCCGTAGGCACGCAGG
>Ga0070658_10000627_pt1 | contig 30517 bp, 24 predicted proteins | sample KBSC13metaG_FD_64664 | JGI IMG/M metagenome (GOLD analysis project Ga0070658, IMG submission 64664) | Corn rhizosphere microbial communities from Kellogg Biological Station, Michigan, USA - KBS C1-3 metaG | ecosystem: Host-associated > Plants > Roots > Rhizosphere > Soil ... | reverse complement strand
TGCTCGCGCAAAATCGCAATACGTGGGCGAGCACCCACGTTCAAGAACGGCGCAGCGATATCTTCCTTAGGATCGAACGTCAGAGCCGGCGACAGGCCAGGGTCTTGCGCATCGAGCAGCGCGTCGTATTCGGCGTCGGCGCAAGCGGGGTTGTCGCGCAGGCGCGAAATACGCCAGCTCACTTCGGTCCACGCGCGTTGCAGGTCGGCGCGCGGCGCATCGTAGATTTTTTTCGCGTCGCGATAAATCTCGATGACGTCGCGCTCGTTGAGCTTGCCGATGACGTGCGAGCAGGCCCCCAAGCCGTGCTGGCGTAGGGAGGCAAGCACCGTGTCGCGTTCGGCCGCGCGCACCTGCACGACCGCTCCGAGTTCTTCGGAGAAGAGCGCGCGCAACGTCAGGTCATCGCGCCGGCCGCTCGTCTGCTTGGCCCAATCCTTGGCGTCGCCGTAATCGAACTCGTGTACGGCATCGAGCGTCAGCATATCGACGTTGAGCGAAACGCCGACGTGGCCCGCGAACGCCATTTCACAGACGGTCGCCCAAAGGCCGCCGTCCGAACGGTCGTGGTAGGCCAGCAGCCGACCATTGGCGTTGAGCGATTGGATCGCCGCAAAAAACCGCTTGAGATCTTCGGCATCGTCGACGTCGGGCACGCTGTTGCCCACCTGCTGCGTGACTTGCGCCAGGATGCTGCCGCCGAGACGATGCTTGCCGCGGCCGAGATCGATGGCGATCAGCACCGAATCGCCGACTTCATCGTGACGGCGCAGTTGCGGCGTCAAATGGCGGCGCACGTCTTCGACGGGCGCAAAGGCAGAGATGATCAGGGAGACAGGCGCGACGACTTCCTTCGCCACGCCTTGCTCGTCCCATTGGGTCTTCATCGACAGCGAATCCTTGCCGACGGGAATGCTGATACCGAGCGCCGGACACAACTCCATGCCGATCGCCTTCACGGTGTCGAACAGCGCGGCATCCTCGCCCGGTGTGCCGCACGCGGCCATCCAGTTCGCGGAAAGCTTCAGCTTATCGAGCGAGGCGATCGGTGCGCTCGCGATGTTTGTAATCGCTTCGCCCACCGCCATGCGGCCCGACGCCGGCGCATCGATGACTGCGAGCGGCGTGCGCTCGGCCATCGTCATCGCCTCGCCGCGAAAGCCCGCATAATCGGCGGCCGTGATCGCGCAATCGGCAACGGGCACTTGCCACGGGCCCACGAACTGGTCGCGCACGCTCGTTCCGCCGACCGAGCGATCGCCGATCGTGATCAAGAAGGACTTGCTCGCGACCGTCGGGTGCTTGAGCACGGATACCGCCAAGTCGGAAAGCGATAAGCCCGTCACGTCGACGCTCGCGCGCTCGAGCGCTACGTGTTCGACGTTCCGGTGCATGCGCGGCGCCTTGCCGAGCAGGACATCCATCGGCATGTCGACGGGATAGGTCGCCTCGCCTTCGGCGTGCGCATCGATCAACTGCAGTTGACGCTCGTCGGTTGCAACGCCGACGACGGCCAGCGGACAACGCTCGCGCGAGCAGATCGCCTCGAACGCCGGCAAATCGGCCGGTGCGATCGCCAACACGTAGCGCTCCTGCGCTTCGTTCGACCATATCTCGCGCGGCGACAAACCACTCTCCTCGAGCGGCACTCGGCGCAGCTCGAAGCGCGCGCCCTTGCCGGCACCGTCGACAAGCTCGGGGAACGCATTCGAGATGCCGCCCGCGCCGACGTCGTGAATGCTCAGAATCGGGTTCTTCTCGCCGAGCTGCCAGCACGCGTTGATAACTTCCTGCGCGCGCCGCTCGATTTCCGGATTGCCGCGCTGAACCGAGTCGAAATCGAGTTCGGCCGTATTCGCGCCCGTCGCCATGGAACTTGCCGCGCCGCCCCCCATGCCGATGCGCATGCCGGGGCCGCCGATCTGCAGGAGCAGCGTGCCCCCGGGCAGATCGTGCTTGTGCGTATGGGCGTCGGAAATGTTGCCGATGCCGCCCGCGATCATGATGGGCTTGTGATAGCCGCGCACCTGGCCGCTCACGTTTTGCTCGTAGACGCGGAAATAGCCGCCCAGATTGGGCCGGCCGAATTCGTTGTTGAACGCGGCACCGCCGAGCGGCCCTTCGATCATGATTTGCAGCGGCGAGGCGATCCGGTCGGGACGGCCGTAGGCCGTATGTTGCTCGCTGGCGTTGCGTGTCGCGAGCGGCGCTGCCGCATCGCGCGCGTTCTCCCAGCGCTCGACGGCACCGGGCAATTCGAGGTTCGACACCGTGAAGCCGGTGAGCCCCGCTTTAGGCCGCGCGCCGCGGCCCGTCGCGCCCTCGTCCCGGATTTCGCCGCCCGCGCCCGTCGCCGCGCCGGCGAACGGCGAAATCGCCGTCGGGTGGTTGTGCGTTTCCACCTTCATCAGCGTGTGCGTGAGCTCCACATGGCGGCCGTAGCGCTCATCGAGGGCCGTACCTTCGGCCGTCTGAGCCGGCCGCGGGAACCAGCGCTCGGCCGGGCCGCCCTGCATGATCGCCGAGTTGTCCGAATAGGCAACGATCGTGCCCTGCGGATTGAGCTTCTCGGTGTTCTTGATCATCTGGAACAGCGACATATCCTGCGCTTGCCCGTCGATCGTCCATTGCGCGTTGAAGATCTTGTGGCGGCAGTGTTCGCTGTTCGCTTGCGCGAACATCATCAGTTCGACGTCGCTCGGATTACGGCCGAGCTTGCCGAACGCATCGACGAGATAGTCGATCTCATCGTCGGCCAATGCCAGGCCGAGTTCGCCGTTCGCGCGCTCGAGCGCCGCGCGGCCTTGTGCCCGGATGTCGACCGTCGCGAGCGGCTTGGCCGGCAGCTCATCGAACAGATGCAGTGCGTCCTCGCGCGAAGCGACGACGCTTTCGGTCATGCGATCGTGCAGCGCCGCCGCAACGGCTGCGCGCGCTTCGTCGGAAAGCGCCTTCTTGCCGCCCAGCAAGCCCGATTTCAGCGTGACCGTGAACTCGATTCCGCGCTCGATGCGGCGCAACTGCTCGAGCCCGCAGTGGTGCGCGATGTCGGTCGCCTTGCTTGCCCACGGCGAAACCGTGCCGATCCGCGGTACGACTAGAAAAGTGTCCTGTGCGCCACGCCCTTCCCCCGCCTGGAACGGCTCCCCGTAGTGCAGCAGCGCCTCGATGCGTTCGTTGTCCTGCGCCGATAGCGGCGTCAGCGCGTTGACGAAGTGCAGATACTGGCCGCGCACGCCGACGATGTTGGCGTCGATGCCGACAAGCGTTTCGAGCAAACGGGTTTGACGGAAGTCGGAGAGCGCCGAAGCACCGGGAAAGCACGAGAAGTGGGCCATGGAAGGACGTAGGCGTCGATGGGTCGAGCATCGGGCGGTTGCGCGCGCGGATAGCTGCGACGTGAGGCGAAAGGAAGACCGGGATTATACCCGGAAGTCGTTCCCCGATAGGGCGGCGGAAGGCCTGCGCGCGGCGGTCGGCGTGGCTTTGGCGTCGGTTTTGCGCCGCATCGGGAGCCGCCTCGGGTCATTTGGCGCTATCATGCGCGGTTTGCCTCATCGGCGCGAAGCCGCGTCGGCAAGCGAGCGCCGCGCTCGCCTGCTGTCCGCTTTCGCATCCGGCACGGCGCTCACCGCGTTTCGCTGTCTCGCCCCGCGGCAGTTTTTGCGCACTGAACCCAGTCATTCATGGATGTCATTGTCATCGGCGGCGGAATCGTCGGCGTCGCCACCGCCTATCAGCTTCGCGCGGCAGGCCACCGTGTGTGCGTCGTCGAACGCCATGCGACGGTTGCCCAAGGCGCAACTTACGGCCATGGCGGCATCGTGCTGCCCACGCCGCTCGACGCTTGGTTCGGTCCGAGCTTCCTCGACGCTCGCCGCGGCGCGCGCAGCGGCGTCGTCTATCGGCCGGGTATGCGTTCCAGCGCACGCCGGTTCGCTCGCCAGCTCGCCAAATTGCAGGCACCCGAGGCGTTTCGCGCGCAATGGCTGCGGCTGCGCCCGCTCGTCGATCTTTCGCGTGAAGCGATCGCCTCCATCGAAGCGGGATTCCATCTCGAATTCGAACAGACCGAAGGCATTCTCCATGTGATGCGCCAGCCGCGCGAATGGCAGCAGGCGCAGAGCGCGTTCGATCTGCTGGGCGAATTCGAGATGCATCATCGAGTGCTGTCCGCGGCCGAATGCGCTGAAATCGAGCATTCCATCCCCGCCGAGCCGCCCTTTGCCGGCGGCATCCTGTTCGAGCAAGAGCGCACGGCCAACTGCCCGCTCTTCGCGAAACTCCTCAAGCAAGTGCTCGACGAACAAGGGGGAGTGCAGTTCGTGTTCGGGCGCGCCGTCGAAGCGATTCGGCTCGAAAGCCACCGTGCCGCCGTCGAACTCGCGCCGGCGGAAGGCCAGCGTGAAAGCAGGCGTGAAGTCGATGTCATGTCCTGCGATGCCGTCGTCGTCGCCGCAGGGGCCGGCAGCAAGCGGCTACTCGAACGGCTCGGTCTCTCGTTGCCGTTGTACCCGCTGCGCATGCTTTCGCTCACCGCGCCGATCGCCTACGAAGAATGCTCGCCGCATTTGACGATCGTCGATTCCGTACGCCGCGCATCGATGACAAGAATGAATCAGCGCATCCGCGTAGCGGGTGCAGCGGTGCTTCAGCCCGAGCGCGACCTCGCCAAGCCGCTCGCCGAACCGCTTGCCGACGCGGCCACTGCGCTGCTCGCGCAGGCGACACACGACTGGATTCCCGGCGCGGCCAAGATTTCGGCTGCGCAAGCGTGGGAAGGACTGCGACTGCTCTCGCCCGATGGGCTTCCGATTGTCGGCAACGCCGTGCATCCGCGCCTGTTCGTCAACATCGGACATGGCCCGGCGGGCTGGGGGCTCGCCTGCGGGTCTGCTAAAGTGGTCGCAGATCTCGTCTCCGGCGCGGCGCCGCTCGTGCCGCCCGAGACGTTGGCCGCCCTGCGGGCCGAGCGCTTCGCGAGCTGATCCACATCAACGGGATCGGCCGCGCCGCGCATCGGCCCTGTCGGCGGCGGTTCGCGTCGCCGCTTTGCGGCCGCCGAACGTTCGAGCGTGTCCGTGAAACCGTTCGCCATGACCGACCTGCCCGCTTCACCCGATCATCACCCGCTTCTCCTCTCGCCGAGCGACCGGCCGCTGCCGCTTTTCTCTGTCGCTCAGCTTCGCGTGCTCGAAGCGCAAGGCGCCGCCGGCTTGCCCCAGCACACACTGATGGCGCGAGCGGGCGCCGCCAGCGCGCAGTACCTCCTCGAGCGTGCGGCTCACGACGGCTCGCTGACGGCTGAGCGCCCGGTTTGGGTGGCTGCCGGGCCGGGCAACAACGGTGGCGATGCGCTTGTCGTTGCAACTCGCCTGCGTCAGGCGGGCATCGCAGCCCAAGTGTGCATGCCCGTCGAAGCGAAGGCCGACGACGCCCGCTGGGCGCTGGCCGAGGCGCGCGCGGCGGGCGTCCCCGTTTCGCACGTCGCACCGGCCTCATTCGATGGGTTCGGGTGGCTCGTCGACGGGCTCTTCGGCATCGGGCTCGCCCGCCCGCTGGAAGGCGTCTTTGCGGAGCTTGCAGCGCGTATCGCCCGACGTGCGGATACACACGGGCGCGTCCTTGCGCTCGACGTACCGAGCGGGCTCGACAGCGATACGGGCAATGTCGTCGGAGGCGGCGTCGCGGTGCGTGCGACCGAGACCGTGACGTTTCTTGGCGCGAAGCCGGGGCTCTACATGACGCACGGCCGAGATCTGGCCGGTGCCGTCACCGTCGCGCCGCTCGGCGTGGAGGGGCCTGTTGGCCACGACGTTGCGCGCCTGAATGCGCCGGCGCTGTTCGCAGCGCATTTCCCGGCGCGCGCCTTCGCGTCCCATAAGGGGACGTTCGGCAACTTGGCCGTGGTCGGCGGCGAGACCGGCCTGTGCGGGGCGCCGATCCTGGCTGCACGTGCGGCGCTGCATACGGGCGCCGGCAAAGTGCATGTGGTGTTCGTCGGAGAAGGCGCACCGGCCTACGATCCACCTTATCCGGAGTTGATGCTGCATCCGCCGGCAAGCTTCGCCTTCGATGCCTTTGATGCCATGGATGCGCTGGCGATCGGCTGCGGCATGGGCCAAGGGCCTAACGGGGTATCGGCGCTCACGCGGGCAATCGCCTGCAACGCCGCGCTATTGATCGATGCCGACGCGCTGAATTTGATCGCCGGGGACACCGCGTTGGCCGACGCGCTTGCCGCGCGCGGCGCCCATGGTGTCGATGGCGACCGCGAACCGCGCCGCTGCGTGCTGACGCCGCATCCGCTCGAAGCGGCGCGCCTCGTGGGATGCGACGCCACGCGGATCCAGCGCGACCGCATCGGCTCCGCGCGGGCATTGGCAGCGCGCTTCGGTGCGGTCGTGGTCCTTAAAGGCGCCGGGACCGTCATTGCATCGCCCGACGGCCGCGCCGCGGTCAATCCCACAGGCAACGCCGGCCTTGCTACGGGGGGGACAGGCGATGTCCTCGGCGGCATTGTCGGCGCCCTGCTGGCCGAGCGACTGCCGAGCTACGAAGCGGCGCTCGCCGCGGTCTATCTGCATGGCTGGGCGGCCGATACATTGACCGCCGCGGGCGATGGGCCCGCCGGGCTCACCGCCGGGGAGCTCGCGCCGGCCGTCCGCCGCTTGCTGAATCGGCTGGTCTATCCGGTGCGCGACTGACGGCGACCCAGGGCGCCTGCCGTCGGATCGAGGAAGGCCCATCGGTCGTCCCAGCACGAAACGGCGATCCAGCTCTTTCCCTGCAACGGCATTCGGCCCACTCGCGCCGGCTCGACGGTTTTCGCGACTTCGTCGGTTCTCGCGGCGGCGCGTCGCAACGACAGCGGCTATTTCGCCGGGGGCAGCGCTTGAGGACGCTCGACGAGCTGGTCGTTCATATACGCGAAATGACGTTCGCGCGGGATCGTGGGCGACACGACCATCGGCTCGTCCGGTTTGCGATCGAGATAGCTGACGACGAGATCGTCCCCGTGGATTGCGATGCCGATCGGCTGGATTCGATCGCCGACCATGAACGTGGTGCCGCGCCCGTCGCCGAACACCACGGCCGCGTAATAAAACGTCCCGCTGCCGGCCCCGTCGTCCGACAGAAAGACGGCAACGGCCGGCCGTCCGTCGAGCGTACCCCCGGCGTGCTCGGGCGGTTCGATCACGCGCGTCACCTCCTGCGCCGCTGAATCGGCCGCGGCCGGCTGCGTATGCTGCCCGCCGAGCAACGTCACGTCCTTGTTGCCGACGCGATAGATGGCGTCCTTGTAGTCGATCGACGGTTGCGACGGCGTTGGTTCATGCGCTGCGACCGTTAACGCCGTCAGCGCGAGATGCTCGGTCGCGCTCGCGCGCAAGTCGTCGATCCGGCGCCGATAGGCGTCGGTGAGGCACGAGACTTGCGGCCCGCAGGCGTCGCGGGTGTCGTGCCGCCACTTCTGCTCGTCGGCTTGCAGGCCGTCGCGGAATGCGCGAGCCGGCGCGCCGTCCGCGGTCGGTTTCGCATCGAGCAAAATCGTGTAATAAGCGTTCGCCCGGGCGTCGAGCGCGCGCAGCGCGGCGTTCGCGCAGACGGTGCGCTCCACCGGCAGATGCGGCTTGGCGCAGTCGACATCCGCCGTTTGGGCGGACGCGCTCATCGATGCGCATGCGAGGAATGCCGCGGCAGCGGCGGTGCAGTGGCCCATTTTTTTCATTTTCTTTGTCGAATTACAGGTATTGAAAAACATCAGATGATAGCCTGCCTTCGAGGCATTCGGCCTCGCCTCGGCGTTTGTGTCGGCCAATCGTCGGATCGCTGTCGGCGTCTTGTCGGCCGCGCGTCGCGTCCTCTTTCGCCCCGCGCAAAGCGCCGATCCTTTGTCTGAGGAGCGCCCGAGGCTGAGCAAAAACGGCGCTTCGATGCAGCGGGCAACGCCGCTATACTGAGCGGTTCCGGCGCAATGCAAGCGCCCACTAAGCCCGGCTCGCGCACCGAGCCCCCTTCGTTAGCTAAACGAACGCCATGACGCACAAGACGCTCAATTCGCTTCACTCTTGGTCCGCGCTCTCCGCGCATTACGAGCAGATCCGCGACGAGCGGCTGCGCGACTGGTTCGCCGCCGATACCGGCACGCCTTCGCGCGCCGAGCGGTTCACGGTCGAAGGCGGTGGGCTCCTCGCCGATTTTTCGAAGAACCGTATTACGGACGAGACGCTGCGCCTGCTCGTGGCGCTCGCCGACGAAGCCGGCGTCGCGACGCGCCGCGACGCAATGTTCGCCGGTGAAGTCGTCAACCCGACCGAAGGCCGAGCGGCCTTGCACACGGCCCTGCGCGCCACTGCGGCTGACGCGCCGTTTCACGCGCAAGTCGCAGCCGAGCGCGCGAAAATGGCCGCGTTCGCCGAGCGGGTGCGCAGCGGCGCATGGACAGGCTACACCGGCAAGCGGATTCGCCATGTGGTGAACATCGGGATCGGCGGCTCCGACCTCGGGCCGAAGATGGTGGTGCACGCGCTCGCACACCTCGCCCATCCGGACATCTCGACGTACTTCGTGTCGAACGTCGACGGGGCCGATCTCGCCCGCGTCTTGGCTCGCATCGATCCCGAAGAGACGCTCGCGATCGTCGTTTCGAAGACGTTCACGACGCTCGAGACGATGACGAACGCCCGCTCGTTGCGCGATTGGCTCGTCCAACGCGGCTGTCCGGAAGACGCGCTCGCGAAGCATTTCGTCGGCGTATCGGCCAATCCGGCCGAAGTCGTGAAATTCGGTATCGCGCGTGAGAACGTGTTCGAGATGTGGGATTGGGTCGGCGGCCGCTACTCGCTATGGTCGGCCGTGGGCCTATCGATCATGATCGCTGTCGGCGCGGCCCACTTCGATGCCCTGCTCGCCGGCGCCCACGAGATGGACGAGCACTTCCGCGAGGCGCCGCTCGCACGCAACTTGCCCGTCTTGCTGGGTGTTATCGGCATCTGGTATCGCAACTTCTTCGGTTTGCAAAGTTATCTGGTCGCGCCGTACTCCGAGGCGCTGCACTTCCTGCCGTCGTATCTGCAGCAGTTGGAAATGGAGAGCAACGGCAAATCGGCGCGCCTCGACGGTGCGTATGTCGACTACGCCACCGCGGCCGTCACATGGGGTGAGCCCGGTACGAACGGCCAGCACGCGTTCTTCCAAATGCTGCATCAAGGGCCGACGATCGTGCCGATCGACTTCATCGCCGTGCTGAAGCCCCAGCAAACACTCGTCAACCATCAGGCGAAGCTGCTAGCCAACTGCTTTGCGCAGAGCGAGGCACTGATGCTCGGCCGAACGGAAGACGAAGCGCGCAACGTGGCCGGTGCAGACAAGCCCCAACTCGTGCCGCACCTCGTGTTCCCGGGCAACCGGCCGTCGACGACGCTGGTGCTCGATGCGCTGACGCCCCGCTCACTGGGCGCGTTGATCGCGCTCTACGAGCATAAGGTGCTCGTGCAAGCCGCTGTCTGGAACATCAACCCGTTCGACCAGTGGGGCGTCGAACTCGGGAAGATCCTCGGCAAGGTCGTCGAAGCCGATCTGACCGCGGCGACCTTCGATGCGCACAAGCATGACTCGTCCACCTCGGCGCTGATCGAGCGCGCCCGTAAGGCGGAGAAGCACGGCTGAGCTTAACGGTCGCGCTCCGGCGGACCCGACCGCACGATATGGCCCGCGTCGATCGTTACCGTACGCGCGCAGCGGCGCGCGAGGTCGGTATCGTGCGTGACGAGCACGAGTGTCGCCCCATGCGCCGCGTTCAGTTCGAACATCAAATCGATCACGGCGTGACCGGTCGCCGCGTCGAGGCTGCCCGTCGGCTCATCGGCGAACAGAATCGCCGGCCGCGTGACGAACGCGCGCGCCAATGCGACACGCTGCTGCTCGCCGCCCGAAAGCAGCTTCGGATAATGCCGCGTGCGTTTGCCGAGGCCGACCTCGTCGAGCAGCGTCTGCGCACGCGTCGTGGCCTCATGCGCATCGATGCCGCCTTGCAGTTCGAGCGGCAGGCGCACGTTCTCGAGTGCCGTCAGATGCGGCATCAATTGGAACGACTGGAACACGAAACCGATCGAGCCGTTTCTAAGCCGCGCGCGCTCGTCTTCCGTCAGGGCGCCCAACTTGTGTCCGAGCAGCCGAACCGAACCCGATGTGGCGTTGTCCAAGCCCGCGAGCAGGCCGAGCAGAGTCGACTTGCCGGAGCCGGACGCACCGACGATCGCGACGCTCGTGCCGGCCTCGACATCGAAATCGATATCCTCGAGGATCGTCAGCTCGCCCGTTGCATCCTTGACCCGCTTGCATAAACTGCGCACTTCGATAATGGCATTGGTATTTTCTGGCATGAACAAGCGTCGCTGGATTGTCGGTACGGCCGCCGCGGCCGCGTTGGCGGCGTCTGCCCTACTCGTTGGATTCCTGCCGTTTGCCGCGGCGCCGGCGCGCAGCGCCGAGACAACGCGGCCCGTCATCGTCGTACTCGGCGACAGCATCTCGGCGGAATACGGGCTGCCGCGCGATACGGGCTGGGTCGCCCTCCTGCGCAAGCGGTTGGCAGATGAGCGGATCGATTATAGCGTTGCGAACGCAAGCATCAGCGGCGACACGACGAGCGGCGGGCGGGCACGCATGCCGGAACTGATGGCACGGCTCAAACCGTCGATCGTCATCGTCGAGCTCGGCGCGAACGACGCGCTGCGCGGGGTGCCGCTGTCGACGACGGAGGACAACCTGCGCACCATCATCGAACAAGCGCAGCAAGGGCACGCAAAGGTCGTGCTGGTGGGAATGTACGTGCCGTCGAACTACGGCCAAGCATACACACAGCGCTTCCACGGGCTCTACGGCAAGCTTGCGCACGACATGAACGTGAAGCTCGTGCCGTTCCTGCTTGCCGGCATCGAGAACCGGCCGGATATGTTCCAGTCCGATCAAATGCACCCTACGCAGCGGGCGCAACCGGTTCTGCTCGGCAACGTCTGGCCCGTGCTTGCCCCGCTGCTGCGTCAGCACGGCGGCTGAGGGACTCGCGTCGGCGAAGGCCTTCTCCCGAGCCCTTGAAAAACAAAATGCGCCAAATGGCGCATTTTGTTTTCTACGTCGACTGGGCTCACGGCAGCGCGCCACGACGCGCGTGCGGTCAGGCTCGTCGATTGCCGCCTGAACGTTGCCTGAACGTTGCCTGAGCGTTAGACGGCGCTCGATCGCTCGATGTGCTCGATGTGCCTATTGCGAGTCGGACTGCGAGGCCTCGAGCGAGCCGTACAGCTTCACTTTCGAACGCTTGCGCAGCGAGGCGACATAGGCGTCCAACTCCGTCTGCGCGTCGACCTGCGCGAGTTGGCGCTGCGCGGCCGCCAGGCGAGCCGGGTCGATCGGTGCGGGCGGCACGACGGCGTTGACGCGATAAATCGCGTACCCCTCGTTGCCCAGATCGACACCGACGTAAGCAGGCAGCTTCGTGTCGTCGGCCTTGAAAATGGCGCTGAGCGCAAGCGGCGACAGCCCCTGTGTGTCCGTGCGCGACACCTTCTGCTCGGCACCGAAGCCGGCCGTCGACTTGGACTTTTGCAGGTCGGCAAGCTTGGCCGCCCCGTCCTTACGCGCGAGCTCGGCTGCCTGCTCGGCCACGTACTTGGCCTTCACGGCATCCTTGATCGAGGCAAGCGGCGGCGTCGCGGCGTGCTTATAGTCGGTCACGTGCGCAGCGATCAGCGTATTGCTGCCGGTGTCGATGGCCTGCGTGTTGTTGTGATTCTTGACCGAATCGTCGGCGAACACCGCCGCAAGGAATTTGGGATTGTTAAGCGGACTGTTCGGCGGCAGCGCGGGGTTGGGTTTCGGTGTCACCGTGGCCGTTTGGATCGTCAGCTTGTACTTGTCGGCGGCCGGCTTCAGGCTTTTGGCCTGTTCGTAGACCGTCGACGTGAAACCGTCCGCGTCGTCGCTATACGACTTGGTGGCAAGCTGCGTCTTCAGATCCTTGATGATGGCGTCCTTCACTTCGGCGAACGGTTTCGTCACAGCCGGCTTGACATCCGTCGCCTTGATGATGTGGTACCCGAACGACGAATGCACGATGCCGCTCACTTCGTCCTTGTTCAGGGCCATCGCGGCTGTATCGAAGGCCTTCTCGCCCGTCAGCACACCGCTCGTCGACCAGCCCAAGTCGCCGCCCTTGGCCGCCGAGCCGGGGTCTTGCGATTCCTTCTGCGCGGTCTGGGCGAATTGATCGGGATGCGCCTTGACCTCTGCCAGCACCGCCTCGGCCTTGGCCTTCGCTTTGGCATCGTCGGCCGGGCTGGCGGATTTCGGCGACGCGATCAGGATTTGGCTCACGCGAACCTCGCGCGGCGCCGTGTAGTGCGCCAGGTTGTCGTCGTAGTACTTCTTCGCGTCGGCGTCGCTCGGTGAAACGCTTGCGGCAAGCGTAGCCGGTGACAAGACAAGGTAGTCGATCGTGGCGGTGGCCGGTGTCGCGAAGTCGGCGCGATGTGCGTCGTAATAGGCGGCAAGCTGGGCGTCGGTCGGCTGCACCTTCGACGCGTAATCGCTTGCGTGCAGCACGAGGCCTTGCACCTTGCGCTGCGCTTCGGCGAGCTGGGAGACGCGCTCGGCCAACGACTTCGGCGTAAAGGCGCTCGCCTCGATGCTTTGGGGAATCTGCTGCATCGAGAGCCCGTAGCGCACGCGCTCGTCGTATTGCTCAGGCGTCATGCCTTGCATCGCGAGCAACTGCTTGTAGCGGTCGATGTCGATCGAGCCGTCAGGCTTGCGTAGCGACGCGATGACGGGGTCGGAAAGCAGCGCGCGGCGAACGGCGGCGTCCGATGCCGTCAAATGCTCGCGCTGCGCTTCGTCGGCCAGTGCACGCTGCTCAATCAGGTTATCGAGCAATTCGCGGCGACGCGCCGGCGTATCGAGCAGCTTGGCGTCGAACTGGGCGCCGAGGAACTGCCGCGCCTGGTCGAGCTGCTGGCGCATGGCGCTGTCGAACTCGGTTCGGGCGATCTTGTGCCCGTTCACACTCGCGACGTTCGCGCTTTCGTCGAAAAAACCTCGAAAGCCTTGGATACCGACGAAACCCAACCCCGGCACGATGACGAGGACGAGCATTAACATCATCAGGCGCTTATGGTTGCGAAAGAAATCGAGCATGCGTAATCGGTTACGTTGGACAAAAACGTCCAATAGTACAACAGGTGCAACGACGGACGGCAATTTAGACCGAATCGATCGAACGGAAATCCCCCTTTCGGCAATGGCGGCGATGGCTGCGTTTGCTGTCGAGACGGCGGGGTTGCCAGCGGGTGCGGACGGTCCGCACAATAGCCGGGCGGCCTTCGGCGCCGCGGCAGTTGGCCGGAGAGGATCATGTTCTACCACTGGCTCGAAACGCAGCGTGCATGGATGCGCTCGGTCGACGCGTGGACGGCGTTGGCGGCCGCCTCGTGGGGCGCCCTGCCCGCCTGCGCGCACGCCGCCGACACGTCGCAATCGAGCGAGGCCCGCTTGGCCGCCGCACCGCCGGGCTGCGACTGGGTCTTTCGGCTGCTGCAGGCCGCGCGCGAGCCCCCGCCGTTCGCTATCGATTCGGTGCAGATCGAGGGCCGCAGCGTGCCCGTCGTCGAAACGGTTGTCGACCGAACCGCGTTTTGCGCGCTGCGCCGGTTCGCACGCCAATTCGACGTGCCGGCCGCCGCCCCCCGCACAGGCGAGCGACAGCGCGGTGCGCATAGGACCACCTCCGCCCGCCGCATCGACAAATCCACCAGCCGTGGCGGTGCGCGTCTATCGCACGACGCCGCGAACGGCACGGGGCGACCTTCCGTGCTGCTCGTGGCGCCGCTCGCCGGGCACCACGCCGTCATGCTGCGCGAGACGGTTCAGACCCTGCTGGAGGACGCCGATGTCTACGTTACCGACTGGGCGAACGCGCGCGATGTGCCGCTTGCGCACGGCCGTTTCGACCTGGACGACTACGTGCTCGCCGTCGAGCGCTTCCTGCGGCCGCTTGCGCCGGGCGGGGTGCACGTGCTGGCTATCTGCCAAGCCGCGCCCCCTGCGCTGGCCGCCGCCGCGCTTGCCGCTACGGCGAACGACGGCTCGGCGCCGCTTAGCGTCACGCTGATGGGAGGGCCGATCGACACTCGATCGCATCCGACGATGATCGACCGGGTGGCAGCAACCCACGATGTCGAATGGTTTCGCCGTACGGTCATCGACACGGTGCCGCCGGGCTATCCCGGTGCGGGTCGGCGCATCTATCCGGGGTATCTGCAGCACGCGGCGATCGTCGCGGCCCATCCGCATCGGCAATGGGGACTCGAAACGCAATATTGGGCCAGCCGCTTCTCGGGCAGCGCCGCAGCCATTGCATCGAGCCAGCGCGCACTCGACGAATATTGCTCGGTGCTCGACATGGACGAAGACTACTTCCTAGACACACTGTGCACCGTTTTTCAGGAACAGCGCCTGGCGCGGGGCAGTTGGTCCGTCGGCGAACGCCGCGTAAGGCCCGAAGCGCTGACGGCAACGGCGTTGTGCACTGTGGAAGGCGATCGCGACGATATCGCCGGCACGGGGCAGACGCATGCGGCGCATGGACTGTGCGTTGCAGTAGCCGATGCTGAGCGTATGTGCCTAACCGTCGACGATTGCGATCACTACGATCTATTCACGGGGCCGCGATGGCGGGAGGTCATTCATCCGGCGCTGCGGCGGTTTTGGCTGGCGAACGAGCGCGATCGTTCGCCCCCTTTCTTCCTCGAACCGAAAAGATGAGCGGCGCTGCTCGACCGGCGGCGAATTCGGAACCCACTTCGCCGCCCATCGCTGTAGGACGATCCTTACATCCCTTCATCAACACTTACCCCACTTTCATACCGCGCCGATTTTCTTCCACTGTCCGATCTCCGATACTGGCAATCAGGAAATAGCCCGCGGCGCCGCCATGGCGATCCCAGCGCTCCTCTAACGGAGGCCGTATGCTCAACGAAGCACCCCTCGCCGACGATGTCGCGACACTGCGCACCGCGCAAGCTTCGGCATGCGCGGATGGCACGTCGAAGCCGGCGCAGCCGGCGCATCATTGCGCTACCTGCTCGATGCGCTCGGCCTGCATGCCGCAAGGGCTGAATGCGCACGATCTCATGCGTTTCGATTCGATCGTCAGCGCCACCCGCCCGGTCAAGCGCGGCGAGTCGATCTATCGCACCAACGCTCCGTTCCAAAGCATCTATGCGATACGCGCGGGCTCGTTCAAGACGGTCGTCATGCATCGCGACGGCCGCGAGCAAGTCACGGGCTTTCACCTGGCCGGCGAAGTTCTCGGCCTGGACGGGGTCTGCACCGAACATCACAGCAGCGACGCGATCGCCATCGAAGACAGCAGCGTTTGCATCATTCCCTACGCGCTGCTCGAATCGCTGTGCGGCGAATCGAAGAGCCTTCAGCAGCAAGTGCTGCGCATGATGAGCCGAGAAATCGTCCGCGAATCGTCGCTGATGATGCTGCTCGGCACAATGAGCGCCGAGCAGCGCGTCGCCTCCTTCCTGCTCAACTTGTCGACCCGCATGAAAGCGCGCGGCTACTCGGCCGCCGAGTTCAACCTGCGCATGACGCGCGCAGAGATGGGCAATTTTCTCGGGATGACACTCGAAACCGTGAGCCGCATGTTTTCGAAGTTTCAGCGGGACGGGCTCGTGCAAACGCACGGCAAGCAAGTTCGCATCGTCAATCTCGACGCGCTGGGCCGCGTCTGACACAGGACCGCCCGGCCGCCCAGCCGCGCACGCAGGCCAGGCGCTTACGGCGAGCACCGCAGCGCCCGCGAGACGGCTGGATTCGCGCGGTTACTCCGCCGCCACCGTCCGCTGCAACTGCTCGCCGAGCCCGGCAATCCCGAGCCGTATCGTCTGCCCGGTCTTGAGATAGATCGGATTCGGCTTGATGCCGAGCCCCACCCCGGGTGGCGTACCCGTGGAGATGACGTCGCCGGGCTGCAGGCTCATGCAGCGGCTCAGATAGGCGAGCACTTCGGCAACGCTGAAGATCATCGTTCTCGTATTGCCGTTCTGATAGCGGTGGCCGTCCACTTCGAGCCATAGGCTCAGTTGCTGCGGGTCCGGCACTTCGTCGCGTGTCACGAGCCACGGGCCGATCGGTCCGAACGTGTCGAAACCCTTGCCCTTGTCCCACTGTCCGCCGCGCTCGATCTGCCATTCGCGCTCGGATACGTCGTTGACGACACAGTAGCCGGCAACGTAATCGAGCGCATCGGCTGCGTCCACGTACTTGCACGGCTTGCCGATGACGACGCCAAGCTCGACTTCCCAATCCGTCTTGGTCGAGCCGCGCGGGATTTCGACGTCGTCGTTCGGGCCGACGATCGCACTCGTCCACTTGTTGAACACGACAGGCTCCGCCGGCACCGGCAAGTTCGATTCGGCCGCATGGTCAGCGTAGTTCAGCCCGATGCAAACCATTTTGCCGACCCGGCCGACGCACGCGCCAATGCGCGCGCCGTCGGGCACGCGCGGCAGCGTCGCCGTATCGAGCCCGCGCAGCCGTGCGAGCCCCGCGTCGGAAAGCACGTCGCCGGCAATATCGTCGACCACGGAAGACAGATCGCGCATGATGCCGTCGGCATCCATCAGCCCCGGCTTTTCCTGGCCCTTCGGGCCGTAACGAAGAAGTTTCATCGAATGGTGAGTCCTCAACTAAAGATGGATGTCATACCGCTGACGCCGGTCGCTCAATTCGACCAGCCGCCGTCGATCACATGAATCTGTCCGGTCGTAAATGCCGCCTCGTCCGATGCAAGATAGGTCGCAAGCGCCGCGATCTCCTCGGGCCGGCCGATGCGTCCCATCGGTTGCCGTGCGACGAACGCGGCCTCGACGTCGTTCACCGGCTTGCCCTGCGCCTTCGCCTGCTCGGCGATGCGCGCCGTCAGCGACGGCGAGGACACCGTGCCGGGACAGATCGCATTGCAGCGGATGCCGCGCGCGACGAAATCGGCCGCCACGGCCTTCGTTAGGCCGATCACGGCCGCTTTTGTCGTGCCGTAGACGAAGCGGTTCGGCACCCCTTTCACGCTCGAAGCCGCCGAAGCGAGATTGACGATCGAGCCGCCACCGCGCGCGAGCATCGCGGGCAGAAACGTCTTTATCGTGCGATACATCGACTTGACGTTCAGGTCGAACGAGAAGTCCCAGTCTTCGTCCTCGCACTCGAGGATGCTGCCGGCGTGGACGAAGCCCGCGCAATTGACGAGTATGTCGACGCCGCCGATCGTCTCGGCCAATGCCGCGATGGCGGCGCTGTCGCGCACGTCGAGTGCGCGCGTCTCGAACGGCCCATCGGCCAGTAAGTCGAGGCGGATATCGGTCGCGATCACGCGCGCGCCCTCTTTGGCGAGGCGCTCGGCGCAGGCGCGGCCGATGCCCTGGGCGGCGGCCGTGACGAGCGCGGTCTTGCCGGCCACGCGTGCGGCCGGCTCGGGAAAAGTCGAGGCAATGGCAGTCATTCTCTGCAGGACTCCGTCGAAAGAAGACATTCAAAATTCATAGCGGCACGCCGCCGCGCCGATACGCTGGACCCGCTGTGCGGGCCCGCATGCGCGTTGCACATTCAAATGCGGGGCGTCGGCGCGCGCGGGTCCAGCAGGCCCTCGTCGCGCAGCGCATCCCAGAACGCGGCGGGAATCGGGGTGGTAAAGGCTTCGATGTTCTGCCGCAGTTCATCGATACTGCTTGCCCCGGTCAGCACGCTCGCAACCGCGCTATGCGCGTACGGAAAACGCAATGCGGCGCTGCGCAGCGGCACCGCGTGCGCATCGCATACATCTTCGATTCGCGAAACCCGCTCGATGACAGCCTGGGGCGCCTCGCCGTAGTTGAATTTGAGCGCACTCGATCCGCTACCGGGCGTTTCGCGCAGATGCCGCACGCCGCGCGCGAGGATGCCCGAGTTGAACGCGCCGCCGACGAAAATCGACACACCGCGCCGCTCGCACTCGGGCAGCAATGCGTCGAGCGTCTGCTGCTCGAGCAGTGTATAGCGGCCCGCCAACAGCGAACAGTCGATGTCGAACTCGCGCATCGCATCGAGCACCGCCGCGGCCTCGTTCACACCGAGCCCCACGGCCCGCACGGCGCCCGAAGCACGCAGCACGTCGAGCGCTTTGAAACCGCCCTCGCTCAATTGGCGCCAGTAATGTTCGCTCTGTTCGCCGTGCGTGAGCGCACCGATGTCATGCACCAGCAGGATATCGATGCGCGCTACCCCGAGCCGCTGCAGGCTGTCGTCGAACGAACGCAAGATGCCGTCGTAGGTGTAATCGTAGACCGGCTCGAACGGCAACGGGTGCGCCCAGCCGTCTCGCGGTGCGCGCGCTTGCGCGCTGCGATCGGGCCGCATGAGCCGCCCGGCCTTCGTCGACAGAACGTACGCGTCCCGCGCCCGCTCGCGTAGCGCCGCGCCGACGTAATGCTCGCTTTTGGTGTAGCCGTAGTAAGGCGCGGTATCGAACAAACGTACCCCGGCGTCCCAAGCAGCGTCTATCGTCGCGCGCGCGTCGGCTTCGGGAATGTCGCGATACAAACCGCCAAGGCCTGCGCAGCCGAGACTGAGCGCCGTGACCTCCAGCGCCGTGCGGCCGACGCGACGCCGGGCGTCAACGGTAGGAAGCGCGCCGCTCATGCGATCACCCGCACCGGTGAGACCGATGCGATCGGCAGGCAGCCCGGCCCGATCGGCTCGAATGCTTTGTAGGTCAAGATGAACTCCTGATGGCCAAGCATCTCCGACTTCGATCGGGCGCCGCGCCCGAGGGCGACGGTGACGTCGAAGATTTCCCGGCCGACATCGTCGAGCGATGCACGGCCCTCCAGAATCCGCCCCGCGTCGATATCCATATCGCCCGATAGATTCCGATAGGTGGCGGGGTTGGCGCAAACTTTAACGACGGGCGAGACGGCCGAACCGACGACGGAACCGCGCCCCGTCGTAAATAGAATCAGGTGGCAACCGCAGGCGATAAGCTCGCCGATTTCGGCATTGTCGCTGATGTTCGGAAAGCCGAAGCGCGGCTCGCCGTCGGGCACGACGTCGAGTAGATAAAGGCCCCCAGTCGGCGGAATGTCGCCGGGCTTCACAATGCCGACGATCGGCGATGCGCCGCTTTTCGCGTAGGCGCCGAGCGATTTTTCCTCTTGCGTCGTGAGCCCTCCGTCCGCATTGCCGACGGCAAAGCTGCCGTGCCCCATGATCGTGTAATAGCGCGCCGCCTTTTCGACACAAGCGACAATTGCGTCGCCCAGTTCCGGCCGCGCCGCTCGCGACTTCATGTGATACTCGCAGCCGACGAGTTCGCCCGTCTCCTCGAACACGCACGCTGCGCCACGCTCGATCATTGCATCGAATGCGCGCCCTACGGCCGGGTTTGCCGTAATGCCGCTCGTACTGTCGGACCCGCCGCACACGGTGCCGACGATCAGTTCATCGAGCCGCATCGGCACTGGACGCATCGCCCCGAGCGTGCGCCGCGCGCGTCTGACCCATTCGACGCCGCGTGCGATCGTGCTACGGGTGCCGCCCGTCTCTTGAATCGTCAGCACTTCGACCGGTCGTCCGCTCTCGCGTACGAGCTCGACGAGATGGTGCTTGTCCATGCTCTCGCAGCCGAGCGACACGAACAGGACCGCGCCGACGTTCGGATGGGTCGCGATCCGCGAAAGCATCTTTTGCGCGTAGGCATTCGGATAGCAGCCGGGAAAACCGATCAGATGGACGTCGGGCGCCGCATCGTGCACGTTGATTTCGTCGAAATCGGCCTCGGCCACCGCGGCGCCGTCATCGTCCGTTTCGGCCAGTCGCGGCGCGAACTGCGCGACGATTTCGCGTGCGACATGGTGCGCGCATTCGACCAGATAGGCCACGGCGACGACATTGCGGATGCCTTTGCGCCCGTCACTGCGCGGATACCCAAGCAGCAAGGCGGGATCGGTGGGAAGCTCGTTCATGATCGTTTCCGCTGTAAATCAAGTTTCGTCGCGTCCGACATAGGCATGGCCCGCGTCGAACGTGTACGTCGGGAGATAGTCGCTTTCGAGGTTGTGCGTGTGCAGATGCTCGCCTTTGGCCACCGCGCGCGTGACATGGCCGATCGGTGCGCCGTAGCGCAATACCTTGTCGCCGGCAGCCAATGCGCGCCGGGCGAGCTTGTGGCCGAGGGCGATCGTCGATGCGAGCGCGACCGCTTCACCTTCGATCTCGAGCACGGTACCGGCCGCGAGCGTGCTCGCGGCGATGAGGCAGTTATCGTCCGCCGACAAGAGCAATAGCCGAGGGTCTAACGTCATGGTTCCTCACTTTATTCCTGGCTGCCGGCCAAGCGCGCGATCATCAGCGAGCCGAGAATGATCGCGCCGTAAATCGCTTGAATCCAGAACGAGGGGACCTGCGCCAGCGTCAGCAGGTTTTGCACGACGCCAAGCAGCAGCACACCCGTGAGCGCTCCGAACATCGTCCCCTTGCCGCCGTCGAGCGAGATGCCGCCGATCACGGCCGCGGCGAACACGGTAAAGATCATCCCGTTGCCTTGGTTGGCATTGATCGCACCGACATAGCCCGTCACGACGAGCCCACCGATCGACGCGAGCATGCTGCCGAGCACGAACACGCCCCACACGATGCGTTCCACCCGGATGCCGGCGGCGCGTGCCGCTTGCGCATTGCCGCCGATCGCGTAAAGCGCGCGGCCGATCCGGTGATAGCGCAGCATAAAAGCGGCGAATGCAAAGGCGGCAGCGGCAAGCCAAACCGACAGCGGCAGGCCGAGCACGGTCACGGTGGCGAGCGCGAAGAACGAGGCAGGCATGTCGAACAGCGTGCCGCCCTTCGTCGCTCCGACGAGCATGCCGCGCAAGACGATCAGCATCGCCAGCGTGACAATGAACGCATTCAAGCGTAGGCGCACGACGAGCAAGCCATTGATCCAGCCGATCAGCGCTCCGACGGCGACGATGACGAGCATGCCCGCGAGCGGCGACCATTGCCAGCCGAACCCCGCCGAGGTCGCCGGCATGACGAGCATGGCGCCGAGCGCCGGGGCAAAGCCCACGGTCGATTCGAGCGACAGGTCGAACTTGCCGACGATGACGATCAGCGATTCAGCCAGGACGACGAGCGCGAGCGCCGCCGATGCGCCGAGCACGCTAATGAGATTGGCACGTGTGAGGAAGCTGGGACTGACCCATGCCCCCACGGCCATGAGCAATATCAGCGCGGGCAGCAACGCAAGATCGCGCCAGCGCGCAAAATCCATGCGCTGCCCTCGCGTGTGGCCTGCCGCGGCGGCAGCCAATCCTGCCGCGGGCATCTGCGCCGGGCTCGACATACTAGGCTTCATTGAGATCGACTCCTTCGATCGATGCGATCAATTCATGGTCGGCCCAACCGGCCGAAAACTGCTCGACGATGTGTCCGCGAAACATGACGAGCACGCGGTCGCAGCCGCGCAGATCGTCGAGTTCGCCGCTCGCAACGATGACAGCGCGTCCGGCTTCCCGAGCGCGTTCGGCCATTGCGAGTAACGCTTCTTTCGATTTGACGTCGACGCCGGCGGTCGGATCGATGAGCACGAGTACGCGCGGATCGGTTGCCAGCGCGCGCGCCATGACGACTTTTTGCTGATTGCCGCCCGACAGCCCCGACACCGCCGCGGACGGACCCGGTGCGACGATACCAAGCGCATCGATGGCCTCGCGTCCGAGCCGTGCCTTGACCGACGGCGGCGCGAATCCGAACGAGGCGAGCCGCCGTGCGAGCGTCATCGTCGCGTTCTCCGCGATCGACTGAGTCAGCACGAGCCCTTCCCTATGACGATCCTTCGGCACGCAGCCGACGCCGGCATCGAGCGCCGCGGGTACGTCGCCGTAGGGCAGCGTGACGCTCTTGCCAACCGCATCGGCCGAGCTCACGCGCACCGCACCTGCGTGTGGGCGCCGCAAGCCCGCGATGACCTCGGCAACGCTCGTGCGCCCGCTGCTCGTCGCGCCGGTTAACCCGACGACTTCGCCGCGCCGCACGTTGAATGAGATGTCGTCGAAATCGTCGCCGGACAGTGCCGCCACTTCCAGCGCGAGCGGCGCATCGCCGATCGGTGCCCGCCGCGACGCATCGCCGCCGGCGACGCCGCCGGCCTCGCCCGTCATGGCTTCGATCAACGCCTCGCGCGGCAGCCGCTCCACGCTGGCGGTCAAGATCTTGCGTGCGTCGCGCAGCACTGTCACCGCCTGGCAAATTTCGTAGACCTCTTGGAGATGATGCGAAATGAAAAGGAACGTGACGCCTTCCCGCTGAAGCTCCTGGATGCGCAAAAAGAGCCGCTTGATCTCATCGCCGTCGAGTTGCGCCGTCGGCTCGTCGAGAATGATGAAGCGTGCGCCGTGCGAAAGCGCACGAGCGATTTCGACGAGCTGGCGTGCTTCCACGCCGAGGTCGCCGCACCGAGCATCCTCGCGCACCTCGATGCGCCAGTGATCGAGCAGCGTGCGCGCTTCGCGCCGCATCGCCCGCCAATCGATAATGCCGCGCCGCGTCGGCTGCCGATTCACGAACAGATTCTCGGCCACGCTCAAATCGGCAATGACGGTCGAATGCTGATAGACGCAGGCCACCCGCTCGCGCCAGGCGTCGCGATCGGCGATCGGCGGCGCAATCTGGCCGCCGAAGCGGATTTCGCCTTGATCCGGCTTGCGCAAGCCGGTGAGCAGCGACACGAGCGTCGATTTGCCCGCGCCGTTGCGGCCGACAAGCGCGTGCGACTCCCCCGGCATCACGCACAGATCCACGCCGGCCAGCGCGAGGGTCGAGCCGAAGCGCTTGGTCGCGCCGCACGCTTCTACGACAGGCGCCGCCGCACGCTCGGCTGTTTCGTTGACTCGAACTAGAGAAACTGGAGGAACGGCGCTCATGTCGGCTCGCTTGCTCGGTGGATCGATGGCCGCAGTGCTCACACTTTCCGGCACGCTCGCGCTCACTTGGGCGTGTTGCCCCAAAGACTCTTGTCGTCGACGTTGGCCTTGGTGACGAGCGGCGCCGGCAATTGATCTTCGAGCATCCCGGGTGCGAGCTCGATGATCGTGCTGCCGTGATCGGTCGGGCCCGGCTTGAAGGTCTTGCCCGCGAGCGCTTCCTTCAGGTACCAGAGGCCGTACTTCGCATAGCTGTCTGCCGGCTGCGAGACGGTCGCATCGATTTCGCCCTTGCGGATCGCATCGAATTCTTGCGCAATGCCATCGTTGCTGACGATGACGATATGCTTCGGATTGCCGGCGGGGAACAGCATCTGTTTGCGCCGCAGCGTCTGCAGCGTCGGCGACAGATACACACCGCCCGCTTGCATGTAAATGCCCTTCACGTCCGGGTTCGCGGTCAACAGGCTGTCGAGTGCCGATGCCGCAACGTCGCCCTTCCAGGCGGCCGGGATCTCGAGCACCTGCAGCTTCGGATAATGGCTCTTGACGCACGAACGGAATGCCTCTGACCGATCGCGGCCGTTGACCGACGCAAGATCGCCCATGATTTGGACAACCTTGCCCGCCGCCACATGATCGCCGATGTACTTGCAGGCCTTCTCGCCATAAGCTCGGTTGTCGGCACGCACCACCATCGCAACTTTGCCCTGCGTCGGCGCGACATCGACAGCAACGACCGGCACGTGTTTCTTCGATGCCGCATCGAGCGCGCGGCTGATTGCGGCCGAATCGAGCGGCCCCGTGACGATGCCTTCGACGCCTTGATTGAGCAAATTATTGATGTCGGTGATTTGCTGCGCGGGATCGCCGTTGGAATTGACGGGCGCGAGCATAGTGAGACCGAACTCCTTGGCGTACTGCGGCAGGTAGTTGTTGTAGGCCTGCCAGAAAGGGGAAGTGAGTAGCGGCAAATTGGCGCCGACGGCACCGCTTGCCGCCCGAGCCGCGGGCGCCGTAGTGCCGATCATGCCGAGTGCGGCAACCAGTACGGCGCCACGGCGACGCCAGTTCCGCGCCCCGCCGCTCGCGGGCCCGCGCGGGGCACGGGGCGAAGCAAAGCCCAAACGGAATGCACGGATTGCCCAATGCCCGGCGTTGGCCGGCTCGCTGCTGAACGTCATAGTCGTCTCCTATTTTCCGCGCGTCGGCGTGACGCAACGGTATGGCCCATCCGGGCCCGATTCTCGTGGTCCGCTCTGGGGCGGCTTCGCTATGCTGCGGGTTTCGGCTTCTTTGTTTCCTCCAGAACGAACCAGCGGATGGAGGTGCCCGCTTCGACTAGCCTCTCCTCTTTCCATTCATTCATGGATGAACTTATTATTCATATACGGACCACCGTACGTCAAGCGCGACGTTGGCCCGTGTTTTCCCTTATCTCTAAGCTGTGAGGCTGCCACGCCAGTGAAACCCGTCAAGCAATCCGCCGCCAGCGAGCCCATCGCGGACGCTGCGACCGACGACGCGGAGCGTTATCGCGCGCCGGCGCTCGATAAAGGGCTCGACATCGTCGAGCTATTGTCCGAACAAAAGGACGGACTCACCCGTGCCGAAATCACCAAAGCGCTGGGGCGCAACGCGAGCGAGATCTATCGCATGTTAGAGCGGCTGGTCGTCCGGCAATACGTGGTGCGCTCGCCCGGCGGCGACCGCTACTCGTTGAGCCTCAAGCTGTTTGCGCTCGCGCATCGCCACCCGCCGATGAACCGCTTCATCGCCGAGGCGCTACCGGTCATGCAAGCCTTCGCCGAAGAGGCCGAGCAGTCATGCCATTTGACCGTCTACGATCGCGGCAACCTGCTCGTGATCGCGCAAGTGGATGGCCCGGGTACCTGGGGGCTGTCGATCCGCCTAGGCTCGCGAGTGGGCCTAGTCGATACCGCATCGGGCCAAGTCATGCTTGCATTTCAGAGCGAATCGGAACGCGCGCGGATGCTCGCCGAACATACGAAGGTCAAGGGCGAAATCGCACTCGACGATACGTCGCTCGCCTCACTGTTCGAGACCATCCGCGCCGCGGGGCATTTACGCAAGGAAAGCGCCCAAACGTTCGGGGTGACCGACGTGACATTCCCGATCCTCGGGCCGTCGGGCTACGCGATCGCTTCGCTGACTACGCCTTACATGCGTCGCATCGACGAGTACGTCGCACCCTCGCTCGAGGACGTCACGACGATGCTCGATACCGCGGCACGCAAGCTTTCGATGCACCAAGCGAGCTAGCTTGCGCGGCCGGAGGTCGCCCCCGAGGCCTAAACGCTGCTCGCGCGGAAAGGGCTTGACAATCAATCTATCAGTAGATAGATTGCGAAACATGGAAACGACGAAGACAGTCCGCGAACAGATCCTCGATCATTCGATCACGCTGATGATGCTGCGCGGTTACAACGGCTTCAGCTATCGGGATCTGTCGGAACTCGTCGGTGTGAAGACATCGAGCATCCATTACTACTTTCCGTCGAAAGACGACTTGGTTCTCGAAGCGGTTCACGCCTATACACAGGAAGTGCGACACACCGTTCAAGCGATCGACGCTGCGTTGCCCGCCGAGGCCAAGCTCGCAAAATTCGCCAAGATGTTCGGCCGCACGCTTGGCGACGGCGATCATATTTGCCTATGCGGGATGCTCGCGGCCGACATCGAAACGTTGCCCGAACCCGTCCGTCTCGCGGTGCAAGGGTTTTTCAAGGCGAACGAGAGTTGGCTCGCGAAAGTGTTTCTCGAAGGCGCGCATGACGGCACACTCGCGTCGCGCGCCAAGCCGGAGCAGGCGGCACGTGCGTTCTTCGCGGCGCTGCAAGGTGCTGGGCTGGCGAGCCGCTTATTTCGCACCAAGAGCCGGCTCGACGAAGTCGAAGCATCGTTCAAGTTGTCGAGGTAGATAGTCGAAGCAGCAACGGGGCGCAGACCCGCGCCCTATTAAAACGTCTCGCTATCTACCTTCTAGTAGATAGCGAGACGCGATGGACGCGGAAATTGCGCAGTGACGAAACATGCAGCATTTGTACGGATGGCCTATCTTCTAGCGGGTAGGCCGCCCACCCCTTACCTTTCGTGAAAGGAGCCACATCATGTCGATCGAAAAAGTTCTCTACCGTGCTCATGCCCGTGCCACTGGCGGTCGTGACGGCCGCGCCGTCGTTCCCGACAGCGGTCTGGATTTGCGTTTGACTACCCCGCGCGAACTCGGCGGCGCGGGGGGCGACGGTGCAAATCCGGAACAGTTGTTTGCGGCCGGCTACAGCGCCTGCTTTATCGGCGCCATGAAGTTCGTTGCCGCGCGCGACAAAATCGCTTTGCCGCAGGAGGTGGCAATCGATGGCAGTGTCGGTATCGGTCAGATTCCGAACGGATTCGGCATCGAGGTCGAGTTGAAGATTTCGCTGCCGGGCATGGACCGCGCCGCCGCACAGGCGTTGATCGAGAAGGCCCATCAAGTGTGCCCGTACTCGAACGCGACGCGCGGCAATATCGACGTCACGCTCACCCTCGCCTAAGCAAGTCGCCCGAAGCGCTCAAAAAAAGCCCAGGTCGTAACGGCCTGGGCAAGCACCACCGGAAACGCCAGCGGCTCGGAGACGATTCGCATCGCATGACAAATGCCGGTGCGCGCCACGCTTGAATCATTCGATCGGCATCACTTGATGGGTTGGGTTTCGCCGGCGCTTTTTTGCATCCTCACACCGACATACCCACATGCCGATCGGGCGATACGCGCTCGGTCGCACGTATCGCCGAATGCCGCTGCGGCTTTGCCGACGCTTAGTTGTTATGTTGATACAGGGGCGGCGAGTAGGAGCTCGCGGCGCCGTCGTTGGTGCGGCTACCCGATTGCGACGTCCCCGCGCTAGCCGAACCGTAGCCGCTCGTGCCCGCTTGCGCGATGCCCTCTTGAGCGCTGACGCGCTGCTCCGCAGCTTCAATGTTGTCCGGATAGTGCATCCGATCGAGGGGGTTGTAGCCGGCCTTTTCGACCTTGGTCAAATCTGCGCGCACTTGGTCGCGCGTGAGCGGTTGATTCGACTGCGCGAAAGCGGCCACAGGAGCAACCAGCGCGAGCGCAACGACGATTTGCTTGATGAGAGCGTTCATGACAACTACCTCCAAATACTGTTTTAAAGGCTGCGAACACGCTTGTGTGCAGCAGGTGAAGGCAGTGTAGGCTTAGGGTCTTCCCGGATAAATATGGAATTTCAGAATTCATTGGTGCGGCAGGCATAACAATCGGGAGCGCGCCCTCGGGCCGACGAGGAACCGACAAGCACGACGGCGGGACTTGACCGACAATTGCCCTGCCATTACAAAACAAGTCAGAGGGAGACGTCCCATGGACCGATTCGTAGCAATGAAGGTATTCGCGCGCGTCGTCGAATCCCACAGTTTCGTGAAGGCGGCGGAATCGCTGCAAATGGCGGCACCGCAAGTGTCGCGGATCGTGCAGGCGCTCGAAGCGCATCTCGGCGCGCGGCTGCTCAACCGCACGACGCGCAGCATCAGCGTCACGGACGACGGCGAGGCGTACTATCAACGCTGCATCCGGGTGCTGGCCGAAGTCGACGAGATGGAGGCGGAGCTCACGCACGCGAAGCTGAGCCCGAAGGGGCGGCTGAAGGTGAACCTACCGTCGCTCGTCGCCAAGATGCTTATCATCCCCGCACTACCCGACTTCTTCGAACGCTATCCCGACATCGAGATCGAAATGGGATTGAGCGACCGGCAAGTGGACATTGTCGAAGAAGGTGTCGACTGCGTGATCCGCACCGGAGAACTGGATGATTCAGGACTCGTCGCGCGGCGCATCGGCAATATGCGGCGCATCACGTGCGCGTCGCCCGCTTATCTGGAGAAATACGGCGAGCCCAAGACGATCGCGGATTTGCGCGAGCATATCGGTGTTAACTACATATCGAGCAATACCGGGCGTCCGCGTAGTTGGGACTATATGGTGGGCGGCGTCGTCGAGACTGTCGATATGCGCGGCATGATCGCGGTGAACGACGTCGACGCTTACCTTTGTTGCGGCCTTCATGGCCTTGGACTGCTGAAGACTGCGATTTTCGCGGTTGGGCAATACATCGAGCGCGGTGAACTACGAGAAGTCCTAAGCGACTATTGTTCGCCGTTACGGCCTATTTCAATCATGTATGCGCGCAATCGCCACTTGCCGCGCAAGGTACGCGTATTCGCCGATTGGGTGGCCGAGTTATGCGCGCGCGAGCCGCTGATGCAGACGCCGAGCAAGGCGCTGGCAAGCGTGGGCGCGCGAGCGGCATAGCGGTGTGCGCAATAGACGAAGCTTCGGGTAGACGGCTCTGTGTGCAGCCGCGACTGCCTGAACGAATCGCTGTTTGAGCCGGATGGCAGCAGACAGACCGCTGGGCCGCCACCGACGATCACGACGTCGCGTTCCATCGACTCCCGCGAGCCATATTGCTCGAGAAGTTCTTGCTTATTCATGTCGATAACGGTCCAGGCTGTGCGCGCCGTTGGCATCGGCTCGCCGTTCGTTTAGCCGACGACGGGCGACACGCGCCCCGAAGCTTCTGGTCATATTGGCGCGCTACACTGTCACGCCCCGGCCACGGACATATTCATGTTTTCTTCGCTCAATCATCCGCTCAGGGAGCCTCTCTCACAGGAACTTCACGCCCGCCCCTTCCTTCGGATCGACGGGCCGGCATCCGTGAGTCATCTTGCGATTTATTCGGAGCGCGACGAAGAGATACACGACCGCCTGCTGGCTGCATTGTCTTGCGCCATGGAATTGCCCCCACCTTTGCCGCAGCGCAATCACTACACGGCAGAGAAAGGCGATTGGCAAATCAAGTGGGAGAAACACACCGAATTTTCGACGTTTACGTTCGTTCGTACGAACGCGCCGGACGGCCTGTTCAGCGCTGCGGCAATGACCGAGCTTCCTGCTGCCTGGCTCTCCTTATTAAAAGAGGCTGTGCTCGTCGCCGTGCATGCGGAGTTGCGCTGCGGCGTGCAAGCCGAGCGGATCCGAACGCAAGTCCGCGAACTGCTGCCCGGGCCGGTGCTCGTCGGAACGAAAGTGCTGGCGGGCGGGGAAGTCTACTGCGATTGGCTCGTGCACGGCGATCACTTCTCGCGCTTCCTCGTACTCGACCTCGGATTCCGTGAAGCGCAGGCTGGCCGCCTGCTTCAGCGTCTATTCGAAATCGAAACCTACCGCATGATGGCGCTGCTCGCCTTGCCCGACGCTCGCCGGCATAGCCAGTTTCTGAGCAAGCTCGACGGCTCGCTGTCGGTCTTGATGCGAAGGATGGAGCAGCCAGGGCAGGACGAGGACGATGCCTATCTCTTGCGCGAGTTGACGCATCTTGCCGGGCAAATCGAGGCGCATGCGGGGCTCGAAACGCGCTTCAGCGCGTCGGCGGCGTACGAGAAGCTCGTGCTTGCGCGCATCGCCGAACTTCGCGAAGAACGGATCGAGGGTTTCCCGACGATTGCTGAATTCATGCAACGCCGGCTCTTGCCCGCCATGCAAACGTGCGGCTCCGTTTGGGCCCGGCATCAGCAATCGGCGACGCGGGTTGCTCGAGCCGTCGATCTCTTGAGGACGCGGGTCAATTTGGCCCAAGAGGAACACACGACCGCTCTGCTCGAAGGCATGAACCGCACGGCGCGCACGCAATTGCGGATGCAGCACGCCGTGGAAGGTCTTTCCGTCGCGGCGATCTCCTATTACGTCCTCAATCTATCCGGCGCGGCGCTGCGCGCGCTTCATGCCGCTCACCTGCCGCTGGACCCAGAAGTGCTGGAAGGTCTGCTCATTCTTCCGGTCGTGGCCGCCGTCGTGATCTTCACCGGTCGCATTCGGCGGCTCGGCCAGGAAGACGCTCGGCGGATAGAGCAAAACTAGGGCCGCTATCTATCCGGTTGCCTCCTTCCCCGCACGGCGGCCCGTGCGGGGAGTCTTAGCACGCCGACTCGCGCTTTTGCTGAAAATCGACCCCCAAGCGATTCAGGCTACGCGCCGAACGATTTGCAGGTCGGCCAAACCGAAAGTGAATCCCCGTATTGCTTAACGTGCGCTCCTCATGGATTTCCTGTCCTCGAAACCGTCGATGGGACAACCATAAGCAAGCGGCACGAAGATCGGAGAGACTATCATGCACGCTTAGCGTGTTTATAAGAAACCGTGATCAACGCGGACATGGACTGGCCTCGTGGAGAATCAGCGGTTCGTTCAATGCCCCCGAATAAAAATCGCAGGTATCCCAGCGATGCCCGCGCCGAAGAAGGTGTCATGTCAGAGTTTCGAGCCGAAAACCTTTCGAAGCCAGGTGCCGGCGAGCACACGGCTTCGGCGAGTCGCGAGCCGACGCGTACCGGCCCGCTGTCCGAAGCCAAGCTGCTGGGGAGGCGCACGCCGCCCGTCGCGGCGGAAGCGGCCGTTCGCGCCGCTC
>Ga0070658_10000623_pt1 | contig 30566 bp, 22 predicted proteins | sample KBSC13metaG_FD_64664 | JGI IMG/M metagenome (GOLD analysis project Ga0070658, IMG submission 64664) | Corn rhizosphere microbial communities from Kellogg Biological Station, Michigan, USA - KBS C1-3 metaG | ecosystem: Host-associated > Plants > Roots > Rhizosphere > Soil ... | reverse complement strand
GAATTTCGGACAGGTGCGCGAGGCTCTGATGGGACGGATCGCACAACGTGAAGGCGTGCCTGCGATCGTCCCGGCATTTGCCGCTCCCGCAGATGCGGAATTGCGAGAGCGCCTGAAGGGAGTAGGACTGCCTGAGGATGGCATGGAACAACTGACGGAGGGCACGGAGGGCGCGCCGCTGGAGCGTCGGGCGACGGTCGGCGTGGTCTACTGGGGCCGACTGATCCATACCGCCGCGCAGGGCTACTTCGCCTCGACCCTGCCGGAAGGGTGTCAGCGACAGGGAGAACTGGAGTACTATGCGCTGCGCAACACCGGGGCGATCGCCAATCTGGGTGAGCATTTCCACCAGCGCGCCTCCGAGGCGCCCGATGCCGCTACTCTGGCAGGGCGTGTGCGGAGTGGAGAGCCGCTCACGTCCCCGTCGCTCTCTCCGCGCTGCGCGGAACTGCTGCGGCGGCTGGCCGCCGCCGGGATTCGGGTGGAGAAGGGGCCGGAGGGTCTGACATTCGCCTTCGCCGCTCCGAGTGGGGAGACCCTGACACTGGCACAGCCGATCCCGCACCCCTGGCTGCCGGAACAGACTCTGACGGAGGTCGGCGCTTCTACGTCGGCGCAGTCGGAATTCCGCACCCTGACGGAGACCAATAGCCGCCTCGCCAGGCTTCTGAATTCGGGAGCGCCCGAGACCCTGCGTGCCCGAGCGCTCGAAGAGTTGGAGAGCGCTGCGCGCCGCTACCTCAACGCGCTCGTACCCGCATTCCAACTGCGTTTGCAGGCGCGCCCGATGTTCAACGGACGCGCGGTCGCGACACCCGGCGAACTGCGCTATGATCAGGTCGGGATTCCGGAGGAGATGGCCTGGACCCTGTTCGGCCCTCTGTTGGCACGCGAGGTGGGAGAGGAGGCCATGGCAGCACGAACTGCGGAGGCGGCACAACAGCTGGACGGGTTGCTGGCACGCTCTTGGGTACTGGTGCAGCGCCCGCCCGTAATCGAGCCAACCGGGTTTATCGCGTTTCATCCCGTGCGGGTTGCAGGTCAGGTCATCCGCCTGCATCCGATGGCGAACCACTCTCTGAACGCGGATTTCGACGGCGACATCCTGTCGATCTTTGTGCCGCTCACGGAGGAGGCGCAGCTGGAGGCGGGGGAAAAACTCTCTCTCGTCGGGCATCTGCGCCGGGAACCGGCGCTGTTGGGGAACTTTCTGCCGCTGCTTCCTGCCCGCGCCGGCCTCGCCCTTCTATCGCGTACTCCGGAAGGACGGGAGGAGATTCGCCAAATTGCCGGCCTATCTTCTCCGCTTCCTGAGGTTCCTCTGACCCGCGCCAGCCTGCTCGCACTGGCACAGGAGGTGCTGACTACGCAGGGAGCGGAGGCTGCCATCGCCGCGCTGGATCGCCTGGTATGGCGCGGCTTCCAACGCGCAAAGCGATCCGGCCTCTCCCTCAGCCCCTTCCTCGGCACTGGCTTCGCGCGTCCCAACCCTCCGCAAAGCGCGAATACCGACCTCTGGAGCGTCTATACAGAGGAGCTGATCGAGCGCCTGCAACAGCACGCCGCCGACGACGATCTGGAGCCGTTCCTGGTGGCGGTACGCAGCAACGCCCGCAGCAACTATCCGATCCTCCAGAAGTTCGTCGGCGCGTATGGGGTGGTGGAGGATGTGGAGGGCAGACGTGTCGCTGTGCGGCACGCCCTGCGTGACGGAATGACGCCCGAGGAGTTCTACACGCTCTGTGTCGGCGCCCGCAACGGCATCGCCCGCGCCGCCGCCGAACTGGAGCACATTAGCCAGACCCTGCGCCAATCCAACCTGCCCACCGGGTACGGTGTCCTGGCACGCGCCATGCGCGCCCGCCATCCTGGCCTGGTCTTCGCCCGCGCCGCCGCCGCCAACCAGACCGATCCCCTCACCGATCTGGACACCCGGCTCTTCGTGGCGTAGAGTCTACTTGAGGACGACTGCGAGGGTACGGACTTCGCCGAACTCGTGAGCGCACTTCTGCCAGGTGGCCGCGGCGTCACGGCTGCGATAGAGATAGCCGTTGACGGAGGCGGCGAAGACCAGATCGGGACTGGCGGGGGTGACGCCGAAAGTCCAGATCGTGCTGTTGGGAGTTTGAGGGAGGGCGGCCTGCTGCCAGGTGGCGCCGCCGTCCCGTGAAACCTGCAGGTTCCCGGTCGTGCCGGGAGGGCCGTTGCCGTTGCCCAGGAAGAGAGTCTGTGGATCGTCCGACTTGGCGACAATGCCTCGACAGTAAGCGTGGGGAAAGAACTGTTTCACCTGCTGCGGTGTCCAGGTTTCGCCATCGTCCTGGCTGCGATTGAGGTCGTTGTTGGTCGTGGCGAACAGGGTGCGGGGCGTGCCGGGCACGATCGCCAGCCCATGAATATCCGTCGAACTGAGGCCGGATGCCAGCCGCACCCAGGTCTCTCCCAAATCCCTGCTGCGCCAGACGCCGTCGATCTCCACGCCTGCCCAGATCGTCTCGGAATCCTCCGGATCCGCCAGCAGGCAGGTCACACGCGAATAGACGATGGGCGCGCACTCCGGCGTTAGCGCCGCCGGGAGCTTCTCCCAGGTCGCGCCGCCGTTCCGGGAGCGATAGAGGGCCGAAGGGCACGTGCCGACAAAGATCAAATCAGGGTTCCGGGGATGGATCAGCAGGGACCAGATGAGAGTGCCCGCAGGCCAGCCGTTGCCGGGATCGAAAGGCGTCTCGATACGCTCCCAGCGCGCTCCCCCATTCGTGGTGCGATAGAGGCCCGCGTCTGTGCCCGCATAGAGACACTCCGGATCGTTCGGATGCGCCGCCAGCGCCCGCACCTCCGCCTCCATAAACATTCCATCACTAGAACGCTGAAAGGTCTCCCCTTCGTCGAGGCTGCGCCATACGCCCTGCCCGACCGTTCCCGCATAGATCACACTGTTCATTGTCATCCGGGACCTCCCCCAACCCCCTCCTTCTCAAGGAGGGGGCTTACTGTCTGTTCACTATTCCTTCGCGCAAGGGACTTTCTGTTTGCTCCCCTTTTCGCGAAGGGGAGACTCGTCGTCTGCTCCCCTCGTTAAGAAGGAGGGGGTTGGGGGAGGTTCAGTTGCCATTGGAGAGCATCTCTGTCTGCTTCTGCTTGGCGTTTTTGGCCAGCATGGCGATGCGCTGTTTCATGGTCAGGTGTTTTTGAGGGCCGGCGTCCCCGAGCATAAGGCCGTCTTTGGGTGGGATGAATGCAAAGGTTCCCGCGGCAAAATTCGGCGTCAACGTGATGACGTTGTCGAAGCGCAGGAAAGAGCCTATCGGCTTTTTTTGTTTAGGAGCCTCTTGCGCCTGCTGTGTGGGCATATCGGGGTTCTCGGGATCGTCGTCACCTGGCTGTTTAAGGGGGACCGGCTTGCTATCCTCCAGGAGCGCATCCAGTTTGCTGCCTATTTTGACCGGACCATCGGGCCGTTTCACCGGGATCGTTTCGATCTCCATACGGTGCAGCAGGCCGTCGGACTTCCCGATATAGAGGCGCAGTTCGGAATTTTCCAGGGGGGCCTCGACCTGAAGACTGACAACGTCCGTGGGTACGCCGCGCACGTCTGCGGTTCCAAGGAGATGCGTCGCGTCTACGCTCTTCACCAGATCGGCAAAGGGGTTGGGACCGATGAGCATAATCAGTTCGAGCGTGCCGCCGCCAAGATACTCCAGGCGCGCAAAATCGTGGATGTTGCCCGGCGCTTTCTCGCGCGTGTAGATCTTTTTGTCACCGGCATACGACCAGAAATACCGTCCATCGCTGACCCAGCGCAGATCGAACTTTTTGCTGGTGGCTGGATCGGTCTGCTCGGTCTCCATCAACAGTTTATTCGATCCCCGAAAGGCCAGATGCAGGCGCCCCATGGGTCTCATCTTCGATTCGTCTACCTGAAAAGGCGTCGGATCGACGTTTGACGTCGTGGAGAGGGTGGCGGAGTTGGAAACCTCGGTGAGGGGAACCAGGGCCGAGGAGATGGCGATATTGACATCGATCGCGCCCAGACGGGAGTAGGTCTCTCCCATGCGTTTGAGCAGTAGGGTCGCGCGCGGATCATAACGCGCTTCATCCACGATGGGAACACCGGGGCGGGTATGCGTGGAGATGGACCTTTGCGCCTGCCCGATCGAGGCGGAACCCAGCAGAGCGAGCGTGACGCTCCCCATCAGAGAGGGAGAGATCCGGCGGAATCTTTGGGAACGGTCGATAGACATCGATCCTCCTACAGGCTGCGGCGCGTGCTTTCCCCGATGGCCGCGACGATGCGGTCAGGGATTCCAGACGATGTCCTCCCGTCCCTGTCGATGGTTGGCGACGCGCGCCAGCACAAAGAGCAGGTCGGAGAGGCGATTGAGATAGCGGATGACCTCGGGATTGAGGGTGGGGTGGTCCGCATCGTCTTCCAGATGCGCCAGGGTGACACACCGCCGTTCGGCGCGCCGGCAGACCACGCGGGCATGATGCAATGCTGCCGCCAGGACATCGCCTCCCGGCAGAATAAAGCGTGTGAGAGGGGGAAGCTCCGCTTCGAAGCGGTCGATCAGGCGTTCCAACTCCTCCACACGCTCCGGAGCGATACGCTCGATGGAGACGCGCCCGCGCTGCGTGGCCTCCTCCATCGGCGTGGCGACATCCGCTCCCACGGAGAAGAGCCGGTCCTGAAAGGCGGCGAGCGTATCGTGCAGTTCCAGATCCCCGGCCTGCGCCCTGGCGACGCCCAGCACGGCGTTCAGTTCGTCCACGGTGCCGTATGCCTCCACGCGCGCGTCGTCCTTACGGACGCGCGCGCCGCCGAAAAGCCCGGTATCGCCGGTGTCACCCGTGCGGGTGTAGATGCGGTGAGACATCAGAGAGACGCCTACTTGCCGCGGAAGAAGTTGGCGTTCAGTTGGATATAGTTTTCCCACTGTTTGGGAACATCGCTGTCGGCAAAGATCGCGGTGACCGGGCACTCCGGCTCGCAGAGACCACAGTCGATGCACTCCTCGGGGTTGATAAAGAGCATATCGACCTTGGTGCCGTTGTCGTCTGCGATGCCTTCATGGATGCAGTCTACCGGGCAGACGGAGACACAGGACTTGTCTTTTGCGGAGATACAGGGCTCGGTTATAACATACGCCATTGCGTAGTTTCCTCCTAGAAATATAATTTGAGAGTGCGTCGGCTCAGACCGTGCAGCAGCGGTTCGCATCGCGGCGTTCGTGAGCGTTGTATAGTTTACCCTGAAACTCCTCGGTTTGGTCCGGCTTGCAGCCCGCTATCTTCGACCACCAGGACCAATGGGCGGACTCTTTCAGGGGGCGACGGGCTGGACGTCGGTTCCATCTGCGTTCTTTTCGCTCTCGGGAAGCGTCGTCACGTCTGGCTCAGAGGGAGGCGGTTCGGCCTCTGTCGGGGGTTCCGGGGCCGCTTCCACGGGCCTCTCCGGATAGGGTTCTCCGCGCTGCAGGGCCAGCATCAGTTCCCGCAGGCGTTCCGCGCCGCGATGCATCGCGGCGCTGCCTTTGCCGCCGCCGGTCAGCTCCGCCACCGTCACCGGGGGGCCGAAGCGCACGATCGTGCGCTTCCCGGAGGGGCGGGGCGTTGTGGAGCCGTAGGGAATGATTCGGTCTGTGCCAAGAAGTACGGTGGGAACGATCGGAACGTCTGCGCCCTTAGCAATGAGTAAGACACCGGGCAGCAGCGGTTGTATCTTCCCGTCCGGGCTGAGTTTGCCTTCCGGGAAGATAATGACGGCGTTGCCCTCTTTGAGCAGCTCCTCCGCGCGGCGCAGCGCGGCCCGATCCGCCGTGTAGCGCTTCACCGGAAAACCGTGCAGCCAGCGGCTGAACGGACCGATGATCTTCATGGAGAAGATCTCCTCTTTCGCCATCACCCAGGCGTCACGCGGCAGGGCGATGGCGACTGTGGGCGGGTCGGCATCGCTGATATGGTTCGGGGTGATCAGCACCCCGCCCTTTTTGGGCACATGTTCGCGGCCCTCGAAACGTATTCCGCCAAAGAGAATATAGCACAGATGAAAAACGACCCAGGCGATCGGTCGAATAAACCAGTAGGGCATGAAACCTTCTCTCCTCCAGCCGGGCCACGACAGAAAAGCGCAGCGCCGATCTCCGGAGGAGATTATAGCACAGCGCTTTCCAGGATGGCATGAGCCTAAAGCCCTATTTTGATTCGCGGCTTAGTGCAGCGGGGGAATGTAGTCGCCGTGCGCGACGAGGAGTTCATCTACCATGCTGTAGATCTCGTCGAGGGTCAGTTCCGCGACCGTATGCGGATCGAACATGGCGGCGTGATAGACATGCTCTCTCTTGCCGGTCAGCGCGGCTTCCACGGTCAGCGACTGCACATTGATGTTGGTCTGCATCAGCGCGGCGAGTTGCGGCGGGATCGAGCCGATCTTGGTGGGCTGCAGGCCGTTCTTATCGACCAGCACCGGCAGTTCGACGCAGCAGCCCTGGGGCAGGTTGTCGATCAAACCTTCGTTCGCAACGTTGCCGTAGACCACGCGCGGCGTGCCGGTCTCGATGCTATGGATGATCAGGGAGCCGTACTCGTGGCTGCGCTTCACTTCGATCGGGGCGTCGCTCTCATACTCGGCTTTCATCTTGTGCCAGCCCGCGATCTGGTTCTCGCAGCGGCGGATATACTCGTCGAGCGGCACATTGAACTTCTCCACCAGGTCCGGGCGATCGCGGCGGATGAAGTAGGGCGTATACTCCGCGAAGTGCTCGCTGCTCTCCGTGACGAAGTAGCCCAGGCGGGTCAACATCTCGTAGCGCACCCGGTTCCAGTCCGGGATACGGCCTTCCTTGACGACATCGCGGATCAGCGGATAGAGATCGACGCCATCGCGCTCGAACTTCAGGTAGAACGCCATGTGGTTGATGCCCGCGCAGATATAGTTGATCTCGTCGATGGGGACATTGATGTCCTTCGCAAGCTGCTCCGCGGTTCCCTGCACGCTATGGCAGAGTCCGACGGTCTTGACCTTGGTCGCTCGGGTGACGGCCCAGGTGTTCATGCACATCGGGTTGACATAGTTGAGGAACGTGATATCCGGCGAGGAGACCGCCTCCATGTCGTGGCACATATCGAGCATGACGGGGATGGTGCGCAGCCCGCGCATGATGCCGCCGATGCCGAGGGTGTCGGCGATGGTCTGGCGCAGGCCGTACTTCTTCGGGATCTCGAAGTCGATCTCGGTGCCGGGCTTGTAGCCGCCGACCTGGATCATATTGATGGCGTAGTCGGCCCCATCAAGAGCGGTGAGGCGATCCGTATGCGTCGTGATCTCCGGTTTCGCTCCGACCGCTTCGGCCACCTTGTGCGCCACGACGGAGGAGGTCGCCAGACGCTCTTCGTTGATGTCCATGAGGGCGATGTGGCTGTTGGCCAGTTCGGGGAAGGAGAGAATGTCTCCAAGCAGGTTCTTCGCGAAGACCGTACTGCCGGCTCCGATCAGTGTTATCTTAGCCATGGGGTTCCTTTCGTGAGGAGAGCAAAAAATAGGGGATCTGGCTCTGTTTCCTGAAAGCGGGATTGGGGACCAGATACCAACCCGAATAATCTTCGGCGCTTCCCCCGAAGAGTCCTCCCACACCACCGCCCGCAGAACCAGTCGCGAGCATTTAGCTGTGTGGTTCGCCTTACGGGGTGGGGTGAGGAGGCTTCTCTACTCCGTGTGCTTCGTTTTCTGAAAGACCTCCGTGGCGGTTTTCAGGAAAAGGTCGCGCACGGCCCATCGGTCATCGCTCGTGGACTGCACCATGAAGATGGCGATCATACCGGTCTTGGGATTGACCGATAGATCGGTGCCATAAGCGCCGTCGTGGCCGAACATGCCGTTGCGCAGATGGTAACCCAGGCTGTAGTTGACCTTCGTCGTGCCGGTCTGTTCTCTCCGCAGCTCCTCCATCGCGGCAGGCGAGAGATAGCGTTTCCTGTTCAGTTCGCCGTTGTTGGCGAGCATCAACCCGTAGCGCAGAATGTCATGGGTCGTGGAAAACAGTCCGCCGGCCGCCTCCGGGAAACGATGCACCCGGTCGCTGAACGGTTTGGTGAGGAAATCGACGTTGCCCCTGGCATAGCCGGATCCGGTCTTGTTCGGCCCGTACGTGTTGGCCAGGCGGGCGATCTGCGCGTCGCTCGGCCAGAAGGTGGTCTCAGTCATGCCCAGCGGATCGAAAAAGGTTTTCTGCAAAAAAGTCTCGTAGGGCATGCCGCTCACGATCTCGACAACGCGCGCGGCGATGTTCATGCCCTGGTTGCCGTACTGATATTTCTCACCCGGCTGCCACTGGAGCGGACCCGTCACGGAACTGAGGGCGCGGGCCTTGAGCGGAGTGCTGTCCGCGCCCGTCACCTGCTGCAGCTCGGACATGCCGGTCAGACCGCTGGTGTGGCTCAACAGATGCCGGATCGTGACCGGGCGAACCAGCGGCTTGAACAGAACGTGGTTCGCGTCCTTCTCCTCGACGACCATCCATTTGCCGAGCTGCGGAATGAATTTCGTCACCGGATCGTCCAGACTCACCTTGCCTTCGTCCACCAGCGTCATGATGGACGCGCCGACGAACATCTTGGTCATCGAGGCGACCCAGAACACATTGTCCTCGCGGATCGGTTTCCTGGCCTCGACATCGGCGTAACCGATCAGGTTTTTGTAGTGCACTCTGCCTTCCCGGTCCGCAATGATGCCAACGATCCCCGCCATTTTGTAGCTGTCCAGAGACGGTTGCATCGCCGCCGCCACTTCCGGGCTGGCCGGAGGTTCCTGATCTGCGGCGGAACTGCTTGCGGCGCAAAACACGGTCGCCAGCGTGATAATCATGAAAAACAGAGGATGCCAGAAATGTCTCATCTCCATTATGTTCTCCTGCTCATTTGCGTATCCAATTCGCATTCGTGACCTTTGAATCCTTTTCGCTGCCGTACCGCTATTGCCCGATATGCCTGTTTCAAAGGTTTGAGAAAGACGTCAACGCCTATGCGTCGTTACCAGTCGAAGAAGCGGTTGGGATCGTCCCCCTCCTCGGGGATGTCGAGGTAGAGGCCGCCGAGTTATTTCTATCGGGGTTTTAAGAGAAGGAAACCTCTCTTGCATTGACGAAACAGCTTGGTTAAGAGTCGTAGATTATTGGCTTATGTCGTGAGGGAGAATTGACCAATGCATCCGTTAGAAAAACTAACACTGAGTTACTTGAGTGAGATTCGCGACCAGAGGGCCAAGATCAATTCCACTGATGAACTATCCTACCGTGATTATCTCGGCAAATTTCTGCGGGGCATGGCGCAAGTTTTGGGAAAGCATGCGGATTTTACTGGTGAAGCAAAGAAGATTACCTTTGGACGACCAGACTATGAAGTTACGAACGGACTAACGGTTATTGGATATGTAGAGGCTGAGGCATTAGGAACCCCCTTGTCTCGCTTAAAAGGTAGTGCAAAGACGCAAAACGAACGTTTTCGGAAAAACCTCCATAACTTCCTTCTGACCAATCACACAGAGTTTCGCCTGTACGTGGACGAAAAAGAAGTCAATGTAATCAGTCTTCCTGAACCGGCATCGCACGGAGCCATTTCCGTACCTGCCAGTGTGCTCGATGCCCTACAAACTCTCCTTGAAGCATTCCTCGACGCCTCAACACCTGCTGCGGTTACTGCCGAAGCCATCGCGAAGCAATTAGCGCACCGTGCCCAGTTCCTTCGAGTGGCAGCCGATCAAATGCTGAGGCAGGATGATTCCCCGCTACATCTCTATTGGAATTTGTATAAGCAAACCCTTTTCGACGGGATCGATAAGGAAAAATTCGCCGATGTATACGCACAGACCTTCACCTACGGATTGTTCCTGGCTTGGCTAAATACATCCGGGATGCTATTTGATCGTGATACAGCGATACACGCCCTTCCACGCGCGGTCCCGGCAATTCGGGTGTTATTGCAATTCGGAGGCGGAGACGATTTACCAGAGGAATTCCTCTGGATTGTAGACGGCATTTGTTCCGATTTAGAAGGAGCCGAGCGGACGGCTGTAACAAGGCACAGAGTGGCGTTCGATGATCCGCTTATCCATTTCTATGAACCCTTCCTCGCAGCATATGATCCCGCACTGCGCAAACGGGCGGGAGTCTATTACACTCCCGATCCAGTTGTGGACTTTATTGTTCGGTCTGTAGACTTTATTTTAAAGCAAGAATTTGGCAAGAACGAAGGCTTGGTAAATACAGAGGTACGGTTGCTTGATCCAGCAACCGGAACAGCAACGTTTCTAGCTCGCGCTTACCGCCAGGCTCATCAAACGATGATAGCAAATGGAGACGGTGGCGTATGGGCAGATAGAGCACGCGACCATATCGCTAAGCATTTCTACGGTTTTGAGCGTTTGCCCGCTGCCTATACGTTGGCACATATCAAACTGAGGCAGCTATTGACGGAATTGGATGCGCCGCTTCCTGAGAGCGTCCGCCTACCTGTCTATTTAGCCGATACGATGATGAATGTCGTGCCACCACAACTTAACCTTCCTGGTGCGGATGTACTGAGCAAGGAAGCGAGGGCAGCCAAACAGGTGCGTGATCAACAGGAATTACTTGTTGTACTCGGAAACCCGCCCTACTCTGGAAAGTCAGATAATCCAAGCAGAGACTTGAACAACGATCTCACTTTTATTGGCAACCTCATCGAAGATTACAAATATGTCGATGGTCAGCGCATAAAAGACAGAGGCGGTCTAAAGTGGTTGCAAAACGACTATGTGAAATTCATCCGTTTCGCTCAATGGCGTATCGAGCAGAGTGAACAAGGCATGGTGGCCTTTATTACGGATAACAGCTATCTTGACAACCGTACACACCGTGGTATGCGGCAACAATTGCTGCAACACTTCGACGACATCTATATATTCAATCTTCATGGCAACAGCCTTCGGAAGGAAAAATCCCCGGACGGAACCACAGACGAAAACGTATTTGACATTCAAGAAGGCGTAGCCATCGCCGTGTTCATTAGGCGTAAGGGAAATAATCCGCGTTGCGCAAAACTGCATTACAAAGATTTGTATGGTCCACGATCGCATAAATACAAGACGCTTCTGTCTGCGACGTTAAGCAGTCTTGACGAACGAATTTTTGATCCTCAAGGACCATTGTACTTATTCGTTCCGCCCGAATGTGAACCCAAACAAGAAAATTTGCCAGAGATGGGTCAGGAAGACGCCATCGTCAAAGAATACCTGTTAGGTTGGAATGTCGCAGACATTTTTAATCAGATCAGTAAACCAGCTCCTGGCATTCTCACGACGCAAGACGATTTCGCGATCTCTTACTCTCGGGAAGAAGCGATAGCCAAGGTGGAACGACTGTTGAAAACAGTCACTGAAGAGGAAGCCCGGCAGGAATTCAAGCTGTGTAAACAAGACCAATGGCAGTATGCACGTGCGAAAATTGCGCTCGGAGATAACAAATGGCGCGATGAACTGGTTCAAATCGAATCCAAGCCGTTTGACAAGCGGTGGACAGTTTTCAATCCTAACGTCGCAGTTCATCTTAGAGAGCGAGTTATGCGGCACATGCTGTCGGGCGACAATATTGGTCTTGTTACGACGCGTGCGACAAAGGATGTATGGACATGCATGGTGTCAGATACCGTTATCAGGCACAAAGCCCTCGCGACGTATGACGTAAACTTCTTGTTTCCATTATATCGCGACCCCGAAAAAAATGGTCTCGGTATTGAAACGCGCGAGGCCAACCTGAACCCCGCGTTCGTGAAGGAAATTACTGAGCGAATAGGGTTCTCGCCATCTCCTGAACAGATTTTCAACTACATGTATGCTGTCTTCCATTCCCCAACATACCGGAAGAGATATGCATCTTGTCTGAGAACTGACTTTCCACGCCTGCCCATACCTCTGGATGCGGTTATGTTCTCTGAGTTGGCAATGCTTGGCGAAAAACTTGTCAAGCTACATTTGTTGGAGGCAGCTGAACTGCAACACCACGGTATCGTATTTCCTGTTAGCGGTGACCATTATGTGAAGAAGATGCGAGTAACAGATCGTTATCTAGGCCCTACACCTGATGGCAAACCTGGTCGCGTACGCCTTAATGACACTGAGTACTTCGATAATGTACCCCCGCAGGCATGGGAATATCTTGTTGGAGGGTATCAGCCTGCTGCTCAGTGGCTCGACGACCGGGCAGAACGTTGTCTCTCCGAATCGGAGATATTACGCTATCGGCATATGATCGCTGCAATGCGTGAGACCATCACACTTTTGCCTGCAATAGATGTGAGTTTTGCCCGAATGCTCACCACTATTGACGACGTCAATTCGACCGCGACTTTAAGCCCAAAATGAAAAACGACACACTTTCAGTATCTCCCATACTTTGGAAAACGAGAAATCCAACGGCACCTCGTGACGAATTTATTGGAACTTCAGTTATAATCGTGTTCCATGTCATTTTGACCTGGGCAGGGCGGCGACAGTTGTACACTCGACCCTGATCTATCCAGACCGATAGGCCGGCAGACAGAAGCCACAAACGACCACTGTCCGTGTTTACCAGCCGAAGAAGCGGTAGGGATCGTCCCACTCTTCCGGGGTGTCGAGGTAGAGGCCGTCGAGCCAGCGTTGTTCGGGTTTCGTGGCATCCACCGGGAGGCTGAAACGCGTGAGGAGCGGGGTGGCGGCAGCAACGCCCTGATTTGCCAGCAGACGTGCGGTCAGGCAGGCGGTGCGGCGGAAGGTGCGCTTGAGATTCATCGCCTTTTTCGGATCGAACTGCCAGGGAACCAGCGCACTGAAGGCGAGATTTCCGGCCTGGGCCAGCGCTCCATTGCCCACGATGGTCGCCCCCCCGGTGATAAGCGGCAGCACGCGGGGATCGCGGTTGTGGACGTCGGCGGGAGCGATGCCTGCAAAGGGAGAGGCGGCCGTAGGCGTATTGAAGTAGGCGGCGATGTGCTCCTGATTCGTCACCTGGACGCCCGGAGTGAGGAGGCTGATCTCCGCTCTGTTCAGTCCGAGCGCGAGCATCCGCCCGCCTGCCTTGAGCCAGTCGCGGACAGGCTGCTGATCGGCCAGAGACTGCATTCCGCCGGGACCCACGATGAGAACCGCATCCCCAGGGAGTTTACCGGGTGTGTAGGTGGCCGGAGCGAAACCTGCGGCTTTCAGATGCGCGGCGCCGTCGGGATCGCCGACGTAGATCGCAGGACGGCGCGCGGAGGGCTTCCAGGCGGAGACATAGGAGACGATATTCCGCATCAGGTGCTCGGCGGCAGGATCGGATTCCGTGCGGCCTGTCACGTCCATCTGGCAGAACAGCGCCATCCCCTGGCCCTCCCGAACCTCCAGGAGCGGACTGTACTGCAGGCTGAATCCGCCATCGAGGATCGGCAGAAAATCTCCGCAGGCGGGCTTCTCGATCAGCACGGAGGCGACATTGCCCCGGCAGCCGCAGCGCCAGACCCGTGTTACGTCCATACCGCACCACTTCACCTGGGGACTGTAGCGGTTGCCCACCACATACTTCAAGCGCGGCGGCAGGATCGTCGCCTCTCCGCACCAGTCCCGCAGATGCTCCGCTTCCAGGCCCGCCAGCAGAGGATGGTCCTCGACTCGTCGAAAGACCTGCCGCAGCCCATACTCCGCCACCCGGAATCCGAACCGCTGCTCCAGCACCTCCCCGGTCTGTTCCAGCACGATTACCTTCAAACCCTCACGCACCCGTTTGGCGATGTCCGGGCCGGTTCCCGTCAGGGTAAGCGCCCCTTTGCCGATGATCAGCGTTTCATACGAAGAGAGATCGGATCGGGCATCGACGCGCGCGAACTGGACGCCCATCCTCGATAGTTGTGGGGCGGTCTCCCCGTTCGGATCGAAGAGTGCGATCTTTGCGCTCGCGCGGATGGTGGGAGGAGGCGGCAGCACATGCAGGGCGAAAATGTCCTGCTGAGGCTCCCCTTTACTGAAGCGGACCGAGGCGGTCAGTTCGTATGTGCCTGCGGCCAGACCGGATGGAAGAGGCAGTGTGAGCGGAATCCGGACCTGTTCGCCGGTTGGGAGGGTGACCTGTTTGCTGCCCGTCACCGGATGCGGCAGATTCAGCGACCAGTGACAGTCACAGGTGACGGGAAGGCGGGAGTTGTTGATAAGGATCAACTGTTTCTCGACCGTCTGACCCGCCGATACGTTGTGATCCTTGCTGGTAAACCGCGCAGATTTGCCGCCGATAAAGGCCAGCAGAGGCCCGTTATTGCGGATCAACGCTCGCGCTGCCGCTGTCGAAATCCAGTCCTGACGCTCATAGCCCAGGACCATGTCGTTCGGCTGGTCTTCCACATAGTCGGCGCTGAATCCTGGCTTCTGGAGAAGATCCCAGTCCTGCGGCATAGCTCTGCGCTTGCGGTCGAGGTCGGGGCGGAGCGTCCAGTACATCTCGTGTTCCCACGGGCCGTAGGCCGACACACCCCAGGTGCGATAGGCGCGCCAGTTGTCGGTGATATAGGTGCTGAAGACGGAGTTGCGCCCGTCGAAAGCGCCGGAGCCGACCTCGGTCGGATAGTCCCACCGATGCCAGAGTTTGCCTGCCCGGAACTGCGCCGCCTCCCAGCGCAGGTTCTTCTTCTCGCGCTCCGTGATCTCGTACGCCCGGTCGCCCATAAACTGCGCATTCCACTCGGCCAGGCAGAACTCCCAGGGAACCTGCGCGCTGCCCCACTCGCGTTTGCCCTGGTACCAGCCCCGGTACATGGTCCAGTCCCAGGTGCAGGGCACACCGTACTCGCACAGAAACACCGGCTTGACGCCCTTCGTCGCCCAGTGCTCAAACCAGTCGGAAAGCTCCTGCGGGGGCACGAAGTTGACATAGAAGTTGCTGGTATGCATCGAACTCAGGTTGCCGGAGGAGTGGTGATAGACGATGCGGCTGTTGTCCAATCGCTTCACGATCGCTTCGGCGCGGAGGGCCAGACGAGCGTTGTTGCGTCCCCAGTCCTCTCGGGGATCCTGGATTCCGTCGATCATGTCCGGGTTCATCTCTTCGACGTACCCGGTCGCGTTGTGGCTCATGGCGTAGGCGACCACGGACGGATGGTTCTGCCCTGCCCGCACGTAGAATGCCGCGTGCCGCGCATAGCCGTTGTTGGCGTCCGCATCCGGCGCCTTCCAGTCGTAGTTGGAGAAGTGGGGTTGCGCGAGGGCGACCAGCATCCCGACATCGTCAGCAGCGCGTAAAATTTCGGCAAAGCTCAGGTGTACGCCCGGCTCGCAACTGTAGTTGTGGGTGTAGACGAAGTTGATGCCGTAGCTCTTGAGCCGCTCCAGCGTCTCTTTCGCGCCCTCATAGCTTGCCCACGCCGCGCCGACCTGGGCGTTGTCCAGGGGGAGGGCAGACAGGTAGATCCGGGATCCGTTCAGATAGAAATCCCGCCCCTGGATCGTGAACTCGCGGAAGCCGAAGCGCTCCGGCAGCGCGACGTCGAGCCATTTGCCGCCCGTCCCCACCAGAGAGACCTGCACCGTGTAGATATTCTGAGGGGTGTGGGTATCCCAGAGTTTGGCGGGCTTCCACTTCTCTGCAAATGCGAACCGACCGTTGTGGAGGCCGTCCGCCGAAAACACCGGGCCGGTAAACTCGTGAACGGTACGCTCTCCCTCCCGAACCTGCACGTGCAGTCGATACGCCGCTCCGACCGTCAGGCCCTCCAGCGCTGTATCGACGACCATCTCCCCACGCTGCACCGAGGAGGCGAGTTTCACCTCCCGAATATGCGCCGTTTGCGGCCTGCCGACCAGAAAGAGGTCGCCGCACAGCCCGCGTCGCTCGACCGTGCCCTTCACCAGTCGGGCGGCGTTGGTATCGGTGTAGGAGAGCATGACTGCTTTCAGCGGCAATGCGGTCACGAGGATACTGAGAAGGTGGGTGGCTCCGGGGCGGCAGAGCGCGGTGAGATCGACTTCCCCTTTCGGGAAATGGATCTCTCCTGCCTTCTTGCCATCGAGATAGACGATCGCAAGAGAGTTCAGGTACTCCGCGGTGAAGGCGATGCGTCGCCCGGCCCAGTCGCCCGGTACGGTGATTTCGCGCTGATACCAGGCCGCCGTCACGCCACCCAATCGCTGCTTCTCCCAACTCGGGTGTGGGTAGACGGTCTGGCAGTCTTTCTGGAGATAGTCGGTGATACCGGGCCAACAGCCCGGCGCTTTGAAGAAGCCCCAGGAACCGGTGGGAACCGCGTCCGCCCCCTCCTCGGCCGGCTGCCATCGCCAGAGACCGTTCAGGCAGACCTGTTCGCGCGTCGGAGTCTTGTCGGCGTGCGCCTGTTTCAGATCCCAGACGACCCGCACGTCTTTCGGCAGAGAGGCGTCGGCGGCATCGATGCCTGCCGTTGCCGAAGCGTGATTTTCTACAGCCTCTGCGCGATGTGCCGTCAATAGCGCAGCCCCCACGATACCGGAGCGTTGAAGCAGTTCGCGGCGTGTCAGCCTCTTCGCGCGTCTTTGCGCCATAGCGAGAGTCCTTTCGAGATCAGCCCTCGATGGGCGGCAGCAGATCCCCGACCTGCACCGCCGCGTCAGGCCTCGCCCTCAAGGAGACGGTCTGCTCTGCCGACAAAACCACCACATCCGCGTATCCTTCCGCGGACGGATTGCGATGACGGATCAGTTGGCATCCGTTGACATCCATCACCCAGTACTCCTGCACACCATTCCGAGCATAGAGTTGCGCTTTGGTATTCAGATCGAACCAGAGGGTGGTATCCGACACCTCGAGAAGCAGCAACAGTTCCTGTGGTTCCGGATGACGTGTTCGATAGGCTGTGGTCGGCTCCGGCGTTACGATAATATCCGGTTCCGGTTCGTTCGTCTCACCTTCTTCTCCGAGGATCGAGATAGGCCCTTGCGTCTGAACGGCATAGAGACCAAACAGGGAGACCAGCCAACCGGCAATGAGCATCAGGGTCATTCGGTGCGGTGGATTCTGTCCCATGAGTGAAAGTATCTCCCCATCGATCAGTTCGTAGCGCCCTGTCAGAAATTCCATCTCTGCCAGGCGATAGCATTCATCACGCGTCCAACGACGACGATGAGGAAAAGGCTCAAATTCCGGTGCGACCGTAGTGTTTGCCATGCGCTTTCGCTTCCTGAAACCCGTACTCAATACAAGGAGTTGACCGAGATGGTTTTCGGCGTACGTGTCCTGGAGTCCTCCCACATCGTCAGAAATGGCGATGACAGGTTGGGGATCCTGCGAAGCGGTTGCTTCCATAGGTCCGGTTGACAGCGGGACCGAAATCCTGCCATACTGTCTAAACAACTAAATTACGTTTTCGTCGCAGTGGCCGCGCTCTTAAGTCGCGGTTGAAATACGGGGGAAGTCCGGTGTGAATCCGGCACAGTCCCGCTACGGTGTGGCGATTTTCGATCCTCGAAAATCCCTGAGTCCGAATGCCCGCCTGCGATACGTCACGTTGACCTCTTCGAGAGAAAGGGGGTGATGAGCACGTTGTCCGGCAGGCTTTCTGAAGCCGACAGTACCGGCGACGCAGGCGCACTATTCGCGCTGTCATCACCATCCGAAAAGAGGAAACGACCCAGGGTCGCCCTCGCGGATGGTTTTTTTGTGCCTGGTCCCGGCGCGGTCGCTCCGAGGAGAGACGCCGTACAGGACCCTGAACCCGGAAGAGGAGCCGGAAAATACCGCTATGAAACGAACCCACCAAGAGACCGGGGCACGACGCGCCGCCTTTACGCTCATAGAACTGCTTGTCGTCATCGCAATTATCGCTATTCTGGCGGCGATTCTGTTTCCAGTCTTCGCGCAAGCTCGAGAGAAGGCGCGGCAGGCCAGTTGCCAGAGCAACCTGCGCCAGATCGGCATCGCCGCCATGATGTATGTGCAGGACTACGATGAGACCTATCCGCTCTACCAGTATAACGACTGCCAGGGCTTCACCTGCTATCAGTACTGGTTCGGTCTGCGGACCACGACCGGATGGGACAAGACGAAGGGCCTGCTCTATCCCTACATGAAGAACGGCCAGGTCCAGCGCTGTCCGAGCTTTACCGGCAAACCGAAGTTCGGAGACGGCAACGGCTACGGCTACAACTGGGGCTATCTCGGCTCCGACTACTACCAGTCCACGGTCTCGCCGGCTCCCTTCCCGCCGCTCAATCCGGCCAGTCTCGCCTCGCTCAGTTCGTCGGCCGACAAGATCATGTTCTCCGATGCGGGCTATATCAACGCGCCCTGGTACGGAGGAGACGGCACGATCCAGGAGACGGCGGGCATCGACCCACCCAGCCAGTGGTACGGCAACCCCACGATGGACTTCCGGCATGTGGACAACCGCAAGATCATCGACTCCACCACGCAGACGGTCACGCATCAGGGATTCGCCGACATCGTCTTCGCCGATGGCCATGTCAAGACGATGAAGCAGTCGCAGGTCACCGACGCCCTGTTCACCCGGCAGTAAGGTGCGCTATGCCGATCCTCTCGCAAAAACCTGTTCGCGCCTGCCTCTGCTACCCGCACTCGTTCGCGGAGCTGAAAAGCCTGGCGGAACAGAATCACTGGCAGACCGTCGCCGACATCACGGCGGCGGTCGGCTGTGGGAGTGGCTGTGGTCTCTGTCGCCCCTATCTCGCCCTCATGTTGGAGACCGGCGAGACCGCCTTCGACATCCTTCGGCGCAGTCCCAACGGAGAGCAGGACGGAAGAAGCAGGCGAGAGCAGACAGACGAGGACAGCGCCCAAAAAAGTTCGCCGTAAAATGCAGGAAATATCGCCTCGTCCCGAGAAAAGAGGACACGCAAGCACTCAACTCTCGCGACGGAGGCAAAAGTGGCACCCCTCTCACCATCCGAACAGCCGATCGTGCTCATCGTAGACGATGACCCGCTGTTGACGAACATGCTTCGTCAGTCCCTGACCCCCAAAGGCTTTCAACTTCTGGAAGCGAACACCGGAGCCGGCGCCCTGGCGTTGCTCAGCAGCCAGACGGTACAGATCGTCGTGCTGGACATGACCTTGCCGGATATGACCGGCCTTCAGGTCGCCCAGACCCTCGCCCAGACACACCCCGCACTTCCCATCGTCATGGCGACCGGTCACGACCTGGATCCTGCCGGACTGCCGGCCAATGTCGTAGACGTGATCCGCAAACCCTTCTCCCTCCGGTCCCTCGCCGCCCGCCTCCACGAACTCCTCAACCCCTCCTGACCTTCAGACTCGATGCCAGAGATTCCACCACCCGCTACGCTAGAGACACGGAGACACAGAGGTTCACGGAGAAAATACAGAGGTAAAGAAGAGGAGAGAAGGAAAGAGATTTCAAAGGCTCTCTTCTTTCTCTTCTTTGCAATTTTTTCTGTATTTCTTCCTTTCTGTATTTCTGCCCTGCACTGGTATTTTTTGCATTCCTTACCCCATCGGGGAGGTGGCGAGGGTGTCGAAGGAGAGGGCGTCGGGGGCGTGGGAGAGCAGGCGGAAGTGGCCGGCGGCGGCGATCATAGCGGCATTATCGGTGCAGAGGATAGGGGCGGGGACGACTAGGCGGCAGCCGTTGGTGTCGGCCATTTTCTGCATGGAGGTGGTGAGTTGGCGGTTGGCGGCGACGCCTCCGGCGATGCAGAGAGTGCGGATGCCGGTCTTATGGGCGGCGCGGCGCATCTTTTCGACGAGCACATCAACGACGGCGGCTTGCAGACTTGCGGCGACGTCGGGCAGCCGAGTCTGGCCGTTGTCTTTTGCCATGAAGGTGCGGATCGAGGTCTTGAGGCCGCTGAAGCTGAAGTCCAGGCTGTCGCCCAGCAGGGCGCGGGGGAAGGCGACGCGGGTCGGGTCGCCCTGTTCAGCGAGGCGGGCGACGTTCGGGCCGCCGGGATAGGGCAGGCCGAGCAGGCGCGCGCTCTTGTCGAACGCTTCCCCTGCGGCGTCATCTCGGGTCCGGCCCAGCAGTGTGTACTGCCCGTGGCCATCCATACGGACGATCTGGGTGTGGCCTCCGGAGACGATCAGGACAAGCAGAGGAAAACTTTCGATGAGATCGGGGGCCGCGAGAAAGTTGGAGTAGACGTGGCCCTCCAGATGATGGACGGCCACGACCGGCAGATCAAGGGCATAGGCGAGGGATTTGGCGTAGGAGACGCCGACCAGTAAGGCTCCCAGCAGGCCGGGGCGATTGGTCACGGCGATGGCGTTCAGATCGCGGTAGGTCATACCGGCAGCGTCGAGGGCGTCCTGTGCGACCGGCAGCATCCGTTCGACGTGTTTGCGGGAGGCGACCTCCGGCACCACCCCGCCGTAACGCGCGTGCAGATCGGCCTGACTCGCGATGATGTTGGCGCGTATCTCCCGCCCGTCCGTCACGATGGCGGCGGAGGTCTCGTCACAACTGGTTTCGATGCCGAGTACATTCACGATGGACCGTTTTCTCTTTTGGCTCGCCGCACAAGCCTGTGCGGCGAGCCTTTTGTGGCGCAGGTTTCGGAGACTACTGACTCTGCGACTTCAGGAACGACTGCCAGTGGGGCGCATCCGTCGCCAGTGCGAGGTTGCGGTAGGCGGCCAGGAAATCGCCGGGGATCGGGATATAGACCGAGAGACCGTGCGAGTTGGCCTCATCGTTGCCGCCGCGTCCGTTCTGCAGGATCGCGCCGGTTGTGCCGACCAGAGTGGCTTTCAGGTTGTTGGCCGCCGTGCGCATGTCGGACTTCGACGTGGTGTTCGCAATATTGTCCGCAAAACCGTACAGGTCGATGAAGCCCTCATAGAGCGAGGCGCCCTCGCCATAGTGGACCGCATTGGTACGGGCGTTGGCGATGACGGAGGCCTGATCGTTGACATGGGGCAGCAGCGCACTGCCGAACGCTTCCAGAGAGGCGCGGACGGCATCCATCTTCGAGAGATCGACGTAGGACTGGGTGATGCCCGTCTGACCGGCATACGCGTTGACGAACCGGGTAACGATGCTGCCGGCGACATCACAGGGATTGGCGCCGCTGTTTTTCAGGTCGGTCAGCCATTTATCGTACGGATAGCCGTTGCCGGGCGGACTCTCTTCCGAGCCGACCTGGATGCGGGCCAACTTACGATTCTGATACGCCACTTCGATCATCTGCTCCAGCGAGGCGTCGAAGATCAAGGCGTCTACGGGGGTAGAGAGGCCAGAGAAAGCCGACGGAAGTTGCCAGGTCTGGATCTCGTTGCGGGTGTTGTCGTCCTGCGAGAAGGCGCGTCGGCCCGGCACGTTGATCTTGGGCAGAGCATGGACGGAGGCCGCGCCGACCTGATTGTAGACCGGACGCCAGCCGGAGCCGTGGTTCCAGATCAGGACTGCGACATTGTCTGCCGGGTAGGCGTCGACTCCCCAGTGGATGAAGTTGGTGAGGGTGTTGATGTTGCCCATGTCGGACATCTGCGCCCCGGTCGAACTGTCCAGGGTGTTCGTGCTCGGGTCGGGCAGGCGGTCTGCATCCAGCGAACTGGTGTCGTGGTTGTTCTCGATGGCGTTGACTTCCGCCGCCGTATGCTTTTTGATCAGATAGCGGCGCGTCCCGACGAACGACGGGATAGCAGATTGGAACTTATTAGTGATCTGACTTTCGAGAGTCTGTTTCCACTGCACCACGATGTTGACATTGGCGTCGGAGCCGACGGAGGCCATCTGCCCGATGTTCAGAAGGCTGTCGGGCTGCAGGTTGTTGGCGGCGTTCATGTAGATAAGGATGGTCCAACGGGCGCGCCCATCGGTATGCGCCGGATTGGCTTCGCAGGCCGCGCGCGTGATCACCGGCGGCGAGACGCTGGAACTGCCTCCGCCGCAACCGGAGAGCGACGCCGCCAGCGTACCGACAACTCCCACGAGCGCGGGCAGTCGGCGTAGAGAGAAAATAAAGGACATCGCGTGGAAACTCCCTTCCTCGATCCTGATTTATGAGTGGGCGTGGAACCGATGTTTCGGGGAAACACAGAGATGCGTCACCGGTCGAGGTCGCTGCCGGCACGAACAGCACGACGGTTTCGACCTGAAACAGGGTCTTCGCCTGGAAAACCATAGGGGGATTGGTTTGAAATGTCTGGCTTCGAAATGCAGAGCGTGGGGACGGCCTGCGGCAAGCAGTTCACACTACAGTGTACCTCAGCGCCTACCGAAATGTTCCCCAACCCTCGATTTTTGCCTCAGACACCCGTTAGACGACTTGGGCGCTCTGCGGTAACGCCCGTCTCCTACCTTGCGGGGATATGCTATAATGTAAGTTCCGGATGAGGATAAACTTTGCCGTACCAGAGAGCCTGTACGGCATGTGGAAAAGAGAGTTTCTTGCTATGGCGTTATCCCAGGATGAGGTTCGCAAGGTGGCGCTGCTGGCGCGGCTGGAGTTGACGGAGGAGGAGATCGCATCGCAGGCGAAGCATCTCAACGATCTGCTCGGTCAGTTCGAGAAACTACAGGCGCTGGACGTGACCGGGATCGAGCCGACCTCGCACTCCATTCCGATCGTCAATGTGCTGCGCGACGATGTCGAGCGGCCCTCGTTGAGCCGTGAGGAGACGCTGGCCAATGCGCCGGAAGCGCGTGATGGCTGCTTTGTGGTGCCCCGCATCGTCGCGGACTAGAAGGTTAGGAGAGGGTGGATTTGTCTGAACTCATTGGATTGACCGCGCATGAGGCGGCGGAGCGTATGGCGCGGGGCGAGTTCTCCGCAGTCGAGCTGACCCAGGCCGTGATGGACCGAATCGAGGCGGTCGAACCGCAGGTGCAGGCTTTCCTGACGACGACGGCGGATTCCGCCCTGATTGCCGCTGCAAAGGTAGATGAGCGGCGCGCACAGGGGGAGAGTCTGCCTCCGCTCGCCGGGATCCCCTACGCGCTCAAAGACAATATGTGCACCGTCGGTGTCAAGAGCACGGCAGGCTCGAAGATCCTCTACAACTTTATCCCTCCCTACGATGCCACCGTGGTGGCGCGGCTGAAGGCGGCGGGAGCGGTGCTGGTCGGGAAGGCCAACTGTGACGAGTTCGCGATGGGCTCCTCGACCGAGAATTCGGGCTTCCATCCGACCCACAATCCATGGGATTTAGCGCGGGTACCGGGCGGCTCTTCCGGCGGCTCGGCGGCGGCAGTCGCGGCGCAGGAGTGTGTGATCGCGCTCGGCTCGGATACCGGCGGCTCGATCCGTCAGCCTGCCGCGCTATGCGGCGTCGTCGGGATGAAACCCACCTATGGGCGTGTCAGTCGCTCCGGCCTCATCGCCTACGCCTCCTCCCTCGACCAGATCGGCCCGCTCGGTCGCGATGTCACCGACTGCGCCCTGTTGCTCAACGCCATTGCCGGACACGATCCTCTCGACTCCACCGCCGCGAACGTTCCCGTGCCCGACTTTGCCGCAGCCTGCAAATCCGGCGTCAAGGGGCTGCGAATCGGGATTCCGCAGGAGTATTTCGGCCAGGGAGTCACTCCCGAGGTGAGTACGCTGGTGCATGCCGCCATCGACAAATTGACCGAACTGGGCGCGACTGCCGAAGTCTGCTCGCTGCCCTACACCGAGTATGCCCTCGCCGCCTACTATATCATTGCGCCCGCCGAGGCCAGCAGCAACCTGGCCCGCTTCGACGGCGTAAAATATGGCCTGCGCACCAAGCAGCTCGCCGGACATATCGGCCTCACTGAAAAGACGCGCGACGAAGGCTTCGGCGACGAAGTCAAACAGCGGATCATGATCGGCACCTATGCGCTCTCCGCAGGCTACTACGACGCCTACTATAAGCGCGCCCAGCAGGTCCGCACCCTGATCCGACAGGACTTCGACCGCGTGTTCGAGACCTTCGATGTGCTGCTGACCCCCACCGCCCCCAGTACCGCCTTCAAGATCGGCGAAAAGTCCGACCCGCTGGAGATGAAACTGGCAGATGTCTGCACCATTCCCGTCAATATGGCGGGCCTGCCCGGCCTCTCGATCCCCTGTGGCTTTGCGGACGGCCTGCCCGTCGGCCTGCAACTGATCGGCAAAGCCTTCGACGAAGAGACTCTCTTCCGCGTCGCCTACACCTACGAGCAGGCCACCGAATGGCACAAAGCGAGCCCGAAACTCTAACATGTTCATCCGACCCGCCACCACCGCCGATCTGCCCGCGATCCTCGCCATCTACAACGAGGCCGTCCTGAACACGACCGCCACCGCCGACTACGAACCGAGCACCCTCGAAGCACGCACGCTCTGGTACACCGAGCGGATGCAGAAGGGCTTCCCGGTCTTCGTGGCGGAAGAGAGGGGCGAAATCCTCGGCTGGAGTTCGCTCAGCCCCTATCACACCAGGATCGGCTACCGCTTCAGCGCCGAAGTCTCGGTCTACGTCGCCGCCGAGCGTCGTGGTCAGGGCGTCGGCAAACAGCTTCTGCCTCCCCTGATCGAGGCAGGACGGGCACGCGGCCTGCATCTTCTCATCGCCAGCATCGACAGCGAAAACGAAGCCAGCATCCGTCTGCACGCCAACAACGGATTTAAAACGATCGGTGCCCTGAGCGAGGTCTACACAAAATTCGGCCGCTGGCTCGGCGTGACTTACATGGAACTCCGCCTCTCCCATGAGCCTGCGCCACCAATGCCCTGAATTTCGTCTGAACCGGGATTAGTGGGGATTATGGGATTAACTATGATTTTCAGTCCGCCAGCCATTCTTGTCTTGAACCACGATTTTCACGATTAAACGATGGGCACGACTATTTGGCGCGGCAACGCTCTTCTTTTGTTGTCACCTGTGTGGCCTGAATTGGACTTTGAGGAACATGGGAATGATCAGGAAAACAATCGTGTTAATCGTCTAATCGCGAAAATCGTGGTTCAAGACGAAGGGTTATGATCAGACAAGTAATCATAGTAAATCCCTTAATCCCAGTAATCCCGGTTCAGACAAATATTGCCCGAGGTAAGCAAGTCGTGAGGGAAACCACTGTTGCAGGCAGACAACTGAGCCGATTTTTGCGGCAGACTGGCTTCGTTGCCCTCTTTCTGGCTCTGGCAACGCTGGCGCGGGGGGAGATCAGGGTCACCAATCTGAAGGATGGGGAGACGCTGCGCTATCCGATCGCGTTTTTGCGGGGAACGACGGACGCTCTGGGCGAACTGCGGATCACGAATCAGGAGAACGATCGGCCGGATGGGACGAATACGGTTCCGGTGGAGGCGACGAAGTTCAAGATCCTGGTGGAGCTGCGGCCCGGTGTCAACCATCTGGCCCTGACGGAGGGGGCGGAGAAGGCGCAGATCACGCTGAACTATCAGCCGATGACGACGCCCTATCGGGTGAATGTGCTCTATGTGGGGGCCTCGGATGGGGAGATGCACTATCCTGCCGAGCGGGCCGACGATCCGCAGAACTATGCGGAGCGGCTGGACACGGCGCTCAAACTGATGCAGACCTTTACGGCGGAACGGCTGCACGATGCCGGTTTTGACCGCAAGACCTTTCCCTTGGACCTGGATGCGAACGGCAAGGTGGTGATGCATCCGCTGCGGTTTCCTTTGAAAGCGGAAGAGATCAAAAAGCTCGATTCGACGGCGCTCTGGCAGAAGCTCTATCCCTGGTCGGGGCAGTTGTTCCCCGAAGACAAGAACAAGTGCCTGATCATCACGCTCTATGTCGGGGGGGCGCTGGGCGCGGGACATCAGGCGATGTTCGGCGCGCCGGGCGTGCATGTCTGGCCGGCCAGCATTCGGGACGTCTATCGCGCCTTTACCGACACGACTCCGATCGATGCCACGAAGGTCCAGGACGACAGCATCGGGCGCAGCGTCGCCTGGGCGCAGGCCGCGACGACGATGGGCGCTGCTCTGCACGAACTGGGACATACCTTCGGGTTGGAGCACTCGCCGGATGCTGAGAGTATTATGTCCCGTGGCTTCGATCATTTCAACCGGTTCTTTACGGTGGTCGAGCCGCCCAGCAAGGCCAGTCCGGTTGCTGCCACGTTTTCTGAGGCCACGATCTCCCAGTGGGAGATCCCGTATGCGGCGCGCCTGAGCGTGAATCCCTGGTTTCAGCCCGATCCGCCGACGGTGCTCGCGGACAAGCCGCCGAAGATCAAGTTCGAGGCGAAGACGCAGTCCATTCTGATCACCGCGCCGTATGGGGTGCGGGTCATCGAGTTCAAGCCGCCGCTGGATCGGCCCGACTCGACGCCACAGAGCGGGAAGTACAATCTGTTCGTGACGGAGGAGCCGACGAACCTGCGCTTCACACGCGATGAGGTGCGACGGCTGGTGCACAGCCCCGCAGGAGTCGAGATCGCTGTCACCGATCGACAGGGCAACACGACCATCGTCAACGAGGCGACGCTGAACGGCAATGCGGAAGGCTTCTTCAACGCTGCCAACGACTTCAACGCGGGTAAAAACCCGAATGGTGCCTGGCGCTACGGGATGTACTCCCCGGACACGAAGCCGAATCCCAACTCCTTCCAGACCTTTCAGGACTGGGTCAAGGGCGCGGGGGGCGTCGATGTGCGCCGCTATCCGGGCAATGTCGATCCAAATGTCACGCATAACGGCATGGCGCGCACGGTCCTCCAGGGCACGCTGACCTGGGAGTCGAATGCGCTGACCCTGCTGCCGAGCTGGCAGGGCTTCTACAGCGTCGTGCGTTGGACCTGTACCAAAGAAGGGCGTTATCGCATCGAGGCGAGTTTCCAGGGCGCGGATATGCGGCCGACTTCGACCGACATCCATGTGCTGCACGATCTTACGTCGCTCTACGAGGAGATTGTCGAAGGGGTCGGCGTGGCGGGCGCGAAACATTTTGATCAGACCCTGTCGATCAAGGCGGGCGAAAATATCGATTTTGTCGTCGGCTGGGGGCGCAACAAGAACAACATAAACGACGCTACCACCCTGGACGCGAAGATTACCCTGCAGCCATGATCCAGCCGCGTATCGGCGCAGAGCGCCAAAACCGTGCCGTGTGTCACCGGCAAAGTTATTAACAGGTTATTAACAGTACCAACCGTCGGCAAAGACCGCCGACTATGTGAGGAGTTTGCAAACGCATGCCAGAGTATGAACCCGTTGTCGGTATGGAGTGCCATGCCGAACTGTTGACGACCAGCAAGATGTTCTGCGGCTGTAGGAATGAGTTCGGCGGTGAGCCGAACACCCGCTGCTGCCCGGTCTGCCTGGGAATGCCCGGCTCCCTGCCTGTCATGAATCGCAAGGCGGTCGAGCATGTCATTCTCACCTCCCTGGCGCTGAACTGCACCATCAACCCCAACGCCAAATTCGACCGCAAAAACTACTTCTATCCCGACCTGCCCAAAGGCTATCAGATCAGCGAATACGACATTCCGATCGGCGTCAACGGCTGGCTGGATATCGAGGTGGGGGGCGAGACCAAGCGCATCCACATTCGCCGCGTCCATCTCGAAGAGGATACGGGCAAACTGTTCCATGTTATCGGCGATGAGAGCTATGTCGATCTGAACCGCAGCGGCGTGCCGCTTATGGAGATCGTGACCGAGTTCCCACCCGATATCCACTCTTCCGACGAGGCCCGCGCCTATCTCGTCAAACTGCGCTCGATTCTCACTTTCATCGGCGTCTGCGACGGCAAGATGGAGGAGGGGTCGCTGCGCTGCGAGCCGAACGTCTCCATCCGCGAAAAAGGATCAAGCACATTCGGCACCAAGACGGAGATTAAAAACCTGAACTCGTTCCGCGCCGTACAGAGAGGTATAGAGTACGAGGTGGAGCGGCAGGCGCTGCTCCTGGATCGCGGAGAGCGTGTGGTGCAGGAGACGCGCGGCTGGAACGATGCGCGGCAGCAGACCTTCTCGCAGCGCTCCAAAGAGGTCGAGCAGGAGTATCGCTACTTCCCGGAGCCTGATCTGGTGCCGCTCAAGATCTCGGACGCATGGATCGAACAGATCCGCGCCTCCATGCCGGAACTGCCGGACGCGCGGCGCGCCCGCTTTCAGTCCGAATATGGACTGCCCGCGAACGACGCTGCGCAGCTCACGGAGAATCGCGCTATCGCGGACTACTTCGAGACGACCACCAAACTCTGCGGCGATCCTAAGGCCGTGGCGAACTGGATCACGGGGGATCTGGCGCGTCTGCTCAATACGGACGGCCAGGAGATCGCGACCAGCCCGATCTCGTCCGAACATCTGGCCGGGATGATCCAACTGATGGCGGCAGGTACGATCAGCGGCAAGATCGCCAAGACGCTGATCGAGGAGATGTATACGACCGGCAAACCGCCCGTCGAGATCGTCGAGGAGAAAGGCTGGAAGACGATGAAGGACACGAGCGCGCTGCTCGCCATCGTCGAAAAGGTCTTCACCGACCATCCGAACATCGTTGCCGATATTCGCGAGCGGGGACTCGTACAGAAACGTGGGTTCCTTGTTGGACAGGTGATGAAATTCTCTCAGGGCAAAGCCGATCCACAGGACGTAAATCGACTGATAGACGAGAAATTGACAGGATAAAGCATGAAGCGCGCGGAATGTGGACTGATACTGGCGGGAGTGCTGACCATTTCCGGGGGAGCGGTGCGGGCGGACCGGGTGGACGACTTGATCGGTCAACTGCATTCGAAGCGGGTAGAGGTGCGTTCGGATGCCGCGGATGCTCTGGTCAAACTCAAAAGTTCGCGCGCGGTTCCGGCGCTGATTCAGACGATGGGCGATCCCGTCGAATCCGTTCGTGCGCGGGCCGTACGGGCACTGGCCTCCACCATCACAAAGACCGATCTCGAACCCCTGTTGATCGCGCTGTCAGACCGGGACAACGCCTATCGTCGGGCCGGGGCCGCCACGCTGCTGGGATTGCTGAACGACCGTCGCGCGGTTCATAACCTGGTGCAGGCCACCTCGGACCGGGAAGCCCCCGTGCGCGCGGCGGCGATCGAGTCTCTGGGGGAGATCGGCGATCCGACGGCCACCAGGTACCTGCGCCAGAACCTGACCGATCCGCAGCCGCGCGTTCGGCTCAAAGCCGTCACGGCCCTGGGGCTTATGCGGGATACCCAGAGCGCCGCTGCAATCGTGCCGCTGCTGCGCGATCGGACTCCGGCGATTCAGTCGGGAGCCGCTGTCGCGCTGGCACGGATCGGAGATCGCAGCGTGGTGCCCGCGCTGATCCATGTGGTAGAAGACAAAACGAGCCTGGAGCCGTTCGATGTGCGCTTCTATTCGGCCTATGCGCTCGGCGCACTGAACGATCGTCGCGCCGCTCCCATTCTCCAGCAGGGACTGAGCGACAAAAATCCGACGGTTCGGGTCGCCGCCGCCGGAGCGCTCGGCAGCCTGAAGATGCAGACGGCCGTTCCTTTGCTGACGAAACTCCTCACGGATAAGTACTATCTGGTGAGGTTCACGTCGGCGCAGGCGCTCGGGAATATCGGGGATCGCAGCGCGGTGCCCGCCCTCCTCAAAGGTCTGAAAGACTCGAACGAGGATATCCGCGAACAGTGTGCGAAGGCGCTGGGCAGAATCGGAGACCGCAGGGCGGTACCTGGCCTGCTCGCGCTCTTTGGCGACAAGGATGAAGCCATTCCGAAAGCGGCCGTGCTCGCGCTGGGGCATATCGGGGACCCGCAGGCGCTGCCGGCCGTCCGCAAACTGCTGAAACACGAAGATCCGACGGTTCGCGCCGCCGCCGCCGATGTGGTGAAGATGCTCGAAAAAAAGTGAGGGAGAGGCCATGCTGGGAAATCGTTCGTGCTGTACCGGGTTGACCGATGTCCGCAAGGGAGGCGTGCTGCTCCGGATCGTCTGTGTCGCGTTCCTACTGGGCATGACATCGTTGGCTTCCGCGCAGACGTCGAAATCCGCACAGACTCCGAAGCCTGGCGGGCAAACCAAGCCGCTGCCTGCGAAATCCAAGCCGACGGCCTTCTATACGCCGGAAGGTCAGCAGCAGATCGCGGATGCCATTCTCACCGAGGTCGTAGAACAGCTTTTCGAGGAGTCCGATGCACACTATGATATGGGCGAGTACAATCACAGCGTCAATCTCTGCCGGATCGTCGTGCAGGGAAATCCGCGGCATGTGGACGCCTTCGGAAATGCGGCCTTTCTGCTCTGGAGCACTGGACAGAACGATGCCGCCATCAGCATGCTGAAGCAGGGGTTGGCCGCAAATCCCACCGGCTACTACATGTACGATGAACTGGGAGCCTTCTACTACTACCGCCTGAAGGACTATGCCAGCGCGATCCCCTACTACGAGCAGGCGGTCAAATTTCCCGACTGTCAATCGTTTACCTGGGGGGGACTCGCCCATAGTTACGAAAAGGCAAATAGGTGGGACAAGGCGGTTCATGCCTGGGAGCAGGCCACCAACTTCGTGACGGATCGCAATAACAACGACACGATGAAGCGTAATCTGGCCCGCGCAAAGGCGGAACTCGCCAGACGCCAGAAACTATAGGTTGCCAATTCGGGACAGGCGCGCTTAAAGCTGCCCCGAATTGCGGAGACATCATCATGTTTTTCTTCAGACTGCCGATCTCGGTAGGGGC
>Ga0070658_10000622_pt1 | contig 30594 bp, 27 predicted proteins | sample KBSC13metaG_FD_64664 | JGI IMG/M metagenome (GOLD analysis project Ga0070658, IMG submission 64664) | Corn rhizosphere microbial communities from Kellogg Biological Station, Michigan, USA - KBS C1-3 metaG | ecosystem: Host-associated > Plants > Roots > Rhizosphere > Soil ... | reverse complement strand
GATCGGAAGAGTTCGAAGGTGCGCTTGGCCATGTCGATGGTGCCGAAGCCTTCGGTGACCATCAGGGTGAAGACGATGGGTTCCTGGCCGGTGATGGCGACGCCGATGTCGTAGCCGGGCTGGTTCAGGGCCTCCGCCAGATAGTCCATCAGTTCACGATCCACGACGCCGCCGCAGACGATCCCGATGATGCCGAGCTGGGCAGCTTTGCGCAGCGCCGCGCCCGACACATTGCTGCCGCCGACCACGATCTTCCCGGCATGGGCCGCAGTCAGCGTGGCATCCGTGATCGGTTTGTCCGGGCCGTCGGTCACGACCACGACCTCGCCGAGACGCTCGCCGCCGACCCCGAAGATCCCCTGCACCAGCGCGCCCTCGCAGCGCACGATCACGCCTTCGCCGGGAAGCACCTTCGCGATGGTGCCGCGGATATAGGCATCCTTCTCGACCGGAGTCGGAGCTTCGCGCACGCCGACGTGACCGTTCGAGGCGGTGATCAACTCGACCGTGCCGCCGACAGGCGACTTGAACTCGCTCCGAAAGAACTTCCCGAACAGTCCCTTGGTCTCCGCGATCACGTCGTCCCGTTTGATGACATCGCCGATCTTGATCTTGATCACCCCGGCGACTTCCGACGCCTCGATCCCCATGCGCTCCGCGAGCTTGATGGTCTGCATCAGGCCGGGCAGTTCGGTCCGCGCCACCACCGTGTGCGGGGTGACGACGTCGCCTTCCTTCACCAGAACGGTGCCCTTCAGAGGCAGACGACGCAGTTTCTCAATCATGGTGCGGGGGCTGACGCGCAGGCCCGGCGTATATGCGGTTCCCAACGAGCGGGGTTCTCCTGTCGTAAAAAGGATTCGGTAGAGTAGATCGGTGTTAGTTTTTCAAATCCTGCCGGGTAAGAGTCGTGATATGGCCGTCGGCGTAGAGCACGAGCGTCGAGGCGTTCTTCTCGTCCTCGGCATCGTGCGGGAAACTCATCTGCTTCGCCAGTTCCTGCTCATGCTCGATACTGTCCTGCGGAGGCAGCAGGGCATGCGCGTTGTGCGGCGCACCGACCCTCTCGATCAGCAGAATCAGGTCGTGCGGCGAGATCTTACGCTGGCGGTCGTTCTCTTTGCCGGTCGGTTCCAGGTTATAGCCCGACGCGGCGTCGTTGTAGACATAGCCCACATTGCCCAGCTCGCTGGTGCCGGTCAGAAAAGCCGCGCGGCCTCCCGGACGCGCCTGCGACGCACTCAGATACCCGAGGATGGCATCCGACCAGGTCTCGGCGGGCGGAAGTTTGCTGTCGTAGTCCTGCGCATAGCTGCCCATCGCCCGGTAGAGATTGAGCAGGTTATCCTGCGCGATCACCAGATCCCGTTTCGTCTTGAATCCCTGGACCGCTTTCCAGCCCCCATATACGAATCCCATCACGATCACCGCGATGACCGCGATCGTCAGGCGGGTCAACTCCCGCTGACCCAAACGCATCGTCGCCCTGGGCTTAAACTCCGGCGTCTCCGTATCCGACATAATGCTCAACCCCTTTTCCGACAGGATAGACAGGATCACTCCGCTTCCGAATACGGATACCGCCACCCAAATCCTCACCGCCGGACTACAATTGCGGTTACTGTGCGCTGGGGAGGTTCATCGCGGTGAGCCACTCTTTCATCTTGGCGACGCGGGCGTTGTCTTCGGTGGGGATCTGGAGCGGGCGGCCGCGGGTGTCGATGATGATACCGGCCACGCCGCCCTGCACCGTCTTCTGGATCTCCTTGCCCTTGCCCTCGCCCAGATCGAAGTTGCGGGCAGGCGTCACCGTGATCGGCGTCTCCTGCGGGTCGCCCTCGTCGCCGCTCTTGAAGCCGAGCGGATAGACCCGGATCGTACCGAACGGGATCTCCTCCGTCTTGCCGCCGATCGTGACGCTGACACACGGCTCGCCCTCTTTCGCCACTCCGACCGGCGCGATGCAGGTGCCGAGGTAGATCAGACAGTCCCGCTCGAACACCTGCGTCGCCGCTTCCGGATGCACGGTGGAGAGAATGCCGAGCTGGGGCATCATAAAGATCGAGTCGACGGTCAGGAGGGTGAAGCCTTCGGGCTGATAGGCGTCCATCATCATCAGGGCGGACTGCTCGCGGCGCGGCGCGTGGGAGAGCACGCCCCCGGAGCCGACGATCATGTCCAGCTTCATCAGATTGACGAGCGTCTGACCGCTGCCTTTCTGGTCGAAGATGTTGCCGACGTTCTTCTCCATCGTCACGCCGGTCAGGCCGCGGGCGAGGGATTTGTGGTGCTCGAACGCCAGACGCAGCGCTTCCCGTGCGACAGCCTGCTCGATCTGAAGATCCATGAGGCGCTGGGGAATCGTTGTCGGGCGGATCATCTTGTTGCGAAGCTGGTTGCGCAGGTCGGCTTCGGAGACCGAGAAGGGCAGCCAGCGCTTGATGTTCTCGACCTTCGCCTCCGTCAGGACGTTACAGATCGAGTAGGACATGCCGAGGTTCGCGGAGACCGTACGGTTGAAGATGTTGCTGAAAACTGAGAAGACGTCGGTGGTCGCGCCGCCGATATCGACGCCTAAGACGTTGATGTGCCGCTGCTCCGCGATCGTCTGCATGATCTTGCCGACCGCGTTGGGCGTGGACATGATGCCCGTGCTGGTCCAGCCGGAGAGTTTGCCGTAGCCCGGAGCCTGCTGCATGACGTGCTCCAGAAAGAGATCGTGGATGGCTTCGCGGGCGGGCAGCAGATTCTCGCGCTCCAGGGTCGGGCGCAGGTTCTCGACCTGCCGCAGCGCGACCTTGTCGCCGATGATCTCGTCCACCTGCTTGAAAGCGTCTTTGTTGCCCGCATAGATGACCGGAAGATTGAGGCCGATGCCGAGGCGCGGCTTGGGGTCGGCGGAGAGCAGCATTTCGGCCATCTCGACCAGGTGATTGACCGTGCCGCCATCCGTGCCGCCCGACATCAGGATCATGTCCGGGCGCAGTTGGCGCAGACGCTCCACACGCTGATACTCTTTGCGGCCATCGTCCACCGCGATGACATCGATAATGATCGCCCCGGCGCCGAGAGCCGCGCGCTGCGCCGACTCCGCGCTCATCGCCTTCACGACGCCCGCCACCGACATCTGCAAACCGCCGCCCGCGCTGGAGGTCGAGAGATAGAGGTCCACGCCTGTCTTGTCGTCGGTCGAAGGGGTCATCGGTTTGCCGTCCGCGCCGAGGATGGTCCGGCCGCTCAGCTCCTCCAACTCCCGCACCGCATTGACGACGCCGACCGTGACATCGTCGAAGGGCGCTTCCACCGTCGTCGGCGCTTCGCCACGGGTCGTCAGGCGATACTGGCCGTCCGACAACTGCTCGATAAGAATGGCTTTGGTGGTCGTGCTCCCGCAGTCGGTCGCAAGAATGGAGCGGGCGCGGGTCGCGTCCTTGAGGTCATGCTGTTCGCTCATGGCGGTGGGGTGTCTCTCCGGGTCAGGATAGGGCGCTCCGTGTCGTAAACGGAACTTCCTATTTTAGCACACGCCGCCCCCGCCATGCAAACCTGCCGACATGTCTCTCGCGTGAACCCTTGATGCTCTCCGCAGCGGGCAGGTTTTCGCCATTATTTCGCCCTCACGAGGAATGCGGATCAGAGGGTAGGTCCATCGGGGAATCCTTCGGAGCGAGAACCCGTATCGAAGCGCCTACGGCGACCACGCCTGCCGGTAAGGACTTCACCACGGTGGTTCCTGCTCCTACTTTCACTCTATCTCCCAGTCGAATGCCGCCTACCACAATGCAGCGCGCGCCCAGCAGGACCTCTTCTCCCAATACGGGGCACGCGCCATCGTCCGCATGTCCCAGCAGGACGCCATCATGCACCGTCAGATTCCGCCCCGCTTCGATCTCTCCAATGACCTGATTGCCGTGCAGCAGAATCAGCCCCGGCCCGATCGTCGCTTTGTGGTTCATATCCACGCTGGTCAGGAGGCGCATTCCGGGCAGGAGCAGCAGATACAGGACCTGATGCAGATGCTTCCAACCGGGCATCGGACACTGCCGAAAGGCCCAGTGTCCATAGCGGTAGAACGGCACATAGAGCAGTGCGCGATGAAAGAGGATCTGGCGCAGGAGAAAGAGCCAGAACTTCCCCTGTTTCGGCGTGTAGGGCTTCCAGACATACGCGCGCAGATCGCTCCCTATCAGGGCGAATAGACTCATCGTGACCTCATTCCGAAACGGATTCGCGGTTTCTTCGCGGAGCGCTGCGCCCTCGATCCAGGGCGTGTCTCTATCGCACGTTTTGCGTTCAGGTTGAATTTCAACCGATCCTCCCTCTTTTCTGCGACTTCCCTGCTTTTCCCTGGGTGCGGCAGGTGTAAGTGTACACGGAATCTGCCGGAGTTTTGGAGTATACTGTCTAGTACCCGCCGGACGCCCGCTGTGCAACCGTGGGTAAGGACAGCGACAGTCCAATCGAAGGAGTGTGAGCAGCAATTATGAACATCGTCATTCTTGGATGTGGGCGTGTCGGCACGACTTTCGCACGGCTGATGTATAAGGACGGTCATACCGTCACCGTCATCGACATGCAGAGCGAGGCGTTCCGCCGACTCGGAACGCGCTTTAAAGGCAATCGTATCGTCGGCAACGGGATCGATGAGGATGTGCTGAAGCGCGCGGGCATCGCGGATGCCGATGTGTTTGTCGCGGCCACGCAGGGCGACAACCGCAACATCATGGCGGCGCAGATCGCCCAGCATACCTTCGGCGTGCCGCGCGTCATCGCGCGTATCTACGACCCTATCCGCGCCGATCGCTATCGCCAGCTCGGAATTATCACGCTCTGCACCACGACCATCGCCTCCGGCCTGCTGCGTGACTTTGTGACCACCAATGAGTGGGGCCTGGCAAAAGACTACTCGGCAGAGTATCTCGCGCAGAACGTTTAGGGGTCAAGAGGACAGGAATGTACATTATCATTGTCGGCGGGGGTAACATCGGTTACTACCTCGCCAAACAGCTCAACGCGGCCAAACACGAAGTGCTGCTCCTGGAAAAAGACCGTACGCGCTACCGTATTCTCTCCGAAGAGCTGGGCGAAATCGTGATGCAGGGCGACGGTTGCCAGGCCGACCAGCAGTTGGAGGCCGGGTTCGGCCGCGCCGATGCTGTCGTCGCGACCACCGGCAGCGACGACGACAACCTCGTGGTCTGCCAGATGGCGAAGATGGAGTTCAGCGTCCCGCGCACCATCTCCCGTGTCAACGACCCGCGCAGCGAAAAGCTGTTTCACCAGCTCGGAATCGACGCCACCGTCAGTTCGACCAAGATCATCTACAACCTGATCGAGCAGGAGGTCGGCGGCGGGGAGATGATCCCGCTCGCGGCCCTGAATCGGGGCAATATCGAGATCGTCGAGATCGAGATCGGCACCAAATCGCCAGTGCTCAACAAGCAGGTGAAGGATCTGAACCTGCCCCCGGATGCGCTGATCATCTCGATCATTCGCGACGAGCACGCCGTCCTGCCCTCGGGCGAGACGATCCTGCAACTGCACGACAGCGTGATCGCGCTGGTCAACGCCGATCGCGAGCCGGAACTGCGCGACGTTTTTGCGTAAAAGGAAGCCCTTCGGGCATCCCAAATTCTTCACTTCGCAGGAAGCCGCTGCGCGGCACCCGAAATTCTGCGGTGACAGGGGAAGAGTTTCAGGAGGCGTGCTTTATGTCGGAAACATCGGAATCGGAGCCGTTGAATTTGCGGGAGTATGCGGTGCAGGCCATTCAGCCGCGCCTGGAGCGGATGCTGTCGCATCTGGAAGGCGCGAAAGAGGGCGATAAGACCGAGCCTATCAAGCAGATGCGGGTCTGGTCGCGCCGCACCCGTGCGGCTCTGGAAGTGTTTCACGACTGTTTTCCCGACAAGGAGTTTAAAGGCTTCGAGCGCGAGATCAAGACCGTGACCGGCGCGCTTGGTCAGGCGCGTGATCTCGATGTGATGATCGACACCCTCACCAAACGCGAGGCGGGACTGCCGCCGGAGCAGCGGGGGGGCCTCGCCTCATTCATCGCGCAGATGAAGGATCAGCGCGACGAGGCGCAGGAGGCCGTGCGCGAGACGATCGCGCATCTGGAAGATCAGGATCTGCTGGCGCGGTTCCAGGCGATCGCCGAGGCCCCTCCGGAACCGGAACCAAAACCGGTGGAAGACAAGCCGCACGCCAAACAGAAGCAGGACAGCAGATCTCACAAACGCAGGAAGGGACGACATGGCAAGAGCTGAACCGATTCACGGGCTGGTTCCTGAGGCGCCGCTCGCCGTCAACGCCGCCCTGATCGTCGGCACGCGTCTCAACGAGATGTTGGCGTTTGCGCCCTTTATCTCCGATGCCGAATCCGTCTACGAACTGCATCAGATGCGGATCGCGGCCAAGCGCCTGCGCTATACGATGGAGCTGTTCCAGCAGATCTACGCGCCCATCCCCGATTTTGCCGCCCGATTCTCAGCCGCGTTGGAGACCGTCAAAGCGCTGCAGGATCATCTCGGTTTCCTGCACGATGCCGATGTGCTGGTGCCGCAGTTGACCGCGCATCTGACCCATCTGTTGAAAGACAGTTTCGGCACGGATCACCGTGAGGAGCCGGTGGTCGGCGTGCATTTCGTAGATTTCGATGCCGGGATCGGCCTGCTGACGCTCTGTCGTGAGACCCGCGCCGAGCGGGATGCCCGGTATGCCAAGTTTCTGACCGACTGGACGCAGTGGGAGGAGCAGAGACTTTTCGACAGTCTGATCACTCTGTTGGAAGAGGCCGCGCAGGCTGCACTGAATCCGGAACCGCCCATCGCGCCTCCGCTGCCCGACACTCCTACGCCCATTGCCGAGGATGAGACCGCCCATGCCCAAGACTCCGTCGAAACCGACAAACCCGTCCGCCGCGACGCCCCGCGGCGGCGACGTCCGCTCACACCTCGCAGCGCCCCGCCGTCTGGCTGATATTCCCGGCCTGGGTCCGATCCGTCTGCGCGCCCTTCAGAAGGCGGGCCTGGACAACCTTGCCGCCCTGCGCAACGCCTCGCTGGAGACGCTGCTGGCGGTGCCCGGCCTGACCGAGATCAAAGCGCGCCACATTCAGACGTTTCTTGCGCCCTTCAAAGACCTGCCCAAAACCGAGCCTGCTCCTGCCGGGAAGGCCGCCGCTTCGCCCCTGGTACAGTGGGAGACGCCGCCCGCCGCAGCGCCTGCCCTCTCCCCCCTGGCGGAGGAGGCGGTACGCGCTCTCGGGCAGACCGCCCGTTTTCTGCTCGGCATCCACGCCCCCCAGTTCCGCAACCGATTGATCCGTGAGCTTGCGCGCTTTGCCGGGCGCGCCGAGATCCTGATCCTGGAACCGGGCGACCTCTCCGCGGAGGAGCAGGAGCAGCGCATGCGACAGTTGCGGCGCGGCGGTGAAGAGTTCACTAGCGCCGATGCCCTTCCGGAACTGGATCGCAAAGCACAGTCCCGGCTCGCCGACACCCTTGCGGAGATCAACATCGCGCTGGGTGCGCCGACGGAGCCGGAACCCGGTAAAGAGAAGGAGAAGTCCAAGTAGTATGTCTGATCCGGAGGTCATGGAGTACCGCAGTCCGCTGCCCCTGCCGCCCGACGCCGCGCTCTATGCGGGCATTGATGTCGGCAGCAACACCGTCAAGATGATCATTGCGGATCTCGGCGGCGGTCGCGCCAACCGTGTCTACGAAGCCTCGTTGCAGTCTCGACTCGGCGAAGGCATGATGGCGCAGGCCCGCCGCCTGCGTGAAGTGCCCATCCTGCGCACCCTCACGGCCTTCGACCATTTTCTGGAGGCGATACGCTCCTATCCGGTGCAAGCGACGGTCGCGATCGGCACGGCAGCCCTGCGCGACGCCGAGAATCGCGCCGATTTTCTGCGCCGTGTCGAGGAGCGCTGCGGCCTGAAGATCGAGATCATTCCGGGGGATGAAGAGGCGCGACTCTCCTATCTCGCCGTGCGCCGGGACCCACAATGGCGCGAAGTGCCGCGCCTGCTGGCGATCGACATCGGCGGAGGCAGCACCGAAGTGATCCAGGGCGAGGCGTACAGCGACCGTATCGCCGACCGCATCAGCGTCAACTGGGGCGCCGTCAAACTTACCGAAAACTTCCTGAAGTCGGACCCGCCCGCCGTCGCCCAGCTCGCCGCAGCGCACCTGGCGGCCTCTGAAGCGTTCGGCGCGGTGCCGCTCTCGGAAAACTTCACCCAGGCCGAGACCCGCGTCGTCGGCATCGGCGGCACGGTCTCCAACCTCGCGGCGCTTCAGCGCGGTGGACGCCCATTGACCGAAAGCATGCACGGCTACAAACTTCATGCCGACGATCTGGAAGATGTGCTCTCGCTGCTGGCTTCCAGCACCATCGCGGAGCGCAAAACCTTTTCCGGCCTCGACCCGCGCCGTGCCGACATCATTCTCGGCGGCGCGATCCTGCTCTCCCAGGCGCTTGCCCACCTCGGTAGCCTCACCGTCGAAGTGAGCACCCGCGGCCTGCGCTGGGGCCTGCTCTACGATCGCTTTCTCGAACCCCACCCCGAAGTCAGGCAGCCTCTAAACCACGGAGAATCGGCAGCGACATAGAGCATTGAAGAAATCGCAACGGTTGTGTTGCACACTACCAGGTTAAAAGGCACCTGCAATGTGGATACGTGTGCCCAAGAGTTTCCTGTTCAAAGCGCCCTGCGGCGCCTAGATAGGCAGCCATGCACACCTCTAGGAAGAATGCTTATGGTAAAAAACAGAATCGTAAGCGGACTGCAGTTCATGCTCTGCATCTGCTTCGCACTAGCCGTCGGCCACGGCGCCGGCGCACAGACACTATTCTACAGCGGTGACTTGAATAACAGCGGAAACACCAACCAGGTTGGTGGATTCAATGAACAGACGTTCGATGTGTTCAAAATCACCGATCCGCTCGGTTGGAAGATCTCCAGCATCTTTTCCAACGACTTTCAACAGCTTACTCCGGCAGATGCCGTGCCGACAGCTCAGTGGTCAATCCGAACCGGAATGTCCACGGGAGTCGGAGGGGGCGGAACAACCCTGTTCTCCGGAACCTCCGCGGCTACACGAACCGCTACCGGCCGCTTAGGAGCAGGGTTTGTGGAATACACCATTGGTGTGAACCTCTCCTCCCTGGGAATCATCCTGGGGCCCGGCACGTACTGGCTGCAGGTAAGCCCGGTAGACAGCAACGGTCGCTGGATCAACTCTACGACCAATGGAGCAAACGGCGTCAACGCGGTCAACGGTCACAATGGCCTGTCGCTCGTTGGCGGGAACTACATGGCCCGTGGTACGGACTTCTCTCTTGGGGTAAAGGGAACTGTCAATACTCCCGAAGGCAGTTCGCTTGCCATGTTCGCCCTCGGCGGTCTTCCGCTCGCGGTTGGCTTCGGTCGCAAGTTCCGACGCAAAAAGGCTTAAGTCCTCGTTTGTCGATTGTGTACTATCGGCCGATGTATCGGCAGGGAGGCGTCAACTGTCTCCCTGCCTTTTTTTGTCTTCCCGCATATCGGGTAAGCTACATGGCAGCTATGATTAAGAAGGGTTTGAGGTTCTAATTCTGTGATATTTTTTATGCTCACGCAGCCCGCAGATCCCCAGTCAGCCAAAGAGCAGAGCACGCAAAAGGCGCCTCAAAAAATTTGGCTCCCGCCGCTTCTGCTGACGCTGGGCGCCCTCCTGCTCCTGGGTCTATACTGGCATCGCATGACGGTGGGCCTGGTCGCCCCCGACGCGATGGACCATGCCCAACTGGGTCGTAATCTCCTCGCCGGTCACGGTTTCACCACTCAGATCCTGCGGCCTCTGGGGATCACCGACAGCGCGAACCCGCTGGCTCAACCCGACCTCACCCATGGTCCGCTCTACCCGCTGCTGCTTGCGCTCGCCTTCGGAATGGCGGGGCCGAAAGACAGTGTCGTCATCGGTATGTCCGCGCTGTTCTATCTGCTGACCGTCCCCACTCTCTACGCGGTGGGCAGACGTCTCTTCAGCGCGCAGGTGGGGCTGTTGGCTGCGCTGATTTTTATGGTCAACGGCAGCATCCTGGAGTATGCCGTCTCCGGCACGCCCACGACGTTGATCCTGTTCCTCGCGACCTGTCTCGTCTTCACCCTCTTTCAGGCAGCGACCGTTGGGCAGAGAGAAGTCGAAGATGGCAGGGCCAAAGTGGTCAAAACGCCGTTTGTTCTGGCCGGCCTCCTCAGCAGCCTGCTCACCCTCACCGATCCTCTCTACCTCTGGATACTGCCCGTCCTCACCATCGCCATCCCGCTGATGCTGTCGGCGAAGTATCCCAACCGGCAGGTGGCGACCACCTGCTATTTCCTGCTGCCTCTGGCACTGCTGGCGCTCCCCTGCATGTTCCGCTTCGGAGCGCTCTCAGGCAATCCGTTCTTTGGCCTGCGCGGCGCGGAGTTCTGGATGGGCACCAAATCCTATCCGGGCTTCCTCGGCTATCGCCTCTTTCCGGGGGACATCGTCGGAGGGTTCGGCAGCGCGAAACAGGTCCTGCTGAAACTGTTTCTGGGCCTGACGAACGCACCGGCCGTTTTGCTGCATCTGCCTGCCGCCTGGGTACTGCTCTTTGTGGTCCCCGGCCTGTTTTTCGGTTTCGCCGATCCGGCGCTCGGTCGGGTCCGCACCATCGTGTTTGCCTGCCTGGTCACGGTATTCACAGGCAGCCTCTTGCTGACCTTCAATCCCGTTGTCTTGATGGTCGTTTTCCCCGGTCTGCTGATCTTTGCCCTCCACTATCTGGTGCATCTGGTCCGTCAAGCCAGACTTCCGAAGTCGTCGATGGGGATGGTGGTTGGTCTCTTCGGCCTCGCCCTGCTCTCCCCTCTCGCGGCCAATCTTGTGACCACGGTGACTCCGGCCACCACCCCTCAAGCTGCGGTGGCCCACTCTCTGGGCAGTCGATCACACCCGGACGATGTCGTCTTTTCGGACCAGCCCTGGATCGTGGCGTGGTACGCCGACCGACCGTCCGTCTGGATCCCGGCCGACGATGCCAAGATGGCGAATTTACGGAAGCGGTTTGTCAGAGCGAACTGGCTGTTTCTAACGCCGGAGGCAGGCAAACTCTCTCCGGAATGGAATCTGGCTCTCAACGATCTGTGGGGATGGGAACGCCAGTATCAGGAGGCTCAAAGGACCGGCGACACGCTGCCCGCCCCGCTTCCGATCCCCCGGAACCAGATGCCTATCACCGAAGCGATCGAAGGCTTTGCCGCGCTGCCACCGGTAGAGAAAGAGGGAATCACGGCGGTCGTGGCCGCTGCGCCGCCCAAATGAGTCCGTATAGACGCTTGACAGCGCAGAGGATTGGCGTGTATAATGCGGGTCCATGAAGAATTACGGCGGTCGCTTCGCGGAAGCGGCGCCGGATCAGAGTGTTGAGGCTTCGAGAAGGTGGAGTAAACGGGCGGCGCGGTCCCAGCGAGTCGGGTTGGTGTGAGCCGATACAAGCGAACCTGTCGAAATGGCCTTTGAGCCGCGACCGTGAAAGGCGAGAGCCGAGTAAGGGCCGCCGGGGGGCTCCCGTTATAGGGTTAGGGTGTTCGGAATGCGCCCGCATTACCGCGCACCCGCTGAGGTCGTCATCCGTGAGGAGGCGATGAAAGCAGGTGGAACCACGAAGGCAGCGCCTTTCGTCCTGTGCATTATTTGTGCATGGTGGCGAGAGGCTTTTTGGCGTTTCCAGAGTCCTCCCGCCCCACGAGCAAGACCCGGTCGAACGGGCGATAAGGAGCGAGAGCAATGTCGAAAGTGCTGGGAATGCGCTGTCGGGAGTGTGGACAGGACTATCCGACGCGCCCTATCCATGTATGCGAACTCTGTTTTGGGCCACTGGAAGTCGTGTTGAACTGGGAGGAGATCACTCCGAAGGTCTCCCGCGAGAAGATCGCCTCCGGTCCCCCTTCCATGTGGCGCTACTGGGATCTGCTGCCCGTCGAAGGGCCGCCGACCGTCGGCAAGCACGTCGGCTGGACGCCGCTGGTCAAGGCGGAACACCTCGGGCATGAGCTGGGCCTGAAAAACCTCTATATCAAGAACGACGCCGTCAACTTTCCGACGCTCTCCTTCAAAGATCGGGTCGTGGCCTGCGCGCTGACCAAAGCGCGTGAGTTCGGCTACGACACCGTGGCCTGCGCCTCTACCGGCAACCTCGCCAACTCCGTCGCGGCCCATGCCGCCGAAGGCGGGTTCAACGCCTACATCTTTATCCCGCACGATCTGGAGCAGGGCAAAGTGCTGGGCACGCTGATCTACGGCGCGAACGTCCTCTCCGTCAGCGGCAACTACGACGAGGTCAATCGCCTCTGCGCCGAAGTGGGCGACAAGTACGGCTGGGCCTTCGTCAACATCAACCTGCGCCCCTACTACGGCGACGGCTCCAAATCGTTTGGCTACGAGATCGCCGAACAGTTGGGCTGGAAGGCGCCCGACCATGTCATCGTGCCGTGCGCCGGCGGCTCGCTCATCAGTAAGATCTACAAAGGGCTGAACGAGTTCGACAAACTCGGCCTGCTCGACGGCGGCGTGCCGACGAAGATGTATGCGGCACAGGCCAAAGGCTGCTCGCCCATCACCACCGCCATCAAGAACAACACCGATGTGTTCCGCCCCCAGAAGCCCAACACCATCGCCAAATCGATCGCCATCGGCAATCCCGCCGACGGCTATGTCGCCATGGACACCGTCCGCAAATCCGGCGGCTGGGCCGACGATGTGACCGAAGAAGAGATCATCGACGGGATCCGCCTGCTCGGCCGCACCGAGGGCATCTTCACCGAGACCGCCGGCGGCGTCACCGTCTCCGTCACCAAGAAACTGGCTGCACAGGGCCGCTTCAAACCGGACGATGTCGTCGTCATCGCCATCACCGGCAACGGCCTCAAAACCCAGGAGGCCGTGGTCGGCAAACTGGGCGAGACCTTCGGCATCCAGCCGAACCTGGCCTCCCTCGAAGCCGCCCTCAAGACCGAAAAACTACTCGCAGGCGTCGGCGCGTAAACCTCAGGAGCAATCTAAATCATCATGGCAGTCAATGTACTTATTCCGACACCGCTGCGGAAGTTCACCAATAACAATGAGACGGTAACGGTCGCGACCGGCACCGTCGCGACGCTCGTCGAAGAGCTGGAACAGCAGTACCCCGGCATCAAGAAGAGCCTGTGCGACGACTCCGGGGAACTGCGCCGTTTCGTCAATGTCTATGTCAATGAAGAGGATATCCGCTTCCTGGAAGGCAAAGACACCCCGATCAACGAGGGAGACGCCGTCTCGATCGTTCCTGCGATCGCCGGAGGCTAGCATCAGGACCGGGAAAGGGAGAGGCGGATCATGGAGGAGATACAGCCGGAACGGGTGAAGGAGCAGGGCGAGCGCCTGATGGCGGAGATCCGCAAGGTGATCGTCGGACAGGACGACATCGTGCAGAATCTCCTGATCTCCCTCTTCGCCCGCGGCCACTGCCTGCTGATCGGAGTGCCGGGCCTCGCCAAGACCCTCCTGGTCCGCACCCTGTCGCAGGCGCTCTCCTGGGATTTTCGCAGGATCCAGTTTACTCCTGACCTGATGCCCTCCGATATTCTGGGCACGGAGCTGCTGGAGACCGACCCGACGACCGGGCAGCGGCATCTGCGCTTCGTGCCCGGCCCGATCTTCGCCAATGTCGTTCTCGCCGATGAGATCAACCGCACGCCGCCCAAAACGCAGGCCGCCCTGCTCGAAGCGATGCAGGAACTCAGCGTCACCATCGGCGGTCGAACGCTGCCCATCGCGCCGCCCTTCTTCGTCGTCGCCACCCAGAACCCCATCGAGCAGGAGGGCACCTATCCGCTGCCCGAAGCCCAGCTCGACCGCTTCATGTTCAGCCTGACTCTGACCTATCCGACCCAGAGTCAGGAAGAGCAGATCGTCGGCGCGACGACTACCGATAACGAGGCGCAGGCGCTCCCCGTCTTTGCGCGCGAAGAGTTGATCGCGCTCCAGCATCTGGTGCGCCAGGTGCCTGCGTCGCCGCATGTCGTCTCCTACGCCGTGGCGCTCGCCCGCGCGTCCCGCCCCCATGAACCGGAGGCGCTGCCCTTCATCAAGAAGTACGTCGAGTGGGGCGCAGGACCGCGCGCCTCTCAGTACCTCGTCCTGGGCGCGAAAGCGCGGGCGATCCTGATGGGCAAACCCGCCCCGACCGCCAACGACGTGCGCGCCGTCGCCGCTCCCGTTCTCAGCCACCGTATCATCCGCAACTACGCCGCTGTCGCCGACAGCGTCGCCTCTACCCAACTCGTAAATCAACTCGTCCAGAGCGTCCCCGAACCGAACTATTCCCGTTAAAAGCGCTCGAAGTAACATAACGCGCAGAATAGCGAAGGAATCGAGGCGAAATAGGTATAATGTGGTGACAACGCAACGGATTTGCCGAATTTAAGCTTTTTGTGGCAATGACTGCGTGAGAAGCACTTATTCGCCATCGCAGTGGTTTTTAGATTGCGCTGGATTCCCAGAACAGAGAAGTGCTGTGGAGCGCTGAATCATCATGCCTGAAACGCGTACGCCTGAAGAACCTGAAGAGGGTTCGCCCTTCGCCCCTAACGCGCCGCAATCGAATAGTGTGGTCAAGACGCTGCGGCGTCTGGTCTTCGGAAACCCGATCTCCAGCCACCATTCCGAGCACACCCTGCTGTCCAAGGCGCTTGCCCTCCCCGTATTCGCCTCCGACGCCATCTCTTCCGTCGCCTACGCCACCCAGCAGATCATTCTGGCGCTGGGCGCGGCGGGCCTCTACTCGCTGGCACATCGAGCCGACTACACGCGCTACACGCTGGGCATCACCGGCCTGATCGTCGCGTTGCTCGTCATCGTTGTGCTCTCCTACTGGCAGACGATCTTCGGCTACCCGAGCGGCGGCGGATCGTACATCGTCTCCAAGGACAATCTGGGCGTGCTGCCAGGGCTGATCGCCGCGGCAGCCCTGCTCATCGACTATGTTCTGACCGTCTCCGTCTCCATCGCCTCCGGCGTCCAGAACCTGGGCGGTATCCCACTCCCTGGCTGGCTGCAGTGGCTGCATTTCAATAACCTCGTTCCCTGGTGTCTCTTCTTTATCGCCCTGCTGACATTCGCGAACCTGCGCGGGCTCAAGGAGTCCGGGGCGCTGTTCGCCATCTTCACCTACGGCTTTGTCCTGATGTGCTATGTGATGATCGCCATCGGGCTGATCGGGCCGTTTTTCGGCTGGCATGTGCACACCCCGGTCAATGAACACTGGGGAGCGGTCCAGTCCGGAGAGACACTGGGACTGGTAGTGCTCCTGCGCGCCTTCGCACAGGGCTGTTCTGCCATGACCGGCACCGAGGCGGTCAGCAACGGCATTCCCGCCTTCCAGCAGCCGAAATCCCGCAATGCCGCGCTGACCCTGATCGCGATGGGCGTCATTCTCGGCACGATCTTCCTCGGGATCTCGGCGCTGGCAATGAAACTGCATGTCGTCTACTGGGAGGACGGTCATGGGGGCAGCGCCAACGCCGTCATCGACCAGATCTCCGGTGCGATCTTCGGCAAGTCAGGCTCCTGGGCGGTCGGTTACTACCTGACGCAGTTCTTTACCGCCGCGATTCTGGTGCTCGCCGCCAATACCAGTTACGCCGACTTCCCGCGCCTCTCCTCGATCCTCGCCCGCGACCGATTCCTGCCCAAGCAGTTCGCCAATCTCGGCGATAAGCTGGTCTTCAACAACGGGATTCTGGTGCTGGGAGTCTTCGCCGCGCTGCTGATCGTGCTGAAGAAGGGCAGCGTCGATGCCCTGATCCCGCTCTACGCCATCGGCGTCTTCCTGGCGTTCACCCTGTCGCAGAGCGGCATGGTGCGCCACTGGTTCAATCTGCGCCATGACCCAGTCGAGGAGAAGGGCTGGAAGATCAAGGCCGCCATCAACGGCATCGGCGCGCTGGCCACCTTCGCGGTGCTTATCGACATCGCCTTTGAAAAGTTTCTCGAAGGCGCCTGGATCGTCATGGTGCTGATCGCGATCCTGGTGCTGATCTTCCGCAAGATCTACTATCACTATGCGGAGGTCGCGGAAGAGCTGAAGATGGTACACTACCAGGAGCCGGACAACATATTCCGCAACACCGTGCTGGTGCTGGTGCCCTCGCTGCACCGCGGGGTCATGCCCGCGCTGGAGTATGCGCGCTCCCTCTCCCCCGACTGCCGCGCGGTCCATATCGCGACCGATCCGGAAAAGACCCCGATGCTGAAAGAGCGCTGGGAGCGCTGGGGCAAGGATGTGCCGCTTGTCATCCTCGATTCGCCCTTCCGCGAATTTATCGGGCCGGTGATGCGCTATCTGGATGCCGTGCAGAAAGAGCGCAGCAACCATATCGTGACCGTGGTCGTGCCGGAGTATGTCCAGACGAAGTGGTGGCACAGCATCCTGCACGGCCAGTCCGGCCTGCGCCTTAAATTCGCCCTGCTGGACCGTAAAGATGTCGTCGTGGCCAATGTGCGCTACTACCTGCACAAGCAGGACATGCTGCCTCTGGACGCGATGTCGGAAGAGGAAGAGACAGTCATCGCACATGGGGGACAGGGACATGTTCCTCATAACGCTATTCAACTGGAGCCGAAAGTATGATTATCGAGACCGCGGAGGATGTCGTCCGACTGTCCGGCTCTCTGCACAAAAACCAGTGGCTGACGATCAAGGCCGCTGCCAACCTGCTCCTGAACGATCATCCAAAAGGGATCATCGTAGACTGCGGCGCGCTGACGGAAGTGTCGGAAGACGGCGCGAAAACCTTTCTGGAGGCCATGCGCGATATCGATGCGGCGCACACCCGCATCGTCGTGGTGCACCTGCCGGAACGCGTGATGGCGGTCCTGAAATCCGTGCCGGGCGTGCGTTCGCAGTTGCCGATCGCCGACTCGATCGAAGAGGCGCGCGCCTCCCTGCGGATGCACAAGAACTCGGCGCAGAGAGGCGCGATCGACCCCTCGAAACGTACCGGCCTCATTCTCGTCCCGCTGGTGGCCGGTCTGGATCTGACCTACGGCGCGACGCTGGCCGGTCGTCTGGCGCGTGGGACCCGCGTCGAAGTCCGACTGGTCTACTTCCTGGAGGTGACACGCACCCTGCCCCTCAACTCGCCCCTCCTGGAGGCGGAGCAGGCGGCACAGGAGTCGCTGACCGCGGCCATGCAGTTCGCCAGCCAGGTCAATGCGACCGCTACCGAACACGTCGAGCGCGTCCGTGACGCTGCCGAAGGCATTATCACGGCGCTGCGCAACACCGGCGCAGAGAGCGTCGTCATGGGAGCGACCGATGAGCCGCTGGGAGCCGACGGACACGACCGCTTCCATCATCTGGTCGATACCCTGCTGCATCGCGCGCCCTGCGAGGTCATCATCGGCCGACTGAAACCTCCGGCCTGACATCGACGTCATCCGACTGTATCTTCCCGGTAATGAATTACCGTTCTGATACGGGAAGTGAATAGGAAGCCGCTTTGCGGCACCCCAAATCCTATGCTTCCGCGCATAGGATTTCCTTCGCGGACTCGAATGCCTTGAGTCCACGAAGGTGGACTTCCCATTTCAGCGCGGGATTTCAATCCCGTGAAAGGAAAAAATATGGCTACCTTTCTTCCCGACATTATCGACATCGTGCGTCAGGCGCTCGCCGAGGATATCGGAACCGGCGATATGACGACGCTGCTCACCGTTCCCGAAGGCGCGGTCGCCATGGGCTCCTTACTGGCGAAACAGGCGGGCGTCGTGGCGGGCCTGCCCGTCGCGGCGCAGGTCTTCGCCCAGGTCGATCCGTCGCTCGCGATCGAATTCACCGCCGAAGAGGGCCAGTACGTCGAGGCCGGGGAGACGCTTATGGCCGTGCGCGGCTCGGCGCGCAGCATCCTGACGGCGGAGCGCGTTGCGCTCAACTTCCTGCAGCGGCTCTCCGGCATCGCCACCAAAACGGCGCGCTTCGTCGCGCTGGTGGAGGGCAACAAAGCCCGGATCGTCGATACCCGCAAGACGACTCCCGGCCTGCGCGCTCTGGAGAAGTATGCGGTGCGCGTTGGCGGCGGCTTCAACCACCGTTTCGGCCTCTACGATGCGATCCTGATCAAAGACAACCATATTCAGGCGGCAGGAGGCATCACTCCCGCCGTGGAGGCGGCCTACGCTCAGGCCCCCCACACCATGACCGTGACCGTCGAATGCGACACGCTGGACCAGGTCGAAGAGGCCATCGCCGCCGGGGCAGATATCGTGCTGCTCGACAACATGAGCCTCGATATGCTCCGACAGGCGGTCGAACTCCTGGACGGGCAGGCGGCGGCAGAGGCCAGCGGCGGCGTCAACGAGGAGACCGTCACGGCGATCGCCCAGACCGGAGTCGATATCATCTCCGTCGGCGCACTCACCCACTCCCCCATCGCACTCGACATCAGCCTCGACCTGATCCCCCTCTGATCTCGGCAAGGGACGCGTCCGCGCGTCCCTTCCATCCTCACTTGAGATCCCACAAACACTTCTCGGGATCGACGATCTGCCCGGTGGCAGGGTCGATCCCGGCCCTGAGCGCATCGATCGTCTGCGCCTTACAGTGGCTATCGACAAAGGTTACCGTCGCCTGACCAAAGTGGCGTGGCCACACGTAACCGTAAGGCGGCCCACTCGCAGCCGATTCGCCCTGCCAGTAGTTGTAGACGGTAGGCGCGTAGAGCAGGCACTCTCCCGGCCCGTTTTGTCGATCGTAACTGCTCTCGGCGCCGAGAATCGTGGTCGCAGGTCTTTGGATCCCTGCCAGCCTCGTCGGCTCCGGGCGTGACCCGTCGGACCCCGGAGGAGGCGCAAGAAAGAGGAAATTGTAGCCGAAGTCGGAAAAGCTGGCCTGGGCGAACTCCCACTGCTGCGAGGGAGCGTTTGCGGGCACTCCCCGGAGGAGCCGATAGGCAGCATCCGTAGTGCTCGGATCGCTGAGGCAGGAGAAGATCCGCCAGCTCTTGCTGAACGGAGCCAGTACCTGCGGCCAGAGCGTACTGTCCTTCCAGTCGGTAGAAGCGTAGACTCCACTCTGTGCCGGCGGCATCGTCTCATCGTAATCCTGAAGGTAGAGGCTGAACGCATGTGCGACTTGCTGGAAGTTGGAAAGGCAGTTTACCTCGCGTCCCTTCTCCCGTACCCTGGCAAAGACCGGGAACAGCAGGGCCGCTAAAAGCGCGATAATGCCAATTACTACCAGTATTTCGATGAGTGTGAATCCGGACTTAGAGGCACGCGTACGGAGCTTTGGAGTTCGCATCAGAGTTTCCTTTTTACACGGCAATACCGAAAACCGCATCGCCGTTTCAACGGGCGCAGGCCGTTCGAAAAACGATCCGGCGCAGATGCCGACAAACGACCTGGGTCAGGAACGCCGCCAGGGCGCCGGCCGGCAGGGAGTACACAGACTGAAAGAGTACGAAATAGAATCCTTCGCGCCGGGGCAGCATCAGGAGCGCGGCCACCATACCGTGCAGCGCCAGAAGGACCATAACATTCACCACCGCCCGCGCGCTTCGAACGGGCACTAGCCACCCGGTGAGGACTCCGGCGAGAAGGGGGGATGCGAGCAGCCATAGCACCGCCCAGGGAACTCTCTCCAGCCCGATATCGGCCAGCACATAGCTCTCGACCAGAAACGCGCTTATCGCCGTCGGAATGCTGAAGCAGGCGAATGCCCGCAGAGTCGCAGTGCGGCTATAGACGGCCGGGCGCGTCCCGGAACCTGCCCCTGAGTACCAGGTATCCAGAATCGCCTGTGCAAGGCGATAGGGCGTGCCATACGCCTGTAAGGCGGCTTCTGTTGCGCGCTCTTCCGACAGGCCCGACTCTCGATACTCCTCGATCGACGTGTAGAGATGGGCTTCGGCCTCTCTCCGGATCTCCTGGCGCCTGGCATAGGGCAGGCTCCCTACGAGCGGCGCACAGAGATGATCCAGATAGTCTTCGACACGCGCGTGCTGCCGACACGCCGTCTCCTCTTCCGTACAGGCAGCGTCGGTTCGACTAAGAAGGCTGAGCATCCGGAAGTCCTCCTATAACCCGCTGGATGGCGGAGGTAAACGTCTCCCAGGCTTTCAGGCGTTTCTCCAACTCCGCCACGCCTGCCGGAGTGATGCTATAGACCTTGCGCGGACGCTCTCCCTGAGCATGCTCCCACTGCCCGACGATCAACCCATCGTCCTCCAGGGCATAGAGCATCGGGTAGAGGGTGCCCTGCTTGAAGGTCAGGCTTGCCCCTGTGCGCCGGTTGATCTCCTGCAAAACAGCATAGCCGTGTTGGGAACCGTCCCGCAGGACCGCAAGGACGATCAGCGGCGTATTGCCGCGAATAAGTTCACGTTCATCGTACACAGGCGCCTCCTATTACTATGTGCAGCATAATACCTTGGTGTACAGCATACGTTCCTCTTTACAGATGGGTTTCATGATCTTGTGATTAAAGAAGAAAAGTGCCCCCATCCTCCTATTTCCAGGAGAGACGGGGGCACTCTTTAGCCGATACGATCGACGCGACTGCTACGCAGCGGTCTATTTGGAACGCTTGCGGCGGCGCAGGCCGTAACCGGAGAGCGCCAGCGCCCCCGCGCCCAGCATGGCGTAGGCGGAAGGTTCGGGAGTAGCCGCTACCCCGGTGACGCGCGTATATCCGATCGCATCGAGCGCCCGCAGTTCGACACCGAGAACCGGATGCGCGCCGGGCGTAGCGAAGGCATCCTGGACCTGCGGCGTCCCACCGGTATGATAGTCGCCGGTGTCGCCGCCATTATTGACATTATTATAGCGGGCGAGGTCCGTGGTGCCATCGAGGGATAAGAAGGCGTCGTCGCTTGCGAGGGAGAAGGTCCGCGCGCCGGCAGCGTTGTAGCGATAGAGATCTTCTACCGCGGGATCCGCGAAGAAGGGATCGCTCTCGCCGACGTCCGAGCCCAGCCCGAGCACTTCGTCTATCTCATGCTGGATGACGGCCGACAGGCTATACTGGCCGGTCGTGCCCGCGTTTCCGATGTCCGTAATATGGGTATTGAGACCGATGATGCCATCGACCCCGCCCGGCAGGCCGCTCGGAAAGCTGCCGGCGATTCCCAGCGCCTTTATGTTGGCGGTCTTAATGTTGATGAACGTCGAGCCTGTGACGGGATTGTTCGCGCCGCCAGTCAGATGCGCAAGGGCGGTGGCGTCGTCGGCGGAGGTCGCATCAGCGATCAGGGCATTGTGGACGGTCGCATATTGGAGTTTATAGAGAACCGTACTGCTCTGACCCAGCCCGCTGCTCATCTCCCCGAACTGGATGCCGATGTTGATCGGGTCGGAGAAGAGCGTCTGGTAGGGTACAAGCGCCGCATTGATGGCCGCCTGGATCGCCGCCGCATTGGTGCCGCCGGTGATGGTGCTGTCGAAAATGGGGGTGATGACGAGTTGGGCATGGGCAGCAGAGCCGCTGCCGAGAAGTGCGAGGCCAAGCGCCGTGCTCAGAACTGCGAGCGATCTCAACCGAGAGAATCGCGCACAGCCTTGCGGCAACTGAAGAGAACCCATTTCTAACTCCTTTTTCTGAAAAACCAACGAGATGAAGTACCGTCAACCGCGGCGCCGTCGTACTGCGTATATCAGGGTGAGGCGCCCTGATTCTTCCTGATCCACAATCACGGAACCACCCGTCTTCCATCCCTCCTGCCCTCTCTGAAGGCAAGATTCTCCCACGGAATTCAGTGGCAATAACGGAATGGTGCAGTCGCGGGGGTAGTTACGTTCGCCTGCGAGGGGCAGACAAGCGGTACGCGAGGGCAAGATGGAGCAGGCGAGCGGACGGGGCTCGGATCTTCAGACTGCACAATTTGTGCCAAACGACCAAGCAGACGTATTTTTTTCAGTTTATCCGGCCCGAGGCAGAAAATCAGGTACAATTCGAGATGAGAAGGTTGTCCTGTCGTCTCAAACTATGGGGCTGCTTTTCGCTCTGCTGTGTAGAAAGGTTTCCGTGCTGCGTCCCGAACGCCGGCCGGATCGGGACTGAATACTGATGCCCCTCGTTACCGTCGAACTGAACGCCCGCAAAGACATTCTGGGACAGCCTATCCTCTGGCGTCTCGGCAAGATGTTCAATGTCGTGACCAATATCGTGCGTGCACGCATCTCCGGCGACTACGGCTATGTGGCCCTGTCACTGGAAGGCTCGACCGGCGAGGTCGAGCAGGCGCAGGACTATCTGCGTTCGCTGGGAGTGCTCAACGACGCGCCCAGCTCCGCCACACCCCGCACCGGTTCCGCGCCGGAGACCGCCATTGCGCAGCCGAATACGATCTCGATCCTACTCAAGACCGTCAATCCGGCCCAGGGCCACGCGCCGATCCTCTATCGCGTCGGCAAAGACTTCCAGGTGGTGGTGAACGTTCTGACCGCCTTTTTTGATGACGAAGAGGGCGGGCAGATCGAGATCACGCTCTCCGGAGCGCTCCTGGAGGTGCAGCGCGCCATCGCCTACCTCCATACTACCGGCCTCCAGGTCAACCCGCGCCAGCGCTCCGTCAGCGACAACAGCAACCTCTGAAACAGACCGCGATAACAAGCGAGAGACGATGTCCGGCTTCGTGAAACGGAGATAACGATTGAAACGCTTTCCTGTGCTTGCTCTTTTTCTGCTTCTGGTCGCCGGTCGCTGTTCGGCGGCTCCGCCCCCGGCGGAGCCCGCCGCCTCGAAACCCGGCAGCGTCTACCACATCCCCTATCGATTGGAGGACGCTCAGCATCTGCTGGTGCGCGCCAAACTGAACGGCAAGGGGCCGTACAACTTCATTATCGATACCGGCGCGCCAGCGCTGTATGTCGGCGCGGACATCGCCGATAAGATCGGCGTCAAACCTGCGCCGGACGGCTGGGGGGTCTTCGACCGACTGGAGGTGGAGGGCGGCGCGGTTCTGGAGAGAGTGAAGGCGCGCATCGAGTCTCCCGCGCAGCTCAAAGGCATGAACGCGATGGGGCTGGCCGGTGTCCGTATCGACGGCGTGTTCGGCTTCAATCTGCTGGCCAACTTCCGAATCGAGATCGATATGACGCAGCCTAAAATGACCTGGACCCGGCAGGCCGGTCTCAATCTGACTCCGATGAGCGCCAGTGAAAGCGCGAACGGCAAGGCGGTGCCGACACAGGGGATCACGCAGATGGAGAGCCTCACGAAGATGGCCAGCGCCCTCTTTGCGCAGAAGACCCCGCCGCCGGCTCCGGTGCCGCGCGGCTTTTTCGGAATGGAGTTCTCCTCCGACAAGGCCGATACCGCGCAGGTCGCGGCGGTGCTGGCAGGCAGCCCGGCGGCAAAAGCCGGGGTGAAAACCAGGGATAAGATCACGGCCCTGGCGATCGGCGGCGATCCGGCGGCCGATGTGCAGAGCGCCGCCGATCTGATGAAACAGGCGGCGACCGTGGCGGCAGGGACGACCGTACGTTTTATGGTTCTGCGCAACGGCAAGAAGGTGACGCTGACGCTCATCGCCGGGCAGGGAGGGATCTGATCATGCGAACCCAACCGCGTCTTTTTCTCCTGGTCCTGGCTCTGTTCGCGGCGCTCCTGCTTTCCGGCGGAAGCGAGGTGCGGGCGCAGTCCCACAGCGCCCCTCTGGAGCTGCTGGCGAGTGGGCATATCGCCATTCAGGTGCGCCTCAACGGACAGGGGCCGTACCGGATGATTCTGGACACCGGCGCGCCCGTCACCTTCATCAGCACGCGCGTCGCCCGCGCGCTCAAAATCGTTCCTCCCGCGGGTCCGAACCAGCCTGCGCCGACCGCACTGGGATTCGGCGGTCAGACCGTGCTGAAATCGCTCGCGGTAGGGGATACAGAGCAAAAGGATATGCCCGCGCTGATCCTGGATCACCCGATCGTCGAGGCGCTGGGGGGCGTCTTCGGGCGTCTGGACGGCATCGTCGGCTTCTCCTTCTTCTCCCGTTTCCATACGACCATCGACTATCTCAACGCCCGCGTGTCTTTCGAACCGGTGGACTACAAGCCGGAGGACATTATGGCGGGGATGATGAGCCGCCTCATGAAGGGAATGGGGGGTGCACAGAAGGCGCGCGTGATCGCTCCGCGTTCGCTCTGGGGTCTGACCATCACCGCCTCGGCCCAAAACGACGGCGTGGTGGTCAATCAGGTCTATGCCCGCAGCGCGGCGGCCGCCGCAGGCTTCCGTCCCGGCGATCACATCACGATCCTTGATGATCGCTGGACCGACACCGTCAACGATCTCTACGAAGCGGCCTCATTAATCGCGCCGAACCAACCGGTGGTCGTCAAGGTACTCCGGGGAACGCAGGAGATTGTCTTGACGGTCCGCCCCCGGATCGGTCTCTGATCACGATTCAGATTTGATTTTGTAGAGCAAGTGTTTTCTGTCCACAGGATAGTGCAGCCCATCCCAGACGCCGCGCAGGAAATAGACAATGCGATTCCAACCCCGCGGGGGACGATTAAGCAGCGTCGCATAGAGCGCAGGAAAGAGAGCATAAGCGAGAAGCTCCCACAATAACAGCACCAACGCCGCAAAACTACCACATTTGACGGCCTTAATGTACGTGGCTCCAATGCCGTAGAAGGCATTGCGTATCAACGTTTTGCCCTGTTCCCAGTTTCGAAACCCGTCATGATAGACCTTGCTGTTATGCGCCTCATAGACGTGATGCCCACTGATAATACAACGTACCGTCATGTCGATATCGATACACGACTTGAAGTGGCCGCCAGGGCCAAGCATCGGATCAAATCCACCCAGCTCCAGAATCGCATCCCGACGCACTGCTGTATTCGCACCGATGCCACGCGCCAAAAACTTTTGCCATAAATTGGTAATCATGCGGTCACGTGTCACATAGTACGTTGGTATAAATCCGGCGCTGGCATCGAACTCGACAGGAAGCACATTGCCATAAGTAAGGACGATTTTGGGATAGCGCGCAAACGCCTCAAGATGCCTTTGCGGCCACTCCGGATCGACGGTGACATCATCATCGGTAATGGCTACGATATTGTGCCGTGCTTCCTTCAATCCACGGTTGAGAGCCGCGCCTTTCCCTTTGACATTGCTGCGGATATAACGCAAACGCGGATCATCGCAGAAAGGGGCGAGCGCACATTTTGTCGAGTGGGTATCTGACTGATCTACAATAATGAGTTCTGCACAAGAGATATGTGTCGCGAAGATCGATTTTACCGTTTCGACAATAGAGGCTCCGCGATTGCAGGTGCAGATCAGGACGCTGAAAGGGACGGAGCCTGCGGACGTGGATGATAACACGAGCGGGGTAGCAGAGTCCAGCAGATTGGGTTCCGCTCCATCAAGCTTAGCCTCGACAATTTCGTGGCCACGATTGACGGAGTGAGAACTCTGTGTTTCTTGGATCGACATGCCAACCTACTCCTTGTTACCTTAATCCTTAGCCCCAGCGATGGCACATCCTGAACCCTTTGTGAGAAAATTATAGTCGCTGAAGAGGCGGACGTCTTGCACGGCGGTATGGGCAAGGGTTCGCCCATAAAAATCTGGAGAGCCATGAACTCCCCGCACCATTAAAATGCTCACGTCTTGAACTTTGTGCAAAGGAAACCTGCGTATCCTATCGTCAGACCGACAAGGCAGCGCCTGGACTGCCACGTGACCTTTGAGCCGACGGACGAATAGGAGGCGTCTCCTATCGCAGGAAGCCTTTCAGGCTTTGACCGGGGGGGCAGGATCGACAGACATAAAGCGGCGCTCAAAAATGAGATGGAACCCGTAGGCCACACACAGACAGAAGATCACTCCCACGGTCATCAATACCCCGAATTGCGCGGTTGCAGAGCAGCCATGTTGCTGCAAGGAGAGGCGCATCAGGCCCAGCAGTGGAAAATGAACGAGATACAGGCTATAAGAAAAGGCGCCTAGCCTTATAGCTCTATCCGATTCCAACAGCCGAATAGCGAGTGGACGCTCTTTCGTGAGACTCTTCTGTTTGGACGTATGGCAGTAGAGAAGAAAGCAGACCGTCGCGGCTCCGAAAACAGGGTCTATATACCGTGCTTCCAGATCCGGCCACACCCCGAGCAGCCCGAGCACGGCCCCGAACAACAGGCAGGCGAACACTCCCCATGGCGCCTGACGATAACGTGACGTGACGTTTGCGCCTCCCGGCGCGGCGCAGAATGCCGCCCCCGCCATCCCGAGGGTAAACAGGCCCAGATACCAGGGGCATGCCGAGACAAAATGGCGAAAATGGGGAGCGAGCATATAGGGAAGCGAAGTGGCCGCGAAGCTGGAGACCACCACGGCCGTCATTCCAAAACGCCGCCAGACCGGCAAAAGACAGAAAGCGAAGACGAAGTAGATTTGCCACTCGGTCGCGACGCTCCAGAAAGGACTATTGATCTTGTAGATCCAGTTCGACGAGAGGTTATGAAGCAGCGTGAGATGCGAGAGCAGCACCCCCGGTGTGAACGCAGGCAGCATATCGTTCCAATGACTGCGGGGTCCATTTCGCAGCGGCGTCACGGCGATCAACACGAGCGACAGCGCCAGAGCGGCGAAATAGGGAGGAAGGATACGCCGTGCCCGGCGCTTTATATACTGCAACACTCCTCCCCGAAGGCGCCCCTCTTTCGCACGTAACACCGGAAGCATCAGGCAAAACCCGGAAAGCACGATGAATACCGCCACCGCATAATGTCCCCAGTGCAGAAAGCTAAATGCCCGCAACAGCGGATTCAACGAGCGGCCGGGCGATGTACCCGCAACTTCTTGAAATGCATGGTGAAAGACGACGAAAAGAGCGGCAAGTCCGCGAACTCCGTCAAGGAATTCCAACCGAATACGGGGAGGAGCGTCATCCTGGCTAGAGCCAGTGATGGCTGCTGGGGCCACAGCAGTAAGAGTAGACATAAAACCATTCCTTCTTATGCTTAAAGCGTGTGGTACAACTGGTTTGCAGACTGTGCCGCAGTCTTCCAATCCAGCACGGTGTTCGCGTAATGTCGGGCATTTTGCCCCATCTTTCGACTCTGTATCGGATCCAGAAGCAGGGAATGCAGTGCGTTCGCGAATGCCGCCGGATCTTCTGGAGGAACGATCCATCCGGTTTCACCGGGAACGACCGATTCCGCAAGACTGCCGACATTCGTTGTGATCACAGGTTTTCCAAAAGCGTACGCCGCTGGAATGACAGCGCTCTGCGATCCACTTCGGTAGGGAAGCGCGACGATGTCTGCCGCGTGAAAGTAGCGCCCTACATCCTCCAGCGGTACATGCTCCACAATGCAGGAGGTCATCTCCGTCAATCCTGCCTGCGCGATCCGCTCTTCATAGCGTTCTTTCTCCCAATAGTCTCCAAGAGAGGAGCCGACCACCAGGAGCCGTAATCGGGGTCGCAAACCCGGGGTAAGCGCCAGCAACTGCTTACATGCCTCTATGAGAACATCCAGTCCTTTGTAGTGTCGGAGCAGTCCAAAGAAAAGGACACACTGTTCCTCTTCAGACCATCCGAACGATTGGCGCGCCTCCGCGCGATTCCATTTTGCGAAACCATCTGCGAGAAAATTGTAGTTGCCGAGCCGATGGACATGGACGCGGCAGGGAGCGACCTCGGGGTAGGCTTTCAAGAGGATGTCGCGCAGATGTTCTCCATGCACGATGATCGCATCTGCCTGACTATAGAGCCAACCGGTATGCGCCTCCCCTCGGTTTCCCGCTTCGTGCGGCTCTACATTGTGTGCGGTGTAGACGATGCGTTTCCCTGCTCGTTTCAGCGCTTTCCATTGCAGCACGTCTTGTCGTGGCCCAAGCGGCCATTGATAGTGCACTACCTCGGTGGACTTGGCCAGATCCAGCATCGTACGCAGGTTACGTATGGGATTGATCAGTCGGGACACCGGGGTCATGCTGATCCGCAGAAGAGGGCATACGGCATGTCGGTGTTTCAATCCCGCCAATTCGTAGGCAGGACTGGCCTGCGTCAGCACGGATGTATTTTCTCCCTGTCCCTGAAGCGCATCGGCCAGGCAGTAGGTGTATTGACACACACCGCCATTAACGTGAGGGGAGACGAGAAGAGGGTTCATGGGTGGATGGACCTTGAGAACGGCCTCCACAGGGACCATCTGGTCCCTGTGGAGGCCGTCTCTGTTTAGTGGAGGTAGTGGTTGTCGGTCGTACCGTTGTCGTAGTTCTGGTTGATGTTGGTAACGATGTCGTTCAGACCCGAGACCGTCAGACCAGAAGGCAGAGCGGAGGTATTACCGCCAAGCACTGTGTCCGCAAGCGCCAGCACCTGCGCGACCGTCTTCCCTGCCAGCGCACCGCTCACGACTGTCAGTGAGGACAGTCCGTTGCGAGTGATACCGGCGTTGGAGAAGCTGACACTGAGTTGCAGTGCCAATACCTGTCCGGCGAACACGTTCGTTCTCGCCGTCGGGTTGGTCGCACTGAAGGTGAAGGTCGTGGGCGTCCCGCCTTGCGGCAGGAAGTTCCGCACGGCCAGTGCGCTGCTGAAGTTATAGGTATAGGTTCCTCCTATGGTCACGCCGGCCGAGCCGAACACATTGGCGAAGTTGTTCGCCAGCAAGGTGCCCGGGTTATTGCCGTGCGGTACGGTGCCCCACCCACCCTGAGTGTAGGTCGTGAAGTTCCCGGTGGTATTCGCGACGATATAACCGAAGTTATTGTTGGGTGTGTTCTGGTTGGCGATCACCGAGACTGTCAGCGGACTGGAGGTTACCAGTGTCTTGCCTGCAGTTGTCGCAGGTGCGGAGACCGTGTAGGTTCCCACAGGCAGATTGGTGAACTGGTAGTACCCGCTCGCGTTGGTCGTGGTGGTCGTGGTGGCGCCGCCCGGTTTGGTGAGCGTGATCACAACCCCGGAGAGCAGAGGTTCGCCGACATTGTACGTTTTGTCTCCATTGAGATCGACATACGCGACGCCGGACAGACTGCCGACCGCTGCGACGTTGCTAATGTAGCCGAAGTTGTTGTTGGGCTTGTTCTGCCCGACGACAACCGTGACCGTAAGCGAAGAAGCAGTTTCCAGGTTGTAGCCATTTGCCGTGGAAGGAGCCACGACGGTGTAGGTGCCGGCCACCAGGCCGGTAAACGAGTAGGTTCCGTCGTTCGCCGTGGTCGTGGTGGCGACCACGTTGCCGTTACTGTTTTTCAAGGTAACGGTAATGCCACCCAGCTTGGCTTCACCACTATCGAGCGAGGAGTTTTTGTTCGCATCGACGTACAGCGTTCCCGACAGGCTGCCGGTGCCGATATAGCCGAAGTCATTACCGCCGCTGTTCTGCCCCGACGTTACCTCGACAGGCAGTGGGCTGGCTGTTTCCAGGGAGTAGCCACTTGCTGTGGAAGGAACCACGACGGTGTAGATACCTGCCGTGAGGTTGGTGAAGGAATAGGTTCCATCACCAGCTGTTGTGGTGGTGCCTACGGTGGCGCCGTTACCGTCTTTCAACGTGACCGTAATGCCGCCGAGTTTGGCTTCTCCACTGGTGAGCAAGAAGTCCTTGTTGGCATCGACATACAGCGTTCCCGACAGGCTGCCTGGCGGCGGAGCGACATAGCCGAAGTTGTTGCCACCGTTGTTCTGTCCCGATGTCACCGGAACTGAGAGCGAAGCAGCAGTCTCCAGGTTGTAACCGCTTGCCGTGGAAGGAGCCAGAACGGTGTAGGTTCCTGCCGTGAGACCGGTGAAGGAATAGGTTCCGTCACCAGCGGTTGTGGTGGTACCGACCACATTGCCGTTGGAGTCCTTGAGGGTAACGGTGATGTTACCAAGTTTGGCTTCTCCACTATCGAGCATGGAGTTGGTATTGGCATCGACATACAGCGTTCCCGACAGGCTGCCTGGCGGAGGAGCGACGTAGCCGAAGTTGTTGTCGGGCGTGTTCTGTCCAGAAACAACGGGGACCGAGAGCGTAGCCGCAGTCTCCAGATTGTAACCGGCGGCAGTCGAGGGAGCCAGGACAGTGTAGGTTCCAGCCGTGAGACCGGCGAAGGAATAGGTTCCGTCACCAGCTGTTGTTGTGGTGCCGATCACCGCACCGCTGGAGTTCTTGAGTGTGACGGTGATGCCGCCAATCCCCGCTTCTCCGCTGTCGAGCGAACTGTTCTTGTTCGCATCGACATACAGCGTTCCCGACAGGCTGCCTGGCGGAGGAGCGACATAGCCGAAGTTGTTGCCACCGTTGTTCTGTCCCGATGTCACCGGAACTGAGAGCGAAGCAGCAGTCTCCAGATTATAACCGCTTGCCGTGGAAGGAGCCAGGACAGTATAGGTACCGGCTACCAGGTTGGCAAACGAGTAGGTTCCGTCCCCCGCTGTGGTCGTGGTGCCGATCACGTTGCCGTTGGAGTCCTTGAGCGTGACGGTAATGCCACCGAGCTTGGCTTCTCCACTATCGAGCATGGAGTTGGTATTGGCATCGACATACAGCGTTCCCGACAGGCTGCCTGGCGGAGGAGCGACGTAGCCGAAGTTGTTGT
>Ga0070658_10000619_pt1 | contig 30630 bp, 30 predicted proteins | sample KBSC13metaG_FD_64664 | JGI IMG/M metagenome (GOLD analysis project Ga0070658, IMG submission 64664) | Corn rhizosphere microbial communities from Kellogg Biological Station, Michigan, USA - KBS C1-3 metaG | ecosystem: Host-associated > Plants > Roots > Rhizosphere > Soil ... | reverse complement strand
CGCCCGCCGAAAAGCCGATGAAGCCAATTTTGGCCGGATCGAGCTTCATCTCGGCCGCCTTTGATCGCACCACCTGGACCGCGCGCTTGCCATCCTCGGCGCGCGCCTGCTGATTGTAGGTGGGGGACATCCGGTAGGTCAGCACGAATGCCGTCACGCCCCACTGGTTGTACTGCTCGGCGATATCCATGCCTTCCGCGCCGTACATCAGCATGATGTTCGATCCGCCGGGCGCCACGATCACGGACGCGCCGTTCTTCTTATTGGCCGGAGGCTCGAAGACGGTGAGGAATGGATTGTCGAGCGGGCCGTCGCCTTTTGCGCCGGGCACCGTGCCTTCTGTCCAGAGCGGAATGTTGTAGTTGATGATTGGCTTGACGGCGGCGGTCGTCTTCTTCGCCGGAACAGCCGGCGCGTCCGCGGCGCCGAGCATTCCGCACAGCGAGAGCGCTGTGACGGCAGCGAGGCAGAAATTGTTCATGGGTTGAATTATGACAGATGCGCCACGATTTTTGCCAGCAACGCGACCCTGTCCGCGAGCCTTTCCACCAGCACGCTTTCGTGCGCGGCGTGTGCTCCTTCACCGACTGCGCCAATGCCGTCGAGCGTCGGCACGCCTAGCGCCGCGGTGAAGTTGCCGTCGGATCCGCCACCGGTTGAGGACTCCTCAAGCGTGACGCCGAGTTCCGCGGCGCAACGATGCGCGAAACGGAAAAGATCTGCGATATCGCGGGTCCGCTCCATCGGTGGACGGTTCAGGCCGCCGGTGACTTCGATCGAACACCGCCGGTCGAACGGCTTCAGGGCGCGGAACTTCTTCTCGAGCTCGGCGCCGGCGCGCGCGGAAGGAACTCGTATGTCGACGAGCGTTTCGGCAGAAGCCGCCGTGACGTTCGACCGCGTGCCGCCGGAAATCACTCCTGGATTGACCGTTATGCCGCGCTTGAGATCCGTGAAACCTGCAATTTTCTCGGAAATCTGCCGCGAGAGTTCTACGATCGCGCTGGCGCCGCTTTCGAAATCGACACCCGCGTGCGCCGCTAATCCCGTTACAGCAACGCGATAACCGCCAATTCCCTTGCGAGCGGTTTTCACTTTGCCGCTGAGCCCTGTGCCTGGTTCCAGCACCAGCACGGCGCGGGCCCCGCGCGCCAGCGATTCCGTCGTGCTTCGCGAGCCCTTGCTGCCGGTCTCCTCATCCGGATTCACCAGCATCGAGATGGTGTGCCGGACCGGAATCTTCAGCTCCCGCAGCGCACGCATCGCGAAGGCGAACATCGCAAGCCCTGTCTTCATATCGAGCACGCCCGGTCCCCACAAACGCCCCTCTCGATTGCGGAATTTCATGGTGCGCAGCGTGCCGAGCGGCCATACGGTATCGGCATGGCCCAGGGCCAGGATCCGGCCTTCGTCGGTTGATTCAGTGCTGGCGCGGCTCGGCAGGCGGAAGTCGTAAACGTATGAACGATCCACCATTCGGCTGTCCGCGATGTCCGCCAGAGATTCCGCCAGCAACTCCATGCAGCGCAGCACGGCTCCGGGTGAATCGGTCGGGGATTCGCATTCCACCAGATCGCGAATGAGCCGGATCAGCGCCGATTGATTTTTCCGCGCCCATTGCAGCAGAGGATCCATGGGCTACTTCAGGTTCTCCTCGAAGAACCGGGCCGTTTGTTCGATCATCTGCCGCCGCTCTGCGCCCTGCAGGCCGTGCGTCTTTCCCGTGTACACGGTCATATAAAAAAACTTCCCCGCATTTTCGAGGGCGCCGGCCATCTGAACCGTGTTCTGGAAATGCACGTTGTCGTCTTCGACGTTATGCAGGATGAGCAGCTTCGTATCGCCCATCCCCGCGGCCGCTTCCGCAGGCGCGCTCGCCGCATATCCGGCTGTATTTTCGGACGGCAGCCCCATATAACGCTCGGTGTAGATCGAATCGTAATTCCGCCAGTCGGTCACCGGCGCGCCTGCCACCGCCGCGCGCAACAGCTCCGGAGCATGCGTTACGGTGTAGAGCGTCATGTAGCCGCCGTAGCTCCATCCGCTCATGCCGATGCGCGCGGGGTCCACGAATCCCATCGAGATCAGATGCTCAATTCCTTCCTTCTGATCCGCCAGCTCGCGCTTGCCCAGATCGTGGAAGACGACCGATTCGAAGGCATGCCCGCGCCCTTTCGAGCCTCGATTATCCAGTTGCCACACCACGAATCCGCGCGCCGCAAGCAACTGATCCAGATTCACGCCCGCCCACGAATTCGTCACGCGCTGGATATCGGGCCCGCCATACACGTCGACGACCGCCGGATACTTGCGGCTGGCGTTAAATCCGGCGGGCAGGATCAGATGCGCATAGAGAGTGGTTCCGTCCGACGTCTTCATCGTGACGTTTTCCACTGGCTGAAGATCGAAATCGGGTTTGCTGATTTCGCGGAAGATCCCGATCTGCTTGCCCTCCGCGGCGTACACAGCACTCTTCAGCGGCGAAGACACGCTGCTGAAATCATCGAGGTAGTCAGCGCCATCCGGGGAAAGCGACGCCACATGCGTTCCCGCGCCGCTCGATAGCTTCCGCTTGTCGGATCCATCGAAGCGCACCGCATATAACTGCCGCTCGATCGGACTCTCCTCGGTGGACGTGTAATACACCAACTCGCGCTTCTCATCTACTCCCGCGATCTGATCCACCGCCCAGTCGCCGCTCGTGAGCTGCGTGTGAGTTTTCCCGCTCACGTCCCATAAATAGAGATGCCGATATCCGGTGCGTTCGCTCGTCCACAAAAAGCGATCACCCGTCGCCAGAAATCGCGGCGCCTCGCCCACGTTGATCCAGTAGCGGTCTTCCTCATGCAGCACCGTTCGCGCCGCGCCGGTCTCGCAGTTTGCCAGCAGGAGATCGAGCCGGTTCTGCACACGGTTCAGCCGTTCCGCCAGAATCTCGCGGCTGTTTGGCGCCCACACGACCCGGGCCAGCAGATGATCCTCCGGCGCTCCGAGTTGCATCCACTTCGTCTTGCCGCCCGTCGCGGCAACCACGCCCAGCCGCACAATTGCATTTGGATCGCCCGCTTTGGGATAACGCTCCGGTTCCACAACGCCGTGCGGTTGCATTAGCGAAACCTGCGGAAAAACGGGCTCCCGCGACACATCGAACTGCATGTACGCGATCGACCGGCTATCGGGCGACCACCAATACGCCGTGTCCAGGTCGAGCTCTTCCGGAGACACCCAGTCCGTCTCGCCATTCAGCAGCGTCGCGGATCCGTCGTTGGTCAGCCGCCGCTCCGCCTTCGTCGCCAAATTGATGACGTACAGATCGTGATCGCGCCGGAACGCGACGGACTGGTTGTCCGGCGAGAGCTTCGCGTCCTGTTCCGCTTCGGGAGTGTGGATCAGCGCCTGGAAGCTGCCTTTTTCCGCATCGACAATAAACAGGTCGGCGCCCGCGGCCACCAGCAGCCGCTTGCTGTCGGCGAACCACTGCACGGTCGATTCCGCCGTGTGGCGATTGATCCAGCCGGCGGTTTCGGGCGCATGCGCTTTCACCGCCGCACGCTCCAGCCGGGCGATCGAAATCACCTCATGCTTCGACGCCGTCTTCACCGTGTAGACCGAAACAGCGCCATTTTCAGAAATTGCGAACCGCGAAGAATCCGGCGACCACTGGATCGAATTCGCCACGCCGTCTTCCGGCGACACGACGTCCGCCGCTGTGACCGGTCGCTTGTCGGCGGCCGAAATCCCGGCCGCGCACAACAACAGCAGCGCCCGGACCCGCTTCACGGCTTTCCCTCATAGACAACATCGCCTTCCACACGCACTTCGCAAACGCTCTCGGCTCCCGCCAGCGTGATGACCGCGTTGAGCATGCGCTCAGGGTCTTCGGTATGCGTGAGCACCGCATGCAGCGGCGTACCCGCGGCAGGTTTGATGTAGACCAGATCGGCCGCCTTACCCGGGGTGAAGTCGCCGATTTCGTCGGCCATAGAGAGCGCTTCCGCGCCGGCGCGCGTCGCCATCCAGAGCAACTGCGCGCTCGTCAGCACCACCGGTTCACGCGCCACACGCTGCATCAGCCCTGCCTGAAGCGCTTCCCTGAGAATGCCGAAGCCCGTTCCGGCTCCCACGTCGCTACCGAGCGCGAATCGCACTTTCGCATTCAGGTGCCGCTGCAGCGGAAAGATGCCGTTCCCCAGCGCGGCGTTGCTGCACGGGCAATGCGCGATGGCGGCCTGGCGTTCGGCGAGACGAGCCAGTTCGGCATCGGTTACATGCACGTTATGAGCGAGCACACTCCGGGGCCCGACCAGATCGAACTTCTCATAGACCGCGAGATAATCCGCCGCCCCCGGAAACGCCTGCAACACCTCTGCAATCTCCGCCGGGCTTTCATTGATGTGCGTCGTGAACAAGAGCCCCGGGTTCTCGCGAAGCAGCGTCTGGCAGACTTCCAGCATCGCTTCGCTCGTCGAAGGCGCGAAGCGCGGTATCACCGCGTACCGCAGCCGGGCCTTGTCGCGAAAATTTTCGATCAGCAGCCTCGAGTCACTCAGCGCAATCTCCGGCGCGTGGCAGAGACTCGGCCAAAGCCCGCGATCGGAGAGGACCAGTCCGCTGGTCACCCGCAGGCCGTGATGATCGGCGGCGTTGAACAATTCGGCGGTAGCCTCCGCGAAGTGCGAACCGAAAACCAGCGCTGTGGTTGTGCCGTGCGAAGCGAGCCCCTGCACGAACTCGCGGGCCACCACGCGCGCGTGCGCGGTATCGGCCAGCCGGGCCTCTTCCGGCAGCGCCCGCGTCTCCAGCCATTCCGGGAACGAAAGCCCGAGCGCGCCGAGAATTCGCACCTGCGGAAAATGAGCGTGTGTGTCGATCAGGCCCGGCAGGATGCAGCCGTCGCGGAGATCACGCACGGCAGCGTCCGGATACTGCGCACGCACCGCGATGTAGTCGCCGCAGGCGGCGACACGGCCCGCCTGGATTGCCAGCGCGCCGTCATACAGCGCAATGAGATTTCCGGGATTTTCGAACGTATTCCCCGGCGTGTGGAACAAGGGAGCGCGGAGGATTTCCACGCTGTCCACAAACGGCGCAAGTTTTTGGGTGCGCGGACGAGTCGCCGTCGCCGTTGCCACTAAGCCGGATCTCCCTGCGCCACGGGGACGCTATCCGCATTCTACTGCAAGGCGGGTCCCTCCTTCCGGAATCCTACCCTGCTCGCCAGGGTACTGGAGCCTAAGTACCGATTTGGTTTCTGGTATTTACGCGTGGTTTACGTCTTCGTTATACTGCTGATTCTGTTTCCAGAGGACGATTCGATCCAGTGCTCCGGATTCATCACGTATTCACTGGGATTTGCTGGGGCGCCCAGCCTTTCCGGCAGCTCAGGTCACGATCAGCAGCTCTTTCAACGGAGGCGCCGCCCAGAACAAGACTGTCACTTCTCCGCCGCCGTCTCCGCAGCCAACGTTCCTGTATAGAAAATGCCCATTGCATACTCCCGCGCGATTCTGCCCGTCATGGCGGTCGCGCTTTTGACAGCCGGCGTCGCGCCGGCCAACACGATCAATATCGATAACAGTCCGGCGCCCCTGACCAGCAGTCCCTCGCAGCGCTTAACGGTTGCGGCGGCGCAGGAGAATTCGCCCGCTGACAGTTTTTCGATGGCGATTGACGGCGATTACAGTGCGTTCGGAGGCGGCTCTCCGTTCTTTGCGGGCGGCGCCTTCCAGGGGGACGGCCCGGTCATGCTGTCATTTGAGCTCACTGCCGGTTACGCGCCTGATACGGGAATTCTGCACGCGATTCGCGCTCTGATCGAGCGTCAGTAATCTATCGCAGCCAGCGATCCAGATTTTCGGCGATGAGCCGGTCATCGGCTTCGCAGAGATGTGGATACATCCGTCTGACGCGACTAATCTCCTCGCTCTGCCCCGGCGAGAGCTCTTCATGCTCGTCGAAGCACCATCGCCCAGCCAGCAACCCCTGGCGGCGCAGCACTTCATGAATTCCCGGAATGCAGCCGCGGAACTGGTTCGCCGCGTCGAAGATCGCCGCATTCGCGTCCGTGATCTGCGCGCCCAGCGTGAGGGGCTCAGGTCCGGCATCCTGCAGCAGCGTCACGGCCTGGCGCGTCCACACAGCCCAGTGGCCGAGCAGCCCGCCCACGATCCGCAGCCGCCGTCCGCCGAAATCGAATTCTGTCGCGAGGTCCGCCACGATGTTGTCATCGTTCCCGGTGTAGAGCGCAATCTCTCCGGCGCGGCCGCTTTCCGCCAGCGCGCGAATCACGTCGATGGTCTGATAGCGGTTGAACGGCGCAATCTTGATCGCCACCACATCGCGAATCTCCACAAACCGCCGCCAGAACGAATACGGCAGGATTCGCCCCCCTACGGCGGGCTGCAGATAAAACCCGACTACCGGAATGATGGAGGCCACCGCGCGGCAGTGATCGATCAGTTCGTCTTCGGATGCATCCCGCAGCGCCGCCACGCTCACGAGCCCCGCGTCGTAGCGCAACGATCGCGCCAGTTCCGCTTCCCGCACCGCCTGATCACGAACGCCGCACACGCCCGCAATCGCGACAGCGTCCTTTGCTTCCTCACGCCCAATCTCCAGGACCGGCCGCAGCAGCCCGACTTTCGGATCGTGAATGGCGAACTGGGTCGTATGCACGCCCACCGCGACTCCGCCTGCGCCCGCCGCCAGATAATAGCGGGTAAGAGCGCGCTGCCTCTTTTCATCGAGCCTGCGGTCGGCAGTGAGCGCCAGAGGATGCGCCGGGATCACCATGCCATGGAGCAGGCGCGCGCGGACGTCCATCAGAACTTCCCATCCCGTACTTCAAAGTGCGTCGGTTTATTCCACCGCGGGTTGCCGCGCTCGAGCCATTCTGCAATCCAGTTCATCAGGGTCTCCGGCGTGACGGTGGGGCAACCGAACAGCTCATGGCACTTCGCCGCGTTATTCAGCAGCGCGTGCGAGCTTTCGACGCCCTGAAATGCCGGCTCCATACCGAACCGCTTTCCGAATCCCAAAGCGATCTCACGCGTCGAAAGCGTTTCGGGGCCAGTGAGATTCAGAATCAGCGGCGGATTTGCGCACGCCGATAGCGCCCGAAACGCGACCGAATTCGCGTCGCGCTGCCAGATCACGTTGACGAATCCCATCCCCACATCCACCGGCCGCCGCTCAAACACCGCGCGTCCAATATCCGCCAGCACGCCGTACCGCATTTCCACCGCGTAATTCAGCCGCAGAATCGCCGCCTGCGTGCCCCATCGCGCCGACCCGTATTCGAACATCCGCTCGCGCCCGAGCGCGGACTGCGCGTACTCGCCCACCGGAGCGGGCGCGGTCATTTCCATCGCGCCCCCTAATCCCACCGGCGCCAGGGGATACACATTGCCTGTCGAAAAGGCCACTATTCTGGAATTACGATAACGCTCCGCGACGACGCCTGGCAGCAATGTGTTCATCGCCCATGTGAGGTACTCAGCGCCGGCAGTCCCGAACTTCCGGGCGGCCATAAAGATCACATTCGGCGAATCCGGCAGCTTCGCAAGGGCGCCGGGTTCGAGCATGTCGCACGCGATGGTTTCGATGCCATCGGCCTGAAGCCGCGCCGGCAATTCGCGATCGGTGAAGCGCGCGACGGCGATCACGCGCGCGCCCGAACGCTTCGCCAGCCGGGCCAGGCTCGGCCCCATTTTGCCGCCCGCGCCCAGAATGAGCACATCGCCCGCGAGCGTGGCCGCATGCGCCAGATCGGCCTCGGTGGGCCGCGAAAGATATTCTTCGAGTTCCGCTTCGGTTTGAGGTCCGTTCATCCCAGTTCGAATCCGGAGATGGCGAACACCTGCTCTTCGTTCTCGCGCAGATCGCGTCCCCAGACCATACGGGTCAATGTTCTCACGCGCTCAAAGCCGAGTTCGCGCGCAATTTGAACGGCTGCGCGATTCTCCGGCAGAAGATCCCAGTACCAGCCGATATGAGGCGCTCGCGAAAGCATGCCGCAAATCAGATCGCGCGCCGTTTCGGCGTTGTGCGCGACACACGGCCCAAGGTAGCGATTCAGCCGGCCGGGCCGGTCGGCCACATAGCTTTCGCCGCGCACGATTCGATCGCGCGGCAGCTCTGTTTCATCGGGGCTGCCGGGCCGCTCCCATCGTTCCACCGGCTGCTCGGCGCGGAACCCGACACTCTCGTAGAGACTGCGTCCAGAATCCGTGGCGTCGAGTTTGACGGTAGCAATTCCGAGCCCCCAGGCCCGCCGCATGATGTCGTTCATCATCAGCCGCGCATATCCACGCCGCCGGAAATCCGGATGCGTCAGGATCATACCCACCCACGCCAGCTTCGTGCCGTAACAAATGAGGGTCGCCGTCGAGGCCAGGCGCCGTTCGGCTTCGAGTGCGAGACAGGCCTCGGCGGTTTCGAGAAGCAGGCGCCAGTCGTCGCGCGTCTGGTTCCATCCGGCTAAGGACGAGAGTTCGAACGCGTCGTCAATGTCTTTGGTCAGCAGCGGGCGGATAGCCACACTACTCTAATACGACGTAGCCTTCCGAATTGCAAATGTAAACGGATTTGAAAAAGCTGACCGGCATCAGGCCTGCAATACCCGGCTCAGGCCGGTCGGGTAGGGCAATCGCGTCGCCGCGCCAGACATCGCGGCCCTCGATGAGCAGCTTGCGGGTAACAGTTCCCACATTCCCGGAGCCTGTCATCGTCAGCATAGGTATTTCGTCGCCGTCCTCCGGCGTGACGCCAAACAGCAGGAGCCGCGCGGCGCCGGAATCGACCACCAGATTGCCCAGGCTCGTATGCAGCGTGGTACGTCCTTCGAGCAGACGGAAGGGGGTACGTTTCCCGGGGGCCTCCTGTTTGCCGAATTCGAGCGTCTTGTGCCGCAGATCCATCCGGTAGTCGAAACAGGCCAGGAACGCCTGACCGAGAATGCCTTTCACATCCGGCCAGACCGTATGGAGCGACTCGAGCTCGGAGAACTGGAACCTCTGGTTCTCCGCACGGACATGGCCGAGCTCGATCACATTGTCATCACTGCCGGGCATACTCCTTTTTCCCAGAGCTGATTCCACGATGTCCCGGAAGGTCGCGCTCATTCCGATTTTTTGCGCCAGATCGCTCTCGATCACGTTCATGTTGGCGCCCGTATCGATCAGAAACCGATACGGTCCCTGGCCGTTGACATACACTCCCTTGACAAAAAGACGGCCATCGCGGAGATCGAGCTTCACCGCGCCCGCGAGCGGGCAGGCGGCAATCGCCAGGAGGAAGGCTAGAGCGGCAATGCGCGCGAGCCATGGTCGAGGGGCAACCATGGCATTACATTACAGCAGGATGAAAAGAATGACAATAGCGTTACTTCAACGGCCGTTGCCGACCACCAGCGGTGACGGCGCGGACGGCAATTTCGGCAGCGTGTCATTCACTTTTTCGAGCTCCAGATCGTCGATCAGTACCGAAGGCGCCCGCACGGACACATCCGCGCTGCCGCCCTCCACGTAGTCAACGGTCGTCATATCGTCGCCCGCCAGCAGAATATCCTTGAGCGAACGCGCATCAACACTGCGCAGCCGAACGCCGCGAATCATCTCTTCGTGGCCATCCGCGTAGAGGCGGTAGACGTAGAGGGGCGGCGAAATGCCACCAGCGCCGAAGGCGCCGCCACCCGTGGGGAAGTCCAGTTTCCGGATCACCACCCCATACTTCAGGCTTCGTTGTTTGCAGAGATCGATCATCTTCTGCTTCATCTCCGCCAGCGTGTTCTTCTCGGCCGTCGAAATGACGAGGTTGGTTGGCGCCGGCGAGTTGCCCATCATCGCGCGTCCATTCGATTGGTCGAAACCGAGGACCGGCAGCCGCGTGCGAAGAAAATCCTTCAGGATGCCCTTCTCGACCAGCGTCACCGGCAGCGACGGTACGCCTTCGTTGTCCACTTCGTTGTGGCCGAAATCGGGAAGCGTTGGATCGTCCACCACCGTGAACATGTCCGGCATGATCCGCACGCCGCGGCGTCCCTGGAGTTCTGTTACGCCGCCGCGTCCCGGAGGTCCACCTCTGCCGCCACGTCCAAAGCCGCCGCTGGGCGCAGGGCGCGCCACGTGCAGGTTCCGGCCCAGCAAATCGGCCATGAGCTGCGCGGACGCCGTACCCTCGAAAAGAATCGGCCCCGAATAATCTTCGCCCATCGGCGCGGAAGCGAGTCTGGTGAGCTGATTTGCGATCGTGCGCACTGTTTTCGAGAGCTCATCTTCGGATGGCATCCGATTCACATCGTGCTGGTAGAAACTCTCGGTATCGCGAAGGAGCATGCCGTCCGGGGCCTGAATATTCGCGGCCAGCTGGACCCGTATTTCGGTCTGCATCTGGCGCACGCGCGTTCCTTCATTGTTGATGTAACGATGCACGCCGTCGATCACGCTGTACGTCACTGCGGAATCCCGCAGGTTGGGGAACTGGCCGAAGATTGCGGATACTCGCCGGATGCGTTCATTCCACGCCTTGTTGTCGAAGGAAATCAGCGGACGGTCCTCGCTCAGGGTGAACGGCGTCGCCTTCGCGAAGTCCGCCAGTTGATCGGTCACATTGACGCTGCGCCGTGACGCCCGCTTCTGCGCGATCGACTGCACGGCGCCTTTATACGCCGAATCGGTTTCGAGCCAGAGATAATGGCGGATGACCAGCGGATCGTCATCGAGCGGGAAGCCGGTCAGATCGTAGGATGCGCCGCGTCCGCGTCCAGGACCGCCGTTGGTGTTATCGAATTCATAATCGCCAACGCGCACCTGTACCGCCGGGGTGCGGAATTTGCTGGCGCGCGTGTTGACCAGCCCGCCCTCGAAAGCCGAGGCCGTCCAGGCCATGCCGTCGTCGATCGAGTAGCTGATGAAGTAGGGCTTGTCGAGGTCCTTGAGCGAAAGCGTCATGGATCGCGCCAGTTCGGCCTGCATCGCGTCGTAAACAGCGTCCGCGCCCCAGAGCGCGGAGGCGCAGAGCACGAAAGCCGCCGCCATCCGCAGTTTCATCGCGATTCTCCCGGCTCGATCATGCCCTATCATAGACCGGAAGAAGGGAAGGGTTGTTATCTCAGACCGAACACAAACAAACCCTCGCCCGCCGCAATCGAAACGTACTGAGCGCCGCCAGCCTCATAGCTGATCGGACCCGCGACGACCTGTCCCCCCAGTGTGATCTGCCATAGTTTCGCGCCTGTCTTTGCGTCAAGGGCGTAGAAATATCCCTCGCGGCCGCCCGTGAAGAGCAGCTCTGAAGCGGTTGTCAGAATCCCGCTGTCCGTCACATCGTGCATCGGGAATGTCCACTTCTTGTCGCCTGTTTGCGGATCGATGGCCATCACTTCGCCGTGGCCGCCCTCTTCGGTCCAGCTATTGACCGGCACGCGCTTCGCTACCGTCGGGATCGGCGAGCGGAATGAGCCGCCCATGTAATAGCGTCCCGCCACGAAGTCGCCCGAGCCCTCGACGAAAGTCGCATAGTAATCCTGCCAGGCTGAGACGTAGAACAATCCGGTCCGCGGACTGAAAGACGGCGAATACCAGTTCGTCCCGCCCTGAATCCCAGGATAGATCAGCGTCCCTTTCTCCGTTGGATAAGAATTGGCCGCGCGGATTGGCCGCCCGCTTTCATCGAGCCCTGTGGCCCACGTCTGCTTTACAAACGGAGCGCCGCGCAGGAACTTGCCGGTGGTCCGGTCGAGCACGTAAGCGAAGCCGTTGCGATTCGCCCACAGCATCACTTTGCGCTGCGCGCTCCGGAAATTCAGATCCGCCAGGACCGGGATCTGTACCGAATCCCAATCGCCCGCATCGTGCGGGGTGAACTGGAAATGCCACTTCAGCTTCCCGGTGTCGGCATCGAGCGCCACCACGGAGCTGGTGTACAGGTTGTCACCGGGGCGTCGGTCCGGATTGAAATCCGGCCCCGGATTTCCGGTGCCCCAGTACAAGAGGTTTGTCTCGGGATCGTAGCTGCCTGTGATCCACGCCGATCCGCCGCCATGCTGCCACGCGTCATTTTTCCAGGTGTCGGAACCCGGCTCGCCCGGCATGGGGATCGTATTAAAACGCCATGCCTCTTTTCCGGACTTCGCGTCGAACGCCGCGATGAAGCCACGAATTCCGTACTCGGCGCCCGCCGTACCGATGATGACTTTGTCCTTCACAATGAGCGGGGCGCCCGTCAGCGAATAGCCCGCCGCCCCATCGGCAACCGGAACGCTCCACAGCAGGCTTCCGGCCTTCGCATCCACCGCCAGCAGATGCGCATCCATCGTGCCCATGAACAGCGTGTCTCCGAGAATGGCGAGGCCGCGGTTGACCTGACCGCAACAGGGTATGAACGCGGAATTCTGATAGTGATAGACCCAGAAGACGCGGCCGGTCCTGGCATCGAGCGCTACGATGTCGTTCGGCGGCTGGGTCAGGTACATGACGCCGTCGACGACGAGCGGCGTGGTTTCGAACTTCTCCGTGGAATTCGCCTGAAAAACCCACTTCAGCTCGAGATTCTTCACGTTCGCCGGCGTGATCTGAGCGAGCGGCGTATAGCGCTGGCTCATGTAGCCGCCGGAATAACTGAGCCAGTTCCGCGGTTCCGTGTTAGCGCGGAGCAATCTGTCCGGCGTCACCTGTGCCCACGCCGCGGCGCCCAGCAGCATCGCAAAAGCGAGAAGTTTCATCGCGCGCCCGAACCTTTCAGCGAAATCAGATACGCCACCAGATCGGTCCGCTCCTGATCGGTGAGCTTTTCTTTATAGGAGGGCATCATGGAATTCGTCAGCACTGTATAACTTCGCAGGTCGGCCTTTTGAAGAGAGACGAGCTTTTCATGCTCATCGATGAGCTGCACCGACTCGGTATCCTCATTCAGCCGCCGCCCCGTGATCGTAGCGCCATCCCGCGTCACCGCCCGCACGAACCGGTTCTGCGGAACCAGCACAACGTTGGGATCCATGAGCGCCCGTTCCAGGTAAGCAGCAGACCGCATCGTCCCGGTATCGCTGAGATCCAAAGCGACGCGCGATCCCTTGCCGTTCACCCGATGACAACTCTCGCAGCCGCCCCTGGCTTCGAACACCGCGCGCCCCTTGGCCGCATCACCCGCCGTCGCCTCACCGCCCACATCATGCATCGAACGCAGATATGCGACCAGGCTGGTCATCTCATATGCGGAAAACGTATGCGCCGGCATCGCCGTTCCCGGCACTCCGCCTCGAATCACGCCCGCGAGATCCGCGTCGGTTGAAGCTCGCTTGAACTGCCCTTTGCGGAAGTCCACGCCAGCCACCTGATTCCCGTCACCGTGGCAGTGATAGCAGTTCGTCGCGTAAAGCCGTTCACCGAGATCAACTCCCGGGTCCGGCATCGCACGAGGACCGCGCTGCGCCAATGCGGCGGAAACCACGCCAAGCACAAGCCCTAAAAGCAAAACCGGTCGCATCTAACCCTCCCCAGGCGGAGCCAGTATATCCCAGGAATGTCGTGGAGCGCTCTGCTACAGCTCCGATAGCGTTACATCTCCGGCAATGCTCCACCTTCGATATTGCGTGCGTTCTGCCGCCGTCACGAAATCTCGCGTATTGAGGGCTGGAGTTCTTCGGTTGAGAGGATGATTTGTGGCGCGACGATCCTCAAGGCCGAACCCATCGATTCGTCGCCGCTCCATTCAGGAATTTCAGGAACTCCGCGCCCCGCGGCCGGCCCGACGTCCGAAGCCCCGCCCCACTTATTGGACGTTGATGTTGACGCCCGGCGAATAGATGTTGTTGATCAGCAGCTTCACGGTCGCGGCGCCGGGCGGTACGCCATTCGGAATCTGCAGGTTCACCTGCATCACCCCTGCAACAATTCCGGGTGCTCCCCCTGCATAAGTGACATTCGCTGGAATGCCATTTACCGTGGCGGCAACGGAGCGGACCGGGATTGGCGCGGGCGACGGCCCGAGCTGGCCATCCACACCGCCCGGCGTCGTCTGGCCTTCGCCGGTCGCATAAAGAATCACGAAATCCCCAACTTTCGCCGGATCGGAGGCGGTGTTCAGTTTCCCGCTGGGGAAGTTCACCGCGAGTGCGTTGCCCGCGCCACTCGAATCGAGCGTGAACAGGCCGGGTGCGGTGGGCGCCACCTTCACATTGTTCACGATCGACTGATTTCCCTGGTAGGTGACGTACACCGGGACTAATGAGAGCCCATTGACCGCATACGGCACAACTACAGAAACCAGCGTGGAAGATGTGTAGATGATCGGCGCGTTCACACCGCCGATGTTCACCGTGGTTCCGGCCAGGCTGGTCCCGAACTTGCCGTCCGGACCGGGCGTATTCGAGACGAGCGTATCCGGCCCCAGACCGGTTCCAAACAAAACGATGATTTCGCCCGGAGAGATCGGCACCGTCGCATCACCCTCGCCGCTGGGCGGAGCGACGAACGGCTGAATCGTCGCCGCGTTGGAGATGGCTCCGATCGAGAACGGGATCGGGGTCAGTCTCCGGATGACCGCGTTGCCGGCTTCCGAAACAAAGACATTTCCATTGCCATCCACCGCGACGCCATAGGGCTGCGACATGCTTCCGAAAGTGCCGGGGGCGCCATCGCCCGAGTAATAAGCAAAACCGTTGCCGCCGATCCACAGCGCCGTTCCGTTATTTGTGATCTTTTCAACAACGTTGTCGTCGTAGTTCGCGGCGTAGATGCTCCCGCCGCCGTCGATTGCGCAGTTCTGGGCGGAGAAATTCTGCCGAACGGTGTGGATAATGCCGTCCGGTCCGATGCGGAACAGACGGCTCAAGCCGATATCCACGATGTAAAGGTTGCCGGAGTTGTCCGTGGTCAGCGAGTACGGGATGCCCAGAAGCGCTTTTGTGGCATCTCCGCCCTCACCCTGATACGCCCCGTAGGAAAGAAACCCGGAGCCCGCGAATCGCGTGATCCTGCCATCGGGCGTGATCTTGCGGACGGTGGCATTTCCGATATCCGAAACATAGACGTTGCCGGCTTTATCTACAGCCACGCCGGTGGGTGTGATGAACCGGGCGTCGGTCGCCTTGCCTCCGTCGCCGAGCGGGTCATTCTGCGGGCCGCCCGCGCCAGTACCGGCGAACGTGCTGATCTTTCCCCCGGAGACAATTCGAATCCGGCGATTACCGGTATCGGCGATATAGAGGTTGTCCTGAGAATCCAGCGCGATATCGTGCGGCGAGGAAAGCTGCGCTCCAATGGCGCTGCCATTGTCTCCTGAAAAGCCGGGGGAGCCATTGCCCGTGACCGGGTTGACCACTCCGTTCGGCGATACGATGCGGATGGAGCTGTTCCCCAGATCGTTCACGAGGAGGTCACCCTTGCTGTCGATCACGACGCGAATCGGGTTGCTGAACTGGGCGCTCAGGGCGGGGCCTCCGTCGCCGGACCAGCCTGCCGTGCCGTTGCCGGCGACAGTGCTCATACCGTATTGCTGGGCAAACAGAGAACCGGAGGCGATCAGGAGACCGCAAACGATGGATGACTTCATCATGGAGTGAGTATCTATGGACGCAACCGGGGCGCAGTACGTTCCTGTTGAAAAGACGGCAATAAACGACCCGAGAGCTTCAATGGTGATGATACCAGCCAGAAGACGCTCAGGCGTCGGCCGCTTCGTCCTCCGGAGGGGGATCCTCAAGGAGGTCCGGACGGGCGGCAAACCGCCGCAGTTCCGTGAGGATAGCGCCCGAAGAAAATCCGGCGCGGCGTAGTTTCCGCCAGGCGGCGGCCAACTGGCGCTCGTCGCCGGTATGCTCGCCCGCGGCGACGGATGGCATGCGGCGTTCGATCCAGGCGGCAATCATTTCGGGTTCATTTTTGCCCGAGAATGCCCGCGCAACGGCCTTCTCCGCCAGAGGGGGCGCGACCCGGCGGGCGCGAAGGTCGCTCAGCACGCGGGCTCGGCCGAAACCGTCGCTTTCCACCCGGAGTGTAGTGAACATTTCGGCGAAGCGCTCATCGTTGAGGTACCCGATCTCGCGGAGCCGGGAAATTACGGGATCGACGTCGCCTATTTTCTGCGCGCGGCGGCGGAGTTTGGTGCGGAGTTCTTCGGAAGAATACGAGCGGGTGGCGAGTGCGCGAACCGCGTATTCGAACAGTGCATCTCCATCCAGTCTTGCCTGCGGCCGCATCGCTGTACCTGAAGTCTATCCACAACGGACCCTGGCTTGCAACGCCTGAAACCGTCGTATACTGTGATTGGTTTCGGGTGCGCGTGAAACCCGTCCAACAGGGGAACAAACTCATGGATAAATTCGGCAGTTTCTTACTGGGACTCGGAATCGGCGTCGGGATCGGGATGGTGTTTGCGCCGCAGTCGGGCGAAGAGACGCGCGATTTGCTCCGCAGCAAGGCGGATGAGAGCAAGGATTATCTCAAGAAGCAGTCGGAGGGACTGCGCAGTTCTGCTCAGACCGTCGTCGATAAAGGACGCGAGGCGGTGAACCGTCAGCGTGATTCAATCAATGACGCGATCGAAGCCGGCCGCCAGGCGTATCGAGACAAGGTCGATAACGCGCCTTCCGCGTAGCCGCGGCGGGATTGGCCGGGCGGGATCGGACACTACATGCCAGAGGAGACTTTTCGCTGGATCATCGCGATTGCCGTCGGGCTCGCGACATTGTGTATCGTCGGAATGTCGGTCGCGATGCTCTCGATGATCAAGGCGGTTGCGCACCTGAAGGGCAAAGTCGACCATCTGGTGGATCGCACGGAGCCGATGATCGATTCGGTGCGCTTCGTCATCAACGAGAATGCGCCGAAGATCAACGAGATCATAACGTCCGCCAAAGAAACCGCGGCCAATGCTCGGGACATATCGGTTGTCGCGAAGGATCAGGCCCACCGATTCGCCGAGGTGGGGCGCGATATCGCCGACCGTACCAAGGTGCAGGTGGCGCGGGTGGACGCCGCTGTGGACGACACCGTGGAACACGTGCAGGAGTTGGGGGCCAACCTCAAAACCGCGGTGATGAAACCGGCCGCCGAGTTTTCGGGTGTGGTCGCCGGGATCCGGGCGGGTGTCTCCGCATACGCTCATGGGATGCGGCCCAACGTCTCGCGCGCTACGCAGGACGAAGAGATGTTTATCTGATGGCGAAACTCGCCCTGGTTTACGGACTTCGCCTTCTTCCCGCCGAGGAAATGGAGTCCTTTGAAGACGCGGGCATTCGCCTGAAAAACGGTAACGACGCGTCTGTTACCATGCACGTGATTGAGGGAAGCACCGAGCAGGAGATCAAAGATCAACTGATGCGGTCGCTCGACGCTTTCTTCGAGTTCTATCCGGAACTCTGATCGGCGCATGGTCGATATTCATAGCCATATCTGCTACGGCGTGGACGATGGGGCGCGGTCGATTGAAGAATCGATTGCGATGCTCGAGATGGCCGCTGCCGGCGGGACTACAGATATCGTGGCGACGCCGCATTCCGACCTGAAATTTCACTTTCAGCCCGAAGTTGTGGCAGCGCGCGTGGCGGAACTGCAGGCGAAGATGGGAGACCGCATCCGTATCCACCGCGGCTGCGATTTTCATCTGTTTTTCGACAACATCCGAAGCTGTCTCGAAAACCGCAGGAAGTATACGATCAACGGCAATCGCTATCTGATGGTGGAGTTCGCCGATTCGTCGATTCCAAAGACGATTGACGATGTGTTCACCAGCTTCCTGCAGAAGAACATCACGCCTGTGATCACGCATCCGGAGCGCAATGCGCTGCTGATGGGCCGGGTCGGCGACATGGTGCGATGGGTGCGCTCGGGCTGTCTGATTCAGATTACGGCGGCCTCGTTTACCGGGCGGTTCGGTAAGTCAGCGGAAGCGAATTGCCGGCTGCTGATGGACCGGAAGATGGTGCACTTCGTGGCGAGCGACGCGCATGACACGGAATGGCGGCCGCCGGATATGCGTGCGGCGCGGGCGATCGTGACCGAGAAGTGGGGCGAGGATACCGCCGAACGATTGTTCGAAACGTATCCGCGGATCGCGTTGACCGATCAATATATCGACTGCGAAGATCCGGAGGACGTACCGGAGAAGAAGTCGTGGTTCGGCGGATTGTTTAAGAAGTAGCCATCATCCGACAGGTGCGATTTCGCGATTGTGCTCGTAGCCGAATCGCCTGATGTATTCCTGCCCAGGCAGGAAGTCATCGTTGACTGCTTTCAGGCGAGCGTTCAGGGTTTGGTCGAGTCGAGCCAGAAGCTTTTGACTTTCACTGCGACGAACCAGATTGTTCATCTGGTAGGGATCCGCATGGTTGTCGAAGAGCAGTTCGGGACCTTTCAAGGTTCGGACCAGCGTGTATTGCTCCGTGCGAATGCCGCGGTATTCGCTCCAGCCGGCATTGCGCAGCGCGCCGTAAGCGGCTGGGAACTGAAGCAGCGCCGCGCTGTCTTTGGGCGCCGTGGAACCGGCGGCCACTTTTGAATAGTCAGTCCCCTGAACGCCGGCGGGCGTCTTCAGATCCGCCAGGTTCAGCAGCGTCGGCATGATGTCCGGAGTTCCGAGAACTGTTTGAATCCCCCGTCGTTTCGTGCCCAGTTTCTTCGGATAACGCAGGAGGAACGGAACGCGGATCGACTCATCCCAGGCCACGTGCTTTGTGGTGGATGGCAGACCCTGCGAGCCCATCATGTCGCCGTGATCGGCGGTGAATACGACGATGGTGTTTTCGGCGATTCCGGATTTATCTAACGTGGCAAGAACCCGTCCGACGCAGTCATCCACCGCTTTGATATGCGAGTAGTAGCCGCGCAGATCGTTGATGGCTTTCGTTCGAACATCTGCCGGTACATTCGGGCGGAGCTGGATTTCACGGTTACGATAGAGAGCCTGATACCGTTCCGGCGCGGTGTTCAGCGGGAAGTGAGGCGGGCCCATGGAGAGCACCAGCAGGAATGGGTCGCGCGTTCCGGACTGCTGTTCGATGAACGTACAGGCGTCCGTAGTCTCGGCAATGGCGTCGTAGCCGGGCCAGTATTTTGCGGCCGGGTCTTCGCCCTCGTAGTAGATGGAATGGTTGTAGTCGTGGGTGCACTCGTTCGCCTTCCAATACGAGAAGCCGAAGCGATGATCGGGTGGAATGTACGCAGTGCGGCGCTCGTATTTGCCTTGCGGGCTGCCGTACATGTGCCACTTGCCGATCCATCCCGTGCGATAGCCGGCGGTGGCGAAAACCTGCCCAAGCGTGGTTCCTTTTGGCTTCAATTCCTCGTCGTTCAGGAAGACGCCGTGCGTGAGCGGGAACTGACCCGTGATCAGACTGGAGCGGTACGGAGAGCAGACCGGGTGGTTGGAACAGGCGTTGACGAAGTTGACGCTTTCGCCGGCGAGTTTGTCGAGCGCGGGAGTTTGCGCGTTGGCGTCGCCGGAATATCCGGTTGCCTGGGCGCGCCATTCGTCCGTCAGGATGTAAAGAACATTGGGGCGCGAAGACTGCGCGCGCAGAAAGGCAGGTGCACCGGCCACCATGCCCGAGGCCGCGGCGGTTTTCAGAAAGCTGCGTCTATCCGGACTCATTCTGTTGCTCGTAATTTACTACTGCCGGTCGGTTCCTTGTCAAATTTGCCCACTTGGAAATATTGCTGAATCGGCAAAACGGTCGTACGATAGGAGGCATGGAGATGGGACTTCGTGAGCGGAAGCGGCGTGAGACCCGCGCGGCTCTGAGCCTTGCGGCGCTTCGGCTGTGCTTTCAGCGGGGCTGGGATAGCGTGACGATCGAGGAAATCGCCGAAGCGGCGAATGTCTCGCCCCGGACTTTTCGGAATTATTTCTCCACGAAAGCGGAGGCGGTTGCCGCGGGGCATCTGGAACGAATGCTCCGGATCGCCGATGAACTGCGGATTCGTCCCGAGGGTGAACCGTTATGGACAGCTATTACGAATTCTGTCGCCTCGCAATTCGAGCGCCCGGCACAGAAAAGCGAAGCGCTGCGGGATTCGAAAGTCTGGCTGGAGCGGATTCGGTTCGTCCTCACCGAACCGGCGATCCACGGTGAGGTTCTGAAAGCATCCGCCGCGGCGCAGGTGGAATTGGCTGAAGTGATTGCCGAACGTACAGGCGCGCGAACGGCGGGCGGACTTTATCCACAGGTCGCGGCAGCGGTCGTGACGTCGGTTGTGGGGACCGTCGTGGATCGATGGCTGCGGGACGGGCCAACCGGTTCCATTGTGCCGATTCTGCGAAAGGCATTTGAATTGGTTGCGGCTGGTCTCCCGGAGACGAAGGCGAGGGCCAATTAACGTGCGCATCCGGGGGATCAACTACGATACCGGCTTCATCAGCAAGGGAACAACGACGCGTGAGCCGTTTGACCCGCAGATCGTTCGGCGGGAGATGCAGATCATTCGCAGCGATCTGCATTGCAATGGCGTCCGGATCACCGGCGGCTACGCGGAACGGCTGGAGATTGCTGCGAGCTATGCCGCCGAGGCAGGGCTGGAGGTCTGGTTCTGCCCGTTCACGCACAATCTGACCGCCGACGAGGTGCTGGCGCTGCTGGCTGATTGCGCCGAGCGCGCCGAACGGCTCCGCGCGCAGGGAGCGGAAATCGTGTTTGTCACCGGCTCGGAACTGAGCCTGGTCACGAATGGCTTCATGCCGGGCGACACGCTGCCGGAAAAGCTGGCAGTTCTGACTGATCCGCTTCGTGTGCGCCAGATCATCCCCGAGGTGCGGGTTCGCATGAAAGAACTGCTCCGGAACGCGGTGGAACTGGTTCGAGCGCGGTTCCGGGGAAAAATCAGTTATGCTTCGCTGCCTTTCGAGGGCGTCGACTGGACCCTGTTCGACATTATTGCGACCGATGCGGGTTATCGCACCGCGGCGATGGCAGATCGCTTTCGGGATCAAATGCGAGCGTTTGTCGCGCAGGGCAGGGCAGTGGGAAAGCCGGTGGCAATCACGGAATTCGGCTGCGCGACGCATCGCGGCGCGTCGAGTCTGGCGGATCGCGAGGAGTCCGTCATCGAATGGGGCGAAGACGCGCGGCCGGTCCGGCTGCGGGGCGAGTTCACGCGCGACGAAGACGAGCAGGCCAACTACATTGATGAGCTGCTGGAAATCTTCGAAACAGAAGGCGTGGACAGCGCGTTTGTTTATACCTTCGCGCGCTACGACTTTTGCGGCGAATTCGATCTGATCAGCAAGGGAATCGTGAAAGTGCTCGATCGAGGCGGCGGCCAGCGCTATCCCGACATGCCGTGGGAACCGAAAGCTGCATTCGACGCGCTCGGCAGGAGCTACGGCGTTCAGAGCGGCAGATTATAAACGCAGAACACGCTGTCGCGCTTCCAGCCTGAACGCTCGTAAAGCGCCTGCGCGGCTGAATTCGCGAGCGCAGTCGAAAGCGTGAGGCGCACCGCGCCGTTGCGGCGTCCGAATTCGGCGGCGGCTTCGAGAAGCGCCTGTCCGACCTTGCGGCGCCGGGCTTCCGGAATCACGTACAGATCATTCAGGATGTAAATGCGACGGGCCGCGCCCGAGGAAAAGCTGGGGTAGAGCTGGGTAAAGCCCAGAGCTTCGCCCTTCGGATCCAGCGCCAGAAAAATAATGGACTCGTGATTCCGCAGACGATCGCGCAGAAAGTCGCGCGCCAGATCGAGATCAGGGGGCTGCTTATAAAACTGACGGTAAGCGTCGAAGAGCGGGACGATCTGGTTCAGATCGTCGAGTCCCGCCTGGCGGACCAAGCTGGTCAGGCCGCCTTCTGGACTTTGCCGTTGCGGATGCACGACGTGCAGACGCGGACGCGCTTGCTGGCGCCGGCCACCACTGCGCGGACGGTCTGCAGATTGACGTTCCAACGACGGTTGGTTACGTTATGGGCGTGGCTGACCTTATGCCCGAACTGCGGTCCCTTGCCGCAAACATCACAAACTCTTGCCATGGATCAAAGACTCCTGAGATGGTTAGGTTCGTGATAAGAAAGGCACGAACGCAAGCTTCAGTGTAGCATGGGGGCGCGCCGTACACTGGGAGGACTGCTCATGGTGGAACTCGCGCTGCCCACGGACCGGAGTGCTGCAGGCCCCTTCCTGGAGTCTATCCCCAATGTTCCCGCCGTTTTCCTGCTCTGGCCGAAGTCGGGCGAGCCGCATCTGGGGCGGACGAATGTGCTGCGCCGGCGGCTGAGCCGGCTTTCGGGGCTTTTCGGAACTGCCGAGCGGCTGGAGTATCAGACGGCGGGGTCAAAGCTCGAATCGCGGTTTCTGCACCTGGAACTGGCCCGGCGATACCTGGGGCCGGATTACCGACGTGAAATCCGGCTGCGGCTGCCTTTCTATGTGCGTCTTGTCCTTTCGAATGAGTTCCCGCGCACCCGAATCGTGGGGAGGCTGGGGCGCGGCGAGGCGGTCCATGTGGGTCCGTTCCGGACCAGGGCGACGGCGGTGCAGTTCGAAGCGGCTTTCCTCGATCTGTTCCAGCTGCGGCGATGCGCGGAGGACCTGTCGCCGTCGGCTGATCATCCCGGTTGTATTTACGGTGAGATGGGACGTTGTATGCGTCCGTGTCAGCAGATGGTGGGGGTGGAGGAATACCGGTCCGAGGCGATGCGGGTGGCGGAGTTTCTGCGGTCTGGCGGGCGGTCGCTGATAACTCCTGCAACGGGCGAGCGCGAGCGGCTGAGCGCTGAGATGGATTTCGAGGGGGCGGCGCGGGCGCATCAGCGGGTGATGAAGATCGAGGAAGTGATGGGCTGGCGCGATGAGATGGCCCGCGATGTGGAACGGCTGCATGCGATTGCGGTGGCGCCATCGTCACGGCCTGATTGCGTGGAACTCGGGTGGCTGCGCGCGGGGTACTGGCATGGGTTCCGGTCGCTCGATTTCACGGTGGGGGAAGATGGACGGCCGGCGCCGCTGGATGCCCGGCTGCGGGAGATGGCTTTGTCGATTCCGGAGGGGCGGCGGTGCGCGCCGCTCGAACGGATGGAGGATCTGGCTCTGCTTTCGCGATGGTTTTATTCGAGCTGGTGCGATGGGGAATTGCTGGTGGTGGATGAGTGGGAGAAGATTTCCTTCCGGAAATTAGTGAATTCGATTTCTCGTATCGCCCGCGCTGGGCAGAAACCCGGCGGCAGGCCGGATTGATTCCAGCCGCGCGATCGAACCGGCGTCCACGCAGACATTATTTTTGACCGTATTCGCGGCTACGACGCCCTGCGGGCCGTCCACGCAGTGCTGGGCCATTCCGTAGCCGCGGATCTCATTGCCGGTCACCGTGTTGCCGGATGCGCCGCCCGCCAGATAGATTCCCGTGCGCAGCGATTCGGGTTGATCCCGACGCGCGGTGTTCATGCCGGTGAAGCGGTTGCCCGTGACGCGGTTCGCGGAGCCGCGGAGGAGCATGGCATTGAAGAGGCCGTCCCCGCAGACGTTCGTTGCAATTTCGCTGTTTGTCAGACCGTCGAGCGACAGGCAGCGGCCGGCGATTTCATCGAATGTGTTGCCCTGGATGGTCGCGCGATCCACTGCGCCGTTCGTGACGATAGCCGCGGGAAGCACGGTTCCGGCGATCAGGACTTCTTCGCCCGGAAAGCCAATCATGTGGCCGGTATTGCCGGAAATGGTCACGTCCGAAGCGTGATTCATTTCGATTGCCGACCGCGCGAGAACTTCAAACTCGTTGGCGGTGATGCGGCCTTTCGAGGCCGTGGCCCCGGTCGAACGAATCCAGATGCCGTTGCCGCGCACCTTACCGAATAACGCGTTCGAAACTTCAAAATCCGTCGCGCCTTCTTCGAGCACCAGACCGCCGGTGCCGTTGTTGTGGCCTGCGACATCGAGTGAGCCGGAGTCCGTCAGTCGGACGTCGTGAATCCGCGCGTGGCTGCCGCCGACGATGAGGATGGGAAACCCGGCGAATTCTTTCGCGTCGAGGCGGAAGATTTCGAGACCAGCCACATTCTCCGCCACGATGCCATTATTTGCGATCACGCGCGAGAGCATGGCGGAGGACTGCGGAGCCGGTACGCGCTGCGGGAAGGCGGCGCGATTGCCATCGAGGATCAGGTCGTGAATTTTGATGTTTTTGCCAGCCCCGAGCGAGAGCAGGGAACGTCCCCGGAAGGCAGTGGACGCTTTCAGGATTGTGTTCGAGCCTTTAATGTCGAGATCGTGCGCGTCGGGTGAAAGCACGATCTCGCGCGAGATTTCAATCGTGCCGGAAGGCAGCGTGACGGTTCCGGTCTTTGTCTGGAGCAGCGTGCGGAGATGGGCTTCGGAATTTGGCTCCTGTGCTTCGACAGTCAGGAGCAGCAGCGGAAGCGCCAGCAGCAGGAGCGAGATGGCTTTCATCGAACGACCTCTATTCCCATTTTCGTCAGAATGCGGCGTCCGAGGTGTATCTCGAGTTCATGAGCGCCGGCGGGAATGGATTCCGGAATGCGGAAATTGACCTCCCAGCGTTCCGTCAGCGGGTCCGCGCGGAAGGTTTCCATTTCGGTGACCGCCACGCCGCCAACCGTTGCCGCAAAGCCGCGGATATCGTCGACTTCCTCGATCGACGCCTTGATCAGGCCACTGTCAATCCTCGTGGGCGACATCAGATTGATCGCATCAGTGAGGGCGTTCAGGCGCGGGACGGCGGGTCCGGGCGGGATGACGCGCACGTGCATGGGCTCGGCGAGCGCGCGTCCCTCGTATTGGAGCGTGAGCGGAACCAGGCCGGTTCGCGTGCTTTTCGGCAGAAAGACGTTCACCTGCGAGAAGCCATTGCGCTCGCGCGGGCCGATATAGCTGACTCGCCCTTCGGCGCCGTCAATGAATCCCTTTAGTGAATTCAGATCGCATCCAGCCGGCAGGTTCTGCACAGACACCGCCGCGCACGCCAGACGTCCGGAAGACGGCACGGCATGTTCGGCGGAGAAGGCGTTTGAGATCGCGCGTATGCGGCTCGGGCCCGCGGTGGGCGCCGCTTCCATGGGTTTGCGCCACGTGGTCCACATGTATTGCGAATCGACGCCCGTGAGCGCGAGGAGTTCGATGCCGTACTCGCCCGTGAGCGCACGAATCTCCTCTGCGCTGATGCGAACGCCGGACCATGTTGTGTAACCTTCAGACGTCTTCGGCAGGCCATTGATCTGCAGCCGCGCGACGCCGCCCGGCTTCAGGACGCGCACCGTTTCGCGCAGATAAGAGAACACCACATCGCTGCTCGGAATGTGCTGGAAAACGGCGTAGGAGTAGACGAAGTCGAAGTGGCGATCAGGGAACATCTTCAGGTCGCTGCCGCCGATCGCATACGGAAAAGCGTTCGGAATGCCGGCCAGTTTCTCGCGCGCCAGCTTCACCATGGAGTCCGACACGTCGACGCCGTAAATCTGATCGAAAAACTGGCTCATAGGCCGCAGCAGGCGGCCAGGTCCGCAGCCGATTTCGAGCGCACGACGCATCCTGCCCGGCGTTTTCGGCGGCAGACGTTTCAGTTCACTTGCCAGTTCGCCGACCAAATCCTTCGCGGTGGCGAAAAACTCCGCATCGTCCTGCTCGCGGCGGCCGAAGGCGACGTAATAGTGGGCGTCTTCGGTGGCGCGTGCGTTCCATTCGGCGCGCATGCGCGACTCGACAGAGTGCTCCACGCCGTTATGATAGCTTCCGGCTCTCTTACGGGCGCGCAAAGACGCGAATGTAATCGATATCGAGGGTGGCAGGGAAATGCGTCTGGGCGCCCGGATCGCGCACTTCGAGACAGATCGTCAGATACATCGGCTGTTGCGGGATGCCATCCCAGGAAGCGAAACGCTCGACGCCATCGACGGACCAGACGATCTTCTCCTCATCCCACTCGGCCGCGACCGTGTGGAAGCCGTTCGAAAGATCGACCCCGTCCCACGAGCCGCTGTAATCGCGATCGAGATTGGTTTCGACCCAGCGGTTGGCAAACAGCGCCATTGAAGGATCACTACCGGAAGCATGCATGACATCGATGGAGGGCTGGTCGGCTGCGCCGAGCGGAAGAAGGCGGAACAGCGGGTCAAGACCGGAGCCGGCGGGCATCCGGAAACGAATTTCGAAACGCCCGAACTTCTGCGCGAATGAGCCAAGCGTCGTCATCATTCCGGACGTATACCCGTTCGCGGACTTCGCCGCCGTCAGATGCGCCCCGCCTCCGGAGATCGTGATGGCGCCGGGAAGCCAGGTCTGTTGTCCCTCAAAAGCGACTTTGCCCGGCGCATGCGGCGACCATTTGTCATAGTTGATTGAGTGGGAATTGAATTCCTCATCAAACTTTAAAGCCCAGCCGGGCGGGAGGGTATCCGCAGGTTTTAAGCTTTCTTTTTTGATCGTTTGGGCCGAAAATGGACGTGCAATTACAATCAGCAAAAATAAAGCCTGCCACGGCGCAACCTTTTGGAAATACGAGCGTTTCATGTAGTACGCCATGCCTGCGTTTGACTGTAACAAATCCACGTCTGATGTAACCTTTAGATAATATGCGTATTCTTGTCGTAGAAGACGAACGGCGCATTGCGGACTTTCTGGGACGGGGTCTCCAGGGAGCGGGTTATGCGATTGACGTCGCACCCGATGGCGCTACCGCCATTCAGTTTACGCACGATACCGATTACGATCTGGTCATTCTCGACCTCATGCTGCCCGATATGGACGGCCTGAAGGTGCTGGAACGAATTCGTGGCCGCCAAAACGGGCCGCCGGTGCTGATTCTGAGCGCGCGCGGGCAACTCGATGACCGCGTGAAGGGCCTCGAGCACGGCGCGGATGATTACCTGACGAAACCTTTCGCCTTCGTGGAACTGCTGGCGCGGGTTCGCGCGCTGCTGCGGCGCGGCCAGCCGACGCCGGAACGCCTCCAGGTGGGGGATCTGGTGGTCGACAGTCTGCGGCGCAAGGTGACGCGCGGCAACGAGACGATCGATCTTGCGCCCAAGGAATTCGGCATCCTCGAATACATGATGCGGAACAAGGGACGTCCCCTCAGCCGCACCATGATCGTGGAGCATGTCTGGGATATGGATTATGACGGCCTCACGAACATCGTCGACGTCTATATCAGACATCTACGCAGCAAGATCGACGACCGTTTCCAGGACAAGCTGATCCATACCATTCGCGGCATCGGCTACATGATTGAAGCCCCCGAGAAGTCGGCATCGCCCAATCGGCCGGGCGGCGACCCCGTTACGGCTTCCTTCTGACGCTGCTACAGTAGTCTGCGAGAGGGCTTTCTGGCGAAGCGCAAGCACATCTCGCGCGGTCTGCGGTTCACGCTGACCGCGGTCTATACAGCCATTTTCACGCTGCTGCTGGTGGGCGTCACGCTGGTATTTCGCGGCGCGCTCCAAAGCAGCCTGCGCGATCAGTCGCAGGACGACCTGGACCAGACATGGGCGGCAGTGAAAACCGGCGGACTTCGCATTGAAGGCCCGGAAGATCATCTGAACTGGTATTTCGACGAGCATGACTCGGACGAAAACAGCATGAAGGCGCGCATTATGAAGGTCTTCATGGTGGCCGATTCGAACGGCGGAATCAAAGCCGCATCGAACATCTACCAGTCACTGGGTTATGACAGCCCGCTCTATATCAGGAAAACCCTGACGTCCACGGTCCCGCAGTGGCGCGTGAAGACGGCCGGCGGTGTTCCTTATCTGATCCGCTCGAGCTACATGCTCAATGAAGACGGAGATCGCAAGTTCTATGTGGCGATCGGCGAGTCGCTCGCGCCGGATAACAAGCTGCTGCGGAGCTTCGACCTGCTTTTCCTCGCGCTGATTCCGCTGGTGGTTGCGCTGGGGGGCGCCGCGGGTTGGGTTGTGGCCGGCCGTTCGCTGAAACCGGTCATGGATATCGCCGCCGCCGCGCAGCGGATCAGCGGATCCAACCTGAGCCTCCGCATTCCCGAACGGAAAGCGAAGGATGAACTGGAATATCTGGTCGAGACGTTCAATGACATGATTTCGCGGCTCGAACAGAACTTTATTCAGGTCCGGCAGTTTTCGACCGACGTTTCGCACGAGCTGCGCACGCCCATCACCATCATCCGCGGGCAGCTCGAAGTGGCGCTCTTCACCGCGCAAACGGCAGAGCAGTATCGCGACGCCATCGTGATGGCCCTCGGTGATGTGGAGCGGCTCTCACAGATCGTTCGGGCGCTGCTGCTGCTTTCGCAGGCGGAAACCGGGCAGGTGGTGCTGCAACTTCAGCCTCTCGATCTTTGCGAAACGGCGCGCAATATTACCGAGCAGTTCGAAATTCCCGCGGAAGGCGCCGGTGTACATATCTCCTTCCATTCGGCGGGCGGTAACTGCGTGGGCGAGTTCGATCGGGTGCAAATCGAGCGCATGCTGTCCAATCTGATTTCGAATGCGGTGAAGTTTACGCCTCCAGGCGGCGAAGTGCGGGTCACGATGGGGCGCGTAGCGGAGCAGGCCGAAATCGTCGTGGCCGATACCGGGCAGGGCATCGCGCCCGAACATTTGCCCCACATCTTCGACCGGTTTTATCGCGTTCGCGGCAAGGAAGATCAGGCATCGCCCGAAAAGGGCCTTGGCTTGGGACTGAGCTTCGTGAACTGGATCGTCAAGGCGCACCAGGGCACGATCGACGTATCGAGCACGCGAGGAAAGGGGACAACCTTCACCGTTCGTCTGCCATTCCGCTCACAGCCGGCTACCCCGAACGTACCTGAAAATACTGCGGCGGACTTGATTAAGTCAGTTTAATCACGCAGGCAGGCAGAATTCCCCGTCCAAAGACTATTCTGGTAACGATGAGACGATTCCTCATCACGCTCGTTCTCGCATTGGCCTCGGCAGTAGTTGCGCTGGGGCAAGCCCCCGCTTCGAAATCGACCACAGAAGGCGATATCTTTTCCGGGAGTGTTACGGCTGTTGGGGCGGCTCAGATTACCGTCGTCCGCAAGGTGCCGGCAAAGGCGGATGAATCGCGGGATTTCGCGGTCGATAAAAATACGAAAGTCGAGGGACGGCTGCGGGTAAATGCGCGGGTTTCCGTCCGATTCAAGACCGGTGACGACGGCCTTTCTCACGCCCTGCGCGTCATCGTTCGCAGCGACACAAAAATAACAGGCGGCTCCGGGATCCCGAAGCCGCCTGGATCGAAGAAATAACTCTCTTACTTTTCGGTTAATGCCGCAACGCCGGGCAGAGTTTGTCCGGAGAGGAATTCGAGCGAGGCGCCGCCGCCGGTCGAGACGTGCGAAATTTTGTCGGTCAGCCCCGCCGTCTTGATCGCTTTTTCGGAATCCCCGCCGCCGACAACCGAAGTCGCGCCCGAGGTGGCCACCGCGCGCGCGAGCGCCATGGTGCCTTTATCGAACGGCGGCTTCTCGAAGACGCCCATCGGGCCGTTCCAGATGATGGTCTTCGCGCCCTTGATAATGCCTTCGTAAAGCTCGATGGTTTTGGGGCCGATATCGAGCGCCATTTTGTCGGCCGGGATTTCCGTCACGGCCTCGTTCTCGGCGCCTTCCCTGAATTCGGCCGCTACGACGTGATCCACCGGCAGCACCAGCTTATCGCCGAACTGCTTCAGCAGGCTTTTTGCGAGTTCGAGCTTGTCATCTTCCACCATCGACTTGCCGATCGGCTGGCCCTGCGACTTCAGGAATGTATAAGCCATCGCGCCGCCGATGAGGACTTTGTCGACGGTCTTCGCCATATTTTCGATGACTTCGATTTTGTCCGAAACTTTCGCGCCGCCGAGGATCGCAACCGAAGGACGCGCCGGATTCTTCGTGACGAGCGTGAGGTATTCCAGTTCCTTATCCATCAGGAGGCCGGCCGCCGCCTGCTTCACGTAAGGAATCATGCCTTGCGTGGAGGCGTGGGCGCGGTGCGCGGAGCCGAATGCGTCGTTCACATATACGTCACAGAGCTTCGCGAGCTGCTGCGAGAATCCGGGATCGTTGGCTTCTTCTTCAGCGTGGAAGCGGAGATTTTCGAGAAGCAGAACGCCGCCGGGGGCGGGCAGCAGCTTTTCCACTTCGGGACCGACGCAATCGGGCGCCAGCGTGACAGGCTTGCCGAGAAGCTCTTCCAGCTTCTTCGCTACCGGCTTCATGCTCATTTCGGCGTTGGGCTTGCCCTTGGGACGTCCCAGGTGAGAGGCGAGGATGACTCCCGCGCCTTGTTCGAGCGCGTACTTGATGGTGGGCAGCGAAGCGCGAATGCGCTTGTCGCTCGTGATTTCCTGGCCCGCGTTGGCCAGAGGAACATTGAAGTCCACGCGAATGAAGACACGCTTGCCTTTGAGATCGAGATCTTTGATCGAGAGTTTTGCCATGGGGGTGAAAATCTGAGCTTATCACCCGGTCTTTAACTTTTTACGCGTGGTAGTGGGTGCGGTATCGTCTGAAGTCCCGCAAGTTTGTACGCCAGGATCAGTGCGCCCGCGGCTGGACTGCGGCGCGGCGCCTCGGTTTCGGCATCGCCATCGAGCATGATGAGCGTGCGGAAGCGATCGAGCAGAATCGCGCTCTGAAAGACGCCGCCGACGTACGCGATGCGAACGCCGCCCTCGCTCCAAAGCTGCCGCCGGACGGCCGCCGCGAGCAGCGCCAGTTGCTGCGCGGCCT
>Ga0070658_10000618_pt1 | contig 30678 bp, 23 predicted proteins | sample KBSC13metaG_FD_64664 | JGI IMG/M metagenome (GOLD analysis project Ga0070658, IMG submission 64664) | Corn rhizosphere microbial communities from Kellogg Biological Station, Michigan, USA - KBS C1-3 metaG | ecosystem: Host-associated > Plants > Roots > Rhizosphere > Soil ... | reverse complement strand
GATCGAAAGGACGGTTCAGTCAAGTGGGCGAAGGTGAAGATGGAGGACGAGCGAGATCGACCTCGGGCGGTCGAGGTCTGCCTTCTGTGCGGCGTGGCCATTGAACTTGCAGTGCAACTCGGACCGGACGCAAGAGATGCGGAGGAACTCACCCTGGTGGTTGCCGAATCGTCCTACGGCCTAGCTCTCGCCTATTTGGCCCGTTTTAGCGAAGCGCATCGCCACCTCAGCAATGCTTTCGCCAGGCTGTCGCGCTCTAAGAATGAACGGAGAGAGGAGCGCTGGGCGATTCTTGAGTTGAGTCGCGGCGCCGTCAATCTGCGGCAAGCTCAGTGGTTCTGCATGGAACATGGCGAGCGGGACGAGAAACAGGTGCGACATGCCCTGGCACTGCTCGATGACTCCTGGGCAGCTCTCCAACGGGCCAGACAATCTCTTAGCGGAAAGAGCCGCTCGACCAGATGGTGGGGCGAATTGTATGTCCTGGAACTCCGTACGCTCTCGATGTACGCACAAGTGGAATCGGACGCCCATCACGCCGACGAATCTCTGCCCAGTGGCAGCGTTAGATTTCGACGACTCGTCGGTTTGCCGGATCGTTCTCCAAGCCGGAGGCTCGATCGGACGGCCGAGGTTTTGAAGGCAGAACAGCTATTGCGGCCGAGGGACACACTGCGACACGCCCAGGTCATGCACTCTGCCGCCCTGGTCTTAGCCTGGGAAGCAAAACGAGAGACGGAGACCGAAACAGAGACCCGGCGAGAGGCGCTCGAGTACTTGAAGACGACGTTGAGAGAGTACATCGGAACTGCAGATAGCCAGAACGATTGCGCGGCTAGTACCGACGCCACGAACACCTTCTATCAGGAGGTTCGCCAGGTCGCGGACTGTGCGCTCAAAGCGGCAAACCTTACCAGCGACGAGTTACCCTGAGAAGACACGTCGCGGAGACGACGTCCCCATTTCCAAACGCAACTCGAAATGCGGAGGTGAGTGCCGGTGGTAGGCCGCCGGCACTCACCCGATTGTTTAGACCAGCTTCGCGGTGAGGACGATCTCGGCGCCCTTGAACAGCTTGCTGACGGGGCAGTTCTTCTTCGCGCCCGCCGCCAGCTCCTGGAACTTGGCGTCGTCCAGGCCCGGGACCTGGGCCTCCACGTTCAGCAGAATCCTTCCGATGTGGAACCCGCCCGCCGGGTCCGGGCCCATCTCGGTCGTCGCCGTCGTCGAGACGCGCGTCGGCTTGTGCCCCGCGCCGGCCAGGTCGGCCGAGAACGCCATCGAGAAGCAGCCCGCGTGCGCCGCGGCCAGCAGCTCCTCGGGGTTGGTGCCGGCACCGGTCTCGAAGCGGGAAGCGAAGGTGAACGGGCCGGTGTAGGCGCCCTTCCCCACCGTCATCGTCCCCTTGCCGCCCTTCAGATCGCCTTCCCACTGCGCAGTCGAAGTCTTGGTGATCGCCATGTCTCGTATCCTCCTGCGATGCTCCTAGCGGGGCGGTCGCTTCGCGTCAACCCAAACGCACGTTGTCGATCAGGCGCGTTCGACCGACGAACGCGGCGACGGCCAGGACCGCGGGGCGATCGACGGTGACCAGCGCTTGCAACGACTCCGCGTCGCGCAGCTCGACGTAGTCGATGCGCGTGACCTGGCCGGTGAGACCGGCCACCACCCCGTCCACCAGCGCGGCGGCGTTCCGCTCGCCAGCCGCGCAGGCGGCGCGCGCCGCGAACAGCGCGCGCGAGAGCGCGGTGGCGCGCTGGCGCTCATCGGGCAGCAGGTACTTGTTCCGGGACGACATCGCCAGGCCGTCGGGCTCGCGCACGGTGGCCAGCGAGACGATCTCGACCGGCATGTCCAGGTCGCGCACCATGCGCCGGATCAGGGCCAGCTGCTGGAAGTCCTTCTCGCCGAACACGGCCGCGTGCGGGCGCACGATGTTGAAGAGCTTGCACACCACCGTGGCCACGCCCACGAAGTGACCGGGGCGGCTGCCGCCACACAGTCCCTGCTCCAGCTGGTGCACCTGCACGGTGGTCTGATGACCGGGCGGATACATGTTCGCGGGCGTGGGGAGAAACACCGCGTCCACGCCGTGCGCCGCGGCCTTCTCGAGATCACCCGGCAAGTCGCGCGGGTATCGGTCCAGATCCTCGGTGGGACCGAACTGCAGAGGGTTCACGAAGATCGACAGCACCACCTTGTCCCCGTGACGATGGGCCTCGTCCATCAGCGCGGAGTGACCGGCGTGCAGGAAGCCCATGGTGGGGACGAACGCCAGCCGTTCGCCGCGCGCGCGGGCGGCGTCCGACCAGGCGGCCATGGCGGCGGGCGTGTCCAGCGTGGGCGGCGTGGCGGGCGCGCTCACTCGAAGCTCTCGTCGTCGGCGGGAAAGCGGCCCCCCCGCACGTCGGCCGCGTAGGCCGCGAAGGCCGTCTGCGCGGCCTCGCCCAGGGTGCCATACCGCCGGGCGAAGCGCGGCTTCCACGAGGGATCGAGGCCCAGCAGATCGTGCATCACCAGCACCTGGCCGTCGCAGCCCGCCCCGGCGCCGATGCCGATGGTCAGGGCGGGCACCGCCTGCGTGATCTCCGCGCCCAGCTTGCGGGGCACGCTCTCGATGACCAGCGCATAGGCGCCCGCCTCGGCCACGGCGCGCGCGTCGGCCAGGATCTTCTCGCGCTGGTTCGCCGTCCGGCCCTGCACCTTGAAGCCGCCGAAGGCGTGCACCGATTGGGGCGTCATGCCCACGTGACCCATCACCGGCACGCCCGCCGCGACCAGGCGCTGCACCAGCGGCGCCACATCGACGCCCCCCTCGACCTTCACCGCGTGGGCGCCCCCCTCCTTGATCAGCCGCCCCGCCGCCCGCATGCCGTCCTCGATCGACGCCTGGTAGCTCATGAAGGGCATGTCGGCCACCAGGTGCGCCCGGACCACGCCGCGGCTGGCGGCGCGACAGTGATAGACCATCTCGTCCAGCGTCACGGGCAAGGTGGAGGCATGACCCTGGATCACCATGCCCAGCGAGTCCCCCACCAGCACCACGTCGACCCCCGCCTGATCGGCCAGCCGGGCGAAGGTGACGTCGTACGCGGTGACGGCGACGACGCGCTCGGCGCCGCCCTTGCGCGACGCCAGCGCCACCGCGGTCACCTTCGCGGCGGAGTGAGAAGGCCCATCAGACATGCCGCTGATCTAGCACGCGGCGCCCGCCCTCACGACGCCCGCGCGCTCAGCGGCGCGTCCAGTGATTGACGCCGGCGCGCGTGCGGCGGATGACCCCGAACAGCTCGGCGCGGTGCTCGGGGTTGGCCAGGAAGTCCAGCTCGGACACGTCGACGATCAACAGGGGCCCTTCCTCGTAGCGGAAGAAGAACTCCGCGTAGGCGCGCGACACCTCCTCGACGTACTCGGCGCGGATCGGCTTCTCGGCCGTTCGCCCGCGCCGCCGGATGCGCTCCAGCAGGACGGGCGTGGGTGCCTGCAGGTAGACCACCAGATCCGGCGTGGCCACGCGCGGGCGCAGCATCTGATAGATCCGCTCGTACAGCGCCAGCTCGTCGTTCGACAGCGTCAGGGACGCGAACAGGCGATCCTTGGCGAACAGATAATCGGCCACGATGCCGCCGCGCGCGAACAGGTCCCCCTGGACCAGCTCGCCCTGCTGCTGGTAGCGCTGCAGCAGGTAGAACAGCTGCGTCGACATCGCGTTCCGGCGCGGGTCCTTGTAGAACGCGCTCAGAAACGGGTTCTCGTCGGGCTGCTCGCAGACCAGCTGGGCGCCCAGCTCGGCCGCCAGCAGGTCGGCCAGGGTGGTCTTGCCGACCCCTATCGGACCTTCGACAGCGATATAGCGCGGGCGTTCAGACACCGGGACCTATCCGGTCCTATACCCCGGCCCCGGCGCGCTTTTCCAGCGGCCGCATCCGGCGGGGCTGTCGCGGCGCGGCCTTGCCGGCGCAGTCCGTCGGGTCAGGTTCAGACGTTATCCACCACCGCGTCGGGCAGCAGGTTCGCCAGCAGATCGGCGCCGCTGGTCTGCTGGGCGGTGGTCAGCCGCAGCGAGCCGCCGTCCGCCAGCGAGATCCCGGTCAACTTGCCGCTACCGCCGTTGTACAGGCTGACCAGGTTGTCCCACTGCGACGACACGTTGCTGGTGCTGTCCGTGATGGCGACGTTGCGCACGTGCGCGTCCGCCGCCACGGTCTGCGCGTCGCCGGCCGCCGTGTCGCTGACGTCGACCTGGTAGCTGCCGGCGATCGTCCCCAGCGCGGTCGTCCCGTTCGACCAGTCGCTCTGGGACAGCGCCAGGACCGGCGAGGCGTCGGTCAGGTTGATGGAGGAGAGTTCGCCGCCCAGGCCGACCAGCTGGCCAAAGTTGGCCGACACGTTGTCGGCGCTGTCGGCGACGCTGATCGACGACACCTCGGCGACGTTCTGAACGTCGGGCAGGTCCGCCAGCGAGACGCCGCTGGCTGCGATCTGAAACGAGTTCGTGATGGTCCCCAGCGTGTCGGCATGCCCCAGGATCTGCGCGGAGGTCAGCGACAGCGTCCCGTCCTCGTTGCTTAGCGTGATCGACCCCAGGTTGGCCGCCGAGGCCAGCGCGTCGAAGTGCGACGAGATGTTGGCGGAGCTGTCGGTCACCCCCATCGACGAGACGTGGGCGTCGCTGGCCAGCGTGCCCGCGGCGGTAGCCGAGACGTCGCTGAGGTCGACGATGTACTGGTTGTTGCGCACGCCGGCCAGCAGGGTGGCCGCGTTCTGGTAGTCCGCAGCCGACATGGTCAGCGCCACGGAGGGATCGTTCAGCACCAGGCCGGTGACTTTCGTATGGGCCAGCAGGTCGGCCAGCGAGTCGGAGATCGCCTCGGAGCTGTCCGAGACCGAGATGGCCTGCACGGCGCTGTCCGAGGCCAGATCGTCCACCTGATCGACCGACGCCCCGGTGATGGCGACGTTCGGATCGCTGTCGAACTTCGCCCGCAGCTCCTGGCCGTTCAGCCAGTCGTCGACGCCCACCTGGATGTTCCCCGCGCCGCTCTGGCTGACGCCGGTCAGCTTGTCCCCGATGTCGTTCAGGGCGTCCCACGAGCTGCCCAGGTGGGCCGCCGTGTCGGCCACGTTCAGGCCGACCACGTTGTTGTTGTCGGCGAAGGTGGCGGCTTGCGAGGCGCTGACGTTGTCCAGCAGCGCCGTGTAGCCCCCTTCGATCTTGCCCAGCGTGGTCAGGCTGGTCTGGAAGTCGCTGCCGTTCATCTCCAGCGCCGTGCCCGACGCGTCCGTGTCGGTGATGCCGGTCAGCTTGTTGCCCAGCGCGGTCAGGCTGGCCAGGTTCGCCACGATGCTGCCCCCGTCGCCGGTCACCGCCATGCTGACGATCTTGTGGTTCGAGGCGGCCAGGTCGTGGGCGTCGCCCGCGTCGACGTTCGACAGCGCCAGCGTGTAGCTGCCGCCGCGGATCAGATCCAGCACCGGCTGCGCATCGTCCAGCTGGCTGGCGTCCAGCGCCATGGGCGTGGACGCCGTCTGGTTGATGATGCTGTGAAGCTTGCCGCCGCTGACCATGTCCTCCAGCGAGGACAGGTTGGCGGCGATGTTGGGGGACCAATCGGCCAGGTCGATCTGGACCACGGCGTCGTCGCTGGCCAGCGTCTGCGCCTGGGCCACCGTGGCCAGGTTCACCGAGAAGGTGGTGCTCTGGTCGAACTTCGACACCAGATCGTCGTGGATGCCCTGCAGGTAATTCTGGGCCGAGACGGTCACCGCGCCGTTGTCGCTGTTGCTGACGGAGTCCAGGCTGTTCCCCAGCGCCAGCAGGTCCGACCAGTGCGCGGCGATGTTGCGCCCGTTGTCGGACACCGCCAGCCCGGTCACGTGGACGTTGCGGGCGTCGTTCACGGCCTTGGCCGCGGTGACGCCGGTCAGGTTGACCGCATAGCCACCGGCGATCTTCGACAGCACGGTGGCGCGGGAGTCGAACTGGGTCTGGGTCAGGTTCAGGGCGGTGCCGCTGTCGGTCTGCACGATCGACGACAGCCGGCTGCCCAGGTGGTTCAGGTCGTCCATCGCCGCCTCGATGTTGGCGCTGGTGTCGTTGACGGTGATGGCGGCGATGCGATGGTTGGCCGTCAGATCGGCGACATCGGCCGTGGCCGCGCCCGTGACCGCCATGTGGTAGGCGTTGCGCTTGATCTTGTCCAGCACGCCGTTGGTGGCGTCCGCCTGGGCGCCCTGGAAGGCGGAGACGTCCATCGTCATGGCCTGGTTGGTGAGGGTGATGCTGCGCAGCTGCCCCGCCGTGTTCAGCGCCTGCAGCTCGTCCATGTGGGCGACGATGTTCGAGCCGTCGTCCTGGAGGTCGACCACGTCGACGTGCGCGGTGGAGGCCACGCTGGTGGCGTCCGCGGCCGACACGCCGGTGACCGCCAGGTTGTAGGTGTGGGTGGCGTCGTCCGTGAACTTGCTCAGCAGCGCGTCGCTGGCCGACAGCTGCGCCACGGTCAGGTTGATGTCTGCCGTCTGGTTCGAGACCTGGATCGACGTCAGGCTGCTGCCCATGCTCTGCAGCGTCGCCCAGTTCTTGGACAGGTTGCTGGCGGTGTCCTTGACGGTCAGGCTGATGACCTTGTGATCGGCCTGCAGCGTGTGGACCTGGGCCGCGGACGCGTCCAGCACGGCCAGGTGGTCCGAGCTGATGAACTTGCTCAGGATCGACTTGTCCGACGCGTACTGGGACCCGGTCACGGTCAGCGGCGTCGCCGCGTCCGTCTGCGACAGGCTCTTGATGCGCAGACCGACCTTTTGCAGGGCATCCAGGTGGTCCTTGATGTTGTCGGTGGTGTCGATGACGGCGATCGACTTCACCTTGGCGTTGGTGCCCAGGGCCGGGTTCGCGCCCAGGCCCAGGACGTCGCTGACCGAGGCGCCGGTGATGTTCAGCGAGTAGGCGTGGTTCTTCATCGCCCCCAGCGCGGCGGCGTCGGAGGTCACCTGACCGACCGTGATGGTCAGGGCGCCGGGCGTTCCCGCCTGGGAGATCTCGCGCACCAACCCGCTGGTCACCAGCGCGTTCAGGTTGTCGAGGTTGCTCTGCAGGCTCACCGCCGAGTCCTGCACGGTCACGGAGGTGACGTAGCTGGCCATCGTCCCGGCGGCGGCCGCCTTGGCGCCCGTCACGGCGACGGTCTGGCCACTGCCGGCGCCCCACAGGTTCAGCAGCGCCCGGTCATTCGTGTACTGCGACGCCGACACGGTCAGGTTCTTGCTGCTGTCGCTCGCGCTCAGCGAGGTGATCTTCGCGGCGTACTTCTGCAAGGCGTCCAGGTTCTTCTGGATGTTGGCCGCCGTATCGGAGATCGTGACCGCTCCGGTGGGATTCTTCCGCAGCATCGTGAGCGCGGTCGCCGCGCTGACGCCGGTGGTTTGCGCCGAGAAACCACCGTCCCCGGAACCGGAAAGAGACCCTATGGTGGACATCACACCCTAGGTCGACAGCTACAGCGCGAAGCTTGAGGGGCCGTCGCCCGGGGACACCAGGGGCAGGCGGCTCGATCGTCGGTGGCGCCCTGGGGGGCCCCTTCAGCGCGGTCTCAGATGTCGAGGTCCGCCTGAGCGGACCGCTCCATGATGAACCTGAAGCGGGCCTCGACGTCCTTGCCCATCAGCTCGGTGAGGACGCGGTCGGTCTCCATGCCGTCGACGATGGAGACGCGCAGGAAGCGCCGCGACGCCGGATCCAGCGTGGTCCGCTTCAGCTCCTCGGGCTGCATCTCACCCAGGCCCTTGAAGCGCATCGTCTCGGGGCGGGCGTTCTTGGGCAGCCCGGCGATGATCCGATCGCGATCCTGCTCGTCCAGCGCCCAGTACGTCTCCTTGCCGTGATCGATGCGGAACAGCGGCGGCTGGGCCAGGTAGACGTAGCCCTGCTCGATGAGCGGACGCAGGTGGCGGTAGAAGAACGTCAGCAGCAGGGTGGCGATGTGGTGGCCGTCCGAGTCGGCGTCCATCAGCAGCACGATCTTGTGGTAGCGCAGGCGATCGACCTTGAAGTCCTCGCCCACGCCGCAGCCCAGCGCCGAGACCACGTCCTGCAGCTCCTTGTTCGACAGCACCTTCTGCAGGGAGGCCTGCTCGGTGTTCAGGACCTTCCCGCGCAGCGGCAGGATGGCCTGGGTGCGCCGCTCGCGTCCCTGCTTCGCGGAGCCACCGGCGCTGTCGCCCTCGACGATGAACAGCTCGCTGAGGGCCGGGTCGGTCGACGAGCAGTCGGCCAGCTTGCCGGGCAGGTTCAGCCGGTGCGAGACGGCCGTCTTGCGCGAGACGGCCTGCGAGGCCGCGCGCGAGGCCTCGCGGGCGCGCGCCGCCAGCACGATGCGCTCGACGATGGTCGCGCCGGCGCTGCTGTTCTCCAGCAGGAACTTCTCCAGCGCCGGACGGATCACGGCGTCCACCTGGGACTGAACCTCGGGGCTGCCCAGGCGCTCCTTCGTCTGCCCCTGGAACTGCGGCTCCTGCATGTAGACCGACAGGATCCCCACCACACCCTCGCGGATGTCCTCGGCGGTCAGGTTCACGCCCTTGGGGGTCAGGTTGGTGGCGTCGAGAAACGACCGCACGGCCTTCACCAGACCGGCGCGCAGCCCCTGCTCGTGGGCGCCACCCTGCGTGGTGGGGATGCCGTTCACGTAAGAGCGAATGGTCTCGTCGGGCGCCTCGGTCCACTGCAGCGCCGCCTCCATGCGGAAGCCCTGCTCGCCGTCGCGCTGCACGTAGAAAACCTGGGGGACGGTGGGCGCCTTGGCGCGATCGGTGACCACCTTCGTCAGGAAGTCGGCGATGCCGCCCGCGTGCTCGAAGACCTCCGTCGTCCCCGCCGACTCGTCGCGGAACGTGATCTTCAGGCCCTTGTGCAGGTAGGCCTTGGTGTCCAGGCGGGAGCGCACGACGGCCGGATCGAAGGACTGCTTGCCGAAGATCTCCGGGTCGGGCCGGAAGTAGATGCTGGTGCCCGTCCCGCGCGCGGCCCCGCCCTTGGTGACCTTGCTGGTGGGCTTCCCGCGCTGGTAGCTCTGCTTCCACTCGGCGCCGTCGCGCTTGATGGTGGCGATCAGCTCCTCGGACAGGGCGTTGACGACGGACGAGCCGACGCCGTGCAGGCCGCCCGAGAACTGGTACTGCCCCGACGAGAACTTTCCGCCGGCGTGCAGCGTGGTCAGCACCAGCTCCAGCGCCGACTTCTTGAACTCCTTCTTGACGTCGATGGGGATGCCGCGACCGTCGTCGGTGATGGTGACCGACTTCAGATCCTTGTGCAGCGTGACCTGGATGTGGCCGCCGTGCCCGTTGATGATCTCGTCGACCGAGTTGTCGACGATCTCCCACAGCAGGTGGTGGTAGCCCTTGGTGTCGGTGCCCCCGATGTACATGCCGGGGCGCTTGCGCACCGGCTCGAGGCCCTCGAGGACGGTGATGTTGTCTGCGGTGTACGAGGACGACGCGCTGGTCGGCATGGGCAGGCTCGAATCAGTTCAGGAGGCTGGGGTTCGTGGGGGCGGTGGGTTCGGGCCCCGTCACGCGGACGATCTTCAGGCGGCGGCCCAGCGCGTGGCCCTTCCCGCCCCGGCCGGTGACGGAGTAGCGGCCCGGACCGACCGGCAGCTTCTTCCCGCCGTCGGTCTCGGCGATGAGGGCGTCCTTCTCGGACTTGTCGGTCACGGCCATGCCCAGCACCGCGTCGTCATCGTTCAACTTGATCAGGGTCACCCCGCGTCCCGGGTTGGCCAGCTCGGGGAGCTCCCCGGCCGCGCAGATCAGGGCCTGCGCGCTGGCGGTCACCACCGTGACCACCGACTTCGGACCAGCCACCGCCACGTTGACGACCTCGTCGCCCTCGACGGGCTTGGCGAAGCGGCGGCCGGCGCGGGTGGAGACCTCGCGGTGGGGATCCAGGCTGAAGCGCAGGCCGTAGCCCTTCCTGGTGGCGGCCAGGCACAGTGTGCCCGGGGGAGCCCCCGCCGCGCTCAGCATGCGCGCCCCGATGACGCGCTCGCCGTCCCGCAGGTTGAACAGCTTCTGCACCGGCTCGCCGTACCCGGTCGACTGGGGGACGTCGTAGACGCGCAGCACGTAGCAGCTGCCGAAGTTCGAGAACAGCGCCATCGACTCCTTGGTGCTGCCCCGCCCCGCCATCAGCACGGCGTCCCCTTCACGCAGCCGCGTGGCCGACAGATCCTTCACTTCGCGCACCCGCTTCAGCCAGCCGTCGCGCGACAGGATGACGGTCACCTCCTCGTCGACGATGAACGCCTCGGCGTCGAACTCGACGTCGTCGCCGCCCCCGCCGCCGATCTTGGTGCGCCGCTTGTCGGCGAAGCGCTCGGACACCTCGGAGATCTCGCCGCGGATGATCTTCCACAGCTTCTTCTTGTCGGCCAGGATGGCGCGGATCTCCTTGGCGCGGGCGCGCTTGGCGGCCAGCTCCTCGCGGATGGCGTCGATCTCCAGGCGGGCCAGCTTGTACAGCTTCAGCTCCAGCACGGCGTCCGCCTGCTCGTCGTCCAGCTTGAACCGCGCCATCAACTTCACGGCGGCGTCGGACTTGCCGTCCGACTTGCGGATGATGCGGATCGCCTCGTCCAGGCCGTCGAAGATGATCTCGAAGCCTTCCAGGATGTGGATCCGCTTCTCCAGCTCGCGCAGCTCGAACTCGAAGCGCCGCGTGACCACGCCCTCGCGGAACTGCAGGAACTCGTGCAGGATCGCCTTCAGATCCAGGCGCGCCGGGCCGGCGATCTCCGAGTTCGCCGTCGGCACCAGGCAGGTCATGTTGACGTGGAAGCCCAGCTCCAGCGGCGTGTGCTTGTACAGGTACGACATCACCAGCGCCGCGTCCGCGCCGCCCTTCAGCTCCAGCACGATGCGCACGTCGTTGGTCGACTCGTCGCGCACGTCCAGCAGCAGGGGCAGCTTCTTGGCGATGATCACCTCGGCGATCTTCTCCACCAGCGTCGCCTTCGAGATGCCGAACGGGATCGAGGTGATGACCACCCACTCCCCGCCCCGCTTCTCCTGCTCGGTCTTCCACTCGCCGCGGACGTAGATGCTCCCCTGCCCCGTCTCGTAGATCTCGCGCAGCTCCTTCTTCGAGTTCGTCACCAGGCCGCCCGTGGGGAAGTCGGGCCCCTTGACGAACTTCAGCAGGTCCTTGGTCTCCAGGTTGCGGTCGTCGATCAGCGCCACCGCCGCGTCGCACACTTCCTTCAGGTTGTGGGGCGGGATATTGGTGGCCATGCCGACGGCGATGCCGGTGCAGCCGTTGGCCAGTAGCTGGGGGATCTTGGCCGGCAGCACGATCGGCTCTTCCGTCGTCCCGTCGTAGTTGGGGCGAAAGTCGACCGTGCCCTGCTTGATCTCTTCCAGCAGCTCTGTCGCCAGCGGCGCCAGGCGCGCCTCGGTGTAGCGGTAGGCGGCCGCGGCGTCGCCGTCCAGGGAGCCGAAGTTCCCGTGCCCGTCGACCAGCCGGTAGCGCAGCGAGAAGTCCTGCGCCATGCGCACCATGGCCTCGTAGCAGGACGAGTCGCCGTGGGGGTGGAACTTGCCCAGCACCTCGCCCACGATGGTGGCGCACTTCCGGAACTTGGAGTCCGGGTACAGGTGCAGGTTGTTGTACATCGCGTACAGGATGCGCCGCTGCACCGGCTTCAGGCCGTCGCGCACGTCGGGCAGGGCCCGGGCCGTGATGACGCTGACGGCGTAGTTCAGGTAGCGGCGCTGCGCCTCGTCGGCGAGCGACGTATCTGCCGGTGGAGTGGGCGGGTCATCGCCCCCGCCCCCGCCGCGGCTGCCCCGCCCCTTGCCCCTCCCGGCGTCGCCGCCTTTCCCCCCGCCCGCGGCCGGTTTCTCCTCGGCCTGATTCCCTTCGAGATCGAGTTGTCTCTGCTGAGCCATTCAACGCGGTCCGCTCGCAAGGTACGGGAGCGACCGGTCAAATGCAAGATTTCGCCAGGGCGCAACCCCGGCGTGCCCGCCAGCGCCTCGGCCGCGAGCCTGGCCAGGCGACCCATGGTGACGACCAACGCCGAAATCGGCGTCGAGCTCGGGGCCGGCGCGGCGACTGTGCCGGGACCGACAGGTCAGTCCGCCTCGAAAATCTGAGACTCGGAGGGAGCTTCCCAGGGATCTTCGGAAGATTCGCACGAAAGAACACCCGGCCGCGCCCCGACGCGCGGTCCCGATATTGCTCGGGTCCGCTACATGTCGTCACAAGGGAACTTGGGTCGGGTGTTGTGTTCTGGGCTGCTCGCTCTGGCGCTGGGGAGCGGCGGATGTTCTTCCGGTGGGCCCGGCAACCAGGCCGCGGGGACCGGCGGCTCGACCAACCCCGCGGGGACCGGCGGCGCGACGGAGCCCGGGATCGGCGGCGCCGGCGGCGCGACCAACCCCGCCGGGACCGGCGGCGCGACCAACCCCGCCGGGACCGGCGGCGCGACCAGCCCGGTCGGCACCGGCGGTGTCGCATCCAGCGGAGGCATGGCAGGCGGCCCGGTCGGTGGTTCGCCCGGCTCGGGCGGACGTGCTTCCCATCCGAACGGGGGCGCGGCCGGCGGGCCGCCCCCGTCCGCCAGCGAGCAGGCCGAGCGCGACCACATCAAGACGGCGCTGTTGAACGTGGCAAACCTCGACTCGGCTGAGCTGGCCATCCGCTACCCCAGCCCGTTCGCCCCGGGGTTGAGCTACGACGCCGGCTCTGCGAAGAACGTGTCACTCATCGAGAGCTCGGTGCTGGGCCTGACCGCGGCCGAGAAGCAAGCGCTGGGGACGAACGGCTTCGTGATTTCCGACCGCCAGAAATTCCCGACGTTCACGTACGGGTACAAGTCGATCTACGCCGCCGATCTGCCGCTGTTCGTCAGCGCTGATTCGATCCTTTACGCCGTCCACCGCAGCTACGACGGCATGCTGGAGGACATCGAGAAGTACTCTCTCATCCCGACGCTGACGTCGCTGCTGAACGGGATGCGCGACTCGCTGGCGGCGGGGGCGATCGCCCCGCTCGGCACCGATACCGCCAAGGACGTCGACCTGTACCTGGCCGTCGCGCTGGGACTGTTGACGAAGACATCACCGGCGCCGGTGGCCGGGGCCTCTGCCACCGTCGTTAACCAGTTCATCACGGACGCGACGAACGCGGCGGGGATCGAATACGTCCAGCTGTTCGGCAGCACGCGGCCGGAAGACTTCTCGCAGTTCAAGCCGCGCGGTCACTACACCGACAGCCCCGACCTGAGCCAGTACTTCCAGGCAATGATGTGGCTGGGCCGGTTCGACATGCGCATGATCGACGTCGGCGAAGACGGCTCGCAGTGGTTCGACCGGCGTCAGTTCGACGCCGCCCTGGCCCTGGCGACCTTGTCGGCTGCGGGCACCAACCAATCGCAATGGCAGATCATGGACACGGCGCTGGACCTGTTCGTGGGGGAGCCGGACAGCATGAAGCCCACCCAGTTCCCGGCGCTGCTGCAGGCGCTCGGCACCGCCGACCTGACGGCCGTGACGACTGTCGCCGACGCCACTATCGAAGCGACGCTGGTGGCGGGGAACTTCGGCGGCCAGCGCATCGCCAGCCGGGTGATGATCACGGGCGTCCATGATCAGGCGCTCCCCTTGCCCCGGTCGTTCCTGCTGCTGGGCCAGCGCTATGTGATCGACTCCGAGGTGTTCTCGAACGTCACGTACGACCGGGTGCCCCCCACGGCAGCGAACCGCCTGCGCATGCTCCCCAGCCCGCTGGACGTCGCCTTCGCCGTTTTCGGCGCGAACCAGGCGGTGCCCTTGCTGAAGCCCGACCTCGACACCTACCAGTACGCGCCCGCGCTGGGGGCGATGCGCGTGCTGACGGAGGCGCACGGCGAGGACTTCTGGAACGAGAACCTGTACAACACCTGGCTGGGTGCGCTGCGCACCCTGGGCCCGACGGGCGGCAGCCAGACGGGCCCGTTCGAGCTGTCCGCGACCGAGCCCTGGAGCCGCCGCTTGCTGAACACGCAGCTGGCCTCGTGGGCCGAGCTGCGGCACGACACCATCCTGTACGCAAAGCAGAGCTACTCGACCGGCGCGACGTGCGCCTTCCCCGACGCGCTGGTCGAGCCGAACCCCGCCTTCTTCGGTGCCGTGGCGGCGTTCGCCAACAAGGGCCTGGCCGCCGTCGGTTCGCTGAACCTGCCCGCGTCCACGCTCGGCACCAACATCCCCGCCTTCTTCACGAACCTGGCCTCGGCGGCCACCACCTTGAAGGCGATGGCCGAGGCGCAGGCGGCGGGAACGCCGTTCACCGACAGCCAGATGATGTTCATCAACCAAGCAGTCACCACCGAGATCGCGGGTTGCGACGGCTCGATGCGCAGCATGGGCTGGTATCCGAAGCTGTTCTATGGCGCCGTCGACCTGGACTCACGTCCCACGATCGCCGATGTGCACACCGCCCCCACCGACGAACTGGGCGCCGATGTCGGCTGGGTGTTGCACGTGGGGACCGGCTACGCGCGGATGATGGTCGTCACCGCCAACACCTGCGAGGGACCCAAGGCCTACGTGGGCCTCGCCTCGTCGTACTTCGAGGACCTGACCACCGGCCTGAAGCGACTGGACGACCCGACGTGGAAATCGATGCTCACCGGTGTTACGCCGCCCACCGACGTCCCCTGGATGTCGAACCTGATCGCGCGCTGAGAGGGCGTCACTCGCTCACCAGGCCGCCGCGGGCCGGCTACCGCAGTGGGCGTGCCAGGCTCCGCCGCCGGCGGCAGTTCGTCCGCCGCCAGGCCAGCGATGCCGGCTAGCTCTGCAGCTTCTTGCGCTTCCAGCCGCGGGGCGGGCGCTTGTCGGGCGAGTTCGGGTTCGGGCGCGCGTTGTCGATCCAGCGATAGCTGGGCATGGGGCGCACGTCGATGTGCACGAAGTGGGCGCGCGGATAAAGGCCGATGCCCATTCCCCCGGAGTCCAGGGTGGCGGCGAACTCGCGGATCTTCTTCGGCTGCACACCCTCGATGCGGATGTCGCTGGCCGAGCCGCGGAAGTGGAAGCTGGTCTCGCGACGCTGGTTGCGATAGCCCGACACCAGCTCGAGGGGTTTCTGGAAATGGTCGTAGACGTGCGACAGCATCACGTACAGGCGGGGGTCGATGCTCTTCTCGGTCTCGGTCCGCTTGCAGCGTAGCGCGTGGTCCAGTTCCTTCAGGGCGTCGTTGTCGTACGAGCCGTCGTCGTTGAAGATGTCGACGCTGAGGTCCTCGCTCGACGCGAGGACGTGCAACTCGATGTGGCCCGACGGGGGCGGCGGGGGTTCGGCCCGCAAGTCGGCGTCGCGCACGGCGAAACCGACCACCTTGCTCTTCCGGCGCTTGTGGGCGGGCGCCTTGCCCGGCTTCGCCGACCTTCCGGCCTGGGCCGCGGCCACCGGAGCGGGCGCCGCGCCGGGCGTTCCCTCGGCGTCGTCTTCCCCTTCGGAGGCATGGGCGGTGTTACCGAAGCCCGCCGTGGCGAGCGCAAGACCGAGCGCAATCGTTACTAGCCGCGACATCGAACCCCCAATACTCGACGGTAATAACCGGAAATCAAGTGTTGGCTTACAAGATTCCCGGTGCAAAACCTACATCGCCGCCTATCGCCATGCATTGCCCCACCACCACCGCATGCCTGAACGCCCATCCTACCGGGCGACCTTGCTGCCCACTTGTCGGACACGCCCGGCACCAGTTTCCAGCGTCGCGCGAGGGCTGGCAGGCTTTCGCCCGCCACGCTCGAGCGGGCGGAATCAGGGGTCAGGCCGCGCCCGCGGGCGCAACCGAGCCGGCCGGGGCAGCGGGCGGCGCGGGAGAGATCTCGGGCGGCAGGTTCAGCAGCTCGATGCCCAGCCGCGCCGCGATCGAGAAGATGCGGTCGTCCCGGTAGAACTCGCCGTACACAATGCGGCGGATGCCGCCGTTCGCCAGCTGCTTGAAGCAGTTCCAGCACGGGCTGGCGGTCACGTAGACGGTGCCGCCGTCGATCATGACGCCGTTCTTCGCGGCCTGGATGATGGCGTTCGCCTCGGCGTGGATGGTGGCCACGCAGTGGTCGTTCTCCATCATGTGGCCCTCCTCGCTGCAGTGGGGCATGCCGCGGATCGACCCGTTGTAGCCGGTCGACAGGATGGTCCGATCGCGCACGATCACGGCCCCCACGTACTTCCGGGGGCAGGTCGACCGCGACGCCACCACCGCGGCGATGTTCATGAAATATTGATCCCAGGAGACGCGCGCCATGGCAGCGAGTGTAGGCCCTTCCCCACGAATTTCATCCCGCGCTGTAATGCCGGGGCGGCTGGACACCTTGTAGGGGTAAGGGCATCCGAAGGACCTCATGTCGACCGCGCCAGCCAGCACCCGGGACCCAGCCAGCGCCGAACAGCGCGAGAAGAAGTGCCCCTGCACGGCGGAGCAGCGCGAGGACTTCCTGGGCTGGGTGGCCCGGCTGGTCCACCAGCATCGCGCCTACCTGTTGCGCGTGGCGCGGGGCGAGGGGCTGGGCCCCGAGGACGCGTTCGACGCCGTTCAGGAGGCGTTCCAGACGTTCCTGACGCTGCCTGCGGCGCGGGCGCTGTCCCCCGCCTGCGACGACGCGGGGAAGATGCTGACCACGATCGCGCGCAACGCCGCCCGCAACCAGCGCCGCCGGGCCGCCGTGGCGCGCCCCCACGACTCGGACGACGCCGCGCTGGCCGCGCTGGCCACGTCAGCCTCCGTCGAGGAGATGCTGGCCGACGCCGAGAACGAGGTGCGGCTGCGCGGCTGCGTGGAGAGCCTGGGGGACATGCAACGCATGGTGGTCACGCTGCGCATGCTGGACGAGGTCGCGGGTGAGGACGTGGCCCGCACGCTGGGTGTCACGCCCGGCCACGTGGCCGTGCTGCTTCACCGCGCGAAGGCCAACCTGCTGGCCTGCATGACCGGCGAGCCCCGCGACGCCAGCCCCCAACCGCGACGATGACCCCGACCAACATCACCACCAACATCCCATAACGACCGCCACCAGGAGAGCCGACATGTCCACCGCCGCCGCGAACGTGAAAGAGAAGGCCAAGCTGCTGGAGCTGACCGACCTGAACTTCGACCAGGAGGCGCTGCAGTCGCCGCTGCCCATCCTGGTCGACTTCACCGCCGCCTGGTGCGCGCCCTGCCGGGCCATCGCGCCGCACGTCGAGGCGGTGGCGCGCGCCTACGAGGGGCGGCTGCGCGTGGGCACCTGCGACGTCGACGCGAACCCGGAGATCACGGCCAAGCTGGACGTGCGCAGCATGCCCACCCTGCTGGTCTTCAAGGGCGGCAGCGTGGTGGGCCAGCTGATCGGCGCGGTGCCGCGGGCGCGCGTCGAGGCGATGGTCGAGAAGGCGCTGGGCTGAGCCGCGCCGTCAGCGCGCGCCGGCGCCGTGGCGCTGCTGCTGCCGCCGATCGTACAGCTGCGCCCGGAAGTCCGAAGCGATCTCGCGCGCGGGTTCCCGCTGCGCCGGCGTCAGCAGGTCCTCGATGTCCAGGTAGGCCCTCGTGTCGTCGGCGTCCAGGCGATCCTCCAGCGAGTCGCCCTGCGGGCGATCCTCCAGCGACTCGCCCTGCGGTGTCCCCGCCCCCCCGCCGGGCGGGTGACCGCCGTGGGGCCCGCCCATGCCGCCCCCGGGCATGCCGCCGCCGGGCATCCCGCCGCCGCGCATGCCGCCCCCGGGCATGCGGCCAGGGGGCGCCGCGTTCCGCGCGTTTGCCCCGCTCTGGGCCGCTTCCTGGGCAGCCTTTCTCCTCTTCTCGTCGTCGGCGCGCACGGCGCGATCTTCTTCCTCGCGCTCGCGATCACGTGTCTCCATCGCGTCGATCTGCTGGTCGGTCAGCCCCAGCTCGCCCCGGTGCTGCACCACGGCCGCGATCGACGAGCGCGGCAAAGGCGGCGGCGCCTTCGCGGGCGGGGGCGGCGCCGCGGTGGCGGCCGTCGCCGCGGGCGGCGGTGGTTCGTCCGCGCATGCCGGCAGCGACGCTCCGAGCGCCAGCATCGCCAGGATTATCAAACGTCCCTCCGGGCGTGCCTTCGACCCGCCAGGGGTCGTCTGTCCGATGATCATGGGAGGCGGATTGACCTACCACGGGGCTGCTTGCTCGCCTGCGAGGGGCGTCACGCGGCCCTTTTGCTAGTATCCGCCGGGCCGTGGACTGGAAATCGACGCTGAACCTCCCCAAGACCGACTTCCCCATGCGCGCCGACCTGGCGCGCCGCGAGCCCGAGTGGCTGGCCCGCTGGGAGGGCGAGCGCCAGTACGAGCGCATCCTGGCGGCGCGCGCGCGCGACGAGGCCCCCACCTACATCCTGCACGACGGCCCGCCCTACCCGACCGGCGGCATCCACTACGGCACCGTGCTGAACAAGGTGCTGAAGGACATCGTCGTGCGCTCGCAGCTGCTGATGGGCAGGCGCGCCGTCTTCCGTCCCGGCTGGGACTGCCACGGCCTGCCCATCGAGCAGCAGGTCGAGAAGGAGCTGGGCGGCAAGGAGGCGAAGGCGAAGATGGGCGTCCCCGACTTCCGCGCCCGCTGCGAGGCCCACGCCCTGAAGTTCGTCGACGTGATGCGCACCGAGTTCAAGCGCCTGGGCTGCCTGGGCCAGTGGGACGATCCGTACCTGACGCTGGCCAGGTCGTACGAGGCGACGATCGTGCGGCAGCTGGCCGCCTTCGCGCGCGCCGGCCTGATCTACCGCGACAAGAAGCCGGTCCACTGGTGCCTGGTCCACAACACGGCGCTGGCCGAGGCCGAGGTCGAGTATCAGGATCACGCCTCGCCGTCGATCTACGTGCGGATGCCGCTGGTCGACGGCCTGGGGGGCGTGATGCCCGCGCTGGCCGGCAAGCCTGCCGCGCTGGTCATCTGGACCACCACCCCGTGGACGCTGCCGGCGAACCTGGCCATCGTCGCCAACCCCGAGCTGGAGTACGTGGCCCTGCCGGTGGACCGCGACGGCGCGACCGAGTACCTGGTCGTGGCGCGCGGCCTGGCGGAGGGTTTCCTGGCCGCCACCGGACTGGACTGCCCGCCCGAGCGCTGGGTGACCCTGCCCAAGGCGGCCGTGCTGGGCCTGGAGAACGCGCGCTACCTGCCGCCCTATCCGCCGAAGTTCGGCGAGGACGGCGTCCCGGCCGCGTCCGGGGGCGAGTACCGCCTGTACTTCGCTCGCCACGCCACGCTGGAGGCGGGCACCGGCCTGGTGCACACCGCGCCCGGACACGGCGCGGACGACTACGTGGTGGGCCGCAGTCAGGGGCTGCCCATCTACGCGCCCGTCGACGAGGCGGGCCGGCTGCTGCCCACGGTCGCGCAGTGGGGCGGCCTGGGCGTGTTCGAGGCGAACCCGAAGATCGTCGCCGATCTGGCGGCGCGCGGTCTGCTGCTGAACAAGCCCGGCGAGTCCATCCGCCACTCGTACCCGTGCTGCTGGCGCTGCAAGCAGCCGGTCATCTTCCGCGCCACCGAGCAGTGGTTCGCGCGCATGGGCACCGCCGAGGATCCGCAGTCGCTGCGGCACCGGGCGCTGGCAGAGATCGCGCAGACGAAGTGGATCCCCGCCTGGGGCGAGAACCGCATCCGCGGCATGATCGAGGCGCGCCCCGACTGGTGCCTGTCGCGGCAGCGGGTGTGGGGCGTCCCCATCCCCGCCTTCGCGTGCGCCACCTGCGGCGACGTGACGCTGGATCCGGACGTGATGGAGCACGTGGCCGAGCTGTTCGACGCCCAGGGCTCGAACGTGTGGTTCTCGCAGCCGGCCTCGGCGTTGCTGCCGGCCAGGCGCCGCTGCCGGAAGTGCGACGGCGCCGAGTGGAAGAAGGGCAACGACATCGTCGACGTCTGGTTCGAGTCGGGGGTGTCGTGGGCCGCCGTGTGCGAGGGCAAGCTGCTGCCGCCCGGCGACAAGGTGGACCTGTACCTGGAGGGTTCGGATCAGCACCGGGGCTGGTTCCACTCGTCGCTGCTGGCGGGGGTGGCCACCCGGGGCCAGGCCCCGTACCAGGCGGTGCTGACGCACGGCTGGGTGCTGGACGAGCGCGGCAAGGTCTACTCGAAGTCGGAGATCGCCAAGGCCCGCGCCTCGGGCGCCAAGATCGACTACGTCGATCCGGGCGTCTGGATGCAGAAGAACGGCGCCGAGCTGCTGCGCCTGTGGACCGCCGCCTCGGACTACCAGGGCGACATCGTGTTCTCGAAGGCGATCCTGGATCACCTGAGCGAGTCGTACCGGAAGATCCGCAACACCTGCCGCTACCTGCTGTCGAACCTGTACGACTTCGTGCCGGGGCGCGACGTGCTGGAGGATCAGCACCTGCGCGAGCTGGACCTGCTGGCGCTGGGCCTGCTGCGCGAGCGCGATCACCAGATCTTCGAGGCGTACCGGCGCTATTCCTTCCACGAGGTGGTGCGCATGGTCAGCGACTTCGCGCTCACCATCTCGGCCGAGTACCTGGATCCGGTGAAGGACGCGCTTTACTGCGAGGCGCCCGGCTCGCGCACGCGCCGCAGCGTGCAGACCGCCTTCTACGAGATGGTGCGCACCCTGGCGACCTGGATCGCGCCGTTTCTGTGCTTCACGGCGCAGGACGTGGCCGACGAGCTGGGCCGCATCACCGGCACGCCGTTCGACGTGCACGGCAGCATCCGCGCCGAGGTGTACCTGCCCGGCAAGAACATGAACAACCCCAACAAGCGCTGGCTGGAGGAGATCCGCCCCCGCCGCGAGGCGATCTTGCAGCCGCTGGAGGCGTTCCGCGCCGCCGGTCACAAGTCGCTGGAGGCGCGGGTGCTGGTGCGCCCGTCAGCCGACGAGCTTCCCCACTGGACCTGGAACAAGGACTTCCTGACGGAGCTGTGTGGCGTCGCCGAGATCGTCCTGGAGGAGCCATCGCCCTCTGGCCAGACGGAGATCCGGGTCGAGCCCGCGACATTACCCGAGTGCCCGCGCTGCTGGCGGCGCCTGGAGCCATCGGGAAAAGGCGCGCACCCGGAGCTGTGCGTGCGCTGCGCCGCCGCCGTCGGGGAATCAAAGCCGGCCTGACCCGGTTAGCGTGGAGACAGGCGGTCGTGCGCTGGCTGGCCGGCGCACCCCGAATCAACGCTCGCTAAGCTTCAACCATGCGCCCCACCCTCGTGTCTTTCTCGCTGGGAGAACACGAGTTCGCGCTGCACGCGTACGGCTTCCTGGTCGGGCTGGGCTTTGCCGTGGCGATCATCCGGCTGTGGCGGGTGGGCCGGCGCATGGGCATGGACGGCGGCCGGCTGCTGGACCTGGCGTTCTGGTGTCTGGTCACCGGCGTGCTCGGCTCGCGGCTGGCGTTCGTGCTGCTGAACGGGCGCGCCTTCGCCGACGCCTGTCTGGCCGGCACCGGCACGGCCGCCGGCTCGCGGTTCGCCGGCTGCTGGGCGGCGCTTCGCTTCTGGGAGGGCGGCCTGGTCTTCTATGGCGGCGTCATCGCCAGCGGCGCCGTCATGCTGTGGTTCTGCCGGCGCGAGCGCTGGTCGTTCTGGACGCTGGGCGACCTGGCCGCGCCCGCCCTCGCCCTGGGACACGCGTTCGGCCGGCTGGGCTGCTTCCTGGCCGGGTGCTGCTTCGGGGCCCCCAGCGCCGCATGGTGGGCGCCCTCCTTCCCGGCCGGTAGCGTCGCGTTCGACGAGCTGCAGGCCGACGGCGTGTTGCCCGCCGGCGCCAACCATACGCCGCCGTTACACCCCACCCAGCTGTACGAGGCGGCGGGCGAGCTGGTGCTGTTCGCCGCGCTGCTGTGGTTGCAGGGGCGGTGGTCGCGCCCCGACCCCCGCCGTCCCGACCGCGCCGTGCGCCCGGGCGCGCTGCTGCTGACCTACGCCGCCGGCTACGCGGCGCTGCGCTTCGCCGTCGAGGTCTTCCGGGGGGACGCCGCGCGCGGCTTCGTGACGGCGCTCCACACTCCGGCGCTGGCCCGGCTGCTGGGCCTGCCGGCCGATCACCCGCTGTTCCTGTCGGTCTCTCAGCTGATCAGCGTGCTGGTGCTGCTGGCGGTGGGGGTGGCGCTGGCCTGGCGCCGGCGCGCCGCCCTGCCTGCCCCCGGCCGCTGGTCGTGAGCGCGCTCGTCAGGCGCGCGGCGGATCCTTCTTCAGCTTCAGCTGCAGCGTGCGCCGCGCGATCCCCAGGCGGCGCGCCGCCTCGGAGACGTTGCCGCCGCAGTCGGTGAGGACGCGCTGGATGTGCTCCCATTCGGCGCGCGCCAGCGACGGCGTCACGTCGATGCTCCCCGCGGCCTCCTCCTCGCCGTCCAGCTTCAGCAGCGTCGCCGCCAGCTCGTCGGCGTCGATGGGCTTGCTCAGGTAATGCACGGCCCCCTTGTGCAGCGCCTCCACCGCCGACGCGATGCTGCCGTAGCCGGTGAGGATGATCGACCGGGTGTGGGGGCTGACCCCGGCCAGCGCGTCGACCACGTCCTGGCCGCTGCCGTCGGGCATGCGCATGTCGACCACCGCGAAGTCGGGCGCCTGCGCCGCCGCGACCAGCGCCGCCTGCCGGTCGGGCGCGGTCGCCACCGCGAAGCCACGCTCGCGCAGGGCGCGCGCCATCCGTTCCCGAAACGGCTCGTCGTCGTCGACCAGCAGAATCGAGAGCCCCGCGCCGACCGCGGCCGGGGCGGCTGCGGCGATCCGCTTGCCGTTCACGGCGCCGCCACCGCCTCGCCCGTCCGTTCGATGGCGTCGGCGGGCAGCACGATCCGGGCGCGCGTGCCGGCGGTCGAGGATGAGATGCGCAGGCTTCCGCCCAGCCGCTCCAGCGTGGTGCGGGCAAGAAAAACGCCCAGCCCCATTCCCTTGCCGGTCGGCTTCGTCGTGAAGAACGGTTCGCCCACGCGTTCCAGGACCGGGCCCGGGATGCCGGGGCCACGATCGGTGACCTCGACGGCCAGCGCGCCCTGCTCGTCGCTGACCGCGACGGACACCGGCGCGCCGGGCGGCGACGCCTCTTGCGCGTTCTTGACCAGACCGCGCAGCGCCTGGCCGAACGCCCGCGGAGGCACCCGCACCCGCCAGGTCGCGGCCGCCCCGTCGAGGCGACGCTGCACGGGGCGGAGCGGCGGCAGGTCAGCCAGGGCCCCTTCGATCAGGGCGCCGAGCGGCGTCGCCACCGGCCCCTCCCCGATCGTCTCGCCGGCGTCCGTCGACATGCGCTCGAGGATGGTCCGGCAGCGGTCCACCTGACCGCGCACCAGGCGCAGGTCCTCCATCGCGTCTGCATCCGCGGCCAGGGCGGAGGCGCGCCGCTGCAGCTCGGTCATCACGACGGCGATCGTCCCCAGCGGCGTCGACAGCTCGTGGGCGGCGCCCGCCGCCAGCGTGGCCAGCGAGGCCAGGCGCTCCTGGCGCACCGCCAGCCGCCGCGACGCCGCCAGCTCGGCCTCGCGCAGCGCCAGCGCGCGCCGGATGCGCAGCAGGAAGTACACGATGAAGCTGGCGGCCACGCCGAACGCCACCCACATGCCACGCAGGTGCAGGTCCATGTACAGCTCGTGCGAAACCGGCAACGGACGGTGCCACAGGAACAGCACCGCCGAGCAGCCCAGCGCCAGCGCCGTCAGCGCCCACGTCCAGGCGCTGGTCAACGTCGTCGCCGCGAGCGCGATCTGCACCAGGTAAAGAAAGCTGAACGGGTTCGCCGGGCCGCCCGTGAAGAACAGCAACCCCGTGCACATCACGACGTCGCCAGCCATCAGGCCCGCCATCCAGGCCTGCCGCGCCGGACGGCGCCGTCCCAGCGCCGTGGCCGCCAGGTTCGACGCCGCCTCCAGCGCGACGATGCCCAGCAGCGGCCGCAAGGGCAGCTGCATGCCCAGCATCCACTGCACGCCCAGGATGGTGGCCAGCTGGCCCGCCACCATCGACCAGCGCAGGCGCAGCAACCAGCCGTAGTTGATCTGGTCCGGCGGTGCGGTGTCGGGCGGCGCCACGGCAGCGGTCTACCAGACCCGCCGGCGGGCGGCGTGCGCGATTTTTTCGCAGGGCGCTGGACCGGTCACGGCCAGACGCGCACCAGCGAGGTGCTGAAGGCGAACGTGGTCGGCTGGTTGCGACCCCAGCCGCCGAGCGGCAGATCGGCCGAGGCCGTCGCCTGCAGCCGCCACGACTGGTCGAGGGGCACGGCGCCGGCCAGGCCCGCCGTCGCGTAGCGCGGCCCCGTGACGGCGCCCGCCCCCGGCGCGGTGTCTTGCCCGTCACCCTCGCCGACGACGGTGGCGAACGCGCCCGCGGCCAGCCGGCTGTCGAACACGTATCCCCCGGCCAGCAGCGCCGTCAGGCGCGGCGCGAACGACTGCCGGCCGCCTGGCGACGCGCGCGAGGTGCGCTGCGACAGCCAGCCGTCGAAGAGGAGGAACCAGTGCTGGAACAGGCGCTCCACCTCCAGGCCCAGGTTTCCCTGGAACGAACCGGTGCCCGCCGCGTCGGTGCCCAGCGCGTTCCTGGCCTGATCGGGGGCCCGCCCGGTCGGCGCCGTCAGGCCGGCCAGGATCGTCAGCGCCGGCCAGGCGCCATGTTCACCGGAGTGGGCGACCTCGACGCGGCCGTTGACCGTCACGTCACCGAAGAACCCTCCCCACTCGGACTGCCCCGGGATGCGGCGGTATGTCTCGACGTAGGGGACCAGCAGCGCCAGCTGAAGGCGCGACGACAGGCGCGCCATCGCGAACAGATCTTGCTCGGTCACCAGATCGCCCGTCGAGGTGCCGTGGTAGGTCCCGTCGGCGGCCAGCGAACCGTAGGTCTGCCGCCCTGTCGCCTGCACGCCGAAGCCGTAGTCGTCGTACACGCGCAGGCGCGCGGGGATGACCAGCCCGTTCGCGCCACAGCAGGCCTGCGCCGCCGCGTCTGCCGGCCAGGCCGCCCCCAGCGCGAGCGCGACGAGCATGGCCCCGCGGCGGAGGCCTGTCCTACGGGACATCGAACTCGGGCACCACCGTGTCGTCGTCCAGCGTGGTGCGCAGCTGCCAGGTGCCGTCCATGTACAGGTAGACGTTGTCGACCTGGTACAGGCCCCCCTGCTGCGGAAGGACCTGCGTCCTGGCCGACGTGCCGTGCGCGTGGGAAGGCATCCACGGCACTGCCTGCACGGCCAGGCCATCCAGCGGGGCGCCCGTCGGCGCGTCCGCCACCAGCAACTGCACCGCGTTCACGCCCTTCACCGGCGGCTGGGGCGACGTCCAGATGGTGATCTGCTTCGTGCCGGCCGTGCTGGGAAGGACCATCAGCGGCTCGGCGCCGAACGAGATCGGCCCCGGCGCCGCCGGTGCCGGCGCGCCCCCACAGCCAGCCACCGTTGCCAGGCACAGGACGCCTGCCACCAGGACCACGCGCCGACCGGAGCAGCTCATGCCCCAGTACATGACAGGTGGCGGGGCGGGCGGGAATGCGAAAAATGATCGCAGGGCGGCGGCGGCACGTCAGCCGCACAGCGAGCGGAAGGCGCGCGCCTTCACCTCGGTCTCCTCCCACTCGGACGCCGGATCGGAGTCGATGACGATGCCGCCCCCCACCGACAGCGCCAGCTCGCCGTCGGCGACGGTGGCGGTGCGGATGGCGACGGCCAGATCGAGCTCGCCGTTCGCCCCCAGCCAGCCGGTGGCGCCGGTGTACAGGCCGCGGGCCAGCGGCTCCAGCTCGTCGATGATCTCCATGGCGCGCCGTTTGGGCGCGCCGGTGATCGAGCCGCCGGGGAACGTCGCGTGCAGCAACGCCTCGAGGCCGACGTCCGGGCGCAGGCGGCCGCGCACCGTGGACACCAGGTGCAGCACGGTCGGCAACGGCACCACGCGCAGCAGGTCCTCGACCGTCACGCTGCCGATCTCGCACACGCGGCCCAGATCGTTCCGCTCCAGGTCCACGATCATCACGTGCTCGGCCCGGTCCTTCGCCGACGCGCTCAGCGCCGCGCGCAGGGCCTGATCGGTCGGGCCCGGCTGACCGCGGGGACGCGTCCCCTTGATGGGCCGGGTCTCGACGGCGCCCGCCGCGTCGACGGCCAGAAAGCGCTCGGGCGAGTTCCCGATGACATAGGCGTCCACCGGTCCGTCGGGCCGGGAGCGGCGCCCCATCCAGACGGCGTGTGGCGCGGGAGCCCGCGACCGCAGCGCCGCCGCGATCCACAGCGGGTCGCCCGCCGTCACCGGCGCCACCAGCCCGCGCGCCAGGTTCACCTGGTACGCGTCCCCCGCGCGCAGGTAGTCCTGGATGCGGGCGACGGACGCCGCGTGTGCCGCCTGCGACGTCCGCGACACGAACGCGCCCAGGTGGGGCGGCGGCGCGGGCTTCGCGGGACGGGACAGGCGCTCGGCGAGCCGCGCCGCCGCCCCCGCATCACACGCCAGGATCGTCATCTCGCCCGATGCGGTCTCGCGCAGCGCCACGGCGTCGTAGAAGCGAAACTCCAGCTCCGGCCAGGGGGCAGACAGCGGCCGGCGAGGCAGCGGCAGCCAGGTCCGGGCCAGGTCGTACGCCAGCCACCCGACCCCGATCGGCACGGCCCGGTCGGGGCTGCCGCCTGCCCGCCAGCGGCCCCGCGCCTCCTGCCAGGCGGCCTGCAGCTCGCCCAGGCTGCCACGGACCACGTGGCAAGGGTCCGCCGCGAACAGATCACGCGCGATCGCCGTCTCGGACCCCGGGCCGGGCGACGACAGCCAGACGGGATCGCCCCCCGCGGCGATCCGGCGGGCCGCCTCGTCGGCGGGCAGCGCCGGGCCCGCAAGAACGATCAAGGCCCGATCACGGCGTGGTCGACGGGCGCCAGGCCGCGCTGAAGAACTTCCGCATGTAGTCGACCCCCGACAGCACCGACACCACCGCGGACAGCATCAGCAGGATCAACCCCACCCGGTGATAGTCGACGCTGATCGGCTGGGCGAACACCGCCCCGCTGCCCACCAGCGGATACCGGAAGTGAATCAGCATGGTCATGATGCCGACCAGCTGCAGCGCTGTCTTGATCTTGCCCCCGTCGCTGGCCGCGATGACCAGGCCCTGCGCGCTGGCGATGCTGCGCAGGCCGTTGATGGCCAGGTCCCGCCCGATCAGCACCACCACCAGCGAGGCCGGCGCGCGGCCCATCTCGACCATGTACACCAGCACCGCGGTGACGATCAGCTTGTCCGCCAGCGGATCGAGGAACTTGCCCAGCACGCTGACCTGGTTGCGCGTGCGCGCCAGGTAGCCGTCCAGCGCGTCGCCGGCGGCCGCCCCGATGTACAGCAGGCTGGCCAGGAAGGTGCGCAGCGGGTTGTAGTTGTCGATCAGCAACAGCACGAACGGGATCAGCAGGACCCGCCCCATCGTCACGACGTTGGGCAGGTTCGTCAGCTCTGTCCGCAGGTTGTTCGTCGGTCGTTCCACGGCCGTCATACGCTCCGTCCTCCTTCGCGTTCTCGTTCCACCTCGAAAAGCACGACGCCCTCCCCTTCGCAAGTGATCGGCAGGACGGGCGAGTCGGGCCAGCTGGTCGAGTCCCCCGTGTCCGCCGGGCCCGGCGAGCCGTCGGGGCCGGCCGTCCCGCCCCGCGCGACCACCCGGCCCACCCAGCCCAGCAGGTTGCGGGCGGCGGCCTGCACGGGACTGTCGGGGCTGACCTTCACGGCGCCGGTCTCGCCACGCACGCAGACGGTGACCAGGCCGCGGCCGCGGAACTGCAACATGCCGATGGGCGCGCGCGGGATGTGGCCGTACTCCCACGAGACGGTCCCCTCGAACGCCACCACCGCGTCCTCCCGCAGATAGAGGATGTCGTCCTGCAGGTGCAGCGCGACGAGCCGTCCCACCGGCGCGGCCACGAACAGCTCGCCCCGCCCCTGCACCCGGAAGAACGGGCTCTGCCCGCCCAGGCGCTCGGCGGTGGGCCGCCCCTGAACGCGGCGCTGCGCCGGCTCCCAGCGCACGCGCCCCGCGCAGGCCACGGCCGCGTCGGCGCGCACGAACGCGCCGTCGTCGACGGGAAGACGGGCCGCTGCCCCCAGCCAGGCCCTGCTGTCGGGGGGCGGCGCGAGCTGGGCCACCGCGAACCCGACCAGGGGCTGCGGCGGCACCTCGGGCACCCCGGCGCGCACCGGCCGCCCCTCCGCCGTGGTGGGCCGCGCCTCGGAGAAGGCCTCGCTGGCCTCGCGCTCCCGCTGATGCTGTTCGGAAGCTGCTCGCCGGTCCTCTTCCAGAGCTGACCTCGCAGCGTCGATCTCCCCGGGGCGCGCCTGGTCGGGCGCGGGCAAGGAAAGGGGCAAGGAGAGGTCGAACGCCGGTTCAAAGGCCGTGCTGGGCAGCGCGCCCGGCGAGATGACGGCGCGCCCGGAGCCGCTGCGCGCGCCGCTGCCTTCGACCTCGACCCGCAGCGGGGCCGCCGGGGCGGGGTTCGCGTGTTGCTCGCGCGCGTCATCCTCCATCTCGGCCGCCATCGCGTCCGAGCCGGCGCGCCGGAACGCCGCCGCCGCCCGCGCCCGCTCGCCCCGGCGCGCGTAGGCGAAGCCCAGGTAGTTCCACGGCCGCGCGTCATCAGGCGCCAGTCGCGCCGCCAGCTCGAGCTCTTGCACCGACTCGTCCAGGCGGTCCAGCTTCAGCGCGATCAGCCCCAGCTTCAGGCGCACGCCCGCGTCGCGGGGCGCCGCCGAAGCGATCTCGCGGCACAGCGCCCGCGCCTCGTCCAGGCGGCCCAGCTTGAAGCGCACCAGCGCCAGCAGCTTCAGGCCGCGCAAGTCCGAAGGGGTGATGGAGAGCGCGCGCAACACCTCGACCTCGGCCTCGCGGAAGCGCCGCGCGCCCACCATCTCGGCCGCGCTGGAGAGGTGATCCAGCAAGCGATCGTCGGCACCCCGCTCCGCCGTCGAGCTCTGCAGGTCGGTCACGTTCAGTTCTCCGTGGCGCGACGCCGCCGCTCGCCTTTGCCGAGCGAAGGCGTCGACGGGAGGTCCGGGTACCCCGCCGGGGCTGCCGATTGCGAGAACCCTCCCAGGGTGCCTGCCTGGTCGAAGGCGCCGTCGTGCGCCGCCGGGCCTCGCCGGTACTCGTCGAAGCGGCGCAGCACCATCGTCACGTACAGCTTCGTCGTCTCGTAGGGCGGCAGACCGCCGTACTTCTCGACGGCGCCCGGACCGGCGTGATAGCCGGCGATGACCTTCACCAGCTCCTCGTCCGAGCACACCAGCGTCCGGTCGGTGTCGCGGCCGTCCTCGTCGGCGACCGCGGGCGTGCGGCAGAAACGGCGCGCCAGCACCTGCAGGTAGCGCGAGCCGCCCATGATGTTCTGGCGCGGATCGAAGGCGTCCGTCACGCCCATCAGGCGACCCGTGTCCGGCATCAGCTGCATCAGCCCCTGGGCGCCCACGCTCGAAACCACGTGCGGATCGAAGTCCGACTCGGTCTTGATGACGGCGCGGACCAGCGCCTCGGGGATGCCGTAGTACATCTGCTGATCGAAGATGTCCTGATCGTAGCGGGCATAGCGGGCCGGTGAGCTGTCGCGTGGCGGGACCACGTCGGTGCGCCCCCGCAAGGCGGCGGCCTTGCCCGGGCCGGTCTTCAACCAGACCTTCCAGGCGTCGCCGACCGGGCGCATGTTCGTGAACTCGACCACGCCGTCCGCGCGCTCGCGCGCCCAGAAGGTGCCGGCATCCGCGGACGAGGCGCCGCGCGAGCCCCCGCCCCGGTTCGAGAACTCGACCGTGCCGTTCGAGCGCATGCGATGCCGCACCTCGGCCCCGGCGTGCCCAGGCAGACCGACGGCCAGGACCGCGCCGGCCAGGGGTACGCAGAGGCGGCGCCAGCGGAACATCTCGACTTTCAGCGTAACACAAACCTCTGGCCGGTCCCGGGACCTCTCCGGGCTCGGGATGAGCTAGAGCGGTGCTAGATTCGGACCCTCGTGCCTGCCCAATCATCGGCCTCCGCGCCCGAATCCGAACTCCTGGAAACCGACTACCTGGTCATCGGCTCCGGCCTGGCCGGGCTGGGCTTCGCGCTGGCGGCCTCACGGCACGGCCGGGTCATGATCGTGACCAAGCGGGCCCCCGCCGATTCGAACACGAACTACGCCCAGGGCGGCGTCGCCGCGGTGCTGGATCCGGGCGACACCTCCGACGCGCACATCGCCGACACGCTGAAGGTGGGCGATGGCCTGTGCCACGCCGACGTGGTCGAGCGCTGCGTGCGCGAGGCCCCCGCCCACATTCGCCGCTTCGCCGAGGAGATCGGGGTGGCGTTCGATCGCGACGCCGGCGGCGACTTCGTGCTGGGCCGCGAGGGGGGCCACACCGCGCGCCGCATCGTGCACGTGAAGGACATGACCGGCCGGGCCATCGAGACGGCGCTGCTGGATCGTGTGGCCGAGCGCGGAGAGCGCATCCGCATGCTGCCCGATCACATGGCCATCGATCTGCTGACCACGGCCAAGTACGGCGGCCCGAACGCCGTGTTCGGCGCCTACGTCTACGACCAGCGCACCGGCGCCATCCGCACGATCGTGGCGCGCGCGGTGGTGCTGGCGACGGGCGGCGCCGGCAAGGTGTACCTCTACACGACGAACCCGGACGTGGCGACCGGCGATGGCATCGCCATGGCCTACCGGGTGGGC
>Ga0070658_10000614_pt1 | contig 30823 bp, 38 predicted proteins | sample KBSC13metaG_FD_64664 | JGI IMG/M metagenome (GOLD analysis project Ga0070658, IMG submission 64664) | Corn rhizosphere microbial communities from Kellogg Biological Station, Michigan, USA - KBS C1-3 metaG | ecosystem: Host-associated > Plants > Roots > Rhizosphere > Soil ... | reverse complement strand
GCTCGCCGCTACTCCACGGTGGAACTGCTCGGCATCGAAGCCGATGTGCTCGCCCGTGCCATCGCTAGCCGCGGCGCCGGACTTGCGCGCGTCGACGCCGCCACCGTCACCGATGCGATCGGCGCGCGACCGCAACTGCTCGCGGAACAGGTCGTCATGGTGGAGCGGCTGCTCAGCTCCGGCGACGGCGTGGAGGTCGTGGTCGGCAAGGCCGGGACCGGCAAGACCACGACGCTCGCCGCCGCCTACGACGCGTGGCAGCAGGCCGGCGTGCCCGTCTGCGGCGCTGCCGTCGCGGCTCGCACGGCGCTCGGTCTGCAGGCCGAGACCGGGATCCCGTCGCGAACGCTCGCCAGCCTGCTCGACCGGATCGCTGACGGACGCGGTCTCCCGGTGCCGGCGGGCGGGGTGCTCGTGATCGACGAAGCCGGGATGCTCGGCACCCGCGACCTGCACACCGTGTTGAGCTCGTGCCAGGACCGGGGGGTGAAGCTGGTATTGATCGGCGATCACCGGCAACTGCCCGAGCTGGCCGCCGGCGGCGCGTTCCACGCCCTGACCCGCGAGCTCGACCCGATCTGGTTGAACGTCAACCGTCGACAGACCGAAAGGTGGGAACGCATGGCGCTCGACGAGCTGCGTCACGGAACGGTCGCCAAGGCGCTCGACGCCTACGTCGCCGCCGACCGTGTCCGCACCGCCCCGACGGCACCGGCGGCGCGGAGTCGGCTCGTCGACGACTGGTGGCAGGCTGCGACCGGCACTGAGAGCGGCCAACTGGACTTGTTCGCCTCGGGGGAACGGTCAGGGGAAACCGCGACCGGCGACGGCCGGCCGGATCCGGCGGTCGTGATGATCGCGTTGCGCCGCCTCGACGTGGAGGAGTTGAACCTGCGCGCCCGCGAACACATGCGCGCCGCCGGGCACCTGACCGGCGAGGACATGACGGTGCCGATCGGCCCCTACGTTCAGCGGGCGTTCGCCGTCGGCGAGGTCATCGTGGCCCGGCGCAACTGTTGGCCCAGCCACCTGATCAACGGTGCGCGCGGCGTCGTCACCGCCGTCCACCCGCCGGACGGAACGCTGACCGCGCGGATCGACGGCAAGGACATCGACATTCCCCGCGACTACCTCGAGGAGGGCCACCTCGACCACGGTTACGCGCTCACCGTGCACCAGGCCCAGGGCATGACTGCGAGCCGGTCGTTCGTGCGCGCCGGTGACGAGATGTACCGGGAAGCCGGCTACGTCGCGATGTCGCGAGCACGTGACGGCAGCACCGCCTACATCGCCGGCGCGACGGAGCCGCAGCACGACATGGAGACGTGCCACGGCCGGCATGAGCAGCGAGACGCCGCAGACGCGCTGCGCAGTGCGTGGTCACGCAGTTGCGCGCAGGAACTCGCCCACACGGCGATGGACGACAGCGTCGAGCTGTGACGCTGTCGAACGCAGGTCACGTCGCTGCCGCGGACGCGAACAGGATCCGTTCGTAGCCCGGCGGCAGCGGAGGCGACGCCTCGGCGTCGAGTAGCCCGAAGTGGTGGGCGCTGCCCAGACCTTCGGCCGGAGGCCAAGTCGCCCCGTCGAGTTGCACCCGTGGAATCGGCTGCGTCGACGTCTGCTCGCACCACTTGCTCACCAGCTCACTGCGCACCCAGCCGGTGCAGTAGACCGCGGCCGGATAGCCGGCCGGATGCCGAACCCCGCCGTCGTGCCAGCCGATGAGCGCCCACCAGCCGTCTGTCGTGCGACCCCAGGCGAGCAAGTCGCACAGCCCGAGCGGACCGGCAACCCGAACGCCGACCGTCCAGTGAGCGACCACTCCTTGATGATGCGCCGCGCGTACGACGCCGGCGACATCCGCGCCGCGGCCGGCCGGTGCCGGGATCCGTGGAGTTGCATGTCCGAGTTGGCGCCGACACTGCACGACAGGCACGGCGCGGCCCTGGCGGGCGGCGGTCAAAAGACAAAGGTGCCGGCCTGCGGCCGGCGCTCAGAAGAACTTCTCCCACCCTCCCGGCAAAACAGGCTACGGACGCACTCCCGCCGCGCAACCCCGCTCTGCGCCCGGCCCTCCGAACCATCTTGCTCCGCGGCAAAATGCGCGCCGCTGCGCAAGATCGTTCTCGGTCCGGGACGCGGGGTTGCGCTCTGGTCGCTAGCGCCCGTAAAACGCCTGCCCTTGCCGGGAGGGCGGGAGAAATGGTTCACAACCCGTGCGCCGCCGACCCGCCCGGCAGGAGGGAGTCCCACTGTGGACACCACCACCGAGCAGGGCTTGGGTCGGCTGGAATGGCGCGACCCGCGCACGCTGCTGACTGACCGCAACGTGCGGACCACGGTCAACCTGGCGCGCGAGTTCGTGGACAGCATCCGTGAACACGGCGTGCTCGTTCCCATCGTGGCCGTGCCCGCCGACGACGTGATGCGCGCCGACACTGACGCGCCGGGAAGCGAACCCGTACGGGTTCGCTACGGGCAGCGCCGCACCCTCGGCGCGATCGAAGCCGAACGCCCGCTCGTCCCGGTCTACATCACCGACGAGGCCGGTGCTGACGAAGCCGACCGTATCGCCCGGCAAATGGTCGAGAACAGCCAGCGGGAAGGGTTGACCACCGCCGACACCGTTGCGGCCTACGAACAGATGGCCGCGTTCGGGCTGTCCGCCGACGACATCGCGAAGCGGGCCAGCGCGCCCAAGGCTGAGGTCGAGGCCGCGCTGGCGACCGCCGCCAGCAAGTTGGCGCGCGGAGCAAGCCAGCGTTACGACTTCCTGACTCTCGACCAAGCCGCGACCGTCGCAGAGTTCGACAAGGACACGGACGCGGTCAAGACGCTGATCAAGGTGGCGTCCGAAGGCGGCCCGTTCGAGCACACCGCGCAACGGCTGCGCGACAAGCGCGCGTACGCCGAAGCGACCGCCGAACTGACCAAGACGCTGAAAGCCGCGAAGGTCAAGGTCGTTCCCCGCCCCGGCTACGACACGAAGCTGGTGACGCCCATCAGCAAGCTGTCCCACGGCGGCAACCCGCTGACCGAGGTCGCGCACGCGAACTGCCCAGGCCGCGCCGCCTACATCACCGACAAGTGGGGGTCGCTGCCGCTGGCCGTCGTGCACGTCTGCACCGACCCGCACGCGCACGGGCACAAGAAGATGCGCGAGGGTGGGCCGGTCCAGCCGTTGAGCGAGGACGAGAAGCGCCAGCGCGCCGAGGTGCGCGAGAACAACGCAGCCTGGCGGTCGGCAGAGACCGTCCGTCGTCGGTGGCTGCGCGAGTTCCTGACCCGCAAGACCCCACCCAAGAGCACGGCCACGTTCATCGCCGCCTGCCTCGCCAACGGTGACCACGCGCTGCGCAAGGCGATGGAACAGGGTCATCCACTCGCCGGTGAACTGCTCGGCCTCGCGAAGGACACCGGCACGCGCCGGGCGCGGGTGGCGGTGCCCACGATGATCGGGGCTGCCTCCGAGCCACGCGCCCAGGTGATCGCGCTCGGCCTCGTCCTGGCCGCGCACGAGAATGCGACGGGCGTGCACACCTGGCGGCGCAAGAGCGACAGCGACGGGCGGTACTTCGCCTTCCTCGCCGCCAACGGCTACACCCTCTCCGAAGTCGAGAACCTGCTGCTGCCCAAGCCGACCGCCAAGACCGCCAGCAAGCGCACGGCCCGCGCCAACGGCCAAGCGAAGGCGGAAGGCGACCACGCCAGCCCGGCGACCTCCGACACGGCCACGCCGGACGACGCGAACACCGACGCGCCGCCCACCGCCGAGGACGCGGCCTAACCGAATGGGTGGCGGGTGAGGCCAATGTTCTCCGGCTGACCTCACCCGCCGCCGACGGTAGCCCCCGACATTCCCCCAACCCTTCGCCTGAAAGGGCCACCCTCATGCCGCTCGAAACCCGCCGCCGCGAACGCGGCCACGCCTTCTACCCGCCCGCCAACGACGCTGCGGGCATCCCGCGCGTCTACGCCACCGAGCACGTCCCGCTCGATGACAAGCTGCTGCACCTGCACTACTTCACCGCCGCCTGCGACTGGTGGATCGCCGAATACGACCCCGACTCCGGACGCGCCTTCGGCTACGCCTGCCTCAACGGTGACGCCTTGAACGCCGAGTGGGGCAGCATCGAACTGGCCGAACTCGAATCCGTTCGCGTCGGGCCGGTCATCGTCGAACGCGATCTCGACTGGACACCGACACTCGTCCGTGACGCGCGGCTGCCCGGCTGGCGCGCAACGGCCTGACCTGCCCGCGCTGAGCCCCGGCCCGCTTCACCAGCGGGCCGGGGCTCTTCATGCCGCCGCCGGATACTGCGCGCGCACGGCGCTGGCCGACAGCTGCGGGCAAGAGCCAAAGGTGCCGGCCTGCGGCCGGCGCTCAGAAGAACTTTCTCCCGCCCTCCCGGCGAGCCAGGCTACGGGCGCACTCCCGCCGCGCAACCCCGCTCTGCGCCCGGCCCTCCGAACCATCTTGGGCAGCGGCAAAGAGCGCGCCGCTACCCAAGATCGTTCTCGGTCCGGGACGCGGGGTTGCGCTCTGGTCGCTAGCTGCCCGTGGACGCCTTTCTCGCCGGGAGGGCGGGGGAAATGGTCCATCAGGTGTGGACCGCCGACCCGCCCGGCGGAGAGGACCGCACCATGAGCAGCGAAACCGAACGGTGGCTCAACAACATGACGCTGATCGGGTTCACCGACAAGCGCGGCCACGCCTGGCACTACCGGCAGGGCCAGCAGGGCGACGAGCCGAACCACTACCCGCAGGCCATCCCGGTAGCCGATGTGCGCCGCCGACTGTTTAACTTCGACTTTGCCGAAGGCACCGTCGAATCGCAGTATGTGCACCCGGTCACGGGGGAATGCCTGCTCACCGTCGACGACACCCGCAAGACGATCATTCGCCCGCGAGGCGCCTTCGGCGAGGGTGACCCGGGCGCCGTCCTCTACGTGCCAAAGGACGGGTTCACCATCCACGGCTACGACCGCTGGCTCGTCCAGCACGTCGAGGACGTCCTCGACGCCAGCGCCGATGACATCGGCATCGCCAGCGCGGGACTGCTCAAAGATGGCGCGATCGCCTGGGTTCAATTCGAGCTACCCGACAGCCGGGAGGTCGAAGGTTTCGCTCACCGCCCGTTCATCACCGCCGCGACCAGCGTGAACGGCGACCTGTCCAGCACGTACCTGTCCGGCACTCAAGCCGTCGTCTGCGACAACACCCTGGCCGCCGCCACCAGCGAGCGGGGAGCACGCACCATCAAGGTCAAGCACTCTCGCCACAGCGAGTTCAAGATCGGCGACGTTCGCGAACACCTCGAGGTCCAGGTTCAGCGCGTCGGCGACGCCTTCGACGCCGAGATCGCCGACCTGATCGCGCAGCCGGTCACCGACCGCACCTGGGGAACGTTCCTCAACACGTTCGCGCCGGTCCCGGTCGAGAAGGGACGCAGCCGGACCCTCGCCGAGAGCCGCCGCGACACGCTTGACCGGCTGTGGCGCAGCGACGAGCGGGTTTCCCCCTGGCGCGGGACCGCGTTCGGCGTCCTACAGGCCGTGAACACCTACAACCACCATCACAAGGCCGCGCGCGGCAGCCGCGTCCAGCGCAACATGCTCAACGCCGTCACCGGGCAGTTCGCCAAGGACGACGCCGACGCCCTGACCATGCTCAACCGCGTACTCGCGAGCGTCTAAGAGCCAGCCCACGGCCCGGTCAGCCCCTTCCGGCTGGCCGGGCCACTCGCGCGCCGCCCACCGGAGACCGAACCAACCCACTCCTGAAACGACAGTCAGGACAGCTAGAAACCGCACACGAGCAAGCCGAACAAGATCAACAACACGCTTGCGCAGACCTTCCCCCAGCAAGATCAAAAACCCAGAAGGCATAGCGCACACAGTTGCATCCACGGCCTTTCCAGCCGCCATTCCAGATCAGTGACGCAGACGGCGGGGTAGTACAGCAATCGTTGGTCGATGAATTCCGCCCACCCGATGTCTAGTAGAGGGGCGACAGCCCGGCTGACCTGGGACTTTGCTGGATTCACAGTCTGCGGTACTTGTCGATGGGCGCCTCTCGGTCGCGCTCAGCGGCAGATGTGTGCACGTCGCGTGTAGTGCGCGCTACATGACGTCTGCCGGCTGGCAGGCCGCGTGCGGGATCCGGCGTTACCCGGGTGCTGGCTAGTGTGCCGTTGCTGTGGACAAACCTGAGGTCGTCACACTCTGCGGCTCCGTGCGGTTTGCGGCGGAGCACCTTGCAGCGCACCGGCGGCTGTCGTTAGAGGGATGCGTGGTGCTGCTCCCAGTGCTGCCGGTCACCGACGCACGCGAACCGCTCCTTCCGGCCGACCAGCTGGGGTTGCTCCACCGTCGGAAGATCGACATGTCCGACCGCATCCACGTCGTGAACCCAGACGGCTACGTCGGGCCGTCCACCGCATCGGAGATTGAATACGCCGAGGCCAACGGCAAGCGAGTTACATACGAGCACAGCAGCACATGAGGTGCCCTAGCGACCGTGGATCCGTTCAACGACGAGCGCGATAGTGAGGGGCTGCGCGAGCGAAGCGGCGCTACCGTGAGTTCAGTGGACCTGCCGTTACTGACGCCAAGGCTAATGCTCCGGGTGTGGAGCCTTGCAGATGGCGACGCGGCGTTCGCCCTTCTTGGTGACCCGGCGACGATGGGTCGAATGCGGGCTGGTCGTGCGGAAACTCGTGATGACGCCGCCGTCTGGGTGGCACGCCGTGTCGAGCAGCAGGCGCAGCACGGCCTGACCATGTGGGCGGTGGAACGGCTTGCGGAACCCGGGATGTTGATCGGCGCCTGCGGCCTGTTTCCGCACGATGACGGTCTGGAACTCGGCTACATCGTCGAACGTCGCCACGTTGGTCAAGGCTTCGCGACAGAAGCAGCGAAGTCCGCGTGCGTCGCCGCTCGCGAGGAGTGGCCTGACCGCTGCATCTACGCCACCATCCGGCCTGCCAACACCGCCTCGACCCGGGTGGCTGAGCGCGTGGGTCTTCGGCTCACCGGTCAGATCACCGATGACGCTGGCACTGCTGGTCTACGACCTGTAGGTGCCGATCGCCGGCATATCTCGGGCTACAGATGCAAGGTCACCGGCGTATCCTCGCCGCCGCGTGCTGTAAGACCGGCAATGCCTGCATTCGCGCGGGTCACGCCGTGGTGTGGTGCCGGCGCTATTGCCGCCGCAGCACCGCTCTCAGTCGGCGCCCTAGGTTGACTGCGTGAGCATCGAAGTTCGCCATGGCGCCATGGCCGATACGGCGACGGTCGCGAACCTTGTATGGCGTCGAGTGTCGCCCGCGGGAGAAGCCGAGCCCCCCGATGACAGCTTCGCTGCCTGGTTCGCCGTGTGGGCGAGTGACCACGCCGCAACGCACCTGCCCTTCGTCGCCTTTGAGAGCGGAGCGTCCGTTGGCATTGGCTGGCTAGCCATATCCGAGCGCGTTCCCGGTCCCGACCGTCAGCGGCGACTCTGTGGAGACATTCAGAGTGTGTATGTGCTCCCATAGCGGAGGAACACTGGGATCGGCGCTGAGCTGGTCCGAGCCATGCTTGCGTACGCGGATGCCCACGGTCTAGAGCACGTCACCGTGCACTCCAGCGAGCGCGCCGTTTCCCTTTACCGACGAACCGGGTTCTCGCTCGACCCGGAGCTTCTGTACCGGCAGTGCCCACCCGGTCCAGGGACCTGCTAGGGCGTCCGAGAGTTGCCCAGCGGCCGGCGAGTAACTCCACGAATACGCGTCCTCGCCGCTCACGGAGTGCCGAACCGCCGGCGCTACTGCGCGTTACGGGACAGCAGAGGTTCGAGGTCGGCTAGGCGACCGATGCGGCGCCTCGGCGGTGGGTCGACGCGCCTCTTGGAGCGGTCGAGCCAGACGCCGATCAGTCCGGCCGCGTCGGCCGCGGCGGCGTCGTTAGCCGGGTGGTCGCCGACGTAGACGGTTGTCGCGGGAGGGACGCCGAGGGCTGTGCAGGCGGCGAGGAAGGCTTCCGGGGCGGGTTTCGCGTAGCCGATGCTGGAGGAGGCGAGTACATCGTCGAGGAGGTGCTCGGCACCGATGGCCGCGACCTTCGCCCGCTGCTGTTGCTGGTCGCCGTTGCTCAGCACCGCGAGCACGGCCACGCGGCTGCGGGAGGCGTGCAGGGCGTCGGCGACGTCAGGAAACGGTCGCCAGGCCGCCTCGTAGAGCCGTAGGTAACGGGCGAAGGCTTCGTCGGGGTCGATGGTTGACGGTTCGACACCGATCTGAGGCAGGAAGGCGAGCACTCGGCGCCGCCGTTGTTCGCTGAACGTGCATTGGCCCGCCAGGTAGACCGGGAAGTGCTCGGCTTCAAGGGCAGCCCAGGCTGCGCTCAACTCGTCCGGGGACACGTCGCAGGTCGGCGCTAGCTCGCGTGTCCACCCGATGACGGCAGTCTTCGCGGCAGAGATGTGATCGAGCAGTGTGCCGTCGAGGTCAAACAGAACCGCGCCGACCGGTCCGACTCCCGGTGAGCTTCGGGTCGTCACCGCTGGCTCACCTCATGCAAGAGCGCATGTTCTGCCGCAGAGAGTCGGAGCTCGTGTGCCTGATGGAGCGGAACCAACCAGTTGCGGGATTCCCAGCCCTGGCTGTCCAGCCAGGTCGACGGGTCCGCGGCATGCTCGGTGGCGGTGGCGGTCACGACGATCTGGCAGAAGTCAGGGTGCGGGAACGGGTGACCTGACGGGACCGGCGAATGATGTTGGAAGTGCAGGAGCCCGATCTCTCGAACGGTCGCCTCGTCGATCAGCCAGCCCGTCTCCTCGCGCACTTCCCGAGCCGCGGTCTGCGCAATCGTCTCCCCATCCTCACGCCGACCACCGGGCCAGATGTGCACGGCACCGGGCACTTCACAGGCGACCACTTGACGGTCGACGACCGTCAGACACCGCACTGACGTGACGAACTCATCCGGGATAGTCGGCCACGCGCCGACGTACGCCGCGAGAGCCAGACTCAGATCGCCCGGCCACCGCGTCATCTCGGTCGTCGTCGGCTGCGTCCCCTGCAGCGCCGCGACGAGTTGCGGATGAGGCTCCCCATAGCCCGCGCGCACACAGACAGCATGCCGTGGCGGCGCTGACCGCGGTCGGACGGGACGCTAAGTCGGCTGGCTGCAGCCTGTCTGCCAGGATCACCCGGTGTCTGGCGGAACGGTAGAGAACTACCTCTCGACGGCGACCATCGCAGGGGCCCTACTGAGCCACTCGTCCGTGGCGGCCGCTTGGGCGGAGCCGAGCGCGTTGGACTCCTGGCCGGTCTCCGGTCTTGCTGGCCATCTCGCCCGCGCGGTCTTTACGGTTGAATGGCACCGAGCTGAACCCGTTCAGGCTGGCGCAGCACTTTTCGACGTGATCGAGTATTACGCCTCAGTTCCGAACGAGGACCTCGAGCCACGTTCAACTGTGTCGGCAACGATTCGTGACCGCGGGCTGGAATCCGCTGGCCAGGACCAGAGCGATCTGGTCGTCCGCTACAACTCTGCCCTCGCGAGACTCGCGACTGCGCTTCCGGACGCCGATCTTGACCGGCCGGTCATGACGTTCGGCCGGCTCCTGACGCTGAGGGACTGCCTGCGCGCGCGTCAGCTGGAGCTGGTCGTTCACACTGATGATCTCGCCGTCAGCGTTGATCTGCCCTCGCCTCAGTTTCCCGATGTAGTTACTGACGATGTGATAGCGATTCTCGGCGCGGTCGCGGGCCGGCGGCGTGGCGCGCACGCTGTCGTACGTGCGTTGGCGCGATCGGAGAGAGTGAGCGGCACGATCAGCGCGTTTTAGACGACGCTAGACAGGCCGCCCCACCGTGGCCCCCTGGCACGGATACCGAGCTGGGTTCAACGCCGCCTGGGTTACTAATCCGAGCTACTGCTGCGGTGTGCTCGACGGGCCACGCGTCATGGTCCACCTGGTCCGTGAAGGCGACGCGGCGCGTCGGGCGGGCTCTTCCGGACTGAGAAAATCCGACCTCGGGTCAACCCGATCGACTCGCAGGCAGCGAGCCCGTAGCCGAATTGTTGCGCATCTTGCCCCGCCGACCGACTGTCGTAGTTGATGTGCCGTTCACGGTCGTCCGATACGAAGGCTGGATTCGGCACAATGCTGGTGTGGTTGAAGAGGCGCTGCCGGGCGGCAATGCGGGAGGCGCCGTGCTTGTTGACGGCACCATCCGAAGGAGAGCGGGCGCCTGGACTCCGGCAGTTCACGAGCTGCTAAACCATCTCCACGGCCGCGGCTTCACTCGCGCACCGCGACCACTCGGCTACGACGAGCACGGTCGCGAGATGCTGACGTACTTGCCGGGGACGACCGTTGGTGATCGCAAGCCCTGGCCAGCGTGGGTTCACGCCGCAGACACACTGCTCCACGTCGCGACATGGCTTCGCGATTACCACGCCGCCGTCGCCGATTTTGTGCCGTCGCCCGACGCGGTCTGGAGGATGGGCGAGCAGTGGAGCGCCGGGCAACTCGTGTGTCACAACGACGCGGCGCCGTACAACCCGGCGTGGAACAATGGGCAGCTGACGGGATTCTTCGACTGGGACTTCGCCGGCCCAGGAACGGCAGAGTGGGATTTGGCGTTCACGGCCTTCGCCTGGGTTCCGCTCCACGCGCGACGGGTGGTGTCCGCCGAGGGCTTCATCGACTTTGGCGATCGTCGTCGTCGCCTCGAGCTGTTCCTAGGGACGTACGGGTGGCAAGGCGAGGTGTCCGACCTCCTGGTGGTCCTCGACCGGCGGCTTCAAGCTCACTGCGACGGGATCCGTGAGCTTGCCGCGAACGGCGATGAACTGTTTCAACGGCTCGTCGACGCTGGGGCCGTCGAAGACCTAATGAAGGCGCGGGACGAGCTCGACGGCCTGTAGCGGGTCAGAAAGCTTGTTTGCAGCTGGTGAGGGGTCGGCCGTCCGGTTTGCCGCAGTGGATGTGCCGTTCACCTGCACGGCTCCCGGCTCTACCGTCATCGAGTTGTGCCCGGGAGGATGGCACCGTGACACCTCTCGGTCGCGCCGTCTATGAGGCCTGCCATCTGACGGGTGAGTTCGTCCTCCGCTCGGGGCAGGTGAGTCACGAGTACTTCGACAAGTACCTCTTCGAAGGCGATCCGCTGCTCCTGCGCCGCGTCGCAGAGACGATGGCTGGCCTGCTGCCCACCGATGCCGAGGTGCTTGCAGGCATGGAGATGGGTGGCATTCCCCTCGTGACCGTGCTCGCTCAGCTCACTGGCCTTCCGGCCGTGTTCGTCCGCAAGGAAGCGAAGGCGTACGGCACGCGGAAGGTGGCTGAGGGCGGTGACGTCGACGGTCGCCATGTGGTTGGGGTCGAGGACGTGGTGACGACTGGTGGCGCGTTGATCAAGGGCTGTCTGGCGCTCCGTGACGCCGGCGCCGAGCTCGACACCGTCGTGTGTGCGATCGACCGTGAGCAGGGAGGCCCGGACAACCTGGCCGCCCACGGCATCTCATTGCGCGCTGCGCTTGTTCGAGCGGACCTGATGCCATCCGACGAGTGATTGCTTCCGAGCTTCTGCATTAGGTAATGCCGCTTCGGCGCAGCGAGACCGGGTTAGTTTCATCTCGTGAAGGTGGTGTTGCTCCATCCGCTGCCTGTGGACGGTGGGATCTGGCGGGATGTCATCGCCCGTCTGGATCACGAAGTGATCGCGCCGTCGCTGTACGCGCTCGGGAACAGCATCCAGGAGTGGGCCCGGGCCGTGTTGGCGCTGACGGGAGCCGGGCCTTTGCTGATCGTCGGCAACTCGGTTGGCGGTTCATGCGCGATCGAGACCGCCCGGCTCGCGCCCGAGCGGGTCTGCCATCTCGTCCTGGTCGGAGCCAAGGCCGGACATCGTCCTGAGCCGGCGCTACGCGACCAGATCATGGGTGTGCTTCGGGATCAGGGCGTCGAAGAGGCGTGGCGAACCTACTGGGAGCCGCTTCTGGGTCCGACGGCCAGTGACGCCACGCGGGATCGCCTGCGTGCATTGACTCTTAGCCAGACACCCGAAGAACTGATCCGCGGCGTATCCGTCTTCCATTGTCGGCCCGACCGCACGTCGTTCCTGCAAGGCTGGCCAGGTCCGGTCACGATCGTGACCGGGGAGCACGACATCAACCCGCCGGCAGCACAGATAACCGCGAATCGGCTAAGGCAGGGAAGCTTCGTGCTGCTCGAGGGCGTTGGCCACTACGCGCCAGCAGAAGCGCCAGCCGCCTTGGCCGCTGTAGTCGCCCGGGCCACACGCGACGTGTTGTAGCCGGCTGTGGTCAGCGGTTGGCCTGAGCTGGACCAGCGGCCGCTGAGTAACACCAGGAATACGTGCATCGGCGCTGCTGCCACGGCGCCGCACACCCGGCGCTACTCGTCTCCTGTCCTTGGGCCAAACTCGTTCGCCGCGCGTGGCCCGGCTCGGGCATTCTCCCCGCATAGACCTATGACGTGCCGCGATGAGCTTCGATCGGAGGAGGCGGCCATGGCAGGGTATGCAGCACTCGCCGAGGCTTACGAGTGGCTGATCCCAGAGGCCATGCTGTCGCCTGCGGGGTCCGCAGCAGCATTCAGCGATGTCGTTAGTGTCCTACCCCCCGCGGCGCGAGTCCTCGACTGCTCGTGCGGGACTGGACAACTGGCTGTGGGTCTGGCTGAACTTGGCTTTCGCGTCGTGGCCACGGACGCCAGCGCCGCAATGGTCCGACGAACGGAGCAACTCGCCGCCGAGCTAAATGTGCCTGTGGAGGTACTACAGAGCCGATGGGACGAACTCGCCGAACGCCTTGCTGGCGCGACGTTCGATCTCGTGCTGTGCGTTGGTAACTCCCTCGGCCACGCCGAGGGTGCGTCCGGTCGGTCGACTGCGCTAACGGCGATGGCGCGGCTACTGAGCCCTGGCGGACGCTTGGTGCTAACGTCGCGCAACTGGGAACTTGTTCGAGCGGCTGGGACTCACATCGATGTACGGGATCAGCTTGTCCGGCGCGGCGACCGAGACGCCGTCGTCATCTACCACTGGGAGATCCAGCCGTCCTGGGAACTGGAGCATCACCTCGAGATCGCTGTGGCGCAGCTGGGACTCGACGGATCAGTGGCCACCTGCTCGGAGCGACTGTCTTTTTGGCCGTACCGGTTCGGCGAACTCGTCGAGGAACTGCAGAACGCCGGACTGAGGCTGGCCACCTCAACATTCGATCCCAAGGCTGATGGATATATGGTCGTCGCCCACATCGAGTAGGTGCCGTGTTCGCGCGAGTGGCTACGTCGTAGACGACAGGTCAGCTTCGGAACCAGGCGTAAAGCGCTCCGGGACGAGCCGTTGGTGACCGTCCCCTCGTTCGACGCGCATCGCGAAAGCGAAGATGTCGACTCTCGTTGCGAGGGCTATGTCGTCTGGATGCACGTGCGGCGGGCCGAGAGCGAGTGTGCGAGCTGCCTCCTCGGACGCGGCAACTGCCTTCGCTGTGGCTTCGGCCTCAAGTGGCTGTCCCGAACGAGCACGTTCGATCAACTGCGCGGTGAGCAGGTCGTCATGCCCGACTTCGACAGCGTCCTGATAGCGCCCAGTGATGACATAGGTCGGCGGGTCGGGGCTCAACGTGGCGACCGCAGCCGCCGTCGCTGAAGCGCAGACGAGGCTGGCAGCAAAGACGTGCTCGACATGCGAGGCGGCCGCAATGCCCTGTGTGCCCGCGGAGGTTCGCTGGACGAGGGGGCGCCCGGCGATGTCAGCCCGAGCAACGGCTACTGGCGAATTCGGAAGGTGGAAGCCCTTCGGCTGCCGGCCACTCTCCTCGCCGACGATGAGCGCCTCGGGCAACGCGCTCCCCAACTCGAGCGCCTCATCAACCGTCTGGACCAGATAGATCGTGGTGGCTCCCGCCGCGAATGCGTACGCCGCCGTCGTGAACGCCCGGATGACGTCGACCACCACTGCCACCGCGACGGCCGGGTGAATCTCCCACCTCGCGACATACGACACCGCTGCCACAGACCAGGACGTTAGCTGCCCGGGTCGGTAGGTGCCTCCGCCGCGCATGCGGGCTACTCGTCCTCAGGCAAGTCAAGGATCAAGGAGAGCGCCGTAGCGCAGTCATCCGCCTCCGCTGTCGGTCGATAGGTCGTCTGGGACCACACTCGACCTCGCCGCACCCAACATGTGAAGGCGCCGACTGCGTGCGCGCCCCATATGTCGGTGGTTGGGTGGTCGCCCACCATCCATGCTTGGTTCAGGGACGAACCCGCCTGCTGGGCGGCGATCTCAAATATGAGCGAATCCGGTTTCTTGATCCCGACCGCTTCCGAAATAACCCAGCCGTCTAGGCACGCGTCGAGTTCCAGATGTCTGATCTTGCGCTCCTGCTGCATCACGGTTCCGTTGGTGACTGCGACAAGCGTCCATCCCATTGATCGCGCGCGTTGAAGCCCCGCTGTCACTTCCGGGTCAACAGCCATCTCCTCGACTAGGCCAGCACGAAGCACCTCGAGGATCGTGTCCTGAGCGGTGCCGTTCAGACCGAAGTGTTCGGCGATCGAGGCGGCTAGTTCCTCCCGCGGACGATAGCCGTCCGCGTCCTGAGCAATGAGCCACTCGATGTCCGCCTCATCCCCGCCAAGGGCTCGAGCATATCGCGCCGCCCACCGGTGAAACGCCGCTGCACGATCAACCAGGGTGTTGTCGAGGTCCAGCATTAGGAGGCGCACTTCAGGAGTGTAGAGACGAGTCGTGTTCTCCAAGTGCACGAAACGCAAGCCTTAGTGGCGATGGGATCCGGCATCGTCCCGGTGAACGGGAAGTGCCCCTCGCTTCCCCGTTTGCGCCAGTCGCGGAACACCGACGATCATCTGCGTCTGTGAAGACGGTGTTCGTGCATGGTGTCGGGCGCGCAGGCGCAGCTGCCTGGCCAGTGCAAGCGAGCATGGGACGAACGGACTGGATCTTCATGTCCCGGCTCGAAGCGGGTGATGATCCGCGTACTGACACCGGGCGGGTTATCCACGCAATCGGCGACGGGCCCGCCGCCATAATTGCAGCTTGTAAACGGCCGCTTCACGTCCGGGTTGCCGCATTCAAGTTGCCGATCCACGCCTCCCGCCGCCGCCGGGCGCTTCGGGGCGGAGGCATGATCGGACCGTGCGCACGCGGGCCGTCGTCTTCGACATGGACGGCACTCTCATTGAGTCCACCAGTTGCGTGGTCGGGGCCTATCAGGCGGCGGTGGCTGCTGGCGGTCTTCCCGCGCCGACTGCTGCAGCCGTGGTTGAGGCGTACCCGCTTGGGCCGCCTCGCGCGATCCTCACGCATTTCCTCGGCCGGCCGGCGACGGTGGCTGATGAGGATGCGTACCTAGTTGCGCTCCGTGATGGCTGCCACCTGATCCGCGTGTATGAGGGCATCGTCGAGGCGCTTGCCGAACTGAGTGACAGGCGGCGTCTCGCGGTGTTCACGGGGGCGAGTGCCGCGGCGGCTCAGGTCCTTCTGGATGAGGTCGGCCTGCGATCCCAGTTCCACGCGGTGGTCGGCGGTGACGAAGTGCGCCGTGCGAAACCGCATCCGGATGGCATTCTGCTGGCCCTTGACCGGTTGGGTGTCCCGGCGGCTGAGGCGGCGTATGTCGGCGACTCGCCGGCGGACATGGGCGCTGCCAACGCCGCACGGACCAACTCAATCAGCGCCGCATGGGGGCATCAGTACGACCCCTCTTGCCAGAGCGACCTTGTCGCCGCTACCCCTCGGGATCTCGTGACTCTCATGCGCGAATAGCTAGCTTTCTCGTCGTGCGCTGGCAGTGAACACGGTGGCTGGGGCGCCCAGGGGGATGCTGAACTACGACCGTGCGGGTTCTCGTGCTTGGTGGCACCGGCTGGTTGGGCGGATTGGTGGCGTCGACAGCGCTGTCCAAAGGTCACTCCGTTTCTTGCCTGGCGCGTGGGATCACGGGAGTGGTTCCGCGGGGTGCCGAGCACGTCGTGGCTGATCGAGATGGGGACGACGCTTACCACTCGGTCGCGGATCGTGACTGGGATTGCGTGGTCGAGGTGTCTTGGCAACCGGCGTGGGTGCGTGCCGCTGTCACGGCGGTCGGGCGCCGGGCGCGCCATTGGGTCTACGTGTCGTCGGGCAACGTCTACGCCCGCCACGATGTGGTGGCCGCGGACGAGACGAGTGAGCTAGTTCCAGCGGCCGCGGCGGACCGCGTCGGCCCTGAGCAGTACGGACCGGCGAACGTCGCCTGCGAGCAAATCTGTCGCGACGCACTGGGAGACCGGCTGCTGGTGGCACGGGCTGGCCTTATCGGTGGGCCGGGTGACACGAGCGGACGCTCCGGCTATTGGGTGGCAAGAGCCGCGCGCGACCCGCTCGGACCCATGTTGGTGCCCGACACTCCCGACCTGCCCACCCAGGTGATCGACGTCCGCGACCTCGCCAGCTGGCTGCTCTACACGGCTGAAAACACGATCACCGGCACCTACAACACCGTTGGGCCGGTCCTGGCGTTCGGTGAGTGGCTCGAGCTCGCACGGACTGCAGCCGCCCACACCGGACCGGTCATCGCTGCGCCAGCGCAGTGGCTACTGGACCGCGGCGTCGGCCAGTACATGGGACCGGAGTCACTGCCTATGTGGATCGTCGACGCCTCCCACGCGGGATGGTCTGCGAGATCCGGCCAGGCCGCTGTCGACGCTGGCCTGGCGCACCGGCCCCGTGACCAGTTGCAATTCGACCTTCTGGCATGGGAAACACAACGAGGCCTGGACCGAGCCCGCAACTGCGGCCTGTCCAGCGGCCTCGAACAGGCGCTGCTTGCCGACTTTCGCGCATGAGAAGTGCCGATTCCTGTTGCGCCCTTTGACTGCTAGCTGGCTGCGAGGATGAGGCGGTGACTGCATCCGTCGTGGTTTCCGGCGCTCCGGGCACCGGTAAGTCGACGGTAGCGGCTCGGTTGGCCGCGGATCTCCGCCTACCCGAGTTGAGCCTGGATGTGATCAAAGAAACCCTTGCCGATGTTCTCGGGTGCGGAGATGAGACCTGGTAGATCGCCTCGGCGACGCTGCAGCCGAAGTGATCTTTAGTCTCAGTACCACCTTCGATCGTTGCGTCGCGGAAGGCTGGTGGCGCGGGGCGCGCCGAGATCGCGCGGTGGCGCACTTCGGCGGCTTCGTTGAAGTGTTCTGCCATTGCGATCCCGACCTCGCCTTGGAGAGGTTCGCGCGCCGACAGGAGACCGACCGACATCCGATCCACCGCGATGTCATCAACCCCGGGCTGGTGGACCGAGTCCGATCACTGGCAGCGACCGTGGCGCCGCTCGGGGTCGGGCCACTAGTACGAGTAGACACGACAACCTACGTCGACTGGCCGGCACTGACCCGTCGAGTCGCCGTCGCTTGCGGCGACTAATGACGCCGAAAGCCGATGTGCTGAACGCCCGGGCTGCCGGTCCGGCATCAACGGGTCGGCCCCGCCGGCAGCACATTCTGTTGGCGCCGCACTGGGCCCACCCGCGACACTGAGGGCATGGCAGCGAACTCCGGCCAGGGAACGCGGGTCGTGCTGATCCGTCACGGGCAGTCCGTCTCCCAGCTGGAGAATCGCATGCCGGATGCTCATGATCGCTGCACTGGCCTGTCCCCGCTCGGTCAGGCGCAGGCAAGGGCTCTCGCCCACCGGTTGGGGCGGACGAACGAGCTGGCGGCGGTGGATGTCGTCTACACCAGCCTCTCGACTAGGGCCATTCAAACCGCCGAGATCCTGGCCGAGGTGTTGCCAGGCTCGTTCCTGTCCCACTGCGACTGGTGTGAGTCGCACCCCGGGGACGCTGCTGGGGTGTCCTGGGGGGAGTTCGGACAGCGGTTCCCGACTCGTGGAGACTCACCCGATCCATTCGAACGACGCATCCCTGGGGGTGAGTCCTGGGCGGAGTTCTTCGCCCGCTCGGGGGAACGACTCAGACGTCTCGCGCACGACGACGCCGGCAAGCAGGTCGTCGTCGTCACCCATGGCGGTCTGATCGGAGCGAGTTTCGTCGCGTTCGCGGATGTCCCCATTCAGAAGGCGTTCAACTTCACCGACGAGGTCCGCAACACAGCAATCACCGAGTGGACCCACACCGGCAGCGAATGGCGGCTCGTCAGATACAACGACTTCGCCCACCTGGCCACGCTCGAGGAACCGAGATCAGGCGGCTAGTCCCCACCCAGACTGGTCCGAAGAGTCGCAGTCAAGGTGGCGTTCCACGGCGTCCAGACCTCGGTACGTTTTCAGGGTGGCCGAGCTGGTCCTTCCGACTGTTCACCTGCACGATGAGTTTCTGGCGTGCAGGGATGATTGGGGGCCTGGCCTTCATGAGGACGGCTTCGGTATCAGCGCCGACGACGATCTCGACTCACCAGATGGCTTCGGGTCTTGGGTGCAGGACCAGCTGCGACTGACACACCCGCCCGGAGGGCCGTGCCCGCCAGAACAACACGCTTCACCCCGTTGGATCGTCGAGGACGGTCAAGTCTTGGGCGGGATCGCGCTGCGCCACATCTTTGATGACGATCATGGCCACATCGGCTATGGCGTTCGCCCGTCAGCTCGCCGCCGAGGCCTCGCCAGCTGGGCGTTGGCTCAGATGCTCAACGAGGCAAGGGGCGCCTTGACTGTTGATCGAGTCCTCATCGTGTGTGAGGCCGACAATGTCGCCTCGGCTCGCACGATCGAACGTAACGGGGGCGTTCTCGAGGGCGTACGCGACGGCAGTCATGGGGCGGTCCGCCGTTACTGGATCAAGCTGCACGGCTGACAGCGCCTGCGGTCGGCGAAACTTCCACCCGGCTGGTCCGCAATGTCGTCGTGAAAGTGCCCCTCTCCGATGTCACAGGGCTCGTGCGTATCTGATCATCGTCTCGCCGTCGTCACCGGTGAAGGACTCCTGACGCGCGAAGCCTGCTCGCTCGCTCACCCGGCGAGAGGCAACGTTGTCAGCCGCCACGTGAGCTTCCAGGCTGACCAGGCCAGCGGACCTCGCGTAGTCCACCAGTAGCGCGAGCGCACGGGAGCTGTAGCCACGGCCACGTTCGCCGGCGTTGGTCCAGTAGCTGACATGCCCTGTCACACCATCGGGCTCAACTCGAACCTCACAGCCCCCAACGAGACGTTCGTCGGCGGTACGCACCGCGAAGGTCCGACGAGGTCGCCCCTGGAGCCAATCGTCCGTCCAGTCCCGGAACGCACGCTCAACGGTGCTGGCGTCGGACTTCGCCGGCCACCAACCGAAACGGTGCGCTGTCTCTTCATCCTCACCCGCGACGTGCGCTTCTATGTCGTCGGGACGGTGCGCGTCGAGGACTACGACTCCATCGCTCAGCCGTGGAACGACCTCGAAGTGGTGCACAACCGAAAGTGTTTCAGTCGGAGCAATGTCCAAATGGAGGTGCCGTTCCCGGTCAGACCTGTCTTGCCCGCACCGCGCCACGGCGGAGACTCTTGCCACTGTGCCCGGTCGCCCTGATGAGCGGTGGATCGACATCGTCGTTGGGGTCATCGTCGTGGGTTGGTGCGTAGGCTTGGCGCTGTTGATCGCCGGTGACCAGGGTGTCGCGGAGTTCGTGATCCACACGGTGATCACCGTGGGCGCGCTAGGACTTCCTCACCGCTTGCGGATGCGATCCCGAGACGCGTCGGTGCGGTGAAGGTGCCGCTCACCGGCGCTACCGCGACAATGACAGCGTGAGTCGCAAGATCCTCGTGCGCGTGTTTCCGGACGAAGGCGACCCGTTTCCTGTGTGGACGCCGATCGGCGCTGATCCCAAGGCTCTCGGGCTTTCGGAGTTGCTCACCGAGGCCCTGCGGGGATGGCAGCGGCAGTGGGAGCGCAACTGGGCTGGAGCGGAGTCGGAGCCTCACGACGATGCCGGATACCTGGCCTGGCAGGCGGAGGGACACGCGCTCGTGAGTCGACTACGGGACGAACTGAGCCATCACCGCTACGAGGTAATCGCCGACTTCTGACGCGCAGAGTATGTGCCGTGATGCTGCACCGAGTAGCGACGAGCTAACGCACCACTTCCGGCATTACCGACCCCAGCCACCGAGGGACCGACGTTGAATGTAACCGCGTCCTTGGTTCATGATTCGCAGCGCACGGCCGAAGTCCCGAGCCAACTAGGCGAGGTTGTGAGTGAACCCGACCATCGCGATTGACATGGACGAAGTGTTGTTCCCGCTTTCAGCTGAGCTCATCCGCCGACACAACGCTCAGTTCGCGACGCGGTATACGACGAACGATTTCGTTACCTACGCCCCGAGCGATGTCTGGGGCATGACGTACGCAGAGTCGGTCGAGAGGGTGTATGCGTTCTTGAGGGAGGATCTCAGCGACGTTTCGCCCGTCGACGGGGCTGTTCGTGCTGTGGGAGACCTGCAGCAAGACTATGAGTTGGTCGTCATCACATCACGTGACCGTCAACTGCAGCGGCACACGCAGCGGTGGATAGACGCGCACTTCGCCGGAGTGTTCTCCGACGTTGTCTTTGCGGGAAATCCGCACACGGGACTGCCTCACGAGGCCAAGGGTGATCTCTGCAAGAAGCTGAACGCAACCTGGATTGTTGACGACTCGCTGGAGTTCGTGGCCGACTGCTCGGCAGCGGGGATCCGCGCCATCTTGTTTGGCGACTATCCCTGGAACCAGATAGCGGAACCCGCAACGGGTGTGCACCGCGCCGCCGGATGGCCCGAGGTCGTCGAGTTGCTACTTCCGCCGACCAACGACGCATAGCTGCCGTTCCTCGGCGCTCGGTAACTCCGCGCCGGAGCGGGAGATCCGGCGTTTCATGGTGTGAGCCGGGGTCGATAGTCAACGCGGACGGGGCTTCGTCGCCTTGGCGGATAGCACCGGAACTGACGAAAACAGGGCGTTGTTCGCACCTGCCGCTGCTAGCGCGCGCAGGTAGTTCTGTCCTCGGTCGGCTTCGACATCGCCGGCGTCAACGAGCCGTTGTACGACTGGACCAACATCGATACCACCAGGGACAGTCTGATAGATCGCTAGGTGACCGGAGATTTCGATGTCGGCGAAGCCGGTTGTCCGCAGCAGCCGTAGCAAGGTCCGTCCCACGTTTGGCCGTTGCTGACGATTGACGGCATGGACGACCTTCGCGTCGATCTCTGGGTCGGGGCTGTCGACGAACCACGCGTCATAGTCCGGCTCAACAATCGTCACGCGGCCTCTGGGAGCCAGAACACGGAGGATCTCGTCGACGACGCTGGCAGGGTCTTTGGTGTGCATGAGCACGCGCTCGACGCGGCAACCTGTGAACGTCCCCGTCTTGAAGGGCAGTCGCTCTGCGTTGCCTCGGATCAGCCTTATCGCGTCGATGTCACCTGAGCGTGCCTTTGCTTCCGCGAGCAGAGTTACAGACAGGTCAACGCCCACGGCGAGCCCCGTTGGGCCAATCTGCCTAGACGCTGCGATCAGGTCATCGCCGGTGCCGCACCCGAGATCGAGAACGAGGTCGCCGTCGCCGAGGGCGAGTGATTCGGCGCTCCATTCCCGCACGCGCTGGGAGTTCGGCTTGTTTCGGATGGCATCGAGGAGGCGGATGTAGTCGGAGGGCGTTTGCGTCTGGTCCACCCGGTCGAACAGGACGGGATCGAATGGGTCGCGTTGCCCGACCCTCACAGCAGGTCTCCTCCGAAACCACGAACGCGCGACCGAAAGATCACTGGGTAATCTTCGCCGTTTAACCGTCTGATGGAAACCGTGGTTCGGCCTGGCCGACGCCGCAAGCCGCGTGCGATTTGCCGTCAGGCAGGTGCCGCTCACCGCTACTCCGAGCAGCCGCGCGAGAATCGCCGAATGCCGATCATCGTTGCGGTAACGGGCTCTCCTGGCTCCGGCAAGACGACGGTCGCGAGCGCGGTTGCAGCCGAGCTCGGCGTCCCGCTGGTGTCCCGTGATCACTTCAAGATCGGCATTGGATTGTCGTCTGCAAGGGCTGATGGAGCCGGCGGCGTCGAGTACGACGCTGATTTCGCAGTTGCCGGCGGCTCGTACAGCGCGGCGGCCGAACAGGCGATGGTCGGGGTCGCCGAGCTGTTGCTCGCCCACAACGTGTCGTTCGTGATCGAGTCATCGCTGCTCCCGACGGCAGCCATGGCTCGGCTGATTGAGTTGGGGGCGCGAGTCATTTCCGTCCACGTCTCGGCCTCGACTGCCACCATCTCGGCAAGCCTTCAGGCGCGTGCGTCTTCTGGCGCACCACCTGCCCTCCAACTCCTCGATCAACACCAGAACGGGCAGATGCGCCCTGAGCTCTTTCAGCCTGTGGTCGGCGCGCTCACCACGATCTGCCTCGACACGACCGTAAGTGAGCCTCCAGATACGAGGGCGGTCCGTGCAGCTGTGCACGGTGCCCTCACGTAGGGGCCGGAGGCCAACCTGCCCGACCCGATTGCCCAGTTGGAAATGCCGCTAAGTCCCTGATGGGCGTTGATGTGCCAACCAGTCGATATAGGCCCAGCGCCATCGCTGGAGGTCTTCGGTGTGACATTGTCGTGTCCACTCGCGGATCTCGTTGAGGGCGGCGTCGATCTCGAGGTCATCGACACCTTCCACGAGCGTCGGCCCGATTGGCGGGTAGGCCGGTTCGGTTGATGACAAGCCATCCCAGTCGGCGACCGTCAACCCTGTGCCGGCGAGACCGGAGTCATGGGTCGCGTCGGCCAGCAGCCACCGGTCGTCGAGGAAGACCTCCACGGCACGGTGCAGATCGAGCCGAGACGGCAAGGCGGCGACTTCCGGCACGACGGCGGGAAGTTCGTAGCGGCAGCGAACCAGACGGGTTCGAAGCCCGAGGGCAGTGAGGCGACGCGCCAACAGCTCAGCCTTCGCTAGGCAGTCGCCGGTTCCCACCCGCTGCAGATCGTCGGCGGCATGCGCCGCGTCGATCGCGTACGGCAGCTCCCGAACCTCAAGAAACGCACGAACTGCCGCGTCGCGTCCCCTCTGCATGCCTAGATCTTCCCCGCCGTTTCCGCAGACGTGCCCGCGTCCCGCGCAGGAGTGGCTCCGGGTCCTGAGAAACGGTCGGCCGTCCTCGAGCCGGCGGATCGCCGCGTCGTCTCAGGATCTCCAGCGCCTAGCCTCGGCCCACGTCTGGATCGGAGCACATCCTTGTCCGGCCGGCACAGATCGCCGACCCGGAGGCCCTGCGATCAGCTGGTCGGTTTCGCCTACGGGCACCTCATCCAGACCCTGATCCGCCCATGCCATTGGGCCCGTCTGGCGTCGATGGCCGTTGATCCTGATCACGGGAGGCGCGGCATCGGAAGCGCCTGGGTCGCAGCCATCGCGCGTTTTGCGCGCGACGCTGGTGCCGAGTCGATCGAGCCGAACAGCGAACGACGGCGTGAAGGCGCCCCCCGCTTCTGCGAGGCCCTCGGCTACTCCAACACCGACTTCAGTGTCTCGTATGCCAAGCCTCTCTAGGCTCCCATCTCCGCCGATAGCTGCAGTTCTCCGTCATGCTCGAGCGCCGAACAAGCATGGTTGATCCCCCGCTACTGGTCCTGCAGGACATGCCGACGGCCCGGTGTTGTAGCCCGTTGTGGCCTGTGGCCGACGCGCGTTCCGGCGGAGCCGACTGCGATGCAGAAAGCGTCGGCCTAGAGTTCCAGACGATGCGCACGGATGACAGGGATGCTCAGGCAGCGTCGTTCGGTCAGGCTGCCGCTGCGTATGCACGGGCGCGGCCGGGGTACCCGGCGGAGGCTGTTCGTTGGATGCTTAGGGGGGTACCGGAGAGAGTTCTTGATCTCGGCGCGGGCACAGGGGCGCTAACGAAGGAACTCGCCAGAACGGTGCCTGACGTCGTGGCGGTAGAGCGCTCGATAGACATGCTCCGCGAGGTCCGAGGCCCCCATGTAGCAAGGGTCGCTGGCGTCGCGGAGGCACTGCCTCTCCGTCGGTGTTCGGTCGACGCCGTGTTCGTTGCGCAGGCATGGCATTGGTTCGACCATGACGTCGCATGTCGCGAAGCTGCTCGCGTGTTGCGTCCGGGCGGATCTTTGTGTCTTGTCTGGAACATTCGCGATGAGAGTGTCGAGTGGGTGGCGCAGCTGGGTGCCGTCATGCACAGCGGCGGTGAGTACGACATGAGAAGTGAGAACCCGCCCGTCGCGCCACCTTTCGGCGCGGTGGAGCGTCGGGACTTTCGATGGGCTCATGAACTCGCCCGTGGCGCCGTCCTCGATCTTGTCGCCTCGCGCAGCTACGTAATAGCGCTCGACAGCGCGAGACGGCTCGAGCTGCTCCAGGAGGTGGAACAGTTGCTGGCCGAGCACCCAGCGTTGAAGGGGAAGGAGCGCGTATCTGTTCCCTATGTGACACGGTGCGCGGTCGCCTTCTCACAACACGAACGCGGATAGGCGCCATTCCCGCGCGCAGCCGAGAGGCGCCGCCGGTCTCGGTCGATCTTTGAACTACCACATTGTGAGATGCAACGGCGGTTCGAGGATTCGGATCGCCCAACCGGTGTCACCGGCGGTCGGCGCGGCAGGATGGACGACATGGCCTCGGTGGTGCGACTGCGTCCTGTTGAGCAAGAGGATCTTTCGCGTCTTGTGCTGTTCAATTGCGACGCCGAGGCCGCTGGTGAGTGGCTGTGGGTCGGCTACCGCATGGATCAGGTGCGGCAAACAGAGCGCCGCTGGGCGGAAGACGGGCTGATTGGCGGCGATCAGTCGTACTTGGCAGTCGTTGCCGACGGTCAACTCGCGGGCTGGGTGACATGGCTGCCCGTCACCCGCAGTTCTGGAGCGATAGAGGTCGGGATCGCTTTGTTTCCGGAGTACAGAGGTCGAGGCATCGGGACAGATGCCCAACGGCAACTCATCGACTACTTGTTCGCAACGACGATGACGAACCGGCTGCAGGCACTGACGGAGGTCAGCAACGTCGCCGAACAGAAGGCCCTTGAGAAGGCCGGCTTTCTCCGCGAAGGCGTAATGCGCGGGTTGATCTTCAGGAACGGAGCTTGGCGCGACAGCGTCGTCTACGGCTTGGTACGCAGCGATCTGTAGCCGCCGTTCCATCCCGGTCGATACCCGAGATTGCCGTCCGCTTTTTCGTAACGATCAGCGACGCCGGACAGCGACGATGGTTGCCACATCGGGGGCAAGGCGGATTTCAGTGGCGTGCACGGCGGGGTGCTCTAGCCAGTGCCGGCGCGCATGGTCGTGTGCTGCTGCGTCTGGATGACCGTTCGGCGTGAAGTCGTCGAGGACGAGGGTCCCGCCGACGTTGAGCCAGCCATCGGTGGGGTCGAGCGGGGTATCGACGGTCAGGTCCTTGCCTTTGCCGCCGCCATCAAGGACGAGCAGGTCGAATGGGCCTTGTTCGCGAAGCTGTGTCCAGTCGCCTTGCCCGACGGTCACGTTGTGGTAGTCGGCGAAGAGTGTGGCTGAGGCGCGGGCCCGTGTGGGGTCGATCTCGATGCTGTGCAGCCTGGTGTTGGTGTCGGTGGCGCTGATCATCCAGGCAAGTCCGACGCCGCAGCCGGTCCCCGTTTCGCCGATGCGACCGCCGGTCCAGCCCGCGGCTAGCACTGACAGCAGCCGACCTTGTTCCGGCCGACAGGACTGATCGAACGCAAGCGAATTCGCCAACCTCACAGCGGCACGCACCAGCTCAGGCAGGTCGGTGAGATCGTCGTATGCAGTGCTCCCTCCGACAGCCATCGGCCAAGTCTCTCGCATCGGCGACGCTGGGTCGCGAGCAGAAGGTGCCGCTTCACGGCAACCGTGGATGCGGCACCTCTGCTGACAGTCGAACATGGCCGCGCCAGACTGCGGCGTGACCCTTCGATGGGCGTGGAACGAGGTCTCCTCGCAGTGGATCTCCTGGGCTCGCGCTCCCGGCCACGACAGCTACTGGCAGTTTCATCGGGACGCGTTCCTGTCGCTCGTTCCGGCGGCATCGGGGGTAACGCTCGACATCGGATGCGGTGAAGGTCGGCTTAGCCGTGACCTAACTGCACTCGGCCACACCGTCGTGGGATTGGACGCGTCGTTCTCGCTCGCATCCGCGGCTGCGCACCATCCCGACCTGGCTACACAAGCCCTTGTCGCGGACGCGGCCGCGCTCCCCATGAGACCCTCCGTGATCGACGCTGCAGTGGCGTTCATGTCACCTCAGGACATCGACGAGTTCGAGACCGCTATCGCCGAGGCGGCCCGAGTTCTCCGCCCACGGGGCCGGCTCGTCCTGGCGCTCGTCCATCCGTTGAACTCGGCCGGGAAGTTCACAGACGTCGACGGAAGGACCCGGTTCGTGATCTCAGATTCGTACTTCGAGCGGCGCCGACTGGCCGACGACGTCAACCGCGACGGCTTGGCCATGACCTTCCACAGTGAACACCGGCCCCTGCAGGCCTACACGGATGCGATCGCTGACGCCGGTTTGCTGATTGAGCGAGTCGTCGAAGTTCGGGAGCCGGATCCGTCTGACAAGTGGCATCGGGTGCCGTTGTTCCTGCACCTCCGTGCCGTCAAGCCCTCATCGACAGAGGGGCAGGCTTCGTTCCACGACGACCTATAGCCGCGGCGGTGAGCGAGCGAACCGGCGCTACTTCGTTTGCGAATGCAAGGACCCGGCGACTGCGGGCAGTCGATGGCCGATGCGACAGAGCCACGGCCGGGAAAACAGCTCGACTTCAAGCCTGTGAGCGGTGAGCCCGCTCCCGTGACGAGCAGCGACGTGTAGGATCCCACGACCGCCGGGCGGTACGACGAAACGTCGGCATTCATGTTTGCGCCGGAGGTTCTGGAACCGACCGTTCGCTTGCTCGCGGGCCTTGCCGGCGACGGGCGCGCTCTCGAGTTCGCGATCGGCACTGGCCGAGTCGCTATCCCGCTGGCTGAGGCCGGAGTGCCGGTCAGCGGAATAGAGCTATCGCCAGCGATGGCCGACGAACTCCGGAGGAAGGGAGCGGATATCCCGGTCGTTGTTGGCGACATGGCGGTTACTGGCGTGGCGGATCAATTTTCGCTCGTGTACTGCGTATGGAACAGCATCGCGAACCTCCGCACACAAGACGAGCAGGTCGCCTGCTTCCAGAACGCTTCACGGCATCTCGCACCCGGCGGTCACTTCGCCATCGACCTGTGGGTCCCGGCTCTGCGCCGGTTGCCACCCGGACAGACGGCCGTGCCATTTCATGTCGGCCAACACCACTTCGGTTTCGACACGCTGGATACAACCACGCAGCAGGGAACGTCCCATCACTACTCGCGAGATCCCGACGGAGCGGTCACGTACTCCGCCAGAGACGTAACTGCCGTCGCCGCGTCCAGCTTGCCGTCATGTAGGTGCTGCGAGGCGGCACCTTGCAGCCTAGAAAAGTGCGGATCTCAGGCGCTCGCTGCCTCGAGAGCACGCAGTAGTTGGTCGCGCTGTCTGGACAGCTCGTCCGCTGCAACGGGCCGTTCGATGAACGGTTGCAGGGGCAGTCCAGGGCAGGGGTCGTCGAGGTAGCGCAGCAGGAGGTAGGTGTGCAGGTGCGGGACGCTGTTCCCGTAGGTCAGATAGTTGATCTGCGCCGGGTCAAAGACCGCGTACAACGCCCGGCTCGCCATCGCGACTTCTCGCCAGTAGCCACTGAGTTCCTCAACTGTCAGTTCGGTGAGGTCCGCTGCGTGTCGTCCTCTCCAGACGGCCATCGAGTAGCCGGGCAATGGAGCGGACTTCCGCAGATACACATCGACGACGTTGCCGCGAAAGAAGCGGACGCCACCTCGCGTCTCGTCGGGTCGCCCTTGAGCGCAGGTCGGGCACGCCACACCGGTTCGGCACTCAGCCCAATCTGTCGGCCACGTCCGGGTGCTCACACCAGGCATTCTCACCTGAGCGAGCCGGTTCCGGCCGCATCAGGAACGCCGTTAGCCTCGGACTGCCCACACGTCCGGCGTGAGCGCGAAGACGACGCTGTTTCCGACCCCGTGACGCGACGGTTCGAGCCGAACTCGCTCCGCTCGAAGCTTCGCGACGGCTCGCACCGACCTCAGGTTGTCCTCGTGGACCTTGAAGGTGATCAGCTGAGCCCAGCTGAAGGCGTGATCGATCATGAGCCGTTTCACCTCGCGGTTGTAGCTCCCTCCCCAGTGGCTCCGCGCGAGGAATGTCCAGCCGATCTCGACCTCGCGGCGCCGTTCGTCGAGCACTTCATAGCGGCTTGTGCCAATCACCAGGCCGGTGTCGTGCTCGACGACGACCAACGCGTGGCCGGCGACGGCGTCGGCGAACCAGTTTCGGAACACGGTCCTATCGGTCCTGTTTTTGACCGGATGTTGCTCCCATAGAAGCGGATCTGAGGCAATGGCGCATAGCGCGTCGAAGTCAGAGTCCTTGATCGGACGCAGGCACACGAGCGACCCCTCGAGCTTCGGCTGCAAGTTCAAGTGCGCGTTGCGTCTACTCATGCGAACGAGACCATTGCTTCCATACGTCAATCAAGCCGCACCCACGGAGGAAGCTACAACTGAATATGTACCTGCTCCGCGACACTTTGGCGCAGGTGGTTGTGGGGGGTTGCCACGAGCGCGCCGGTGCGGCGCTATCGTGCGCGCGTGCCTCGGGCGGTCGTCTTCGACTTCTACGGGACGTTGTCTGTAAGCGCCACAGTCGCCGCCCGACGCGCCGGAGCAGCGCGGATCGCCGCTGCTCTCGGGATCCCAGCCGAGACATGGCACGAGGCCATCGCGACGACATTCACGCAGCGGGCGACCGGCGCCTGCGGCGATCTCGAGCGGACTATGCGGTGGCTGGCGGACCGTTGCGCGGTGTCGCCGAGCCCCGCCCAGCTCGCGGAGGCATGCACCATCCGTATCGAGACCGAGACCGTCTACGCCCGGCAGTTGCGGGCAGACGCAGAGCCGACCTTGCGCGAGTTACACGACCTTGGAGTCAAGATCGGGCTGCTCAGCGACTGCACGCACGAACTACCAGAGATTTGGCCGTCGCTACCGGTCGCCCCCTACGTCGACGCGACCGTGTTCTCAGTCCTCGCCGGCGCCCGGAAGCCACATCCGACGCTGTACGAGGCAGTTACTTCCGAGTTGAACGTCCACCCCGCGGAATGCCTCTACGTGGGTGACGGGGGCAGCGGTGAACTCACCGGCGCGAAACGCGCAGGAATGGCCGCGCTGCGGCTGGACGCTCCGGACGCGGCGGACGCGATCATCTACGACGCAGACGCGGCCTGGACCGGCACAGCGGTCGCCTCCCTATCCGAGGTACTGCACTTCGTCTAGGCAGCGATAGGTGCTACGTTCGTGAGCGACCACGGGTCTGGAGGTCGTGTAAGAGCCCGGGGAAAGTTGGTTCGACTCCATGTTGCCGGGGTTTTACGCCTTACCAAGTTTCAGCTATGACCCTTTTCGATGGTCCCGCTCCAACAGCGCTCAGTGATCTTGATCGAGGCGTGAAATGCGCTTGGTATTGACGGCTAACGATCGTTGATCTTCGTCGAGCTTGTTGCCGTGTGGCGGTGGTGCCCTTCGCGCGCGCTTGGCCGGCTCCGTTCGGTTGTGCGCACTTCCGACGATGGTCGATCGCTTGGTTGACTCTGTCACTGGGTTGTGCCGGGGGTGAGGAGCGGCCGACGTGAAGGCGCCGGCCCCGAAGCTTGCGGGTGTCTAGTGGCCGGTGATGGCGACGTTGCCTGAGTCGCTGTGGGCGCGGATGAACGGTCGGACGCTGGTGTCGGTGATCAGGTCGGTGACGTGGACGGTGCCGTTGTCGCTGTCGGCTTGAATGTCGTAGCGGCCGGTGGGGACGTCGAGGTTGACGTCGCCGTTGCCGGAGGTGGCGGTCAGGGTCTGGGGCTTAGTGGTGAGGGCGGCGGTGATGGTGCCGGAGTCGCTGTGCAGGGTGGTGGTCAGGGATCGCAGCTGGCGTGCGTTGATGCTGCCGTCGCTGCTGGTGGCCTGGACGTTGCGGAACTGGCCGTCGGTGACGTTGATGTCGCCGGAGTCGTCCTGAACAGTGAGCCGGTGCCCGCGGAGGCCGGCGGCGGTGATGGTGCCGTTTCCGCTGCTGAGGGTCATCGTGCTGGCGGTGACGGTGGTGAGGTTCACGTTGCCGGAGTCGGTGGCGGCGCTGAGTGCCCCGGCGTGGACGCGAGTGAGATGCAGGGCGCCATTGCCGGAGTGAGCTTCGGCTTGCGCGGCGACGGCGGCGTCCGTGACGGCGACGTCCCCGGAGTCACTGTCGGCGGTGAGCACTGTGGTCTTGATCGCTTTGCCCGTGACGGTGCCGTTGCCGGACTTCAGGGTCAGGCTGTGCGCGTGAATGGTGGTCGCGGTGGTGTCGCCGCTGTCGGCGTCGAGCGCGACGCTGCTGGCGGTGATGCTCGTGCCGGTCACTGTGCCGTTGCCGCTGCTGGCGTCGACTTGGGGTCCGGACGCGTTGCGGACGGTGACATCACCGGAACCGGAGGACAGTTTGAGCCCGCCGCGGAAGCCGGTGGCGGTGACGGTGCCGCTGGAGGTGTCGACCTGCACCGGGATGCTCGCGGGGGTGGTGACGGTCAGGGTGTTGATGCAGTCGTTGGCCTGGTCGAGGGCGCCGACGACGGTTATGAGGTTGCCAACGCTGACGTCGCCGTTGCAGCTGATCGTCACGTGCAGCACACCGCGGCTGACGCTGACAGCCAGCGTTGGCTGGCGAACGTTCCACTCTTCGTGCGCATGCACGGTGGTGGTTCGACCGGGCCGCAGTGTGACAT
>Ga0070658_10000613_pt1 | contig 30900 bp, 24 predicted proteins | sample KBSC13metaG_FD_64664 | JGI IMG/M metagenome (GOLD analysis project Ga0070658, IMG submission 64664) | Corn rhizosphere microbial communities from Kellogg Biological Station, Michigan, USA - KBS C1-3 metaG | ecosystem: Host-associated > Plants > Roots > Rhizosphere > Soil ... | reverse complement strand
AGAACGAAATCAACCTCTGGAACACCAAGGTCACCAACGCCGGCATCACCCTCGGCCCCTGACCAACCCCTCAACCACTGCCGGGCGGGCCCACATCGGGCCCGCCCGCCGCTGAAGTGCGCCCTGCCCATCCAGCAAGGAGTCCCATGAGAAAGCTTGTCAAGTTCGCCGCCGCCGGGGTCACCGCCGCGGTAGCTGCGGTGGCAGGCACCGCGTTGGCGGACACCGTCACCGGTAACCCCCTGCCAGACATTCAGACGGCGCAGTCCAAGGTCGCCGCCGCACAAACCGCAGTCGCCCAGGCGAAGTCCGCGCTGGCGGACGCACAAACGGCGGTTTCATCCGCGCTGCAGAATTCGGTGCCGACAACCAGTCCGACGACCAGCCCGTCCCCGTCTCCGTCACCTACCGCGACGTCAACCAACGTCGCCCTGCAGGCCACAGCGACAGCGTCCTCGCAGAACACGTCGACGAGCCAGACTGCCAACAAGGCCATCGACGGTGTGATCAGTGGATACCCCGCCGACTACACCAAGGAATGGGCGACGACCGGCGGCGGCGCCGGGTCGTGGCTCAAGCTGACGTGGTCATCACCGGTCAAGGTCGATCATGTCGTCCTGTACGACCGGCCCAACCTGAACGACCAGGTCACGGGGTCCAACATCACGTTCTCCGACGGCTCCACCGTGTCGACCGGCTCGCTCAACAATGACGGCACCGGTGTCACGGTCTCCTTCCCGGCTCGGACAGTCACCTCACTCACCTTCAACGTCACAGCGGTAAGTAGTTCTACCGCCAACGTCGGCCTGTCTGAACTGCAGGTCTTCTCGGCCACCAGCTGACGTCACGCACCCACCCCTCAGGAGACCTATCACGTGAGAACCATCTTTAAGCTCGGCGCCGTCGCGGTCGCGTCGGCCACGTTGGCCGCGACCGGCAGTGCCGTGGCATCAACGATTACCGGCAACCCGACGACCGACCTTCAGACAACCCAGCAGCAGATCACCCAGGCACAATCCGGCCTCGACAGCGTGTCGCAGGCACTGACCAACGCACAGAATGCGTTGACGTCGGCCGCGGCCGCGGCGCAACCTGTCACGACGACCTCGCCCTCGCCGTCGCCGACGTCGTCGAGCAGTTCGCCGTCGCCGTCGCCGTCGAGTTCGTCGTCGCCGCCGACGAACTGTGGTGGGCCGGTGACGATCACGCAGGGCGGTACGTATAGCGGCTGCTGGGTGTCCAACGGTCAGGGCGTGGCGGTCACGATCGCGACGTCGTCACCGGTGACGATCACCAACTCGGTGATCAAGGGCACCTCCAAGCTGGTGCAGAACTCGGTCGCGCACGTGAAGCTCACCGTCACGCACACGACGATGCAGGGCCTGTACCCGGGGGGCAACGGCGTGTGGGCCGACTACGCGATCTACCTGGACGGGTTCGACTACCTCGACGCCGAGAGCAACTCGATCACCCAGAAGGGTGGCATCAAGGTCAACAACTGGTCCGGGTACAGCAGCGCCCACCCGGTGCTCATCCGCTACAACCTGATGCACAACGTCGACGGCCGCTACACCAACGGAAGCGGCGGCTACCAGACCGGCACCGGCTACTACACCCAGTTCGTGCAGTTCGACACCGTGCAGAACGCCGCGGGCATCGACATCTCCTGGAACAAGGTCGTCAACGACCCGAACAACAGTCGGGTCGAGGACAACATCAGCATGTTCAACAGCTCCGGAACATCCGGCTCACCGATCAACATCCACGACAACCTGATCCAGGGCGCCTACCCCTACCCAGCCACCTCCTCCAGCTACAGCGGCGGCGGCATCTCCCTCGGTGACCACGGCGGCAACTACGAGATCGCGCACGACAACACCGTGCTGTCCGCGACCAACGGCGCCATCTACATCGCCTCCGGCCAGAACCAAAGCATCTACAACAACCGCGTCGTCGACACCGGAACCCTGACCGACGGCACCCGACTCGCCTACGCGAACGTCGGCATCAGCGTCTGGGACGAATACACCTCCTACCCGTTCGGCAACGACCAGGCCTACAACAACGTCGCCGGCTGGATGAACGGCTCCGGCCAACGCGCCGACTGGTGGAACCCCGACTGCAGCGGCAACTGCACCAACACCCACCTCAACAACAACCAGAACCCGATCACCTGGACCGACGTCCAGAACGAAATCAACCTCTGGAACACCAAGGTCACCAACGCCGGCATCACCCTCGGCCCCTGACCTACTGACCGAAGCGGGGGGGCGGACCCGGTCCGTCCCCCGTTCGGCATGTTCACGTGGCTGGACCCGATTTGGTCCGCGGTATCTAGAGCGTCCGCGTGGCGCTCTAGACCAAGGATGACAGCAACCGTGATCGCGTATCACGCGGTCGGCGACGTTCCCCGCAAGCTCGATCCCTATCGGATGTTCATGCCGCTGGCCAACTTCCGGCGGCAGATGGAGTTCCTCGCCACCCAGCGCACGGTGGTGCCCTTGGACGCTGTGCTCGAAGCGCGGCCCGCACGCAAGCCGACAGTGACGATCACCTTCGACGACGGCTATGTGAGCGTTCTGGAGTCCGCCGCTCCCATCCTGGCCGAATACGGCTTCACCGCCACCTGCTTCGTCCCGAGCCACTGGATCGGCGGACGCAAGGCCTGGGACCCACTCGATGCAGCCGGCGCGCCATTGCCGATCATGACTCCTGCCGAGCTGCTGGAGCTACAGGCACGGGGACACTGGATCGAGAGCCACGGCCACCGACACGTTCGGATGGATCGGCTCGATTACGACGAGGCACGTCGCGAGATCGAGCAGTCGCTCGACACATTGGAGGGCGTCACCGGCCGCCGGCCGCACGTCTTTGCCTATCCGTGGGGGGCGCACTCCGCCGCCGCGCGGCGGGCAGCGCAGGACGCCGGACTGCGTCGGGCCTTCTCGATCGGTCAACCAGGGAATGGCCCGTTTGCCAGCGAGCGCGTAACGATCAGACCGAGCGACGGCATGGCCGTCTACGCCTACAAGACCAGCGGTTTCTATCTGCGATCGCGCGAACTGCCGCTGGTGCGTACCGCCTACCGCAGGCTGGTCCACCCGATGGTGCGGCACCGGCGGAGCCGAGCCAGATGACGACCACGACTCGTCCCGGGCCGCGCGTCGGCATGCTCGTTCATCGACACGACGACCGCGCTGTTTCGCGCACCATCGCGGCGTTGTGCAAAAGCATGACCGCCCTGGGAGCACACCCTGTCTTGTTGCGCGTGCAGGCAGGGCCCAGGACGACCGACGTGGGCGCGGGCGTTCAAGTAGTCGACATCGGGGCCGACCGCAAACGCACGGCCACGAGCATCCCGGCCCTCGGCCGCTACCTCCGCACGTCGGCACTAGACGTGGTGTTCGCACACCTGAACGGTCCCGGCCGGGCCGCTCTGATCGCCCGCGCCCTGGGGCGCGTCGACATCGGTGTCGTGCCGGTGGAGCACGTCCACTACACCACGTTCTATCGGCACCGGCACATGTTCCAGGATGTGCTGACGCGCACCCTGTACCCGCGCGCCGACCGCGTGGCCGGTGTGTCACCCGGCGTTGTCGATGAGCTCGTGCGTCTGTTCCCGCGGGTGGCGGACAAGTCGATCGTTCTGCCCAGCATCGGGCCGACCCTCGACGCAGTGGCGTCGGCGAAGCGTCAGCGGATCTCGCACCCCTGGTTCTCCCGTCAAAGAGAGCATCAGATCCTGGTCTGCGTCGCGAACGTGCTGCCCCGCAAGGGTCAGGACGTCCTCGTTCGTGCGCTGCCGTTCATCCGGGAGGCGTGCGGCGACGTCCGGCTGGTGCTGATCGGCCGACCTGACGACCAGGCGTATGCCCGGCAGTTGGAGGAGGCTGCAGCGGCGCTCGGAGTCGGCGAACAGGTTCGGCTGACGGGTTACCTGCCCGACCCGCTCCCCTACATTGCTCAGTCGGACGCGCTGCTTCTGGCGTCCGAGACCGAGGGCTGTCCGATGGTGCTCGTCGAGGCCATGGCCTGTGGCCGTCCGGTGGTCGCAACCGACTGCCCGGTCGGACCAAGATTCCTGCTCTCCGACGGTCGTTATGGACAGCTGGTGCCGGTGGGTGACGTGAACGCAATGGCGGCGGCGGTCATCGACGCGCTGTGCTCCGAACATTGGCGGGGCACGGTCGCCCGGGCGGCGCAGACCCACGCAGGCACCTTCAGTCCGCAGTCGGTCGCGTCGCAATATCTCTCGGTGGCAGACCGGGTCATGCAGGATCGCTGGGGATCGCCGGCCATCGCCGTACGTCGCTGAGCCCCCGCCCATGCGCATCGCGATCGTCCACAGCTATTACGGCAGCGACCAGCCCAGCGGAGAAAACCTGGCGGTGGACGCCCAACGGCAAGCACTGTCGGAGGCGGGACACGATGTCGCTCTCTTCTCGGCGAGCACCGATGAACTCGCGAGGAACCCGCTCTATCCGATTCGCGCCGCCGCGGGAGTTGCCACTGGCCACGGGCGAAATCCCTTGCGGGACGTGCGCCGGTTCGCACCGGACGTTGTCCACGTGCACAACCTGTTTCCCAACTTCGGCCGTGCCTGGGTGTGCCGACTCGAGGTCCCACTGATCCACACGTTGCACAACTACCGTCCTCTCTGCCCGGCGGGCACGATGTACCTCGCGGCCCAGGGCAGCAGGGCCGAAGACTCTTGTTGCGTGCGCTGCCAGAACCGCCCTGCTGTCCCGGCAGTCATCCATCGGTGTTACCGCGGTTCCGCGTTGGCCACGCTGCCCGTTGCCGTCAGCACCAAAGGCGTGGGCAGAGATCCCGTCCTTTCCTCGGCGGCTCTGTTGTTCACGCTGACGCCGGCGATGCGCGACGTGTACGTCGCCGCCGGTGTGGACGAACGCCGCACAGTCGTCGTTCCCAACTTCGTGCCACGCCGACTCGACGGCGGGCCGGGGCCGGGGTCGGAACGCTGGCTCTACGTGGGCAGGCTGAGTCCGGAGAAAGGCATCGCGCAGTTGCTTGACGGCTGGCCCGTTGACGTGCCCTTGACCGTCGTGGGTCGCGGGCCGCTCCTCACCGACGTACGCAGGCGGGCTCGTCGCGGTGACATCGAGATCATCGATAGGGCCGGCCGGGAGCAGGTCGCTGCGCTGATGCGCAGGAGCCTGGGTCTCGTCCTTCCCAGTCGTTGGCTGGAGGGCTTCCCGCTCGTGTACGCCGAGGCGCTTGCGGCCGGGCTACCGGTACTCGCAGGGCCGCAGAACGGGATCGCCTCATTGGTCGACGCCGATGGCACCGGCGCCGTTTTCACCGGCGACTTGGAAGCCGACCTCGCGAATGCGCGGGAAGTGTTCCCCGGCCTGCGCGCCCACTGCCGTGGGGTCTTCGAGGATCGCTACACCGAGGACGCCCACGTGCGCCGACTCGAGCGACTCTATGCGTCCGCGTCCAGCGCCGGACGCGACGTCATTTGCTGAACGCTGGGATCTTTCAAGCCCTCACGCGTGGTCACCTTGGCGCGGTAGTACTTGCGGTCCTTGCCGTACACCGAGGTGGGCGTAGCAACGATGACGACGCCGGTCACCTCCGCGTTGACCTGCTGGAGGCTCTTGACGGTCTGTCGCAAGTCACTGCGCTTCGTCATCCTGTGCCTGGTGACGAGCAGGACGGCATCGACCATCGGGGCGATGACGACTGCATCGATGACCGGAATGATGGGCGGGCTGTCGACGAGCACGACCTCGGCACGCTTTCGTAGTTGTGCCAGGAGCTCGGCCATGGCGACGGTCGGCAGCAGCTCGCTGGCGTCGCTCGATGGGAGCGTGCCGGCCGGAAGGATGCGCACCCCGTCGCGTGCCCGGATCGAGGACCGAAGATCGTGGTCGCCGGCGAGGAAGCCGGCGACGCCACGACCGCCATGGATGCCGAGGCGGCGAGAGAGCGCACCGCTCCGCAGGTCGGCGTCGACGGCCAGAACGCTGACGCCGGCGCGGGTGAGGGAACGCGCGAGCTCCAGGCAGACCGACGACTTGCCGTCACGAGCGTTGGGGCTCGTCACCAGCACGATGCCCGGGAAGCCCTCGGCCACACCCAGCTGGAGGTTCATACGGAGCCGACGGTAGGCCTCGCTCACGACGCCCCTCGGCAGCGAATTGCTGCTCTCCCGGCGGAACATCGGACCGCTGGGAATCTCGGCGAGAACCGGCGCTCCGGTCAGCGCCTCGACCTCAGTACGACCGCGGACGTTGACGTTCAAGGCCTCACGCAGGAAGACGAGCGCTACTCCGACACCGAGTCCGACCAGCACGGCAAGAACCAGGTCGGTCTTGATGTGCGGCGACACCGGTGAGCCGGGAGTCGTCGCCGGCCGGACGACAGCAGCGGTGACGAGGGGGTGCCCCTTGGCATCGCCCTCGACGCGGGCCAGCACATCCGGAAACGCCCGGCCAACGGCGTTCGCGACGGCGCTGGCGCGCCCAGCGTTGTGGTCGGTGACCGTGACATCGATGAGGACGGTGTTCTGCGGGACGGCCGCCTTGATCTCACCTGCGAGCGCATCCGGGCTCACGCCCAGATGGAGGTCCTTCACCACTCGCGCGGTGACGTCGGGCGAGTTGACCAGCTCTGCATAGCTCAGCACCCGATCCTGCGTGAACAGGCTGCTCTGGTAGGCCCCGCCGAGCTGCGCATCGGCCCCCGTCGCCGACACGAACATGCGCAGCGACGCGGCATACGTCGGTGTCGCCCGCCACAGCAGCGCAGCCGTGCCGAGCACGGATACGAGCAGGCAGACAACGAGGATGGCCCAGTTTCGTCGCAACGTGTCGACTTGGTCACGGATCGTCACGGCTGTCCCTCAAGGTTTCAGCGCCTCGGAGAACGGCGCCTTGCTCACAGAGGGCGGAACGGCCGTCTTTCGTACGGCAACGGGCGTAGCAGTATCTCGCTGGTCCCGCCCGGCCTCCGAGTAATAGGACACATGCGACCCGGCGGACCGGCGAAGAGGTTTGCGACTTGACGGTTCACGGCTTGGACGGCGCCGCGGCTGCCTCGTCGCTGTGTGCGCTGTTGACTACGCACAATCGTCGTGAGACCACGTTGCGTTGCTTGGAGGGTCTGTTCACACAGGTCGGCCCAGGCGCCGAGATCACGGCCGTCGTCGTGGACGCGGGCAGCACCGACGGCACCCCAGATGCGGTGGAGGAGCGCTTCCCATTGGTACGGGTCGTGCGGGTTCACGCCGATGTCTACTGGGCCACAGGAATGGCGATCGCCGAGCGGGAGGCACGACGGGGCAGCCGCCCTGACTTCCTGCTCTGGCTCAACGACGACGTCGTGCTCGACCGCGATGCCATCGCTCGGCTGCTCGCCCTTCACGATCGGATAGGCGCCAATCCCCATCTGATCTGCGGTGCGGTCCGCGATCCTGACAGCGCCCGTACGACGTACGGCGGTGTCGAGCGGTACGACTGGCATCCGTTGCGATACCGAATGGTCATGCCGGCAGACGACGCACGCCAGGTCGATACGGCGCACGGCAATGCCTTGCTCGTGCCGGCGGCGACGTACGAGCTGCTGACCGCCATCGACGGGAAGTTCGTGCAGTCCTATGCGGACTTCGACTACGGCGAGCGGCTGCGGCGGGTCGGCGGATCCGTCTGGCTCGCGCCCGGTCACGTGGGGAGCTGCAGCGCGAACGACAGCCGGCGCCGTGAGTTGTACGCGACGCAACCCTGGCGAGCACGCTGGTCCTGGCTGCTGAGCCCCAAGGGGATTTCACCGCGCTGCCATCTGCGCTACCTGCGCCGGCACGGTGGTCCTGCGTGGATGGTCTTCGCTGCCATGCCGTATGCCCGTTTCCTGGTCCGACGGCGTGCCGGCCCGACGCCGCAGGTGACAGGACGATGACCTTGCGCGTCGCACTCCTCGACGGCTGCATCGCTCACTACCGAGTTCCGTTCCTTGCGGCGCTGCGCGCGCAGTTGAGCGCTCTGGCGGTCGTGGCTTCCAGCATCCCGGCGGAGCTCCGGCCGGCACTTGCGTCGGCTGACATCGACACGATGGAGCTACGGCAGGCATGGCTGCCCCGGACGTGGCGGCATCCCGCCGGGTTCTCCCAGCCGGAGCCACTGGAGATCCCCACCCGGATCAACCGGACTCTCACGAAAATCCGGCCGGATGTGGTCGTCACCGGTGACATGGGCCTGCGATCAGCAGCCGCCGCGCGCTACTGCGGATCCAAGCGGGTTCCTCTCGTCATCTGGGCACGACTGTCCGAGCACTCCGAACGTGGCCGCTCGCGCGCGCAGCGCGCGCTACGGCCGCGCATCGCTCGCACGGCCGCACGGATCATCGTGAACGGCGCCTCGGGAAAGTCATACGTGGAGTCGCTGGGCGTGCCCGCGGATCGCGTCCGGGTGATACCGCAGGCGCTTTCGCCGGCAGCGGTGGCGAGCGTCGACGCGGTTGCGCACCCCATGCGTCCGGTGCGGCTCGTCGCCGTCGGTCGAGTCGTTGCCGGAAAGGGCATCCACCATCTGCTCCGGGTGTGGTCCGGACTGGGGTCGACCGACTGGCACCTGACAGTCGTCGGCGAGGGCGAGGACCGGCAGGAGCTGGAACGATTTGCGGCGGCCGGATCTCTGCCGGTGGTCTTCGTCGGCGAGTGCACGCCGGCCCAGGTGGCGTCACATCTTGCGAACGCTGACTTTCTCGTTCATCCATCGCTGTCAGATGAATGGGGACAGGTGATCGCTGAAGCACTCGCGTCCGGGCTACCGGTCCTGGGCAGTGTTTACGCGCAAGCGGTGAACGAATTGGTCCGCGACGGCCTCAACGGGTGGTCCTTCCGACCCGACCACGACGCCGACATCGCTCGAGTTCTCGATTGTGCGCGCCGCACGGACGCACCCGCGTGGGAGCGGATGAGCGACGCCGCCCGCTTGTCGGCGTGCGGCCTTCAGCCGGCCACCGTTGCCACCTTGTTCGCCACTGTCCTGCAGCAAGCAAACAACGGTCCGACGACCGCGCGATCGAGCGCACAGCCATGAGCATCGGTCGCGGCGTCGTCCTCGTCGGCCCCTCGTCACCGGCGGCCCTGGCAGACCTGTTCACCGGCGCGGCGCGGTCGGCGGCGGAGACGCTGCCCGGTTTGGGCGGCGTGCCGGTGAACTCGCTGGCCAAGGCACTGGTCCACGCGGGAGCCGACGTCGAGGTCGTCACGCTCGACGAGCAGGTCGACGAACCCATCGCGTTGGAGGGCGCCGGCTTCCGCATCCTCGTCGGTCCGTACCGATCACGGGCTCGGCATCGTGCCCGGGATGCATACGCCACGGAGCGTCGCGCGCTGGCGACCCTGCTGCGCCGCACGCACGGGTCGGTTGTTCATGCGCACTGGACGTACGAGTTCGCGCTGCCCTGCCTGGCGGATGGACGCGCCGCCGTCGTCACGGCGCATGACACGCCGATCTCCGGATTCCGCCTCTCTCCATCGCGTTACCGCGCCGTGCGCACCATGGTCGGGCTGGTTGTGCGGACGCGCATACGCCACCTGTCCGCGGTGTCCCCCATCCTCGCCGACCGGTGGCGTCGTCAGATGCTGTATCGCCGACCGATATCCGTGATTCCGAACGTCGTCCTAGCACCCGGGCCGGCATTGCCGGCACCACCGATAAACCCTGCAGCACCGGTGATCCTCGATGTTTCGGAGGGCGACGGCCACAAGAACGTACGCGCGTTGATCCTTGCGTTCGCGCTCGTGCTCGAGTCGTACCCTTCGGCAACCCTTCGACTGGTGGGGCCTGCCTTGCACGACAGGTCGCCGCTCGCGTACTGGGCTCGTACCGCTGGTGTCGCAACGAACGTCGAGTTCGTGGGTCCGGTTGGCTGGTCCAGCCTGGAGCCGTTCTTCCAGTCAGCGACGATCTTCGCTCACCCATCCATCGACGAGTCGTTCGGACTGACCATCTGCGAAGCAATGCTGGCCGGTGTTCCAGTCGTCGCCGGCGCCTCGGCAGGTGCCGTGCCATGGGTGGTCGGCGACAGTGCGAACCTCGTCGACATACGGCAGCCGGCCCAGATCGCGCGTGCGATCCTGCGACTCCTCGACGACCCGGACGAACGCGCCCGGCTGGGCCGCGCGGGAGCCGAGCAGGTGCGGCAACGGTTCGCCCCCGACGTGGTCGCACCGAAGTACCTCGAGTGGTACGAGGCGTTGCGATGAGCCAGTCGCGACTGACGAGCGTCTTCGTGCGGGCAATGGCCTGGAACTACGTGAGCGGCATCGTCCTGCTGCTGGCGCAGCTCGCCTACACTGCCGTCACCGCCCGGCACATTCCCGCGCGCGACTTCGGTGCGTACGCCGTGGGTCTCACCCTGCTGCAGGTCCTCAACTACTTCGGCGGCAGCACGTTCGGCAACGCGGTCATGCGGGCTCCGGAACTGGGGCCGCAAGTTGCCACGACTGCGATGCTCCTGTCCGTCGCCGCGGGCTCCGTCATATCGCTCGTCCTGGTGGTCCTGGCCGAGCCGGCCGAAACTTTGCTCCATGCCCCGGGGTTGACCCAGGTCCTCTATCTCTTGGCTCTGATGCCGCCGATGACAGGAGTGTCGGCCGTCGCGTCCGGACTGCTGCGGCGCGAGGACAGATACCGCTCGGCGGCGGTCATCGCCCTGATCTCCTCGATCATCGGCTTCCTCGTCGGAGGCTTCCTGGCTGTGCAGGGCGAGGGCGTGGTGGCCCTCGTCCTGGCGCAGGTCGTCTGTGCCTGGTTCGGGGGCGTGGTGGCGACCTTCGCGGTCCGCCGACGTCTGTCCCGTTCCCTGTCCGCCCGCGGCGTCCGCCAGCTGCTGCCGTTCTCTGCACAGGTGAGCGGCCAGAACCTGCTCCACTACGTCGTCGAAGCGCTCCCCGTGTGGGTCGTGACGAGAAGCTACGGGGTAACGGTCACCGGCTACTTCACCCGCTCGATGCAGCTGGTCTACCTGCCGACCTACCAGCTGCTCACTGCGATCCAGCGGTCGCTCTACCCGCTCTACCAGCGTCTGCGCGAACCGGGTCGACGGCGGGCGGCCCTCACCGACGTTCTGGTCCTGACGAGCGGAGGGGCAGCGGTCTTCTACGGCATCGGTGCGGCCTGCGGCGAACCGCTGGCGCTCCTGCTCCTCGGCCCGGCGTGGTCGGAGTCCGCACGGCTGGTCCCTGCCTTCTGCGCGGCCTATGCGGCGAGCACGGTCTATGGCGTGACGTCTTCAGCAGCAGAAGCGCTGGGGTGGATGTCGGTCATCTGGCGCGTCCAGGTGATGTTCATCCTCACCACGGTGGTCGGATTGGTGATCGCGGCGGGCCATGACGTCAGCGCAGTCGTGCTTGTCATGTTCCTCGCGCCTGCCTCGGCCCACGCCCTCATGGTGTCCACCCGCACCTTCCGCGAGAGCATCGACGGGGCCAGGGTGGCAACGGCGTACGCAGTCCACGGCGCAATCGCCGTGTCGCTCTATGCGGCGGCCAGCCTCGCGGCCACCATCGCGGCGCCGAGTTCCCACATCCTGGACCTCGCCGTACGTATCGGGACAGTCGGATGCGTGCTCGCGGTCATATGGCTCCTCAGGGCGCACGTTCCGGCGTGGGTGGTGGCGCAACGCCGATGGCGCGGCCGGGTCGCGGGCACCGCAACAATCTCCGGCTCGGAGCCGGATCCCGCGATGGCCGGCTGACGTGACTCGCCGATTCTCGGCGCGCCTGCGGGTCCTGCACATCGTTGGCCCGGACGGCAGCGGCAAGACCACCATCGGAACACACCTGTCAGCCGCGGCGACCGCGGAGGGACTCGTCGTCGATCGCATCCACCACCGGCCGCGGCTGCTGCCGGGCGGGTCACGGCAGCAAGGCGACGTGACACGGCCGCACAACGTTGCCGCCCGCGGGGGATGGGCGGCGCGAGCGAAGCTTCTGCTGGTATGGCTTGACTGGCAGTTCTTCTACTGGCGCCGCATCCTGCGCCACAGGCATCGCTCGGAGCTCGTACTGGTCGAGCGCGGCTGGTGGGACATGGTTGTCGACCCGGTGCGCTACCGGTTGCCGCCCGACGTGGCAAATCTGACGATCAGACTGGGGCGCCTGCTGCCGCGGGCCGATGCGGTCGCCCTGTTGACGGGTCAACCGCACCTGATTCAGAGCCGGAAGCCGGAGATCTCGGCCGACGAGGTCGCACGCCAGTTGGAGCAATGGCAGCTGATCGCGCCGACCGTTGCCGGCCGGTGCGTCAGCGTCGACACGGTTCAGAACGACGCTTCAACGGTCGCGCACCGGCTGCTCGAAGCGCTTGCCCCGGATCCCAACCCGTTGACGGGGAGCTGGCGGCGGGCCCCGCTCACGCACCGCGCCCGAGATGTCCGGTGGACCGGCTCCGGCGACTCCTGCGTCGCCTGCTTCCCGCGGCCGTATGGGTTCGCTGCTCGGGCGGCGCTTCCGGTCCGGCGTGCGCTGTCGATGCTGTGGCTCGGCGGCGTAGTCGCGGGCCCGTTCGACGTCAACCAGCTCGCGGAATCCCTCGGCGTCCAGACGGACGGCGCGGTGGTAGTGAACTCGGCCCACCCTGGCCGGCTCGTGACCGCATTGACACTGAACGGGCGGGTCCGCTACATCGTGAAACTCGGAGCGCACGACGATGCCGGGCTGGTGCGCGAGGCGGAACTGGTGGCGTCGCTGCAGGGACCGGCGACGGACGGCATCGCTCCGACCCTGCACTGGGCAGGCTACTGGCAAGACTGGTTCGCCCTCTCGACCGAAGCAGTCGACACGAGCACACGGCCGATCCTGGATCTCGACGTCATCACGCGCGTGTGCACCCGCCTCGTCGCCGGGATCGACGGTGCGGGTCCGGTCGTGCACGGCGACCTCGCCCCCTGGAACATCGTCGGTCGCGCCGGCCGGCCGACACTTGTCGACTGGGAGTTCTCGCGCCGCCAGTTCATGCCACTCGCCGACTTGGCCCACTTCGTCGTCGCGTGCGGTGCCCGGCTGCGGTCATGGCAGCCGCGAGAAGCCGGGCAGCTACTGGTGCGGGTCGAAGGCCCCGGCTGGCGCCATCTGGCGGATGTCGGCGAGGACCCCCGGTCCGCCCCCCACATCCTCGAGTGTCTCTTCACCAACAGCGTCGATATTCGCGCCAGCCGGGAGCGGGCTTTCTGGCGGCAGATGATGAAGACGCTGATGGCACGAGGAGACCTGAGGTGACCGGCTTGCTCTCCGGTGGACCCGATCTGTTGCTGAAGATGGCGGCCGGCCTCCTGGTCGTGTGGCTGCTCGTGTCTCTGGTCATTCGCGTGCCCCGAGCCGTCTTCATCCTCATCTTGTTCAATCAGCTGCTCGCGGCGCTGTACTTCGCTCCGGTCGCTATGCATCTCGGAAGCACAACCGTCTACTTCACCGACCTGCTCTGGGCGTGTCCGCTCGTCGTCGTCCTCGGTCGGGTGTTGCAGAACCGCGCCGCCCTCTCCTCAGCTTCCTGGCTGATCCTGGTCGCCGTTCTCGTCATCTTCGGTCTCGCCGTCATCGGTGCCGTACAGCACAGTCTGCAGAGCTCGATGAACGAGCTTCGCGGCGTCATACAGCCGCTTCCCGTGGCGCTGTATGCGGCGCTCGTCATCCGAACCGACCGTGACATCGACTGGGTCGCTCGACTGTGGGTGTGGTGGGGACTCGTTCTGACCGGCGTGGCCGCACTTCACTGGGCCGAACACGGGCTTGGAAGCAGCAGCCGAATGATCGTCATCGGTGGCCAGGTCGTCACGAGCCGCGGCCTCCTGGCCTCCGGCGCCCTGGACGTCACCCTCGCGGCTCTGATCGTTCTGTTTACGAGGCACCCGCTCGGATGGTCGCGAGCCCAACGGGTGTCGGTCGGCAGCTGGTTGTGCCTGGTGGTCGTGCTTCTTCAACATCGGAGCCTGTGGCTGGCACTGGCCGCATCTTGTCTGGTGGGCATCGCCACCGTCGAAGCGCAGCGTGCGGGGAGGGCGACCGCCCTGGCCGCGGGAACTTACGTCGGAATCGTCGCCGCCGTCGCTGCGGCGGTCGGGGGCTCGTCGATCTCCGGCGACTTCGCTGCGTCCTGGAAGGAGGCGTTTTCCTCGAACAGCACGGCGACATGGCGCATCAACGGATGGAGCGAACTGATCCACCAGCAGCTGAGCCAGCCGGGTCAGTGGCTGTTCGGCCGGCCGTTCGGCTTCGGCTACGCCAGGATCCTCAACCATGAGCTCGTCCTGGACGCCCCGCACAACTACCTGATCCAGATCCTGCTTCGGGGCGGGGTTGTCTGCGTGTTCCTGGTCCTGATGGCGTTCATCGCCATCTGGCGCGCGCTCGGCAACCGCAATCCGGCCGAAGTAGGCCTACGGACGATGTTGTTCGCAGCCTTCATGTACATGCTCGCTTACCCACTGGAGATCAATCAGGGCATCATCATCGGTCTGTGCATCGCGGCCGCGTTCGCACCTAACCTTCCAGCCGGCCCAGAAGCGCCAGGCGAGGCCATTCCGGCTCCATCGTCAGTCGCTTCACGGCAAATGGCGAGTCGCCCGGCCGCACGGCTCCCCTGACGGTGGTCACGAAGCTGCGGTATCCGACTTCGGCTGCCAGGACCGTGTCGCGATCTGGTCGGTAGGTCTGCCAGGGTTGCCCGAACGGCGCGCAGAAGTCCTGCACCTTGATGCCGAGCCGGTCTTCCAGTGTCGCTTTGGACGCGGCGAGCTCATCGCGGACAGCGTCGTCATCCAGGGGCAGCAAGGGACGATGACTGTGTGAGTGCGACCCGATGCTCATTCCTGCGTCGACCAGCGTCCGGCACTGAGGCCAGGTCAGCGACGAAGCGCGCTGTCCTATCTCACCGGTAGCCACGAAGAACATAGCGGGCAGGCCGAGTTCGTTCAGGACCGGAAGCACACTCGTCACCCAGCTGCGATAGGCATCGTCGAACGTGAGGCAGAACGCCGGTCCACGCGTGTGGCCCTCCCCCGCCGCGACCTGAAGGCAGTCGTCCCAGGACAGGAAGGGGCCGACTCGCGCGAGCGCGCGCAGCCCATCTCGGAACGACCTCGCGCTCGCAGACCCGATGTCGTGGTAGCAGAGCACGTAGACGCGGGGTGTTGTGTCGCGCCGGGGCACGAGGCCGCGGGCGACGAGAGCTGCCGTGTGCAGTCGGCGTCGGCGCCGGGCGACCCGGCGCAACGTCGCCTCGGCTCGCTGCAACAGCCGCGGACGAGGCGCCGACTGCTCGGGCTTCACGGAGAGCCGGCCCACGTCGAGGTCTGGCCGCCGTCGACGATGAGGTTCTGCCCCGTCACGCCCGGCGTGTTGACGAGCATCATCACGACCGCTGCCACATCTTCGGGAGTAGCGAGCGAGGCCGTCGGGCAACGACGTTCCAGCCGCTCGAAGTGCCCATCGTCGTGGGCCCAGATCCGCTCGGTGCGCGCCGTCCGCACGGTCCCGGGTGACACCGCGTTGACACGAATGCCGTCCCGGCCGAGTTGGTTCGCAAGGACCCGGACCAACCCGAGCAGGCCCGCTTTGGCAGCCGAATAGCCCGGCATGCGCATGCCGACGACACCGTTGATGGACGACGTCATCGTCAGAGACGCGTCGCCGTACGCAGCGGTCGCCTTGCGCACGAGCGGAACGAACTCCCGGACCACCGTGAACTGCGACACCAGGTTGAGCTCGAGCGACGCGCGGAACATGTCGAGGTCGATGAGTGCAGGATCGTCCGCGACCGGTTCACCGGGCACCGCGCCGCCGGCCACGCCGACGACGTGGCAGACGTCTCCGATCTCCTGCGCAACGCGCGCACAGCCGGCGACTGCCTCGATATCGCGCACGTCCGCGAGCAAGGAGACGTATCGACCCGCGGCCGCTCGCTCGCCGGAGTGGCGGTCCTCACGTCGCAGTTCTCGGGCCGCGTCCGACTGAGGATCGAGCCGATCGATGCCGACCACCGTGTAGCCGCCGTCGAGAAGTGCGGCGACCACGGCGGATCCGATCGCTCCCACCGCTCCGGTCACCACCGCGACCCGCGACCGTGCCGCCGGATCCGTCACAGCGGCAGCCGCTCTACCTGGTCGGCCCACTGCCGCGCGACGTCGTCCCACGTCATCGTGCTCTCCACGATCGAGCGTCCTCTCTCCCCGATGTCAGCTGCATCTGCCGTCATCACCTGGTCGATGCCTGCAGCAAGCGCCGAAACGGAATGCGGGCATGCGACGGCACCGCCGCGCGAGGCCAGGTAGCGACCGAGCGGATACCAGCCGGTCACCACCGGCAGGCCGACGGCGGCTGCCTCCGCGACCGAGTTCCCGAATCCCTCCCAGCGCGAGGGATACGCAAACGCTGTCGCTGCGGTCAGCAGGTCCCTCTTCGTCGCGCCGAGCGCCTGGTCGCCGACGTGCACCCAGGGGTCGAGGCACATGTCGGCGACCATCTGCCGGACAACGGCCTTCCGGCCGTGCCAGTCGGGCCCGTGCAACCGGACCTGGGGGCGGCGGCGAGCCGGCAGGGCGCGAATCGCGCCGAGCAGGAGGTCCAGTCCCTTGTGCTCCGGGTCGAACCGGCCGAGCCACAGCAGGTATCCGCCGCGCCGATCTGTGGCGACCGGTCCGGCGGGATCGACGCCGTTCGGAGCCACCACCAACGGTCCCTCGTATCCGAGCGCCCGCATGTGCGGCCGCTCCTCGTCGAAGAAGACATGCACCGCCGCAGCGTCCCGCACGAGTCGCCGCTCGTGCAGCAGCCACCAGGCGGTCTTCATCAAGCGGTGACGCCCGACGATGTGCGGGTCATAAGCACCGCGCGGTTCCAGCAGGTAGGGCAGTCCGATCCTCCGCGCGGCCTCCCCAGCATGCACATTGGGCCAGCTCCATGCCGAATGCAGCACGAGTACGTCCTGACCGCGTAGGTGCCCGGCCAGATCCACCGGTGTCCGCAGCCGTTGCGGCCCTCGGTGCCGGACTGCGACCCAGCGCACCCCAGGGCGGTCCGGTGGCGACGCGGCGCCCGTTCCGTCGTACAGGATCGTGGTGCGCACACCGAAACGGGTCGCCGCTTCGGCCGCCGCTCTGACGGCGCGGGTCATCCCTCCGTCACCCGTCACCGCCCGCGGGTAGTACCTGATGACGTTCATCGCACGGGTGACACCCGGCGGACAGCACGCCGACGGGCGAAGCCGAGCCTGGCCAGCGATGGCCCGGGGTCGAGGATCGAGCTGAAGCTGTGCACCGTGCGACGACGAGGCGCCAGCGCACGCGCCGCCGCCGGCCAACGCATGTCACCGCGTGCAACGGACGTGTAGACGCTGCGAAGGTCGCCCTCCAACCAGCGGAAGAAGACGCCTGGCCGCGCACGGCTCTCTGCAACAGCTTCGCCCTCGAGCAGGGCGCAGTACGCCGAGAGGGGATCACTTCCGGCGCGGACGGCCGCGGGCAGCGAGGCGTGGATGCGGGGGTTCACGTCCAGCAGCCGGTTGCCCGCCAAGTCGACGTGAAAGACACCTTGGTACGTTGCCAGAAGCCGTTGCAGCCCGGCCTCGATCTGCAAGTCCGGCTCGCGCGTGACGGCCGCCGCGATCGTCCCGCACGGACTCGGATAGACACGCAGGTAGCGCAGGTGCGTGGCCCGCACGAGCGCGCCGTCCCACATCAGCCCGAGAACACCGTTAAGCGTGCCGGTGAAGAACGGCTGGACCAGCACGGGGAAAAGTGACGCCGGAAGTGCGGCCACCTCGTCTGCCGACTCGAGACGGCGTGCAAGCCCGCGCTTCAGGTCCGGCTTCACGACCACCGGCCAGCCGAGGGATGCGGACGCAGCACGCGCCTCATCAATGTCGTGGGCCAGCCGAGTCTCTGGAACTGCAAGGCCGGCTGCCTCAACACGAGCCGCCACGGTCGCCTTGTTGAGAAACTCCCAGCCGGGCAGAGCTAGAGCCGCGACCGCGTCGTCCGTGGCGGGCAGGACAGTCAGGTACGCGCCGGCAGCGAGCTCCGATCGGACCGCCTCCGCATAGCCACCAGGATCGTCGTAGACGCGCGGCACCCGGACGCGTCGGTCGCAGAACCGGCTGTAGGCCGCGAGCGACAGCGAGCCGGACGTGGTCACCGTCACGCCGTAGCCGGAGGTCGAGAGCAGCCGGGTCGCGGCGACCGCGGCGCGGGACTCACCGTCCCCGCCCTCACTGATGAGCACGGACCACGGTCGTCGTCGCAGGATCGCCATCAGCGTGCGCCCCGCTGCGAAGGGACAGTTTCCGGGGCACCGGGATGGGCCTGCCGCACAGCGTCGAGCCATTGCCGCTCGTCGCAGGGTCGCAGCCGCTCGTGCAGGAGCAGCGCCTTCAGCACGGGGCAGGAGCGGACGGTAACCACCCGGAACCGCAGCCGCCCCCACGAAGATTGCGGATGCAGCAGCGTCTCGCGCAAGGCCGCGCGCTCGATCCGCCCGGCGGCGGCGGGGTCCCACCTCCCCGCGACGACTGCGTCAGCAAGCGAGAGGACGTCGTTGCGTCGATCGTCGAACAGCGCCGCGGCCATGGCCACACCGGCCGGATCGGTTTGCAGCAGCTCCGGCACCTTCTTGGCATGTAACCCGGACCAGTTCGGCCGGCCGCCCCATCGGACTCCGTTGAGGAGCAGCTTGAACACTCCCTCGCCGCCCGGTCGCAGCCGCCGGAAGCCGCGCGGGTCCTGCTCGGCGAGCGCCTGCAGGTCGTTGAGGCCGAACAGGGTCGAGCCACGCCATGCCTTGGTGTTCTTGACACTGAGTTCGAGCAGCGACCGCTCGCCCGGTTTGGCGGTGACGAGGTTGAGACCACCCGGGATGTGTCTGCAGGCGATCGTCGGCAACAGCTGGTTCTCGCCCACCCACTTCTCGAAGACCGAGACGACCATCGGCCACGACTCGGGCGCGGCTGCTGAGTCGATGTCACCCACCCCGTGCAGCGCGGAGTCGACGTTCTTCCACACCAGCCAACTCGGCTCCTCCGCCGTCAACGAGCACAGCAAGGGCAGCCACAGCCGCTCCCGGTCCTCGACAGCAAACACCTTGGACACCTACGCCGACAAGCTCTCGTCCCGTTGCAGCCACGCTTCCATCGACGCCGGCACGGCTGGACGAATGCGCGGCGGCGACGCGAGCATCCGAACGATGAACTGCGGGTTGTTGACCAGGTAGCGACGCCACAGCCGCTTCCGCTCGATTGCCAGCCGGAACAACCATTCCAGCCCGCGATCCCGCATCCACTTGGGCGCCTGCGGGAGCAGGCCGGCATGGATGTCGAACGCGGCGCCGACCCCGAGGATGGCCGAGGAGTGGACAACATCGACGTTGGCCGCCATCCAACGCTCCTGCTTCGGCGTGCCCAGTCCGACCCAGAGCAAATCGGGTTCGGCGCGGTTGATCACCTCGAGGATCTCCGGCTCCTCGCGGCCGACTTTCTCGCGAAACGGCGGGGAGAAGACGCCCGCGACCACAAGGCCCGGGAAGCGCGATGCCAGCCGATCGGCCAGGCGGTCCGCCACCCCCGGTCCTCCGCCGAAGAAGAACGAGGACCAGCCCTGGCGGACTGACTCCGCCAGCACCGCCAGCATCAGATCAGGCCCGTAGACACGGTCGATGGCAGCGCCGGCATAGCGCCCTGCCCACACGAGGGGCATCCCGTCCGGAGTGGTCATCCCCGCGCCATTGTGGATGCGGAGCAACTCGGGGTCCCGCTGGGACTCCATTACCCCGTGGACGCCGGTCACGCAGACGTAATGGCGTTCGCCATTGTCGATCCACGACCTTATGCGCTCAACCGCCGCCGGCAGGTCGAGAGCGCTCACCCCGACGCCGAGCACGTCGACCCGAACGTCGCTCACAGGCGCGCGGAAGGCGCCGCCGCCTCGACCTGCTTCTCAATCCAGCGGTAGGTCTGCGCCATCCCGTCCTCGAGCGTGACTTGCGGCTCCCACCCCAGCACCTCACGCAGCCTGGAGTTGTCGGAGTTGCGTCCACGTACGCCTTGGGGACCGTCGACGTGCTCCAGGGTCAAGCCCCTCTTGCCACTGACGTCGATGGCGATCTGAGCAAGTTCGTTGATGGAGACCAGCCGGTCCGTGCCCAGGTTGAGGGGCTCGGTGAACGATGACTGCATCAGTCGGTACAGGCCCTCTATGCAGTCGTCGATGTAGCAGAAGGAGCGGGTCTGCATGCCGTCGCCCCACACTTCGATGGCGTCGCCGTCGTCTGCCAGCGCCACCTTCCTGCACATCGCCGCTGGCGCCTTCTCACGACCACCGTCGTACGTTCCGTTGGGTCCATAGATGTTGTGGAAGCGGACCGTCCGTGTGTCGATCCCGAACTCTTCCCCGCAATATCGGCACACCAGCTCGCCGAAGAGCTTTTCCCAGCCATAGGCGTCTTGGGGAGCCGCCGGGAAGGCGTCGTCCTCCTTCAACGGGACCACATCTGCGTCGGTCTGGAGATATTCGGGATAGATACAGGCAGAGGAGGTGTAAAGGTAACGGGAGACCCCGTTGGCCCGGGCTGCCTCGAACGTGTGCATATCGATAAGGCCGTTGTTCCGGAGGATCGTGCCGTGGTTCGCGGAGATAAACCCCATGCCACCCATGTCGGCGGCCAGTGCGTAGACCTCATCGACCTTGTCCGTCGCCAGCAGGCACGCCTCCCGGTCTCGTAGGTCGAGAAGGCGGAACTCGTCGGCGACAGTGTCTGCATATTCGGGGTACTTGAGATCCACACCGCGGACCCAGTAACCGAGCTGTTTGAGGTGTTTGACGAGGTGGCTGCCGATGAAGCCGCCGGCACCCGTCACGAGGACGCGCGACATTGACCCTCCAAGCAATCAGGCAGGCATAAGCACCTGACTGGATGAGCGCACCGCTACGGATGTTGATTCAGGTGATCAAGACGTATTTGCCGTTTAGTCGGGCCGCGGCGCCTCGGCTCAGTAGGCTCCGGCGCCGCGTACGACTGACGAGAACGTGCGCCAGAGGATCCGAGCGTCGAGCGCCAACGACCAGTTCTCGACGTAACGAAGGTCCAGACGCATCGACTCGTCCCAGCTCAGATCAGAGCGCCCACTGACCTGCCAGAGTCCGGTGATGCCAGGTTTCACCAGCAGCCGACGACTCAAGTCGCGGCCGTATCGCGCGACCTCCGTCGGAAGCGGCGGGCGCGGTCCTACGAGCGACATGTCGCCGAGGACGACGTTGACCAATTGCGGCAGCTCATCCAATGAGGTGCGGCGCAACCATCGTCCGAGCCGCGTGATGCGAGGATCGTCGTGCAGCTTGAACAAGAGCCCGTCGTCGCAGTTGTTGTCGTCGAGCAACTCGACCAGGCGAGACTCGGCGCCAACGTGCATTGTGCGCAGCTTGTAGATGGTGAACAACGAACCGCCGCGACCGACCCGCGTCTGACGGAACAGTGGGGGCCCCGGCGAGTCAAGCGAGATCGTAATGGCGAGAACCAACAACAGCGGTGCCGACACCATGAGCAGAGTGGCCGCGAGGACGCGATCCAGAACGCCTTTCACGACGACGCGTGCGCCGCGGAAGCTTGGCGCCGCGACGTGCACGGTGGGAAGTCCGCACACGGACGAGACCCGCAGCCGGGGCGAACTCACATCGAGGAGCCCGGGCGACACCATGAGTTCGACCCCCGACTCCTCGAGTGCCCATCCCAGCCGCCGCAAAGCACCTTCTGACAGCTCCACGCAGGGCGCCACGACGACAACGTCGACCGCCTCTCGCAGGGCGACCTCCAGGGTCCGGGTCAGGTCACCCAGCACCGGCACTCCGGCGTCTTGAAGCAGCTTCGAGCGGCCGCCAGGTACACAGACGCCGACGATGTCCAATCCCCGGTTCGGTTCCGACATCGAGTGCCGGACGACGACATGAACGCTTCTCTCGTGGCCGATGAACAGCACACGGTGCAGGCACTTCCCCCGTGCGCGAAGCGACGTGACAAACCGGCGGCAGACGAACCGACCATCCGCGACCAGCACTGCGCTCAAGGTGACTGCTGCAACAAGGTACCCGCGGGCAAGATCGGCGCGCAGCAAGTAGGCGACAGCGCACACGACCAATAGTGCAGTGCCAGCAGATTTGACGCCGGCCTTCACCTCGGATGCCGGATGGTTGAGAACTCGTCCGCGATAACCGCCAGCGGCCCCCATGCAGAGAACCCAGACCAGCGGCGCGACGAGCGCACCAAGGAGATCTGGGCGAAGACCGTCGCCAGGAGCAAGCGGGCCGAACCAATGGGCCGCGAATGATGCGAGTGAGACCGCGACCACATCGACGCCGAGCACAGCTTGCCTATACCGACGCTGCCAGCCGATCGCGCGGCGCGGCCGCTGCCGAAGCGCAAGGCGGTTGGCGGCAAAGTCGAAGATGCTGTCGCTGTTCGCCGGTGAGCCGGCCTCCGGCACCCGGCCGGACCAGCGTCGATCACTCACGCGCCGATCGACGAACGGCCATGGCGCGACGGTGGTCTCCTCAGTCGACGCGCTGGCGCTCAACTGGTCACCTCCCAGTCTTTGACACGTAACCCTGGCTCGGATGCAGAATCGCAAGCGGGTCCTGCTGATACGCCGCTCGTGGGCGCGCCCAGTCAGCATCGCGTTGCTCGGGCAGTTGTGCAGGCGCAAGTCCCTTGCGCTCCAGGAGCCGATCGAAGACCGCGACGTACGCCGACGCCTGCCGACGCCACGACAACGGCCCTTCGATCCGGCGTCGGCCAGCCAGTGCCATGGCAGAGCGCCGCGGCGGGTCATCCATGAGCCTGGCCAGGGCTTTCGCGAATTCGACCGGGTCATTGGGCTGCACGTAGAGGGCCGCGTCTGCGGCGCTCGCTCTCGTCTCAGTGAGGTCGTATGCAACGACCGGCACTTCGAAGGCCATGTACTCGAGAGTCTTATTCATGGTAGATACGTCGTTGAGAGGGCTCAACGGATCGGGTGACAGGCCGACGTCGGCGGTCGAGAGGTAGTCCCGGATCACGGTCGCATCGGCCCGTCCGGTGAAGGTCACGTAGTCCGACAGGTCGAGCCGCTGGGCCTGTGCGCGCAGCTCGTCGTAGCAATCACCGAAGCCAAGAAGCCCGAAGTGACAGTCAGAACGGCGAAGGACATGCACGTAGTGCGCAATGGACTCCAGGAGTAGTTCTACACCGTCCTGCGGCCCCATGACGCCCAGGTAGCAGGCAAGGTGCGCTCGTCCGTTGCGCAGTTCGGGCACCGCCGGTCCGCGGCGCATCTGCGTGTCGTCCGGCGAGCTCAGGACCACCGTCAGCGCGTCCGGCGCGACCTCTCCACGGGCAAGCGCCCTGGCTCGATACGAACCGTTGGTCACGATGACGTGATCAGCGGCGCGGTAAGTAGCTCGCTCGAGCGCATAGAGCGCGCGAAGCAGTGGGGACGACTTTCCATCGGCGGAGTCGGAGAAGCGGGACAGGAACACCTCCGGGCACAGATCGTGCTGGTCGAACACGAACGGCTTCCCGAGCCGGCGATACAGCCGGCCCAAGGTGAACATCGTGTCCGGCGGGTTGCAGGTCTGCACGACATCGAACTTCTCCGTGAGCAGCACCCGGAGTGACAGCGCCGCCGTTCGCACGAGCCCGTTCCCGAACTCAGCGGCGTACGACAGTCGGCCACCGGTCGCTTCGTAGCGGCGGAACGCGTGGATGTGCACTCCATCGATGACCTGGTACGACGGGGTGCCGTCGACACGCGGACAAATGACGGAGACGCCATATCCAGCTTCCCGCAGAGCAAGGCATTCCTGCCACACGCGGCGATCCATCGGCACGGGCAAGTTCTGAACGATGATGAGCACACGCGGACGCCGTCGCTCCGCGGCGTTCACGAGCTCTCGTCGCGACGGTCGTCGATCTGGGCGCATGCGAGAACCTCCAGCGTGTTGATGCTGTTCGCACACGAGCAGGAGGGACGCACGGCAGATACGCGACTATCGCTGCGTATCAGTCAGCGGGCCCGATTCTCAACACAGCCGTGACCAACGTCGTCGATGTGGCGGCGCAAGCGCGGACGGCATTGAACCCGCGTCCTCGGATCGTCGTGATCTCATGGGTCGCCGATCACGGCCGCAGCCGGGGGCTTGCCGCAACACTCGGCGCGCAGGCGGTGTTCATGCCGTGGGCGCGCGCCGGCAGTCGAGTCCCGATCACCATCGCCGGCTGGCTGCGCAGCGCTGTGCGCACATGGGAGGTGATTCGGGCTCTGCCTCCTGGATCCGTGTGTGTCGTGATGTGCCCGCCGGTGTTTGCTCCCATCACGGCAGTCGCCGCCGCCCGCGGCCGCGGCGTCCGCGTCGTCGTCGACGCGCACTCGGGCACATTCAATGATCGGCGTTGGCTGTGGAGCCACCGTCTAGTGCGTTGGGTTCTCCAACGGGCCGCACTAGTGCTGGTGACGAACGTGTCGGTTCTTACCGGCTTCGAACTCGTGCGGTGCCGCGCCCTTGTCGCGCACGATCCACTCGATTCGGCGAGTCGCAACGCGCCGCCACCGTTGCCCCACCTGCCGACGAGAAGCTACGTCGTCTTCCCGACTTCAGGGGCGGCAGACGAACCACTGGCTGCGGTGACCGCCGCTGCGGACCTACTCGGCGGGCGGCCGATCGTCGTCATCACCGGACGAGGGTCTGAACGCCTACAGCACCCGAACGTCATCGGCACCGGCTTTCTCGACGCCGCGTCCTATGTGGCGGTTCTCTGCAACGCTGCCGCAGTCCTCGCGTTGACGGGCCGGGAAGGCACCATGCAGCGGGCCGCATACGAAGCGGTCGAAGCCGGCATCCCCGTTGTCTGCTCCGACACTCACGTGCTGCGAGAGGCGCTCGACGGCGCCGGGGTCTTCTGCCGCAATGATGCCGAGTCAATCGCGGCCGGCATAAGGGCGGCCGTGGGCATTGATCCACGCAGCGCGGCGCGAGCGGCAAGGACGGTGCGCTCCCGACTTGCCGCCTCCGTAGACGATGCCCGAACCGCAATCGCTGCACTCATGGGGGCAAGAGGGCAGGTCGGCAGAGACGGCCCGCCGGCGGTGTCCATCGTCATCGACAACTACAACTACGCAAGGTTTCTGGGGCGCAGCGTCGACAGCGCGCTCGGCCAGACCTATCGCCACATCGAGGTCATCGTCGTCGACGACGGCTCGACCGACGATTCGCTGGAGGTGCTGAGGAGCTACGGCAACCAGGTCAAGGTATGCGCCCGCGAGAACGGCGGCCAGGCCGCGGCTCTCAACACCGGCTTCCTCGCCAGCTCCGGCGACATCGTGATGTTCCTGGACGCCGACGACGAGCTCTACCCGCGCGCTGTAGACAGAGTTGTCTCGGCCATGACTCAGGCGAACGGCTCCGTTGCGAAAGTGCACTTCCGCCTCGACTCTGTCGACGCCGACGGTAACCATCTCGGATTCACCAACCCCACTCGTCGCAGCCGCCTTGCATCCGGCAACCTCACGCAGCGGGTAGTGCGGCGGGGCCGATACGTCACACCGGTCATGAGCGGCAACGCCTATCCGCGCCGGGTGCTCGAACAGATCCTGCCGATTCCCGAGGAGGCGTTCCGCATCTCCGCAGACGGCTACCTCGTCACCCTGGCCGCCATACACGGGGCGGTCGTCGCGATCGACGAGTCACTTGGCGCCTATCGCATTCACGGCAACAACGCGTGGGCGTCTCAAGGCATCGACGAGGCCCGGTTCCGCGCCCTGATCGACCACGACTTCGCCCGTTACCGCGGTCTCGCCGCCGCGACCGGTACCGACGCGCGCGCGGTGGATGTGATGGCGCTTCGGGACCAGAACCACCTGCGCTCGAGGCTGGCCTCGCTGCGCCTGGACCCGGGCGGCCACCCGCTGCCCAGAGACCGCCGAATGGGCTTGATGAGCGCCGGAGTCCGCACCGCACTGACCACTCCGGGGATGTCCGCTCGGCAACGGATCACGTTCGCGGCTTGGTTCCCGGTGGTTGCCTTCGCGCCAAAACCGCTCGCGCGGCGAGCTGCGCACCTCCTGCATGCGCCGCAGGAGCGCTACCACATTGGTAAGCACAAGGCGGGGCATCCGGTATCAGCAGCCACTCCCGATCGTTCCCGTCCTAACGGCGCCCGGTCGTTCCGGCGCTCGCACGCGCAACACGCCCAGCAAACGTCCGCGCAGGAGTCATCGACATGAACCACCCGGACCGAGGCCACGGGTGGGTCACCGGCCCACGCATCCTGCTCTGCACCTTGGCCCTTCTCACGGCAACGACGGGAGGCGCGATCCTCGCGAGCGCCGCTGGTACCACCGTGGTCAACGACACGGCCGACGCCTGGGTCGACGCTGGTAACCCTTCCGTCAACCATGGCGCGACGACGTATCTGCAGATCGACAACTCCCCCGATCTGCACGCCTACCTCATGTTCAACGTCGCCGTGCCCGCAGGTGAACATGTCACGAGCGCGCAGCTGACCGTGCGGCCGAACCAGAGCAACACGGGCGGGTTCGAGGTGCACTCGTCGGACGCCACCTGGAGCGAGAGCACGATCACGTACGCGAACGCGCCTGCGGTCGGCGCAACCGTCTACGGCGGGAGCGGACCCGTCACGGCAGGTGTGGACGCGTCGGTCGACGTCACTCCCGCGATCCCGGCTGCCGGGGGCACGCTGTCCCTGGTGCTGGTGAACCGGACCGGAACGTCGTATTCCGTAAAGGCACGGGAAGCCGGAGCCTCGACCGCACCGAGGCTGACCGTCACAACGGCGACGAACCCGCCGGCCGCACCGACAGCATCGTTCACTGCGTCGCCGACATCGGGCAGTGCGCCGCTCACGGTCCAGTTCACCGACACCTCGACCGGCGGCCCAACCGGCTGGTCCTGGGATTTCGGTGACGGCACGACGTCCACGCAGCAGAGCCCGAGTCACGTCTTCCAGAGCACTGGCACCTACACCGTGAACCTGACCGCCAGCAACGCCGGCGGTAACAGCACCGCGTCGACAACGATTACCGCTAACGCGGCACAGCCGCCACCGAGCCCGCCGACGGCCAGGTTCACCGCCAGCCCGACATCGGGGACGGCCCCCTTGTCCGTCGCCTTTACTGACACCTCGACCGGCGGACCGACGGCATGGTCGTGGGATTTCGGAGATGGTGCGACGTCCACCCAGCAGAACCCCAGCCACGTCTTCCAGAGCACCGGCACCTACACCGTGAACCTGACCGCGAGCAATGCGGCCGGCAACAGCACCGCGTCGACGACGATCACCGTCTCGCCCCAGCCGCCGCCGAGCCCACCGACAGCCAGCTTCACCGCCACCCCCACCAGCGGGGCGGCGCCACTGACCGTGCAGTTCACCGACACCTCGACCGGCGGCGCCACCGGATGGTCGTGGGCCTTCGGAGACGGCGCGACGTCCACCCAGCAGAACCCCAGCCACATCTTCCAGAACACCGGCATCTACACGGTCACCTTGACCGCAAGCAACGCAGGAGGAAGCACATCTGCGTCGCAGGCCATTACGGTCAACGCATCGCAGCCGGTGGCCAGTTTCACGTCCAGCACGTCCAACGGCCCGGCCCCGTTGTCGGTGCAGTTCACTGACACATCGTCAGGCGTGCCAACCTCATGGTCCTGGTCCTTCGGGGACGGCGGCAGGTCTAGTCAGCAGAACCCCAGCTATGTCTACCGCACCGCTGGCACCTACACCGCGACGCTGACCGCGACGAACGCATTGGGTAGCTCGACGGCGACGAAGACGATAGCGGTGAGCCCCGGGTCGACGAACATCGGCTACCGCGACCAGTCCTACTCGGGCGGTCCCGACGCGGTGACCGGAGAGAAGCCGGAGAGCAAGCTCTGGATCAACGACGGCATCTGGTGGGCGGACATGTTCGACTCCGCCAGCAACACCTTCCACATCTTCCGGCTCGACCGCAGCACCGAGCAGTGGGTCGACACGGGAACCCCGCTCGACAACCGGGTGCAGACCAAAGCCGACACGTTGTGGGACGGCACTCATCTCTACGTCGCGTCGCACGTCATCGCCGCGTCCAGCGCGAACTCGACATCCGGCAACCCAGCCCGGCTCTACCGGTTGAGCTACAACAGCTCAACCCAGACCTACAGCCTCGACGCCGGGTTCCCGGTGAACATCAACAACTACTCGTCCGAGACCCTCGTCGTCACCGAAGACTCCCTCGGAGACATCTGGGCCACCTGGGCGCAGTCGAGCAAGATCTACGCGGCTCGCAGCGGCCCTGGTGGCACGAACTGGGCTTCATCGTTCACGCTTCCGACGTCAGGTGCGAGCGGCGTCAGCTCCGACGACATCTCGGCCATCGTGACCGTCGGCAGCGCTCAGGTCGGCGTCATGTGGAGCAACCAGTCGAGCGGGACCCTCTACTTCGGCGTGCACTCGGACTTGGATCGTCCGAACCAGCACTGGAACTTCAAGGTGCTGCAGTCGGGAGCGCACTCGGTCGACGATCACATCAACCTGAAGCAGCTGGATCGTGACACCTCCGGCCGTCTGTACGCAGTGGTAAAGACCAGTTACAACGACGTATCACCGCCGAACCCGAACGCCCCCCTCATAAACGTGTGGGTTCGTGACACAAGCGGCAACTGGACCAGCTACGTGTTCGGGCGCGTGGCGGACAACCACACACGCGCGGTCCTCATGCTCGACAGCAGCAACCAGATGATCTACGTCTTCGCCACCGGCCCGTCCACGTACGGCGACGGATCGTTCCAGGGCACGATCTATATGAAGCGAACCCCGATGAGTGCGATCTCGTTCGCTCCTGGACTCGGCACGCCGGTCATCCGCGACGCGAAGTCGGCTGCGATGAACAACGCGACCTCGACGAAACAGACGGTCACGAACGCCACCGGTCTCGTCGTGGTCGCCAGCAACGACAGCACCGACCAGTACTGGCACGCCGACATCGCGCTGGCCCCATGACGGCACGGTCTGCCCTGGTCGCGGCGGCGTTCAGGACGCTGGACGCGGCTGGTGTCAGTTGGGCCGTGCTCCGGGGCGCGGACGGCGAGCAGGACATCGGCGGTGACATCGACCTGCTGGTGGCGCCAGGGGATGCCGAGGCGCTCGCGGCCGCGTTGGCCGCCGCCGGCTTCGTGCAGACCCGCCGTCCAGGTCATGGCAGCCACCGGTTCTTCGTCGCCTATGACTCCTCCGCCGGCCGCTGGATCGAGCTCGACGTGGTGACCCGGCTCGGTTATGGCCGCCACCAGGAGCTGGTGGTGTCGGACGCGGGTGCGCTCCTGGCCCGTCGGCGCCACAACGGCGGGCATTGGACGCTGCACCCCAGCGACGACTTCTGGGCACTGCTCCTGCACTACTCGCTCGACGGCGCGGTCAAGGACGAGCGGAAACGCGAGGCATTGGCGCGACGTGCGCAGGCGGCCGACACCGACGGTCCCGTCGCGGCCGAGGTCCAGGCCCATCTATCCGGCTCGGTGGACATGGACGAGCTGATCAGTCACGGATCGCGCCGCGACGACGAGTGGATCGACGCAGCGCTCGCGGACCTCGCCGCCGGATGGTGGCGACGCCATCGAGTGACTGCGTCGGCCCGGGCCGCCGGCGACCGTGTGCGTGCCCGGGTGCGTCGGGTGACACCGGCCGGCGCGCGCGGACTCGTCGTAGCCGTGCTCGGCCCGGACGGAGCGGGTAAGTCCACGCTCGTCGCGGGCCTCCGCAACTCCGTGCCGCTGCCGACCACGACGTTCTACATGGGCGTGCTCAAGACAACCGATCTGGCCCGCCGCCTGCGACGCGTCCCGGGCCTGATGCTTATCGGCCGGCTCGTACAGTTCGGCACTCGGGGCGCGGCAGCCAAATATCACGCGCGGCGCGGCCGGCTCGTGTTGTTCGACCGTTACAGCTACGATGCGCTGCTTCCGGTCGCGAGGGCAGGGCTGCGCGGCCGGCTCAGCTCGTCGCTCATCCTCCGGGCCTGCCCCGCGCCGGATCTCACCGTGGTGCTCGACGCGCCCGCCGAGCTGATGTTCCAGCGCAAGGGTGAACTCGGCGAGGAGCAACTCGCAGATTTCCGCCGTCGTTACCTCGCCCTGCACGAGCAGATCTCCGGCCTGGTCGTGCTCGACGCGTCCCGCAGCGCCGCCGACGTACACGACGCGGCGACGAGTGTCATCTGGGCGGCGTTGACCGAGGGACTCACCGAAGGGCTCACCGAGGGCGCGGCTGCATGAGCAACGCCGACGCCAGCACCACGGCGGAGCTCGACCTTCCATCGGAAGTGGAGGGCGCCGCCGCGGCGCCCGGAGCAGTCACGACTGCGCGGGGTCACATCCGCGGGTCGGTGATGCTGCTGGTCGGGCGCCTGACCGCGATGCTGATCGCGTTCGGAACACAGGTCATCACGGTCAGGTATCTATCGAAGTCCGACTACGGTGCGTTCGCCTACGGCCTCTCGATCGTCGCCTTGGTGCAGGCCTTCCTCGCCGTCGGGCTCGACCGCGCGGACACCCGGTTCCTGTGCCTCTACGAAGAGCGCCGCGACCGCGGCCGGTTCCTCGGTGTCATCGTCACAGAAGCCGCGACAATCCTGTCGCTCGGTGTCGCGACGCTGCTGGTAGTGGCGCTCGGGCGACACATGCTGTTCGGCGGCGGCAATGCGTCGCAGGTCACAACGCTCGTGGCGGTCCTGATCGTGCTAGCCCCGACCCAGGCACTCGACACGTTGATCGTCAACTGCTTCGCCGTGCTGTCGAAGCCGCGCGCCGTCTTCATCCGCCGTTACTTGATGGAGCCGTCGCTGCGGCTCGCAGCCGTTCTCG
>Ga0070658_10000610_pt1 | contig 30970 bp, 29 predicted proteins | sample KBSC13metaG_FD_64664 | JGI IMG/M metagenome (GOLD analysis project Ga0070658, IMG submission 64664) | Corn rhizosphere microbial communities from Kellogg Biological Station, Michigan, USA - KBS C1-3 metaG | ecosystem: Host-associated > Plants > Roots > Rhizosphere > Soil ... | reverse complement strand
AGCGACGACACCATCACCACGGGGACCGGTCGGCGCTTCATCAGCTCCACGAGAGTGGCGTACCCGTCCATGACGGGCATCTCGATGCGCGTCTGGACCCTCTTTAGTAGGGATACCAGCCCTGCGCATGCCACGTGGCCGATTGAGCGGTGGGAATGTAGATGTTCTTGTACCAGTTCATCCTGCCCGCAACCATCGCCTTGGCATGGCCGTCGAAGAAGATCACGTTGCACGATCGGCTGTGTCGGAAGCGGGGCATCATGCCGCACTGAGCCCAGGTCGACCAGGTACCGGGATGCGTGATCTGCTGATCGCAGTCGTGGTTAAGGTTGGTTTCGATCTCTTTGTGCTCGCCGTCATGGGAGCCGTCGGAGCCGGTCCAGTCGGTCCAGTCCCATTCCCACGGCGTGAATGTCGACCACCCGGCAGACTCGTTGTTCTGCCCGCACTCCATCATGTAGATCTTGTCGGCGGGCGCATCGATCATCGTCTCGTTGGCGACCCCATTTGCCGGACCGTTGCCACCCCAGGGCGTCGCGCCGTCCGGAGCCATATCGTAGCTCGGCTTGATCTCCATCGACTGATCGCTCGGGAACGACGGGCAGTGGAAAACGCCGTCCTTGCCGGTCGCCCAGTCGCCCACATGACCGTTCTTGATGTAGGGGTACAGCATATCCGGCCACAGGACATGGGTTCCGCTGTAGCTGTTGGGGCTGTAGTACTGATCCATCGGATAGTTGCCGTCGTAATCCTCCACGTACTGCATCGCGCCCAGACCGATCTGCTTCTCATTCGACAGACACGCCATGGCGCGCGCCTTTTCTCTCGCCGATGCAAAGACGGGGAATAGAATTGCCGATAGAACAGCAATTATTCCGATAACAACCAGTAGTTCGATAAGTGTAAATCCAAAATTTGATCGACAAATGCGTCGCTCAGTCTTCCGCTTCATACTACGTTTCTCCTTGCCTGACCAACGGGGCCGACCCGCGGCGTAAAATACTTCTGTATCCATTCTCGGTATCTACGGGAAGTTGTTGGATAGCGGGGACGCTCGTAACACTACCGGTTTTCGCGTAAGAATATCAGGGCATGTACCTGGGTATGGAAGCGCATTCGACTGCGTGCCATGCCCAGAGCCCTGGATGGGCATGATGTCCCAGACCGTCTGCGTAAAAAATGCAAGCGCTCTGGTCGACACTCTGGCTCCCTCTCCTTTCCAAGGAGAGGGTTGGGGTGAGGTTTCCTGTCTACCTCGGCGATGGCGGCCAAACTTCCTCCTCATCGACGTCCGAGTCCGTCGACGCTCCCGCCGCCCTCGACAACCGCCCGGCCCGCCTGTTCCACGCCCATGTCGACCAGGCGACAGACAGCGGCCAACCAATCGCCGACGCCCATAGCACGGCGTCGAGGAGGCCCGAGAACTCCATCAAGTGTAAGGCCGCGACGTATTGGCGGTAAGTGACAATCGTGAAGTGGAAACTCAGGAGTTTGACGACGCAAACGAAGATCGCCGGCGACGCAACTAACGTTACGATCAACCACCATAACGTGACCGCTGCCATCGCAAGAATCGCTCTCCGCCCAAACCGCTCCGTCGACAGCGGCCGACAATGCACGAGCGGCCACCAACTAAAGTCCTTATCGTTGCAAGCGTTCATCAAACGCTCAAACGGCGCGGCGACATCGATAGGCATATTTAGATTATAACGGATTCACTAAGTCGACGAGCAGTTCTTCCTCCGCCGCGCAAAGCCAGTCGGCGGTGACTGTCTCGATTACGGCGAGGCATGAACTCGGCCACGTGACTATGTCGACCTGAGCGATGTCTGGCTGCGGATCATACGGCTGAAGTCGAACCAGAGGCGCCGCCAATCTTCCTCGCGGCATGCGCAAACGACGGTGTAGACGGTGGTGCCGCCTATCATGGTCGCGTGGTAGCCATGCATGGGATGATGGGACAGAGGGCTGGTGGACTCGGCGGTCCATTCGGACACGAGCATATCGCCCATGCGTCCGGTGAGTTGAACGGGGTCCTTCTCGACATATCGATCATAGTGCGACGCGATTGTCGTCTGTGCCTGTCGGTGCAAGGCGTCGAGCGGGGAGCGAGTCCAGGTGGAGAGAGTGTCGATCCGTCGAACCATCGCCTCCTTCAGCGCGCCAATGAGCATGCCTCCGGCAGGCTTTTCGACCCCGACGCTGGAGACGTCGACGCTGGCTTCATTCGAAGAAAAATGCGCTCCCGAAAACTGGGTTGGATAGTCGCTCTTGTCGCTAATCTCCCACGCCGCGGGGGCGTCGCAGGTGAACGATCCGTCGAGGGCGACATAGGGCTTGTACACTTTTGGCAGCGTCACGCCCTGGTCGACGACGCCCGCCTGACGCACACTGTCGACACTCACGCCGGCGACAATGGCACAGATCGCGATCAGCAAAAATGGCCGTCGACGCACAGTGCGCACGGCCGTATTCAATTGGTCGATTGTTGGTCTCACACTCTATCGACGAGTCGCGGGGCGGTCTTTGTTCCTACGGCAGAGTTCGATGGATATAATTGCTACCCAAAACCTGCCCACCGTCATCCTTATGGGCATTCGACATGTTTGCAATATCCTACACCTTCGCCGCGCGGATGGGAGGGGACGGGACCGTGCATTCATACGCGGGTGACACGTACACCGTTAACTACACCAGCGGCGGTAAGGCGTACGCTCTGACGGGAACGATCTAGCCCGGGCTATTCACGAACCTGCATCTCTTTCTGGAGGAGAGACACAGAGAGGTAACGCTTCACTCAGAACGTCAATAATCCGGGCTAGTCAGGCGCAACAAAACGGAGCTCTCGACAAACGTCGACAGCCCCGTTTGCTTGTGTTAGTCACGCGGAGGAATTAGTCCGACATCGTTACAACCATGGCACCGCCTTCGTGGGTCGAATCACCACCGCCGAATCCAGGGATGTTCATCCCGATGAACCGGCCGGTGACCACATATTGCGAATTACCGTTAGGATTCGTGTCTTCGATGAAGAACACGCCGAAGCCGAGGACGGTAACGTCGGACGTACCATTCTTTCCCGGCGTACTGATCAGTGGAACGACAGCGACGTGATCGTCGTTGACGTCTTGATAGCCGGGGTCGCCGGAATAAATGGCGTGCCCCGTGATCGGGTCCGTACCGGTTTGCGGATAGGTCGATCGCCCGTAAAACCAGTCGTCGTACGGCTGACTGCTGTTGACGTAGTATTGATCCATGTAGTTGGGTGGCGTCAAGCTGGTGGACAATCGATCGGACATGCCCTGCCCCGTAGGGCCGACCTTGTTACCCGTCAACGTAGTAAGCGTATCGCCGATGGAGATTGTTTGCGACGAGTTGTAGCCGACGTTGGTGCGGTAATCGGCGCCCCCGCTCGAACCGATGAGATTCAACTCACCGAAGTCTCCCATCGCATTTATCGTCGTCCCGGACATACTGATCGATTTCAGCGTGATCTGTCTCGTTTGGTACGTAAAATTGGCGGGCGGATTGGTGAGCAGGCTATTGATAAAGATGAGATCGCTCCGGAGACTGGCATCGAGCGACGAATCGGGATTGGGCTGATCGGCAACAATGCCCCACGGGACGGCATTATTGACCTTTGTCGCCGCCGTCAACGTGACCGTCGCGCGCGCCGGCACAAGAGTGTACCCGTGCCCTACGACACCGCCAAATACCGCAGGCGCCCGGACCGTACCGCGAACTGTGAAGCTCGTGCGGGTCGATGTCGTCTGCGCGTCGTCACGGTTGAATGTCACGCCGTTCCGGCTGTACGCCGCAATCACACGATCCCTCGCGGCGGAACTGTTCTGTGTCGCCCAGGCAATGGCGGCAGAATCTGCCACCGTTTGCGCCTTGTTACGGGCGTACCACATCATGCCTTCGTCCACCGACAGACCTGCGACACCGCATATGCCGACCAGGGAGACGGTGAGAAAGACAAGAGACGCGCCGCGCTGATTTCGTCTATTTCTGGTGATCATGTTGAAGTCCTTATGCCGCGATCGGCAAAGCTACTGTCGGACCATAATGGCCACGGCTTGCATCGGCACGCGGCCGTTACCAAACAGACCGGTAAGACGGCTGTGACTGTAAGTAATGGTGACCTTTATCAAATCGCCAACCGGCACGTTGTTCTTAGCACCGCTCGTATCATCACCCACTGGATGGCTGGTGGGAAATGTCACGCCTCCATCAGTGCTGTAGTAGGCGACGAAATCGGTGTCATCGGAAAGCCCGTTCTGCAGGAGGGCGCTTGAGCCGATAGTATTATTGCTTCTGATATAGGTCCGCGCACTTGCGACTGTCATCCCCCTCGATAGATCGCGCGCGTAGTCGCGTGCGAACGTGTTGACCGTCGAGGCATCACGAAACGACCAGCCAATTTCAGCGATGCCGAAAACAATCACGCATAAAATTGCGAGACCCACAGCGGTCTCAATGAGAACCGCTCCTTGGCAGCCACTGCGCGAACGTTTTGGTCCGATCTTGTGCATGGCTAACTACCCTTCTCAACGCGCATAATGACCGTCGCCGGAAGATTATAGCGGGAGCCAAAGAATCCGGTGACGCCCTTGTGCGAGTACGATCCCGTAACGCGCACCCAGTCGCTCGTTACGGCCTGCGCCGTATCCCCCAAAGAGGATGACCAGGTCTGACCTTGATCCGAACTCTGTTGAACGACAAGTGTGACGGTGCTCGCCGTGAAGTTCGTGTTTGCCGTGTTCCACTGAAGAGCCTTGGTCTTTGCAGTGCCGACAGTATCGCCCACCACCATCCGACGAGTTGCCTCGCGCGTTATGTTGTAAAGCAGTTCGTGGTCCTGGAAGAGTAATGAAGTTTCAATTGCGCCGAACACCATAAAGATGAGGACGCAAAAGCCAATTGCGGCTTCTACAAAAGCCGCTCCCTGTTGGCGCCTACGTCGAGTGCGTACCATGTTTGATGCCCCGGTCATCGTCGATGTCGCAGTGCGCGAGTGATCAAGCGCCTCACCGCTGCTGGTCACGTCATAAACAGCAAAAATTGCTGGCGCGGCTTTATTCAAAATGCCGAAACAAGCAACTCTACACTAGATTATAACACCATTCTTGCGAAAAATACAGCTAGACTAACTTTGCAGTCTAGTAAAAACAGACGGTTTCTCGTACGAGCGGGGCTGTGAATTGGAGTAATGGAGAGGGGTAGGACATGATCGACGAATGCCGGCCGGTGTCTAGAACAAGTACTTGTCCAGCTCGACCCTATCCGCGCTTTCCGGCAGCACCGGCGACCAGAGATCGCCGATCTCGGAGACGCGGGCGGGGACGTTCTTGAGGTTGAACGCCGTCGCCTCGACCCCCGCCTCGACCTCTTCCCACCGCACCGGTGTCGACACCGTCGCCGTCGGGGTGGGGCGGACGCTATAGATCGACGCGAGCGTGCGGCCCCAGGCGTTCTGGTTGTAGTCCACCAGGATGCGCCCTGGCGGACGGTCGGCGATCTTGTATTCGGAGGTCAACAGGTCGGGGAACTTGGCCGCGATCTCGATCGCAAACGCCTTGGCGAAGGTCCACACGGCCTTCTGATGCGTGCCGCGCACGATGGGGATGTAGAGGTGCATGCCATCGGAGCCAGACGTCTTAATGTACGACGGAATGCCCTTCTCGGCAAGTCCATCGCGGACGACGAGCGCGGCCTGACGCACCTTGTCGAACCCGGCGTCCGGCACGGGGTCGAGGTCAAAGTGGAGGTAATCCGGCGTGTCGACATCGTCGACGCGCGCGTACCACTGGTTGAGGTCGATGCACCCCAGGTTGACCACCCACAGCAGTGACGGCAGGTCCTGGATCACGGGAAACTCGATCGTGTTCTCCGGATTGTGCACCACCGAGCACGTCTCCAGCCAATCGGGCCGCGGACTGGGCGTGCGCTTCATAAAGAAGAACTCGCCGTCCGCCCCATGCACAAACCGCTTCATCACCATTGCTCGGTCGTGGATATGCCCGAGGAGCCAGGGGCTGATGTCCGAGTAGTACTGCAACAGATCCCGCTTCGTGTACCCCGTCTCCGCCCAGAAGACCTTGCCGAGGTTGGTCAACTTGACGTCGCGGCCCGCCACGTCGATGGTTATGTCGTTCACGCCATCGGGAATCGTCACCGGCGCAATCACCGCGTCGTCGAACCGTCGCGCCGGCAAATGGATCGTCGCTTCATGTAATCGTGGTCTCGGCATGGCCCATTGTACCCAGCGAGCGCAAGATGGACGATTGGAAAGAGAGGATGATAGAAGAGCAGGAGTTTTAACCGCAGATGGACGCAGATGTTCGGAAGGAGATAGCATCTTCCGTCCGACCTACCCCAAAATTCTTACTTTTCTTCTCTATCTGCGTCTATCTGCGAAATCTGCGGTTAAACTCCTCTCCTCCTCTGGCCTCTACTTGACGCCGGAGACGTCGTAGACGAAGCTGCGGGATTGGCCGGGGTTGCCCATGTCGTAGAGGACCGAGAGCGTCTTCATCGAAGCGTCCTTGGGCACGGGGATGAGAAGCCGCTCCGACGTCGATTCGCCGAAGGCCAGGCTCATGCCCTCGTAGTTGTCGTCGTGCTTGGCCTTGACTACGTAGTATTCGGTGATCTTGTCATCGTCCGTCTTGAGCGTCGGGATCACTTTGTTGTCGCTGTGGTACCAGCCGTCCCAGGTGAGGTTCGTCAGTGTCACCGTCACCACCAGGAATTGCTTGCCGTCGTCGGCGGTGTGGTCGCCGATAGGGCCGGGAGCGACCGCGATATTGTCGACACTCATGCTGCACGCACCCGCGACATACGTCGTGCCGAGGACGCCCGGGATGACGCTCAGGGCCGTGTCGCCGGTCTTATCCGACGGATCGACATAGGGGGCGGTCAGCGGCTTAATGATGTTCGGCGCGGTCCCGAGATTGTAGCGAAAGACCTCGTCCTTCGTGCCCGCCTGGCCCATCTTGATGATGATCTTGGACAGTGAACCCTTCGCCGGCACTATCGCGCAGTCGATGAGATCGTCGACACCCTGGCCGGGCTTCAGCGTGATCGACAAATTCTCCTTCTCGCTCTCCCGGCGAACGTCGCCGGTATCCTCGATGGTGTTGTTGTTGGCGTCGACGACCTGGAAGAAGGTGCTGGCGCTACGGTAGAGATCTTCCTTGTTCGGATTCTTGATGCGGTAGTGGATGACCAGCAGCTTCTGGTCGACATTGGACGCGTCGAACCCGCCCACATGCGCGTTGTACGGCTCGACCGTGTACTCCGCGCTCATCAACGTGAAGTTCACGGGAGTGCCGTTGTCCACCAGCGTGTACGTCGTGCCGAACTGGCCGTACCCGCCGTGCATCTGAGTGGTGCCCTTGGTGGCAACCACCGGCTTCTTCGCCTTCGCCGCCGCCGACGACGCAACGGGCGACGCAGCCATCGCCGCGATGGCCCCGATCAGAAAGAACGTGCGCATGGAAAATCTTCCTCAATGTTGTAATGAAAATGTGAACAGGATACTGTTAGCGGTTCAGACGTAGTTGTCCTGCTATTGTTCAGTTTGCGGGGGATGGACATCCGCGTCCGCGCCGGCGAGGGTCGGCCTTCGGGTCCTCGCTCCACTCGGATCGCTGCGCGACGACCCGTACATTGCTGACAGAGGTGGTGGCCTTAGGAGCGTGCAATTTTCGATAGGCAAACCGATAGCCACGGAATGTACGGGGCGCCTGAAAGGTTGTGACAGCAACCTGTAAGTCGCCCCTCGCCGACGTAAGCGCCATGCGTTACTGATGTCGGCCGAGTAGATCACTCCTCAGCATCTCCTATTCCGAACATCTGCGTCTATCTGCGACATCTGCGGTTAAACTCCTCGCTCTCCACTCTCCTACGCCTTCCACCGGAAATGGTAAAGCACGGGCAGTCGATAGAGCCAGTCCTGCTCCATCACGACCTGACCCGGCCAGTGATGGACGACGAGCGGGACACCGGCTTCGTCGACGTTCGTGCTAATGACGCCGATGTGCCCCGCCACTCCCGTTCCGCAGTCCCAGAGCACGATGTCGCCCGGCTCCCAGTCGGCATTCGGACCTTCGATCGGCAGTTGCTTGGCCCGGTGTTTAAAGAAGACCGCCAGGTTTCGACAGCGTCGATGGTCGATATTGGGATCGCGCCGTTCGATCTTGTACCCCGACGGATGCGTCCGCTCGTCCTCCTGCACCATCGACTTCAAGTCGACACCGGAGGCGCGGAAGGATCGAATGGCGACGTCGGTACAGACCCCGATGTTCGGAGGCGGGTCGCCGCCGACAAAGTAGCCGTCCTGGTACGCGATATTCGACGCCACCTGTCTGGACAGGTCCGTCTCGACCGCACGCTGGAAGGGAGACAGGTTGGGGGCCGGCGCCGGCTTGACTTCGGGCGTCAATACGGAGGGAACGGCACTGTGTCGGATTGACTGACGAACCGAGTCCAATGCCGCCGCCACCGCGGCAAGGGCGGCTACCGCGGTGAGCGTGAGGATCAAAATGCGGGGTCGAAGCTTCGGCATATGGATGAGTACGCCCAATCGACGCCACCAGGTTCCGTCTAGATCTATGGATCTACTCTGAGTCGGCCGCTTGCTGGGGTAACATTTGAGACGACAAAGGGGGCAAGCAATAATATGTCGCTTCGACGTAAACTCAATGCTATCACGTTCGGTAGCGCTTTGGCCATTCTTAATGTTGTCCCTGGCCATGCACAAACCGTTACTGACATTCACTATTTCCAGCCGGCGGATGGTCTCACGCCGTACGGCACGCCGTACTTCGACTCCAACGGAATTATGTACGGCACAACCAGTGTATCGGGACCTGGCAGCGGAACGGCCTTTTCAATAAACTCAAGCGGAAGTTTTACCGTGCTGCACGCATTCGGCGGCGGTACGGGACTCGTTCAGAATCCCGCCGGGCAAAACGTTCCCGACGGAACACGGCCGCACTGCGGCGTCATCCCCGGACCCGACGGCTATCTCTACGGCACCACGACTACCCCCGGCACCGTTTACAAAATGAAGCCCGACGGTACTGGCTACGTTCAGCTTGCTGTCTTGCCGAACAGCGCGTCGACCGAAGCCGGCCTTACCGCCGCAAACGACGGTAACCTGTACGGATCGACTCCGCAGTACATCTATAAGGTGACACCGGCGGGAAATATAACCGTCATCCACAACTTCCAGTCCGCCACCGAAGGCTCGTACTGCTACTCGCAGCTCATGCAGGCGAAGGATGGATTCCTGTACGGAACGTGCAACATCGGCGGCAGCGCGAACATGGGCACCGTGTGGAAGATGTCGCTCGACGGGAATCTGACCGTACTTCACTCGTTCACTAACCCGTCTCCGCCGTTTGGGAACGACGATGGCCAGAATCCAATCGGCGGATTGGTTCAAGCCGGGGACGGCAATCTTTACGGCACCACCACCACGGGAGGCGGGCAAGGCCAGGGTACTCTCTACAGCATCTCGGGCGGCACATTCGCAGTCTTGACGACATTCCCGGCTGCGAGCTTCGGTCACACCATCTACTGCAATCCATTTCTTGGGAGCGACGGCAACCTTTACATCACAAACGCAAGAGGTGATGCACTCTTCGAGGTTGCTCTTCCGAGTGGAGCGGTCACCGTGCTGCATTCCTTCCATTCCGACCAGTTTGGGGATGATATCTACTCCGGCGTTGCCGAAGGACCGGACGGAAATCTGTACGGCGCATGCCGTTTCACCGACCCGAACGGCTATGGCGCCATGTATTCCATCGCGCTCGGCCTACCTGCCACTCCGGCGCTGACTACGCTCAGCCCGTCGACCTATCCCGTCGGCAGCAGCACCTTCACGCTGACTCTCACCGGCTCGCACTTCGTCAGCGGCGACACCGTCACCTGGGCGGGAAGCCCGCTCACGACGACCTACGTTTCGCCGACCACACTGACCGCCGTTGTCCCCGCGTCCGACCTTGCGGTCGCAGGTTCGTTCAACGTGGCCGTCAACAACCCGACAAACTCACGTACCTCGAACACACTCCCGTTCACCGTGTCCGTGCCGAACCCGGTCATCACCGGCATCGCCCCCGGCCGCGGTTTTGTCGGCAGCCCGTCGCTGATCATCACGGTGACCGGCACCGGCTTCGTCAACGGCTGTCAGGTCTGTGTCGACGGATCTCCCCGGCCGACAACCTTCGCCTCGCGCACATCGCTGCAGGCGGTCGTCCTCACCGCCGACATGGCCGTCAACACAACGCGCAACATCACGGTCCTCAGTCAGGGAATCACGTCGAACACGAACAGCTTCCGCGTCCAGGGCACGGTCCTCGCCGCCACCTACGCCACTACGCGCAACCCCGACGGAACTCTTACGGTCGTGGTCACCTACGTCAACATCGGCAACGCGAGCGCCCTCGCGACGACCTTGAAGACGGCGACCCTGGCCAACGTCGCCACCACCACGACACTGCCGATCAACTCGGGCACGATCCCGTCCGGCGGCACTACCACGGTGACCCTCAAGTTCCCAGGCTCCGCCGCCGTCAGCGGCTCGGCTCCGTCGATGTCGCTCGCCGGCAACATCACCGGCGGCTCATTCACCATGAAGCAAGGCATCACCGTGCCGTAGAGGAAGAACGGGAATAGGGTGTGGGGAGTAGGGGGTAGGGTAAATCCGCTCATTGCTCCCTAACCCCCAAAAGCCGCGGCGTGGTTCTTCGCGCCCGGAGGGCGCTTGGCGCTTCGCCCGTCAGCCACGTTTTTCATAAGCGTGGTCCGACGAGATCCGACCCCACTCCCTCCTCACGCTCTTTCAATTTCCCCCGCCGCCTTGTCGATGGCGGCGGTGATGGTGGCGAGGGTTTCGGGCGATAGCTCGCCCTTGCTCATCCGGATCTGCAGAGCCGACCGCAAGTTGCCCATAGCGCGGGCCAGCTCCGGGGCGGGTGCGCCGCCGAACCGTGCCTTCACCTGGTCCAGGCGCGCACGCAGGGCCTGCATCGACGCCTCGTTCTCGGCGAGCGCCGCCTTGCCGTCGTCGGTGATGCTGTAGAGCTTCTTCTTCCCGTCCGCCTCACTGTCGATCAGGCCGGTCTCTTCGAGGAAAGTGAGGGTGGGGTAGACCACGCCGGGACTTGGCGAATACTGCCCGCCCATCATCTCCTCAATCGCCTTGATGAGCTCATACCCATGCCGCGGCTGCTTGTCGATCAAGTCGAGCACCAGCCAGCGCAAGTCGCCCTGCTCCAGAAACCGCTCCCCTCGACCCCCACCTCCGCGACCGAACCCTGGCCCAGGCCCGAATCCCGGACCGAACCCAAACCCAAACCCATGACGGTCGCCTCGACCGCCACCAAACTCCCCACGCATATCTCTCTCCTGTCCTTCGTCGCCCCGGCCAAACCCATGATGCGGTCCACCATGCCAGTCGTGCCCGGAGGCAACCTCCCTACCGGTGCCATGGCGCCCCCACATCTCCGCAAACCGCCCCGCCCGATCCTCGTGACCATGGCCGTGCTGATGTCCGTGCTGCTGATGGTGATGATGCTTGAACATTCTTATACTCCCAAATGGTTACATTTCGCTCGTCGACCGTCGATCGGTCGATCAGATCTGTCGATAATATATCTTTAAATTATCTTAGAAAGATCTTAGATATATCGAACTTAATTATGCGATAGATTGTCCTTGGTGTCAAGAGGGATGGAAAAATTAGTTTCCGGGGCTCCACGCTGCAAGACGATAATCTGATCGCACGAAGCCTATAGGAAGGGCTTCGAAGTCATTCACAAAAAATAATGTTGCTATAATTTCGCAATAGTACCGGGAAATTCGCTTGACAGATTTATTAGACCAGCCTATAATAATTAAGTTAAACGTTTTACGGATTCATAAATTGTTTGTAAAGCGTTATGATTAATTGGTACATAAGTTGAAATGCGGTTTACTTAAAAAATATGGAGGTATCAAAAGCAAATCACATCCCCATCTTGTGGGGAGACAATCCAGTCATTAATTGTAGTATTACAGTGTTGAGTTTGTATTTATCAAAGAGGAGCTAAAGAATGATTAAGTTACGTGGTTTTACTCTTATTGAACTACTAGTTGTTATAGCTATTATAGCGATTCTCGCTGCCATCCTATTCCCTGTTTTTGCCCAAGCCCGAGAGAAGGCCCGCCAGATCTCCTGCATCTCCAATGAGAAACAGATAGGACTCGGCATCTTGCAGTATGTGCAGGACTACGACGAATACTACCCGCAGGCCAACAACACCATTGGCACCCAGTGGTATGACAACATTCAGCCGTACATTAAGAACGGCGATAAGGTTGGCGGCATCAGCTTCGGCGCTGGTGGCGTATTCCACTGCCCGTCGTTCCCCAATGCGGCACAGGGGCAAAACTATGGCGCCAGCGATGGCTTGTTCCCGAACAATCTCGGACTCAATCCGGGAGACGTGAACTTCCAAAGCCCCTGGGGCCTCACCGCGGTCGACGCCCCGGCGGACAAAATCATGGTTGGCGAGAAGGGGGCCAACGGGGCTTTCTGGGGGTATGAGCAGTTCCTCACGCTGCAGAACTGGTGGGCGACATCTGTTTTGACCGCCGGCGTATACGACCCCGCCAAAGACAACAGCTCCATCGGTATCGACTCGATCCACGACCGTGACCTAACCGCGCCGAACACGGCATGGGAAGGGGCACGCACAGTTCGCTATCGCCACTCCGGGGCCAGCAGTGTGCTCTTTTGCGACGGTCACGTCAAGGGCATGGTTAAGGGCAGCATCAAGTGGTACAAGAACGTCTACATTCAGGGAGTGTACGAGCAGAATGTCGCTAAACAGTATAGCTGGCATCCTGGCGCTCCTTTCTAGAACCTCGCGTAAATCGCAAACCGAGGGGAGCGGCAAATGTCGCGCCCCTCGGAAAGTTAGGGAATGCACTATGAAATTACAGGAAAAGGCGACAGCCCTTCTAACAGCCGCGGCTCTGCTTGGGTTGATCTTTTGCGCCGGATGCTCGAACTCGGCGCAGGACAATGCCGCGTCGACACCGGCTCCCAAACTCGTCGGCGTTACGGCGCAGGGCCAAACCCAGCAGCAGGCCCAGGAACAGTCCGAAGCCTCCCTGCGCGCCGCTCATCAGACACACTAAGCATGTTGGAGCGCGCCGGTAGAACAGAACGGCGCCTGAGGTATTAATCTCAGGCGCCGTGAACTCTTGCTCCAATCAATAGTCCCGGCAATTGGGCTACGGGTTGGTGGATATTCTCACATATTACCCCCCGTCGACCATCACCGCCCCTAGAAACCGCACCTGACTGGCCTCGACAACCGGCGGCGACCCCGCCGCATGATGCACCACTCCCGACACCGCGATGACGTCGCCGGCCACCGTCGGCATGACCAGGTTCGGCGCTTGCACAAATACCGCGGGCTTGCCCAGCTTATCGGCGATGTAAAAGCCGTTTCCGACTCGATCCGACCCGTTGGTGACAACCACGGCGACGTAAGCAGCTTTCGTCCCATCCGCCAGCGTCCCAGTCCCCGCCACCGGCCGATGACTGGCCGTCGACGGCGCAGTCGACACACGGCCGGCTTGGACCGCGATTCCGCTCTCGACGAGGTGGCGGCCGTGCCAGTCGATGCGGACGTCGTAGATGCCCGGTTTGACATTCGGGAAGCCGTAGAAGCCGTTGCCGTCGGCTGTCGTTTCCCAGGTCAGGTGGGTGTAGATGTGGTGGCGTCGATCGCGCCACCTGCGGAGCGTCACGGCGGCGTTGTCCATTGGGGTGAGATCGTCGTCCGACAGAGCGACACCGTCGACGTGGCCGGTTATTGGGTGATCTTTCCACGGCATCGCCGGCACGGGAACGTCGACTGCCCACATGTCCGGAGCCTTAAGCGCGTCGTAGAAGGCGGGGTTGTACTGCTGCTCGCCGAGCGTGGACGCGGTGGCGGGCGGGACCGGTGGCACCACCGTCGAGTTGGTGCCGGCATAGGAGAAGATAACAGCGCCGGCTGCCGCGCGGCCTTCGGCGCCTTTGGTCCGCGTGTCCTTAATCTCCTGTAGCGTGTTCGGGATCGTGTTGAGCCAGGAGCCAACCCCCATGGCGGAAATCCGTCCGTATTGATGGTCCTTGACGAACTCGCACCAGTGCTGCCAGAAGGTGGGATGCTTGTCCAGGTTCGTGTACGTCATGGGGCAGTTGATATCAAGAATGCCTGACTTCATCCACCCACGCCAGTCCGCGAAGACGTTGGTGTAAGCCGCGCTTTTCTCTTCGTACATGGCGTCGGACGTGGGACCGTCGCCCCAGCAGATGGTCGCCGCGCTGACCGTCACCTTTGGCCGCAGCGACTTCACGCCCAGATACACCCGCTTGACCAGCGCCGTCACCTGACTTCGACGCCACCCTTGCCACTGGGGATCGTCGAATTTTGGGACGATGGTCGGGTCGGCAATGCCAACCGCCTGTCGATACCGGCTGACCGAAATCGGGCTGTAACCCCAGTGCCCAACCGTCTTGCCGTCGCCGCCGTAGCGGATGAAGTCGAGGTGGATGCCGTCGACGGGGTAGTGGCGGACGACGTCCATGTAGACCCGGTACGTCCAGTCTGCCGCGCCGGGAATGCCGGGATCGATCTTGGTCGACTCGCCGTCGAAGTCCACGCCCGCATCGGACACGCTGTGCCACTCCGGATGCAGCGCCGCCACACCGCGCGGGTTCTTGCTCCCACCCACCGCCGCCGCGTTGATCCAGGCGTGCACCTGAATGTAGGGCTTACCGGACTCGTGCGCAAGCTTGCAAAGGTAGTCGAGGGCGTCGAAGTGCGCGGTATCGTCGAGCGCCCACGGCTCATAATGCGACGCGTAATAGGCGTCGCCCCGCTTGCGCATCTGGACGAACACCGCATTGCAATGCATCGCGCGCAGGTTCGTCATGAGGTCGTCGCACTCCTGCGGCGTCATGAAACCCGGATTGAACCCATCGACCCAAAACGCGCGCAGCTCCGGCTTGTGCCAGACTTTGGCGGGGGCGGTCGACTGGGCAAATGCGGTCGACGTCGACAGGGCAATGAGCGCGGCGGATGTGGGGATAAGGCGCTTCAGGCTGGGGAAGATTTTCGTGAAGATCATACTGTCTCTATAGTAGCACAGTGGGAATCGGAAGGCAACGGACAGGCTAGAGGATGATGCGATATCGACGTCGCGACGGGCCGTAAACGACCGGTCTGGCCCAGCAAGGACGGTGAACCGCCCTGAGTACCGAGATTACGGCACCCCAGCCCCATTTATGGGGCAGACCGGTCCCTTTAGGGCCGGGCGCGACCGTACGCATCAGCCACGTGTCATACTGACGCTATGAAACAATCCTTCGCATGGTGGGCCTTTGCCAACGGCAGCGTCGATCCCGAAACGCTCCTCGCCGGCGCCAAACGCATCGGCTACAGCGGCGTCGAGTTGTTGCCTGTCGACCTCCTACCCCTGGCCGTCGACGCCGGCCTCGAGATCGTCGCGCATGTCGGCCACGAGTCCATAGACAGAGGACTGAACGATCCGGCCCAGCACGATCGCATCGAGCGTGAGATTGTCGACAACCTCGCCCTCGCTACGCGGTTTGGCATCCCGAACCTGATCGTATTCAGCGGCAATCGCACTGCTGGCGTGTCCGATGCCGAGGGCGCCGAGCATACGGCCCAGGCGCTCCGCCGACTCGCGCCGCACGCCGAATCCGCCGGCGTCAACCTCATCCTGGAACTCCTCAACAGCCGCGTCAACCACCACGGCTACCAGTGCGACCGGACCGAGTGGGGCGTCGACGTTTGCCGAATGGTCGACTCGCCGCGCGTCAAACTCCTGTACGATATCTACCACATGCAGATCATGGAGGGCGACCTCATCCGCACGATTCAGAACCACCATCCGCATATTCGGCACTATCACACCGGCGGCAACCCCGGCCGCAATGACCTCGACACCGACCAGGAAATCAACTACCCCGCCATCTTCCGCGCCATCCAGGACACAGGCTACGACGGTTACATCGGCCACGAGTTCATCCCCAAAGGCGACGTCGTCCCCGCCCTCGCAGCCGCCTTCGCCTTGTGCGCGAGTTCCGTCGCGTAGGTCACCACCCCATTATTGGGGTCGCGAGCCGTCGAGCGGGGGGACTACCGACGCGTCATCCGCCAACTCTCGAACCCGTGCCATCGACCCAGACTCGACACCAGGTCGACCGCGGGTACAGCGATCTCCGTCGACGTCAACCACGACTGTCCGCCCCGATGTCCAACGGCGACCGCCGGCGTCGACGCCGGCTTGCGCGTTGTCATCGGGATCACAACCGCGCCCGTCGACGTCACCTCGACGATCAGCACCGGCCGCACCTTGCCGCCGTCGGCGAACCGCAGCGAATCGCCCCGGCACCACCACACCTCGCCGACCCTTGGCTCGCCCCCGATCGACGCCAGATCCTCGTCTGTAAACTTCCTCTTCCGCATTGCCGCCTTGTTCGTGAGTGTCCTTTCATCAAGTGTACCCGGCAGGCTGGCTGCCGAGGGCGTTGACTATCGACGGGTTGTCAGGTAGATTGGAGTTACTATGGCGGACAAATTTGAGTATGCAAAACCTGAGCCAGGAGCCGGAGTTGGTCGGGTATATGAGGACGACCTCAACAAGAACTACCGATGGGCATTGAATGAGGGCGGTCTGCACTTTGAGAAGGAGAGCAAAGTCCAGAAGGCAATGTACAAGATTGCTAAACGACTCAACGACCTTCATATCGACTATGCGGTAGTCGGCGGTATGGCCCTGTTCCATCATGGTTTTCGACGCTTCACTGAGGATGTCGACATTCTGGTCAACAAACAGGACGTCAGGATTATTCACGACAAGCTTGAGGGTGCGGGTTACAGGCCGCCGTACGCGAACAGCAAGAATCTGCGCGACACCGAGTTCGGTGTGCGGATCGAGTTTCTGATCGCGGGAGAATTTCCTGGAGACGGTAAGCCCAAACCGGTTTCGTTTCCATCCCCCGCTGCTGTATCTGAAATCGGTGAAGGAGTAAGCTACATTAACTTGAAGTCGGTCGTGGAGCTTAAGTTGGCATCTGGCATGACGAACATCAGTCGAATCAGCGATATTGGCGACGTCGCTAAGCTAATCAGGATTGCCAAGGTCCCGCGAACACTTGCCGACGAGCTAGATCCTTACGTTCGGGACAAGTATCTGGAACTATGGGACGGAGTTGCCATGGACCCCGTTCGTCACGAAGACGCGACATTCAACGATGAGGAGGCGGGATCTGAGTAGCAGCACCATCGACGTCTGGGCCGCCACCCTCGACGTCGCCGATACCGACGTCGACCGCTACCGCGCCACCCTCGACGCCCGCGAGCTCGCCCGTGTCGACCGCCTCCGCCGCGACGTCGACAAGCGCCACTACATCGTCTCGCACGGCATCCTGCGCGCCATCCTTGGGCAATATGCAGATGTTGACCCCAGTGCGCTCGCGTTCAGCTACGGCCCCTTCGGCAAGCCCTACATTGGCGAGGCAGGCCCTGATCGCATCGAGTTCAACATGTCCGATTCCGGCGGCATGCTCCTCGTCGGCGTGACCCACGGCATAGCGGTGGGTGTCGACATCGAGCGTCGACGCGAGATCGAGATCATGAAATTTGCCCGCCGCTTCTTCACCGAAGCCGAGGCTGCCGCACTGGAGTCGTTGCCCGAACCCGCCCGCGAAGAGGCGTTCTTCCGCACCTGGACCTGCAAGGAGTCATACGTCAAAGGGTGGGGGTACGGCATCCAACGGCACGTCGGCAAGTTCGAGGTGCGCGTGGGACAAGAGCGCTCCGGCCTAGTCTCCTCCGCCTTCGCCGACGACTCCCCATCGCGCTGGTCCCTCGTCAATATCGACGCCATTCCCGGCTTCGCGGCCACGGTCGCGGTCGAGAAGGTGGGGGTCGATGAGGTCGATGTCCCGGGGTGGCCGCCGTCGACATGACAGTTCGCCCGTTGGGAAGTAACGAAACTGTGCCTTAATGACAACGCGCCCGATGTGGTAGAGTATCGACTAATAGGAGGACGGCGGAATGGGAAAAGTGCTCGACGCAATCGACGACGAACTGGCCGAATGGATAGCCCGGCAGCCGGTGTTCTTTGTAGCCACCGCGCCCCTGTCGGCTGACGGGCACGTCAACTGCTCGCCAAAAGGTGGCGACTGCTTCCGCGTGCTAGGCCGGAACTCGGTCGCCTACCTCGACTACACCGGCAGCGGCATTGAGACCGTTGCGCATCTGAAAGAGAACGGCCGCATCGTCGTCATGTTCTGCGCGTTCGATGGCAAGCCGCAGATTGCCCGATTGCACGGGACCGGCTCGGTGGTCACACAATCCGACGCGGGCTTCAACGACGCTGCCGCGCTTTTCAGTCCCCATCCAGGCGCTCGCGCGATCATCAAGGTCGACGTTATGCGCGTGTCGTCTTCCTGCGGCTTCGCGGTCCCGCTGATGGACTTCCGCGAGAACCGCGATATCCTCGATAAGTGGTGGGAGAACAAGGGGCCGGAAGGCGTGGCCGACTACCGCCGCGAGAAGAACGCCCGAAGTATTGACGGATTACCTGGCTATTAGTGTCGATTTCGACCTTGCCCGTTCGACTAACCGATATGAACAACACCGTAATCGACGACTACCTCGCCGCCCTTGACCCCGTCGACCGTGCCGAGCTTGAGCGGATCCGCCAAATCGTCCACGCCGCCGTCCCGGGCGTCGACGAGTGCATTAGCTACGGCATGCCCGGCTTCAAGTACAAGGGCAAGTACCTCGGCGGCTTCAACGCGTTCAAGAACCACCTCAGCTTCTTCCCAACCGGTCGCCCCGTAGAGGTGCTCAAGAACAGCCTGACCGACTACAAGACATCCACCGGCACCGTGCAGTTCACCGTCGACAACCCGATTCCCGAGGCGCTCATCCGCGAGATGCTACAAATCCGCGTCGACGCAATCGACGGCGCCTAGGTCCGTGGCCGGAGGACGCTTTCTTTAGCCCGCAGGGCGCTTACTCGTAGCGATGGGGTTCAGCCCATGGAGGGTAGAGCTTATGTCGGAGGTGTCCCAACCGCCGTGGCAACCAACTCGACCCTGGCGTCGCCCGAGCGGCCGTCGAGTTCCAGGACCACGACCTCGTTCCGCCCCCGCCGCAGCAGAGGCCCTGGAAGGTAGAGGTTGCGGCGCGGCTTGTCGTCCAGGTAACGCCCGAGATTGAACCCGTTGACGAAGCAGCAGCCTCGCGACCATTCCGGCAGAGACACGTAGGTATCCGCTGGCGTCTCGATGTCGACATACCCGCGGTAGAACGCTGGGCCGTCCCCTGCTTTCACGGCTCGGTACGCGACGCTGGCTAGATCGTCCAGCGGGAGGCAGAAGATGTCCCAGCCGAATAAGTTCTGACCGCCAAGGCGTACATCGCGAGTGATCCCCTTGCGATCGACCAGGTACGGGCCGAAATTGATGCGGCCGCGGTTCTCCACCAGAATGTCCAGCGTGACGCCGCCCGCCGGGATCTCCAGCTTCATCGCCTCCTTGTCGACATCGTTGCGGTCTTGGATGCCGACAAGGACGCCGTCGACAAACACGTGCGCGCGGTCATGCACCTCGTCGATAACCAGCGCCTCGCACGGGCGGGGGCCGGAAATCCGCGTGCGGTACAGGATAAACCCATCGTTCTGGCCAAGCGACTCCATCGGCACGGGCGACGTCCGCCGCACCGCCTGTGACAGCCTCTCCACATTGTCCATCAGCGACGCCTGTTCAACCATTTCGACCGTACCGAAGTTGGCCACGCGCGCCGGCGACGGCAACTCGACCTCCGGGATCTGGCGGTACTTTCCGATCACCTCGCGGTAGGCGTGGAACTTTGCCGTCAGGGCGCCGTCCTCCCCGACCGGAGCATCGTAGTCATAAGAGGTCGCAACTGGTCGATACTGATTATCGAAGAAGTTGGCCCCGCTCCCAAAGCCGAAGTTGGTCCCACCGTGAAACATGTAGCAGTTGATTGAGGCCACCGCGGATAGCATCGACTCCAGACACTCCGCCGCATCCACGGCGTCGCGCGTGACATGATCCGCGCCCCAGGTATCGAACCAGCCGTTCCAAAACTCCATGCACACCATCGGTCCGTCGGGCTGGTGCTCCCGGAGCTTCTCGAAGTTCGGCCCCGCATTGGACCCAAAGTTCGCCGTCTTGAAAACTCCCGGCAGCGTCCCGCCCAGTAGCATCTTGTCCGTAGGGCCGTCCGACGTGAACAGCAGCACGTCGATGCCCCGTCGACGCATGCCGTCTTCGAGATACGCCAGGTACTCGGCATCGTTGCCGAAACTGCCGTACTCGTTCTCAATCTGCATCGCGATCACCGGACCGCCTTGCGTGCACTGCAGCGGCGCCAGCATCGGCAGAAGCCTGTTGTAATAGCGGTCGACCGCGTCGACGTAGCCGGGATACATGCACCGCACGCGCAAGCCCGGGTCCGCCAGCAGCCACGCGGGCAACCCGCCGAAATCCCACTCGGCGCAGATATACGGACAGGGGCGCAAGATGACCAATAGGCCCAGCTCCTCGGCAATCCCCACGAACCGGACAACGTCGAGAATGCCGTCAAAGCGGAACTCGCCCGGCCGTGGCTCATGATGGTTCCACGGGAGATAGGTCTCCACCGCGTTGAACCCGCACGCCTTGAGCTTCACCAGTCGATCACGCCAGTAATCGGGATGCACGCGAAAGTAGTGGATAGCGCCCGAGATGATCTGGATGGGGTTGCCGTCGAGGGTAAATACGGAATGCTCAATACGAAAGGATTTCAAACTCAATGCTTCCTTGATTATGATTGCGTAATCGTTTACGGAATCATAGCCGACTTCGCAGGGATTTGTCAAATGCGACGGGAATCTTCAGTTGGCCACCTCAAAATGCATATTCATCACGCGAGACTACCTGCCGCTCATCATCGAATCCGTAGTACTGCACCACGCGTTCGTCGAAGTCGACCGTGGCAAAGACAGAGTCGCGGTCGATACGCAGCGTGCCGGCATTGATGACGACGACGCCATCGTAATCCCGCACCATCCGCTCGTGCGTGTGCCCATTGATGACGATGGCATATTCAGACTTTCGCAATTGCTGGAGTTCGAGATTGGATTCGAGGACCGAATCGCTATCACCATATCTTAATTCCCTCAGATCGTTCTTTCCCAGACCGTGGCAGAGCAGCAGCCGTCCGGCGGGCGTAACGAAGCTTAACGTTGGCGGTAGAAGCCGAAGCTGAAGAACCCGCTCCTTTGACAACTCGACGGGACGCGAGCCCTGCGATATGGCGGGGCCATTGTCGTTCGCAAGCCACCGGTCGTGATTGCCTCGAACTGCCACAACGCCATGTTTCTCGAGCAATGCGAAGCACCGCTCGGCATCACCGGTGCCGTCGACGATATCGCCCGTGCATAGGATCGCGTCGACATATACGCCGCCGAGCCATGTCAACGCGATCTCCAGCAGATCGTCCTGTGCATGAACGTCGCCGATCAGGCCGATCTTGTGTACGAGGTGTGGAGAAGGGCTGCGCCCCGTGCTTATCGAACTGCGCATCGCAGGCACAATGCCCGCGTACCGGTCGACTGTCGACCCCGCGCACTCGTTCGGATGCACCTGCATTAGCCCGCGCCAGTCGGCGATAAGTTGATCGTCGATCATCACCTGCGGCTTGGGCAGAAACCCGCGGAAACAGTCGGCGATTCCGAACTCCGTAGCGCAGATCCGCGCGTAATCCGCGCCCCCCGAACTCCAGCAGTACAGCTCCGCTCCTGACTCGAACAGTGCGCGAACGTGGTCGATGACGGGCGTGATCGGTATCCGCTTTGACCCGAACGTGCGGACAAAGGTATCGTCGACATCGACGTAGACAATCCGAGCTGTGTCGATAGGGCTATTCATAAAGCTGTTATACCACCGGCTACCTGCCGGCCGCATAGGAGTTCACGAGTGTTGTAAATCAGTGTCACTTCTGCGGGTCAACCATGATTGGACTCCCTTCTCCCGCGAGGAACGAGCGAACTGGGAGAAGGGCCGGGAATGAGGGATTTTGATGGCCGCGACATTTTCTTAGATCAACTCCGAACCCAAAGGCGCCTACTTGCCCGACGGCGCCACATACTGCGGCATGTCCGACACCGTGATCGACAGCCCCGCCTTATCGACCACCACCCGTCGACGCCCGCCTTGCCAGTCGACAATCTCGTACGCTCCCGTCGGAATCGGAAGGACGACGGCATGCGGCTTCGTCGACGTCGTCCACGCCGCATATCGACGTTCGCGGCCGTGGACAAACGCGTCGATGTGGTCGACCGTCGCATCGCCGATGGTCAGCTTGCGGTCGAAGTGCGCATCGCCCAGCGTCGACATCATCACTTGCACGGCGATGTAAGAGGGCTTCGGATCGTAAACAGGCGTGCCGGCGGCATGGTACTCGTTTCGCACCAGGCCGAAGTGGGCCTCGGCGTCCTTGGGGTCGGCGCCGTCGTCATGCCAGTCGTACCAGATCGATAGCGGCAGCCCCTGCTCGATATTGACCAGGAACTCGCGCGCCACGTACTTCGCCTGACGCTCGTCGGTGAAGTTGCCCCACGCCACCGAATAACCCCACTCGCCCGAGATGATCGGGATCGTCTTTCCTTTCGGTGCGTACTGGCTGATGAGTTTTCGAAGAACGTCGTACTCGGTCGCTGCCGACTCGGGATCGTTCTGTCGATAGGGGTGGACAGAGACGGCGTCCCAGTAATTCAGGCAGCCGGCCTTAAAGCATTCCGTCAGGAACGGCATGTCGATGCCACTCGTTGCCGGGCCGATTAAGCGCTCATGCGACCCGCGGTCGTGAATGGCCTTGTCCACCACCAGCGCCAGCTTCGCATAGTCCACCGCGTTGTGCTTGGGCCAGAACCAGTCCCCATTCGGCTCGTTCCAGAGTTCCCACACCACCCGGCGGTTCTTGAAATGGTCCACCGCCGCCACCGCCCACCGGGCAAACGCGGCGCGTCCCTCGTCGTCATACGGCGGCTTCCCGCTCGCGCCGTAGATGTCGTTCCCGTAGTCGAAGATCAACAGCGCCCGCATATGTCGCTTGTCGAGGTCGGCGAGCAACGTGTCGAAGTGACGGAAATCGTACACCCCCTTCTCACGCTCCGTCGCCCCCCACGCCAGGTCCATCCGCACCCATCCCATCCCCGACGCCGCCAACTCCTCCATCTCCCCTGGCCGCGCGTCCGTGAAATGAATATTGACCCCGACGCTCTCGCGCACCGTCCGCGGTCGATCGGCGGCGTGAGCGGTGGACAACAATTGGGTGATCGCGAGTAGAACTACGGCGGGGGCGAGGATGGTGCGAATGATCATCTTAAGTCTACTCCGTGAGTATATCATAAACGGTCGTGTCGACACTGCATCGTATCCTGAGCGTTTATCAGGGCGAGGTGGCTTGCCCTTTAAGTAGGTCTGATTTGTTGCCCGGATCCCACTACGTCAGCTCCAGCCACGTACGTTGACCCATTTCTTGTCGAACTCATCCTCCGCGAGCAAGGCGTCGCACAACGGCATCGCGAAATTGGCGATTGAGACGGACACCACTTCCAACGATGTGCTCTTGCTGAGGCCGTGCTTCTTGAGAAAGGCCTGCCAATCGGTCTTCTTTCTCTTGGAGCCGTAGAATGTCTCCGTCAGCCCAACAGGGACCGCGCCTGGTATCGCAGTCTTGCGACGTTCGAATGTTCCGGCTATTGCCTTCTGCAAATCGACACCATAAAACTCCCGTTCGACGCTGAGTGCCCACAAATCGTAGTAGTCCTTGAGCCGATTATTGCCCATGCCTCGCGCCACGACTGTTTGGAATTTCTCGGCGACGATCGTCTCCGGCGGATACACGCGAATATGCGGATGAGGCAAATCGAGAAGACTGGGGTACGACACCAGAGGAGACGGTGGATAGACTACTTCCCCAAAGCAGATGTCGAGTGAGAGCGGTATCGGCGCCTCACCGAGATTGGAGGCGATGGCCACCTTGAACCCTGGATTATCTCTATCACCATTGTTCGCGGTGACGGTGATGCTGTTCTGCTTGAACTTTATGCCGTCGTCCAGCTTGATCGAGCAAATGTCGCGTACCACACGCTTCATCGCTTCCGCGCTGAACTCACCGAATGCGAGGAAGTCGACGTTGGCGGTGGTGCGCGTTCTAGTTGTCAGATAGAGTTCCAGCAGCATGGCTCCCTTCAGAACGAATCGTTCCTTATGGGAGGACTTTGACAGCCGGTGCAGAAAGCGCTCGATGGCGTAGCGGATCATCAACCTTTGAAGATCCTGGTAGCCGTCTGCGTTTTTGCGATACGCATCGAGTTTCGCGCGAATCTGTGTGCTTCGATCGGCGGTGTTTGTCACGACAGCGCCTCTACGTACGGTTCCATGACGTTCCACACGCGGTCGGCCTTCGCGACTTCATACAGATCGCCGCCGGTGAACTTATTCGACCACAAGCCGTCTTTCAACGCCTCAATGGCGACCTCCATTCCTACGCTCGATCGGTATTTAAAACAGTCGGCCACTGTTTTGGCTGCGGTGAAGATCTTTACGGTGCGTCCCTCGATGATGTGTTCCTCGACTCCGGTTTTGAACGAAAGTGCGTTCATTCGCACTACTTGGACTTCGATGTCGGGTATTTTGGGCGCTCTTGAACTATAGGGGATCGCGATCCAGAGAACATGCGGCAGTTGAGTTCCGATTTCATGAAATCGCAGGGCGCTCAACAAGCAGATGGTGAGGTGCTCGGAATAGGCTGCGGCGTGGGCAAAGCTGTGGTTTAGCGTGAATGAGTGACCGGGCAATTCGAACATACCCCGGCCCGCCCGATGTAGGACACCCTGCTTTGCCAGCAGCGTCAAGTAGGCAGGCGACACTTTGGTAAGAGCGCTTAGATCCCGTGATCTCGTCACGCCATTTCTCCGGACAGCCTCAATCACTCGTTCACGCTTCGTCTGATCCACAGAACTAATGTACCTTATAAATGTTAATAATTACAAATTTATACACACACTATTTAAGTAGCCAGTGATGAACAATCGTCTATTGTTATAAATAGCTATTGACGATATTTTACCGATTCTGATGCACGCTCCGGCCGCTGTCGACCTACTTCCTCGCGCCATCGTCGACGACCCGCAACTCCACCCCTCGTCGACGTCGCGGGGCCACCGGTCCGGAGCGAAGCACGATGTCTTCGGCTACAGGCTCGCCGTAGGTCGACAGGGGACGGGGCGTCGACGAGAACCGGCAGCGGGTGACGAACTCGACGATCTCCGCCAGCCATACCATCGACGTATGCGTCAATGTCCACCAGTATTGCTGACGGAGCACGGGGTCGCGCTGGGTGAGCATGGACCAAATCTTCGCCGGACGCAGATGGAACCACGCCTCCAGCCACTTGACGTTCGTGAAGATCGACGCGGGGGACATCCGGCTCTGCTTCAAGATCTGGTGTCGGTAGTCCCAATTCGTCAGATCCTCCTGAATGACACTGGCGGTCGCCATCTCGTTTCCGAAGACCGTCCATGTGTGCGGCGTCACGTACATCGCGTTGAGGAAATCGCCGCCGTAGAGCGCAAGTTGCCTGCGCGCCAGGCGGAAGCTTTGCGGTGTCTCGTCAGCGAGCCCCACGATGTGCCCCAGTACCGACAGGATGCCGTGTTCCTTGAGCAATCGGCACGCCTCGAAGTCGATACGCGTGGTGGACCGCTTGTTGATCTGGCGGATGACATCCTCGTCGGTCGACTCGATCCCCATCAAGACATAGAGAATCCCGGCCTTGCGCCAGAGCGGGAGGTGTTCCTTCTCCCGTACGATATCGGTTGCGCGGATGGTGGTGAAGAAATAGACAGGGAGTTTGCGTCGCGCCAGCTCTTCGAGAAATGCGTTCCAGAGCGATCGCAGTGTGGTGGGGTTCTCATCGGCCAGCGTGATGAACCGGATCCCGCGCTCGCGGCAGAGCCATTCGATCTCGTCGACCAGCGCAATCGGATCGCGGTGCCGCCACTTTTTCCAGAAGCCGTGCTGGCCGCAGTAGGTGCATCGATGCGGGCAGCCGCGTGAGAGCTGCACGATGGCCGCGCGGCCGACACCGCCGCATTGGTAGCGATCCCAGTCTTCAATCAGATCCCAGCCGACCCGGTATTGATCGAGGTCGCCGATCGGATCGGATGTCGACGTGATGACCACGCCGTCCTCGTCACGAAAGGCGATATTGTCGACCGTATCCAGAATCGACTTACTCCCTCTCCTTTCCAAGGAGAGGGCTGGGGTGAGGTTTTCTGACAGCGCCGACATCAACGCAACCACCGTCGCCTCGCCCTCGCCGCGGACGATGAAGTCGACGGGTGAATGCGGAGTCAAGATACGGTTCGGGTGATACGTGGGGTAGACGCCGCCGTAGACCGTGATCACCGCCGGCTGGCTCGCCTTCACCGCGGCAAACGTGCGCATGCAGACGTCGTGCGCGGGTGTCGACCCCGCATGGCCCATCATGACGACGTCGGCGCGAAATTGGAGGACGGTGTCGACAATTGCACGGTCGGACAGCCTCAGCGCCTCGGCGTCGAGTAGCTTGACCTGGTGCGCCGGTGTCGCGTACATCAGCGCGCCGCCCACCATCAGCAGACCGAGCGGCATCTGATGGCCGACGCCGAAGTTCGACGTGAACGTTTGATACGACGGGTTGACGAGCAGTATCCTCACAGCATGTCCCCCTTACCAGCTCAACTGTCAGGCAGGTTGTACCACGTTTGAATGTCCAAACGGGCGATCTGTATATTATGAACACGTTCATTTTACCGAAAGGGTCTTGGAATAGTCAATGGTTCGGCATGAAGGGGTATCTAATAAGCAGGACTTGACGCTCTGGGCGCCGCGACATTTGACCGACGGTTGCCCAGCGTGCTAAAATGGGGGCTGGAGCGTTTACCGCGACATACCCTGTGCGATCGTGAGCCGCGGATCGAACTTACCACAACATGGAAACTGCCCCCGCCAATAGTCACGGCCTCGATCAAGCGGTCCGGCCGAGCCGGGCCGACTCCGGCAACCGTATCAAATTAGGCCCAAATCCCGACGCGGGTCTTCACGCCCTCGACATCGTCCTGAGCGCGGGTGGCATGGGGCTCTCCTGTGTCGATGCCGCGTACCGCTTTACCTACGCAAACGAATGGCTCGCGGCGGCCAATGGAGTGCCGGTTGTCGATATGGTCGGTCGGCCGGTCGTCGATATCGTCGGCCAGAGCTACTGGGAGCGACTGAAGCCGTACGTCGATGACGCCCTGGCCGGCAAGGCCACCCTCGACGCCCCGATCACCCGCGAATCGAGGCGTGCGCCGGGCGCCATGCGCACTGCGCTTCTGTCCTACTTCCCCGTCGAGTCCGAGGGTGGCGGTATTGAGAGTATCGTGGTGGTGGTCAAGGACGTCACCGAGCAACTCCGTGCCGAGCACGTGCTCCGTCAGAGTGAAATCCACTCGCGGAAGATCGCCGAATCCGCCCAGGAACAGGCCCGGTTCGAGCGGATGCAGCGGTTCATGGCACAGATGAGCGAGCAGATGCACGTCGCGCCGTCGTCCGAAGAAGTTCTCTGGCGCGTCGTCAACCTTCTAGGCAAGTACCTCAAGGTCGACCGGTGCGCCTACGGCGAAATCGACCCAAGCACGAGTCAGGTTACCATTCACCGCGATTACTGCCATCGCGTTCCCAGCCTCGCCGGCACCTACAAGCGCATCGGTTTCGGTCCGCTGGTAACCGCCGAGCTGTCGTCGGGTCACACCGTCACTCTGTCGAATACGCAGACCGACCACCGAACGGCCGACGTTTACGAGGCCGTCTACAAGCCGCTTCGCATCGGCGCAGCGATCAACGTCCCCATCATGAAGCTTGGACGTCAGGTGGCGACCCTTGCCGTGCAGCAGACTGCGCCGAGGGAATGGACGCCAGAGGAGATCGCCCTGGTCCAGACAGTCGCCGACGGCACCTGGCTCAGTGTCGAGAACGCTCGTCTCACGCGCGAAACCCAGCAGGCCGAGGCGCGCCAGCGCATCTTCCTCCGCGACATCCTCGCCAGCGTCACCGAAGGCCGCCTGCACCTGTGCCAAACCGCCGACGAACTCCCCAAGGACGCCGGCGTTTGCAGTGTCGAGCTTCCCCTGACCCACGACGACGACATCGCCCCAATCCGCCATGCCGTCCACGACATCGCCGCCGGTCTCGGCTTTCCCGACTTCCGCACCGTCGACCTCGTCACAGCCACCGGCGAAGCCGCCATGAACGCGGTTGTCCACGCCGCCCGCGGCCGTGCCCGCATCTGCTCAGACGGGAAAGACACCGTCCAGGTCTGGATCGAAGACAACGGCGCCGGCATCGCCGTCGAAAATCTCCCTAACGCCACCCTCACCCTTGGCTACAGCACCGCCCACACCCTCGGTCATGGCTTCAAAATCATGCTCCACACGGCCGACCGCGTCTACCTCCTGACCGGCACGAGCGGGACTACCGTGGTGGTCGAACAGGACCGCAAAGAGCCCGAGCCCAACTGGTAACCACTCATATCACCCGCGCCAGCATCACCACGCCGACCACCACCGTGACAGCTCCCGTCAACCGCGCGACGAGGGCGGGGTGGGGCGACAGGCGTTCGGCGGCGATGGCGACGGTGAGCGCGGCCATGATCGGCAGGCTCATGACGTTGGTGACCAGCAGGATCATCATGTAGCCCGCGCAGCACTTGCCGCAGTCGACCCCGAGTCGAAGGCCGTAACGGAACGCGCCAAAGGTCGACAGTACGGGGCGGCAGGTGTCATCGCGTCGACAGTGGCTCAGTAGTCGACTCTTCGCACTGGTAAACTGTGCGGCGCCGGCAATTACCACGATCACGGCGGTGGCGATCGGCGCGGGTGTCGAGAGCGAGTCGTGCCACATTTGGGCATAGGCGATGGGGACGCCGATGGCGTAGGCGATCGCCCCGATCAGCGCCCATGTCGAGAAGTAGCCCAAGCCCATCAGCGACCCTTTGACGTTGACACCTGGCCCGGCCGTTTGCCGTCGATAATCCGCGAGCATCGGGGCAAGGCACGGCAGCATCATCGCGACCATCATCACCGTCCACATCGAAAGGAACGCAGCGATAGCCTGTGGCCAGGTCTGGCCGGGCATCCGCATCCACGCCATCGACATCGTCCACCCACCCGGCATCTGCATGTCGCTGCCGGACATCGACCCGCACATCCGCACGGTACCCCAGATCGACGTGGCGAACACGGCCGCCATCACCATCCAGAAGTAGCCCCGACGCGGCCGCATTTCCATAGAGTGTGCTCGAATTGACAGCATATTGCCTCCGAGAAAGAGGAGGGAGTTATCCACAGATTACACAGATTGTTCGGAAGGAGGTTCTAAATCCGAAATCCTGTCCATCCTTAAATCCATGCGGAATTCTTCTCCTCTCCTCTTCTTCCTTCCCTAATACTCGTCGTGACGTCGCACCCACGACATTGTCGACGATTCGTTGCGGCCCTTAGGCGTCATGTCGAGGTAGCTGTTCGCGCCGATGAGTATGTCGAGGCCGCGTTCGTAGCTGGAGTAAGTGTGGAAGATCTCGCCGGCAGGGTTCTTGTAAAATACACTCACCCCCGGCTGCTCCTCGCCACGCAGCGTCTGCATCTTGAAGTTGTACAGGACATCGCCGCTGTCCAGATCGGCGCGCTTGAACGAGACGCCGAAGTCGTAGTTGAATTCCGACCCGTTCGACGACACCCATGGAAATTGCCACCCCATGCGCTGCTTGTACTGGGCAAACGCGTCGTGCGGCGCACGGGAGACGACGACCAGCGTGACATCGTCGTGCGGCAAGTGCAGGTTGGCGCCGTCCATATGGTCGGCGATCAACGAGCAGCCGGGGCAGGCCTCGTCCCAGTTCGGATCAGACATAAAGTGGTAAGTGATGAGCTGACTGCGACCGTCGAACAGGTCGGCCAGCGTCTGTCGGCCATCGGGACCGTCGAAGACATAGTTCTTCTCGACCCTGACCCACGGCAACTCGCGTCGAAGTTTGCTAAGCTCGTCCCGCCGCCGCGTCCATTCCTTCTCCAGCGCGACCAGCTTGGCGGACGCGTCGAGCCATTCCTGCTGTGAAACGATTTTGTGGTTGTCGAGCTCTTCCTGTGATACTGTGGCGATCATTGTTTTCTCCTCACGACATTGGTGTTGAGGTTGATATGCAACCTTTTGATTGCATATTACCCGTGCTATTCAATAAATGCAACTATTAGGTTGCGTATTTTCAAAAAAAATTGCCCGGCCTTTGTGGAGGTCGGGCGAGTTGCGGATGCCAAGATGTCGGCGAAACGAGAGCGCCTATGGCGTCGGCGTCATGATGAACGCGTGCTCCTGCCCGATGGAGTCGACATACCAGGCGGAAATTATGCCGTTATCGCTAATGCCACTGACAATAACTTGATTGTGAAGTGCCGGTAAGTTCGCCTCTGGCGTAACATTGAAGGGTTCCCCGTTGATCCAAAGGATAATCCCGTATTGTGAAGCGCCTGGCGTGAGGCCAAGTCCAACCACCGATCCATTGCCCGAGATGCCGGTAACGGCAATGGTATGGGTCACTGTCGCCGTGGATGCAGGCGTGTTCGGCATGGCGGGAAGCTCCCGCAATCCGCTGGTGGCGACGCCGAACCACGGAGTGATGTTTTGGCTAATATCCGATCCCGCGTTGCCCGCGATCTGTCCATGAGCGTTTACAAATGCGGTGTCATTCAGTTCGATGGTTCCGGCTGGGATTTGCCCGTAATGCGT
>Ga0070658_10000609_pt1 | contig 31011 bp, 28 predicted proteins | sample KBSC13metaG_FD_64664 | JGI IMG/M metagenome (GOLD analysis project Ga0070658, IMG submission 64664) | Corn rhizosphere microbial communities from Kellogg Biological Station, Michigan, USA - KBS C1-3 metaG | ecosystem: Host-associated > Plants > Roots > Rhizosphere > Soil ... | reverse complement strand
ACGTCCCAGCTCGTGGCGAGGGCGGGAATGACCTTGGCGTCGGGAGTGAAGCGGGTCAGGCCGTCGAACAGGTAGCCGACCACGCGTCCGGTCGGGACGTCGGTGGAGAGGGCCGGGTCGAGCGAGCGCGGGTCGTAGTTGTCGCGCGAGTCCACCAGGGTGCGCCGATCGGTGCCCCCGCCGCTTCCGCCGCAGGCCAGGAGAAGGGTCGGGAGCAGGAGGGCGAGGCAACGGCGCATGACGTTCTGGCGTAAGCAGTTGACAGTATGGCGAAGGCGCGAGAACTTACCGGCGCTGCAGTCGAGCGTCAATGAAAGTCGCGCCCGCCGGAGACGCCCGCCGCGCGGGCGCGCGGTGTTTCGCCGGATGTCGCCGCTGCAAGTTGCGTCCCTTCCTTCCGTCCTCTCCATACATGGCTCAGCCGGTCGATCGTCCTCCGCGCCCAACGACGCGACTGGAGGGCTACGTATTCCGTCGTGAGTTGAGCGGTCGCGAGCTGCTGCCGGCGATCGGCGCGGGGATCGTGGCGGGACTCGCCGGCTACTACGTCGTGCGGCTATTTCTCGAGCGCACACCGTTGCTTCCCGAGGAGCGGCAGCAGCACAAGCATCACGCGACCGGATTGACGGCGCGTCGTACGCGGGGCGGGCGTGGCGCGCGGGGATGAGCTGGTGGCCTGACGCGCCGACCAGGCGCCGCTGCCGTCTCGCGCTGACGACACTCCTCCTCGCCGCGCTGCCGGCGAGCGCGCTGGCGCAGGGACTGGAGTGCGACGGCACGGAAGGCGAGCGCGAAGTTCGCTCCCTCGATTTCCGTGGCAACGAGACCTTTTCGAGCCGCGACCTCGCGCTGCGCGTGTCCACTACGCCGTCGGACTTCCTCCAGCGCCGGCTGCACGTGTTCGGCACGCGCCGCTGCCTCGACAGCGATGCCTTGCGACTCGACGTCGGGCGGTTGCGCGTCTACTACCAGCGCCATGGCTTCTACGGGGCGACGGTGGACACCACGGTGGTCACCGATCCGTCAGGGGGAGTGCACATCACTTTCCTCATCGAGGAGGGACAGCCGGTGCTCATCGACTCGCTGCGCATGTCCGGACTCGACAGCGCGGTGCGGAGCATCGTGGACACGGGCCAGCTCGGGCTGAAGAAGGGCGAGCGGTTCGACCGAACGGTGCTCCAGGCGACGATCGACACGATCAAGTCCCGGCTGCGCGACAACGGCTATCCACGCGCCGACGTGGCCGCGAGCTACACGGTGGACACGGCGGCGCACCGCGCGACGGTGGGGCTCGACGTGCTGTCGGGACATCGAGCGCGCATCGGCCAGGTGCGCGTGTTCAACCAGCCGCTTCCCGGCGAGGCGCCCAAGCTTGGCGAGCGCACCATCCAGCGTCTGGCGATCGTGCGCAAGGGCGACGTCTACCGCGACCGCGACCTCACCGACACCCAGCGCGCGCTCTACCAGACGGACCTCTTCACCAACGTGGAGGTGCACCTCGCACCGGACAGCGTGCAGCCGCCTGGCGACAGCCTGGTCATCGTGGACCTGCTGCTGCGCGAGAACTACCTGCGGCAGGTGAGCACGGAGATCGGCTGGAGCGTCCTCGACTGCTTCAAGGAACGCACGCAGTACGTGGACAAGAACTTCCTCGGTGAGGCGCGCCGGTTCGAGCTCACGGGGCAGGTGTCCAAGGTCGGCTTCGGCGATCCGACGCGCATCGGCGACGGCAACCTCTGCGCGCCGGCGATCCGCGACGACCCGTTCAGCGAGCGGTTGAACTACTTCGTCTCCACCGGACTGCGACTGCCGACGCTGCTCGGATTCCGCACCTCGCCGAGCCTGACCATCTACAGCGAACGTCGGAGCGAGTACCAGGCATACCTGCGCACGACCCTCGTCGGCGGCGAGGCCTCACTGACGCGCGACATCGCGCGCGGCGTGCCGCTGCGGCTGGCGTACTCTCTCGAGCTCGGACGCACCGACGCGTCGCCGGCGTTGCTCTGTGCGCTGTTCAGCCGGTGTGATTCCGAGTCGCGGGCCTTCATTACCGATCGCAATCGTCGGCTCGCGGTGACGAGCGCGCACGTGGAGCGCGTGCGCACGGACAACCCGTTCGTGCCGCGCAGCGGGACGATCGCGCGGTTCGACGTGCGCACCGCCTTCCGCGAGCTCGGATCCGATCCGCAGATCCAGTTCGCCAAGGCGCTCACCGACTTCGCGTTCTATCGTCCGCTCTCGCCGTCGGTGACCTTCGCGGCGCGAGTCCGCCTGGGTACGGTGCTCGGCCGCACCCTGTCGTTCGGCGATTCCACCGGATTCATCCCGCCGGAAGAACGACTCTACGCCGGCGGCGCGTCGAGCGTCCGCGGCTTCCAGCAGAACGCGCTGGGCGACCTCACCTACATCGCCGAGAGCGCGCCGGACACGATTCGCGGTGCGGGCGACACCCTGTATTTCGCCCTCGGGGCCGGTCCTGACAGCCAGGCGGTGCGCCGCGTGGTGCCGCTGGGAGGAAACTCGCTCATCGTCGGCAACTTCGAGCTGCGAATCCGGAGCAAGTTCTTTCCCGAGCTGCTTCAGTACACCGTCTTTGCCGATGCGGGCGACGTGTGGCAGCGCGGCACGGTGATCGGCTCACGAACGCACAAGGCGTCGGCGCTCTTCCTGAACGGCCTCAGGTGGACGCCGGGACTGGGCGTACGCGTCTTCACCCCCGTGGGGCCCTTCCAGGCCAACGTGGGGTATAACCCGTTCCCGCGACCGGCGGGGGCGATCTACTACGATGCGCCCCCCGATCCGGTAACGGGTTTTGCGCCGCTCTACTGCGTCTCGCCGGGCAACCGCATTCCCGCCGTCCCCAACGCACGCGGCGTGTACGAGCAGGTGCCGGGCGCCACGTGCCCCACCAACTTCGTCCCCGAGCAGAAGAACAGCTTTCTCAGTCGTCTGACCTTCACCTTCTCCATCGGGCCCGACTTCTGAGGCCGCGGCTTCACCTTCATCCTCGCGCATGACCCGTCGCAACTTCGTCGCCCTCGTCAGCCTGTGCATGCTCGTCGTGCTCGGGCTGATCGGCGTCGGCGTCGGGCTGTTCTTCACGCAGTCCGACACGGGCCAGACCGCGCTGCGCCGAGCGATCGAGCGCCAGGTCTCGTCGGGGATCAAGGGGAAGCTCTACATCGGGCACATGAGCGGGAACTTCCTCACCGGGCTCTCCATCGATTCGCTGGAGCTGCGCGACGACGAGGATTCGCTGTTCATCGCCACCGGTCCGCTGCGGCTCGAGTACGACCTGCGCGACATCATCGACCGGCGGCTGCACCTGCGGAACGTGGACGTGTCACGCCCGGTGGTGGTGCTGCGGGAGCATCACGACGGGCACTGGAACTTCAACCGCGTGTTCCGGAAGAGCGGGCCGAGCCGGCCCAAGGGCCCGGAGCGCGGATTCGGCGACTACGTGGTGATCGACTCGGCGCGCCTGCGGAACGCGAGCTTCCGGCTCACGATGCCATGGCATCCGGACGACACGCTGCATGGCGCGCGGCTCGACAGTGCGGTCCGCTTCAACCTCGCCCGCGACGATCACGAGATCCGCCGCGTGCGCGATGGCAACGTCAGCGGCTTCACCCAGAACTATCGCTGGACGAGCATCTACGCCGCGGTGCCGTTCGCGCGGATCGCCGATCCCGACTCTGCGGCGAGGCTGTTCGTGATCGACACACTGCACGCCGTGGAGACGGTGCCCACCTTCCGCTGGCGCAACGTAGCGGGGACGGTGCGCGTGCTCGGTGATTCCGTCTGGATGACCGTGCCGCACTTCGACCTGCCGGGCTCGACGGGCCACGCCGAGGGCAAGATCACGTGGGGAAGCGATCTCCCCGTGCGCTACGCGATCCGCGTGTGGGGCGACTCGGTCTCGCTGAAGGACGTCGCGTGGGTGTATCCCACCCTGCCGACGACCGGCGGCGGCAGCATGGTGCTCGACATCAGGAACGAGAAGAACCTGCACCGGCTCGACTACGCGATCACGAATATGGACGTCCGTACCACGAAGTCGCGGCTCGTGGGCGACATGACGTTCGAGACGGGCGGGCCGGTGCTGAGCGTCCACGACGTGAAGATGAAGGCCGACCCGGTGGACTGGGATCTCCTTCGCACGCTGAACGGCAAGCCCTTTCCCGCCGACTGGCAGGGAAAGCTCACCGGCAATGTGACGGCGCGGGGAGGTCCGCTGACGAACTTCTTCGTCGACGACGCGAACATCACCTTCCACGATGCGCACGTCCCGGGCGCGGTGTCGCACTTCACCGGTCGCGGGGAGCTGGACATTCTCGAGCCGGCGTTCACGGCGTTCCATCGTTTCTTCGCCTCGACCGACCGGCTGGATCTTCGCACGATCACCGCCATCTACCCAAACTTTCCGCGCATTGGCGGCATCGTGACGGGGAGCGCGGTCCTCGACTCGTCGTGGCTGGATGTGCGCGTCTCGAACGCCCAGCTCACGCACACGGATGGTCCTGCGGCGCCGACCCGCGCTACCGGGGACGGCCGGATCACGTACGGCGAGAAGTTCATGTCGTACGACCTCGACCTGCAGATGGCGCCGCTTTCCCTGACGACGCTGGCGCGGTCGTACCCGATGCTGCCGCTGCGCGGCACGTATTCCGGACCGCTGACGGTGCAGGGGATGGCGCCCGACCTGATGGTGACGGCGGATCTCACGGGCGCTGCGGGACACGTCATGTACGCCGGCCACGTGGACGCCGATTCCCTCGGCGGCTATGGCGCACGGGGGAGCGGCGGGTTCGAGGCACTGGACGTCGCGCAGTTGCTCGGCCGTGCCACGCCAGCGTCGCGCCTGACCGGTGAATTCGACGTGGATATCGCCGGCGACTCGCTCGCCACGCTCAATGGTTCGCTGGCCCTTCGGCTGGGCCACTCCGACGTGGACGGCGTGCAGATCGGCAGCGGCTCGTCGCGGCTGCGGTTCGAGCGCGGCGTGCTGCGCGTGGACACGCTCGTCGTCGCCGCGACGCCGGGCACGCTGCGCGCCTCCGGCACACTCGGCCTCACGCGTGCGGTGGACGGTGACTCGCTCACCATCGCCGTGCAGGTGGATTCGCTCGGCGGGCTGCGGCGATACCTGAAGAGCAGCTCGCCGGTGACGATCACCGGCCGGCCGATGAAGCCGGACTCGCTGCTCGGCGCGCTGTCCTTCCGCGGTGCCGTGCATGGCTGGCTCGATTCGCTCGACGTACGCGGTGCACTCGCCGGTCGCGACCTGTACATGAACGGCACCTTCGCGCACCTGCTCACCGGCGGGGTGGCGCTGGCGAGCGTGCGCGGGCACACCAGCGGCACCGTCTCGCTGCGCGCCGATACGGCGGTGGCGGGCGGGCTGCGAGTGCGGGCGGCGACGTTTGGCGCCCAGGTGCTGGATCGCAATCGGGCCCACTTCGATGCCGGCGCGACGATGCCGGGCGGTGCATCGCTCCTCGCGGCGGGTGACTGGTTCGCGCTCGCCGACACGATGCGCATCCGGCTGGATACGATGAACGTCACGCTCGGCGACGCGCGGTGGACACTGCAACGGCCGTCACTCGTGGTGAACTCGCCGGCGGGCGTGACGATGGACACCCTCGTGCTCGCCAGCGCGAACGGCGGGCGGCTGTCCGGCTTCGTCAGTGCGCCGAACGCGGCCCCGGTGCGAATGCACTTCCGCGCCGATGCCGTCCCGCTGACCGACATCGGCCACTTCGCGCAGCTCTCCTCGCCACTCGAAGGCGTGCTCACGCTGGACCTCACGGCCGCGGGCACGCGTGAGCGCCCGACGATGACGCTCGACGCGCGGGTGAACAACGTGAAGTTCGACGCGTTCTCCGCCGATGCGCTGACCCTGCTCGGCCAGTACGGTGACGAGCGCGCGAAGCTGCAGGCGGCGGTGCTGCGCAACGGTCGCTCCGCGCTCGATGCCTCGATCGATTATCCGATCGCACTCACGCTCTTCTCCGCCAGCGCGACCGGAGATTCTCTGCGCGGCCGCATCCACGCCGACAGCGTGGACCTCGCGCTCGTCGAGCCCCTCTCGAGCAAGATCAGGAACGCCGCTGGCTGGCTGGCGCTCGATCTCGCGGTGAGCGGGCAGACCTCGCAGCCGCACGTGGGCGGCGTGGCGAGCGTACATCAGGGCGCGTTCGAGGTGCCCGATGCCGGTATCCGGTTCTCCGACATGGAAGGGCTCTTCCGCGTGAACGCGGAGAACGATTCGCTGGCGATCGAGAAGCTGCGGCTCACCAGCCCGGCCAGCGGTGGCAGCGCGACATTGAACGGATCGGTGGTGTTCCGAGACCTCGCGAACCCGAAGGTGGACCTGCGCTTCGACGCGCACGCGCTGCGCGTCGTGGACAAGCGCTCGCTGGCGCGGCTGGACGTCTCCACCGGCAGCAACGGCCTCACCCTCGTCGGCACGCCGGCCGAGGCGACGTTGAGCGGTGCGGTGAACGTCGATCGCGGGACGATCTACATCCCTGAACTGGTGCGCAAGGACCTCGAGGAGCTCACGCTCGACGACTTCGCGATGTTCTTCGACACCACCGACGTGCGCAACCGCTCGCTGATGCCGGCCGCGCCGAGCAAGCTGGTGGAGCACCTGAAGCTGGCAGGGGTGTCGATCAACCTTGGCGACGACGTCTGGCTGAAGTCGCGCGAAGCGAGCGTCAAGCTGGGTGGCTCGCTGAACCTCACGCGCGCGCGGGACGATCGCGACGCTACACGCGCCTTCGACCGCGACCTGCTGACGGATTCCACCACCACGGCGCCGAAGTACCGGCTCGCGCTGAGCGGCTCGCTCAGCGCCGATCGCGGCACCTACCTGCTGGACCTCGGCGTGGTGAAGCGGGAGTTTCAGGTGACGAGCGGGCGCATCTCCTTCTTCGGCACTCCGGACTTCAACCCGGCGATCGACGTCACGGCGCAGTACCGCGTGAAGCAGAGCAACCGCGCCGACATCCTCGTGCAGGCCCGCATCGTCGGCAACTTCTTCCCGCAGCCGGCGCTGGAGCTGACGAGCAACGATCCCTCGATCGGCGCGTCGGACCTGGTGAGCTATCTCGCCACCGGCCGTCCCGCCGCCGAGCTGACCGACACCCGCACCGCGACGAGCGTGCAGCGCGTGTCGGAGATCGTGCTGCCGACGCTCGGTGCCTCGCTCAACCAGGCGCTGCGCGACCAGTTCGGGTTCATGGACCTGTTCCAGATCCAGTCCGGCGTGCTCAACGACCAGCAGAATGGCGCGGCCAACGGTGACCAGGGAGTGTCGAGCATCTTCAAGAGCACCCGCCTTGGCGGCGAGAAGCAGATCAGCGATCGGCTCTTCCTCAGCTTCAGCACCGGTCTCTGCCCGGCGCTGAATTACGGCTCCGACGATCCGAACAACACCGGCCTGCGGGGACTCGGCAACTCGATCGAGGGGAAGGTGGAGTATCGCTTCCCGATCCAGGGACCGGGCCGGCTGTCGCTGCGCGCCGGACTGGACCCCTCGGCCAGCTCCCTGCGATGCGGCGCGACGAACAACCTGCGCGGATTCGTCGCCACGCCGCAGCAATGGGGCCTGTCGCTCTTCCGCTCCTGGTCGTTCTGACGACGCGCGTCCTTCTCATCGCCAACCCGGCCTCGCGCCGAGGCGCGCGGCTCGAAGGAGCCGCGCGCGCTGCGTTGCGGCGTGAAGGCGCAGAGTGCGACCTGACTCGCACCGAGCGCGCGGGTCATGCAGCGGAGATCGCGGCGACGCGCGGCCGCGAGTACGACATGGTGTTCACCCTCGGCGGCGACGGCACGGCGATGGAAGCGGCTGGCGCGCTCGCCGGCAGCGGGATCCCGATCGGCGTGCTCGCCGGCGGGACGGGCAACCTGCTCGGGCGCGCGCTGGGGATCCCGCGGCAGGTGGAACGCGCCGTGCCGGCCCTGCTGCATGGCGACGTGCGTCGCATCGATCTTGGTGTGGTGCTCGGCCGGCGCTTTGCCGTCGCCGCCGGCGTCGGCATCGACGCGGCGATGGTGCAGGAGACTCCCGCCTGGATGAAGCGGCGGCTGGGCGTGCTGGCCTACACACTCATCGCCAGCAAAGCGGCGCTGCGCGGCGTACTACTCCGACGGTTCTTCACGGCGCGCATCGAGGTGGAGGGCGAGGTGGTGGAACGGCAGGCAGCGGCGGTGCTGTTCGCCAACTTCGGCGCCATCCTGGAGAACCGGATCTCATTCGGGCCGGATATCGCCGTGGACGATGGCCTCATCGACTGTTGTGTCTTCTCGCCACGCAACCTGTGGGACGCGCTCCGCATCATGTGGCGCGTCACGCGACAGGACTTTCGGCCGGACAGGTCGATACTATACAGGAAGGGCACGAAATTCCGGATCTCCACCGACCCGGTGCTTACACTTCAGGCTGATGGTGAGCTGCTCGGCCCGACGCCGGCCGAAGTCACCGTCGAGCCGCTCGCTGCCCGCCTGCTCGTCCCCCGCCGCTGAGATGAAGTCCCGCTGTATCCCCTCTCTGAACTCGCGCCGATGACGATCGATCGAGAGCCCATGGGCTCCGCCGTCGCGCCGCCGGAGCTGGAACGCCAGCGCGAGCTCGAGGCGCTGGCCGCGCACCAGGCGCTCGCCGAGCGCTACCGGCGCGTCGTGGAGACGTCGAACGATGCGATCGTCATCACCGATCTCGATCGGCGCATCGCCTTCGCCAATCCGGCCGCGATCGCGCTGTTCGGCTACGGGCCGGCGCTGGTCGGAATGAGCGTGGCGCGCACGGTGCCCGAGGAGTTGCGCGACGACGTGCGCCAGCGCGAGGATCTCGCGCTGCGCGGCGAGCCACAGCGCTACGAGGGAATGGTGGTGCGCGCCGACGGCGAGCGTCGCACGGTGGCGGTGGCCACCGCACCGCTCGAGGAACGCGGCGTGGTGACGGGGATCGTCGCCTCGCTGCGCGACGTGACGGTGGAACGGCGCGCGCGAGATGCGGTCATCCAGTCGGAGGCGCGCTATCGCAACCTGTTCGAGACGGCCACCGACGCGATCTACACGGTGGACCTCGACGGGAGCTTCACGTCGGTGAATGACGCCACCGTGCAGCTCGCCGGCTGGTCGAAGACGGACCTTCTCGGACGCAGCTCGCGAATGCTGTTCGACGACGAGGAGCTCGCGCTCGTGAAGGAAGAGTTCCGGCACTCGCTCGCCGGGGAGGCCGTGCGGTTCGAGTGCCGGCTGCGCCGCGCCGATGGCGAGCACCGCCTGATCTCCGTGACGAACACGCCGATCCGCCTCGGCCGGGAAGTCGTCGGCGTGCTCGGCGTGGCGCGCGACGTCACGGCGGATCGTGAGCGGGCCGCGGCGCTCGAGCGCTCGGAGGCGCGATACACGCGGCTCGTGGAGTCGGCGTCGGACGGCATCTTCACCGTGGACGCGGCGGGATGCTTCACCGCTGTGAACCGCTCGTTCGAGCGTGGCGTCGGTCGCAGCCGCGAGGAGCTGATCGGCGCACCATTCGCCGGCGTGGTGGACGTGCGCGACCTCGCAGCGGCGCAGCAGCTGCTGCGCGATACGTTCGCCGGCCAGCGCTGCCGCGGCGCGCTGCGCTACCACTCCGCCGATGGCGGCGTGCGACACGGGTCACTCATCACCTCGCCCGTGATCGAGGAGGGCGTCATCGCCGGCGCGCTCGGCATCATGCGCGACGTCACCGACGACCAGCGTCTCGCCGAACAGCTCCTGCAGCAGGAGAAGCTCGCCGCGGTCGGACAGCTGGTGAGTGGCGTGGCGCACGAGCTGAACAATCCGCTCGCCGGCGTGCTGGCGTACGCGCAACTGCTTCTCTCGTCCGGCGCCGAGCACGACACCGAGACTCGACAGGCCGTGGAGACGATCCATCACGAAGCCGCGCGCGCCGCGAAGATCGTGTCAAATCTGCTCACCTTCGCGCGCCACCAGCCGCACGAGCGCGCTGACGCCGACCTCAACGCCATCGTCTCCGATACGCTCGCCCTGCGCCGTTACGCACTCCGCGCCGCGGGCATCGAGCTCGATGTGACACTCGATCCCGATCTCCCGCGCACCTGGGCCGACCCATTCCAGCTCCAGCAGGTGCTGCTCAACCTGGTGACGAACGCCGAACAGGCGCTCGCCGAGTGGCTCGGGACGCGACGCATCGGTGTGCGCACCCAGTATTCCGACGGGACCATCGTCGTCAGCGTATCGGACACCGGTCCGGGCGTTCCGGAGGGCGAGGCAGATCGGATCTTCAACCCCTTTTTCACCACCAAGCCGGTCGGCCGGGGCACGGGTCTCGGCTTGTCCATCTCCGACGGCATCGTCCGTCAGCACGGAGGGCAGATCCGCGTCGACTCCGCGGCGGGTCGCGGCGCGACATTCGAGCTGCGAATTCCGGTGCAGGGAGCGCCGACGGACAGCACGCCGACCGCGCCGGCAGCGACTGCGACCATGCCACCGCTCGGAGACGGGCGCCGACTGCTGGTCGTCGACGATGAGCCGGCGATGCGAACGGCGATCGGCAACTTCCTCAGCTCACTCGGCCACGGCGTCACCGTCGCGGCCGGCGGCCTGGAGGCGCGTGCGTTGCTCAGGCGACACGAGTACGACGTCGTGCTGCTGGACTTGCGCATGCCCGACCTGGGCGGCGATGCGCTGTTCCGCGAACTGGAGGAGAGCGACCCGCGTCATGCTCGACGCGTGGTGTTCGTCACCGGCGACACGCACAGCGCGCAGTCGCGCAGATTCCTCGCCGAGGCCGGCCGGCCGAGCGTGAGCAAACCCTTCCAACTGGACGACCTGGCGACGGCAGTCGCGGGCGTGACGAGCTGATGGCGAAGATTCTCATCGTCGACGACGAGCCGGACATCGTCACCGCACTCGCCCGTTACTTCGAGCGTGCCGGGCACGACGTGCTTCGTGCCGGCACTGGCGAGGAGGGTGTGACGCTCGCGCATCGCGAGCATCCGGCAGTGATGCTGCTCGATCTCTATCTGCCGGACATGTCCGGATTCGACGTGCTGGAGCGCACGAAGGAGCACCGACCGGTGGTCATCATGGTCACTGGTCACGGCGACATTCCACTCGCCGTCCAGGCGATGCAGGCGGGTGCCGAAGGATTTCTCACGAAGCCGGTGGAGCTCGCCCACCTGGGCGCGGTGGTGGATCGAGCGCTGGAGAAGGCACAACTCCGCGAGCTGACACGTGTCGCGGGAGCCCGGAGCGGACGCGCCGCGACCGAGATGCTGCTCGGCCCCTCGACGCCGATGCGCGAGCTGTCGCAGCAGATCGAGCTGCTGGCGCGCAGCGAGCGCACGGTGGCGCTGCTCGTCGGCGAGAGCGGCGTGGGGAAGGGGCGCGTCGCGCGCGCGATTCACGCGTTGAGCTCGCGCGGCACTCGCGCTTTCCATGAGGTGAGCTGCGCCCTGCGTCCCGTGGAAGCGCTCGACGCGGAGCTGTTCGGTGCCGAGCGGGGGGACGAAGGTCCGCTGCCGGGCCTCTTCGAGGCGGCTGACGGCGGCACGTTGTTCCTCAACGACATCGGCGAGCTGCCGGACCAGCTGCAGCCGACGCTGCTTCGCGTGCTGGAAACGCGCCGCGTGCGGCGCAGCGGCGGCTCGCGGGAGGTGACGGTGGACGTGCGACTCATCGCCGCGACGTCGCGCGACCTCGCCACCGAGGTCACCGAAGGACGCTTCAGCGAGGACCTCTACTACCGCCTCGGCGTAATGCCGGTGCACCTGCCGCCGCTGCGCGCGCGATCGCCGGAAGATCTGCGCGAGACGGTGCATGCGCTGGTCACCGAGCTGCGCCGCGGCCTGCAGAGCGCGCCCTACGGCGTGAGCGACGAGGCACTCGAGGTGATCGCGAGCTATCCGTGGCCGGGCAACGTACGCGAGCTGCGCAACGTGCTCGAGCGCGCGCTGCTCCTCGCGCGCGGCGAGGAGCTCGTCGGCGTGACCCACCTCGCCGCCGAGGTGCGCGGCATCGGCGACGATGCGGCGCTGCCGCACGTGTCGCGCTCCCTGGCCGAAGTGGAGCGGGCGCACATCGAGCGCACCCTGCGCGCACATGGCGACAACCGAACCCGCGCCGCGCGCGAGCTCGGCATCTCGCGCGCGACGTTGATCAAGAAGATCCGTGATTACGAACTCGGCGAGCGGCCGAGCGGAAGTCATCTTCGCCTGGAGGACGCATGAGCAATCTGCAGGAGCACGACGCGATGACCTGTCGCGCGTGCGGCAACGAGGAACGCGCGTCGGAGGGGTATCCCTGCGTCGGATGTGGTACCTTCATCTGCCAGATCTGCAACATGCGCGGGGTGACCAAGTGCAAGGCGTGCAAGGCGAAGGAAATCCCGATGCCCAAGTGGCTCGAGGATTGAGGCAGTCGCGGTGACGACATCGTTCGCGCCCTGCGGGCTGGTGGTCGGCCACGCCACCGACGTCGCCGGTGCGACGGGCTGCACGGTGGTGCGCGGCGAGGGGCGTCCGTTCCGCTGTGCCGCGCACGTGCTCGGCCGCGCCACCGGCACGCGCGAGCTCGCGCTGCTGGAGCCGGCGCACATGGTGGATCGGGTGGACGCGATCCTCCTCGCTGGCGGCTCGGCGTACGGTCTCGATGCTGCCGCGGGCGTCATGAGGTGGATGGAAGAGCACGAGCGCGGATTTGCCGTTGGTGCCGGGGTCGTGCCGATCGTGCCGGCAGCAGTCGTGTTCGATCTCGCGCCGCTCGGCCGGTTCGACGCGCGCCCGGGTCCGCAGATGGGTTACGATGCCTGCGAGAGCGCGACAGGTGCGCCGGCCGAGGGGAGCGTGGGCGCCGGGACCGGCGCCACGGTCGGAAAGGCAGCGGGCCCCGGTGGGGCGATGAAGGGCGGCATTGGCATCGGCGCCGCCGACGCGGGAGACGTGGTGGTCCGCGCGCTTGCAGTGGTGAACGCACTCGGCGACGTGAGAGACGGCGCCGGGCGTATCGTCGCTGGCGCCCGCACGGCGGACGGCGGCTGGCTGGACAGCGCGACGTGGATGGCGCGCGGCGCCGGCGAGCCGCGCCGGTTCGACTCGGTGGCCGGCCACAACACGACACTGTGCGTGGTGAGCACGAACATCGCCCTCGATCGGGTGGCACTCGGCTCCGTGGCGCGCGCGGCCAGCGCGGCGCTCTTCCGGCGCATCACGCCGGTGGGTACGTCGTTCGACGGCGACGTGATCTTCGCGACGGCGCCGACAGCAAGCGAGGTCGCGGCGCCGGCACCGCAGGTCGAGGCGCTCGCGGTCGAGGCGCTCGAGGCGGCAATCGAACGCGCCGTCCGCACCCGTGCACCAGGAGAGACGCTGAGTTGACGCACGACGATACGCCGCGGGCGACCATCCGCACGCCGGTAGCCCCCGTGTTCGCCGAAGCGCGCGTGGCCAGCGCGCAGATCTCGCAGCTCGTCGCCGGCCGCCAGCTGGAGCTCCTCGAGCAGCGCGACGACTGGTACCGCGTGCGCGGCCCCGACGAGTACGAGGGCTGGGTGCATCGCGGCTACCTGGAGCACGCGTCCGACTATCACGCGAAGCTCGATCGCGTTTCGCTCGGTTGCGTGACGATCGACGCCAACGGCGCGCGGCGCGCGATGCCGCTCGGCGCCCTGCTGGAGCCGGAGGAGCGCGTGGAGAGCGGCGAGGCGGTGGATGTCGCCTCGCGCCCACGGCGGTTTCCCACGGAGGCGTCCGCCATCACCCGGAGCGCGCTCGACTACTTCGAGGGGACGAGCTACCTGTGGGGCGGCATCACGCCGTGGGGCGCCGACTGCTCCGGGCTCGTGCAGAGCGTGTACTCGCTGCACGGAGTGCAATTGCGGCGCGACGCCTGGCAGCAGGCGCAGCAGGGTGAGCCGGGTCCCGAGGCACTGATCGACGCCGAAGCGGGCGACCTGCTCTTCTTCTCCGACCGCGTGGACGGCCACATCACGCATGTGGCCATCTCGCTCGGCTCACGCCGTCTCGTCCACCTCGCCCTCGGCCGCGGCGGTTACGCCGTGGAGCAACTGGATGAGGAGAGCGATCCGTACGTGCAGAAGCTGCGCGAGCGGTTTGTGCATGCGCGGCGGGTACTGACTACCGCTCGTGAGACGTGAGACGTGAGAGGTGAATCGTGACGCCGTCGGGAGTTACGTCTCACGTCTCACGATTCACCTCTCACGTTCCGTTCAGCTCATCCACACCGGCGTCGGGGCCGTGGATGCGTTCGCCACTGAGCGGACCTGGATCGGCACTTCGGCGCAGGTCTGGCCATCGAGGCCGACGCGCATGAGGTAGCTGCCGGCCACGTCGAGCGGCAGGTCGAGGTGCGCGACGAGGGGGAAGTCCATCTCCACGACGCCCGGCGGCGGCGCCGCGATTCCCAGCTCGCCCTCGCTGCTCCAGAGCTCGTTCCCGCCCGGACTCAACCACTCGAGCGACACCCGGTGGGTGCCGACATCGGCCGGCGTACCCTTGAGGTGAACGACGAGCGTGGCGCGCGGATGCAGCGCCGGCAGGGTACCGACCTGCAGCGCGTCGAACACGCCGAGGATGTTGAGCTTTCCTTCCTGGGAGAGGTTCGCCGCGTCGGCGAAGAGCGCGAAGGCAACGTGCATCCTGCGAAAGTAGCAGCCTGTCGCGCCGTTTGCGACGGAGCCATGTCCCTCTAGCTTTCGGCATGGCATCGACCCTTCCCGTGACGGCTGGCCGGCGCGCTGAGGCTGCGCCCTCCAGACTCACCGTCACTGATCTTCTGCTGCTCTGCATGGCCCTCATCTGGGGGGTCAACTACGCCGTCGTGAAGTTCGGCGCGTCGCAGATCGATCCGCTCGTCTTCAACAGCGCGCGCGTCGTGCTCGCGTCCGTCGTGCTCGTCGGCATCGTGATGATGGGAGCGCAGTCGTGGCCGCGCGGCCGTACGCTGGCCGCGCTCCTCGCGCTCGGCGTGCTCGGCAACGGTCTCTACCAGTTCCTCTTCATCGAAGGCATCGCGCGCACGCGGGCTGGAGACGCGGCACTGATCCTCGCCGCCGCACCGGCGTTCATGGCCATCATCGGCCGGCTGCGCGGCACCGAGCACACTGGCGCGACCGGTGTGGCCGGCATCGCACTCTCGCTGACCGGCATCGGGCTCGTGGTGTTCGGCGACTCCGGTGGAGGCACGCGCTCCGTTTCGCTCATCGGCGACCTGCTGCTGCTCGCCGCGTGCCTGTGCTGGTCGGTTTACAGCGTGCTCCTGCGTCCGTACACGGAGCGCGTGGATGGTGTCGCCCTGTCGGCGGTGACGATGGTGGGCGGCGCGGTGCCGCTGGTGCTGGTGTCCATCCCCGACCTGCGGCAGACCACCTGGAGCGCGATCGGGTTCGGCGGGTGGGCTGCCGTGGCGTACAGCGGGCTGCTCGCTCTCGCTGTCGCATACCTGTTCTGGTATCGCGGCATCCGCACGCTCGGGCCGACCCGCTCGGCGATGTATGCCAACCTGCAGCCCATCATCGCGCTCGGCGTGGCATGGGCGACGCTGCACGAGACGCCGCACCTGCTGCAGCTCCTCGGCGCGGCGTGCATCCTCGGCGGTCTGCTTCTCACGCGGCTCCAGGCGGCGCCGGTCAACCCGCCGTGCGAATGAAGGTCGTCCTGTTCGACATCGACGGTACCATCCTCTGGACGGACGGCGCTGGACGTCGCGCCGTCCATCGCGCGCTGGAGGACGTCTTCGGCGCGCCGGTTCCCGACGGGCACGAGTTCGACGGCAAGACGGATCCGCAGATCGTGCGCGAGCTGATGCAGCTCGCCGGCGTGATGCATGGCGACATCGATGACCGGCTGGAGCATGCGCTCGAGCGCTACGTGCAGCTGCTGCACGGCGAGCTCGGTGCGCTGGAGGATCGCGATCACGTGCTGCCGGGCATTCGCGACCTGCTCGACGCGCTCGAGGCGCGCGACGACGTGCTGCTCGGCCTCCTCACCGGCAACGTGCGTCCCGGCGCGGTCGCCAAGCTTTCGGCGGTCGGTATCGATGCGAGCCGCTTCCGGGTCGGTGCCTTCGGCTCCGACCATGCGCACCGCCCCGAGCTCCCCGCCATCGCTCGCGAACGTGCGGAAGCGCTGCTCGGTCGCCAGATTCCCGGAAGCGACGTCGTGGTCATCGGTGACACCCCCGCCGACATGGGATGCGGACGCGGCATCGGCGCGCGAGCCATCGGCGTGGCTACCGGTCGTTACTCCGTGGGAGACCTGCGGGCGTGCGGCGCGGCGGCGGTGTTCGACGACCTCTCGGAGACGGCTGCCGTGGTGCGCGCGATCATGGGAGCGTAGCAGATGCTCGAGGTGGAGCTCAAGAGCGTGGTGGACGACATCCCCCGTCGGCGCGCGATGGTCGAGCGCGCCGGCGGTACGCTCGTGTGGGCCGGCCAGCTTCTCGACCGGCGGTACGACACCTCGTCGCACGAGCTCGCCGCGCGCGATCACGTGCTGCGGCTGCGGGTATATCACGACGGGAGCTCCTCACGCGCGGAGCTCGACTGGAAGGGACCGACCGGCCATGAGGACGGCTACAAGGTGCGTGAGGAGATCGGCGTGCACGTCGCCGAACCCGACGTGCTGGCGGAGATGCTGACGCGACTTGGCTACGAGGTGACGGTGGAGATCGAACGCGAGATCGCGCAGTACGAGCTCGAGGGCGCTACCGTGCGCTTCGAGCGCTATCCGCGCCTCGACGATCTCGTGGAAGTGGAGGGGACACCCGAGCAGATCGAGCGCGCCATCACCGCCATCGGCCTTCCGCGTGACGGATTCACGAGCCAGCGTCTGCCCGACTTCGTACGACGTTTCGAGGACCGCACCGGCCAGCGCGCGGCGCTCTGCCAATCGGAGCTGCGAGGCGAGCGTCACTACGATCCGGCCAATGCCTGACGAAGCGCGTCTCCCGGAGCTGGCGCGCTCGCTGCGAGCGCTCGGCGCTGCGCACGGCGACGCAGCGGAAGCGGCACATGCGGCCGTGTTCGGCCCATTGCTCGACGCGCGCGCTCGCGCCGAGAGTGGGGGCATCGATGGGGCGATCGCCGTGTTTCGCGGCCAGGCACTTGCTGCACGGATCGCGGCCCGCACGACGGAAGCAGCTCGTGATGGCGTGCTCGATCCCGCTCGCGCCCGCGCTCGCGTCGCGAGGGCGCGCGAGGCGCTCGAGCCGCTGCGCGATGCACTCCACGTGCTCGACGCCCTCACTCCCGCGCACTCGGCGGACGTCCTGACGTCGACGTCGGCGGCTGCGGCCTGGACGGCGCAGCTCGCGCGCGCGTTCCGACTTGCCGATGAGGCGTGCGTGTCCCTGGCTCGCGTGCTCGCCGAGCATGACGACGTGCCCGCACCGCGCCGTTGGCTCGGCCGTTTCGGCCGGTGATCGTCGGCATCGGAATCGACCTCGTCGAGGTGAAGCGCATGCGCGAGCTCCTCGCCCGGAAGGGCGACCGCGCGCTGCACCGGCTCTTCACGGACGGCGAGTGCGAGTACGCGCTGTCACACCCCGAGCCCGAGCGCCAGCTCGCCGCGCGCGCGGCGGCCAAGGAAGCGGCGTTCAAGGCCCTCGCCGGCAATGACCTCGCTCGCGGCATCGGCTGGCGGGAGCTCGAGGTCCTCTCGATTCGGGGCCGGGCGCCGGCGCTGCTGCTCCACGGCCGCGCCGCCGAACGGGCGAGTGAGCTCCTCGTGACCAAGGTGTACCTGTCACTGACCCACACCGAGAGCGCGGCGGGAGCGGTGGTGGTGGCGGAGCGGGACTGAGGAGCGGGAGGCGGGGAGGCGGGAGGCAGGGGAGGCGGCATCCCTGCATCCGGAACTCCCCTATCCCCGCGTCCGAGCTCTATGACTCCCCGCTTTCCTCCGTCCAGTAATCCCGATTAGTTTTCTCGGCTATGGGAACTCGAACCACGCTTGGCGGCTTTCTCCTGCTTGCTGCCGGCCTTGCTCCGCAGACCGTAGTCGCGCAGGAACACCCCGCTCGCCGAGTGGCAACCATCGTCAGCGTTGCCGTGGAAGAGTACGGCAAGGCGGTGGACGCGAAGGGCAAGCTCGTCAGCTCGCAGGAATACCAGGAGACTACCGACTTCCTGGCTGACGCGAGCCGCGCCGCGGAGCGCCTGTCCGGCGAGACCGCCGCACCGGCCCGCGCGCTGCTCGACTCCATTGCGAAGGCAGTCGCCGCGAAGCGACCGCCGGCCGTGCTCGACTCGCTCGAAGCACGGTTCGCGACTCTACTTGGCAGCGAAGCCAGGCTCGAGCTTCCCGCCGGTGCGCTGAACCTTGCCGAGGGTCGCGCGGTCTATGAGCAATCGTGCGCGAGTTGCCATGGCGAGCGCGGCCTCGGCGACGGCCCCGCCGGTGCGGGAATGAACCCGGCGCCGCCGCCGATCGGCACCACGGCGCAGATGCACGGTGTTTCGCCGGCGATGATGTACCGCATCACCTCCATCGGCATTGCCGGCACGCCGATGGCCAGCTTCGCCAGCACACTCACCGCGCAACAGCGTTGGAACGTGGTGGCGTACGTGAACTCGCTGCGCACCACGCGATCCCAGGAGCTGGAAGGGGAGGGGCTCTATACCCAGCGTTGCGCGTCGTGTCATGGCGTGACGGGCGCCGGCGACGGCGCCTACGCGCGATCGCTCACCAAGCTGCCGCCGGAGATCGGCAGCGTGGCGTGGCAGATGGAGCACAGCGACGAGGACATCGCGAACGTTGTCCTCAATGGCATCCCCGGCAGCGCGATGCCGCCGGCGCGCGACATGTCGCCAGCCGAAGCGGCAAGCCTCGTTGCGTACGTGCGCACGCTCCCACAGAAGGACCGCACGACTACCGACGTTGCGGGCGCCGATACCTCCGGTGCCCGCGCTGCGGCGCGCACGGTGATCGCCCAGCTCGAGCAGGCGCTCAGCTTCGCGCGAAGCGGCCGCTTCGCCGACGCGGGCGACAAGGCGTTCGACGCCTACATCGCCTTCGAGCCCCTCGAGGGGCCGGCACGAGCGAAGAATCCGGGCCTCGTCTCCTCCATGGAGCGCCAGTTCGCCGACTTCAAGGCGGCCGTGCGCGACAACGACCTGCGCGCCGCCGAGCGAAGCCGCGACGTGATCGAGACGACGCTGCCCGATGTCGTCGCGCTCACCGCGCCGACGGGGAGCGGCACCGAAGCCTTCTGGCAGTCGTTCCTCATCATCCTGCGCGAGGGCTTCGAGGCCATTCTCGTCATCGGCGCCATCGTCGCCTTCCTGCTCAAGACGGGCCATCGCGAGCGGCTGCGGAGCATCTGGATGGGCGTCGGCCTCGCCGTTGTCGCCAGCGCGGTTACCGCAGTCGTTCTGAAGACGCTGCTCTCCGCCGCGCCGGCCAGCCGCGAGTTCATCGAGGGCGCCACCCTGCTCGTCGCCGTCGCCGTGCTGTTCTCGGTGAGTTACTGGCTCATCTCCAAGGTGGAGGCGGCCAAGTGGCAGCAGTTCATCAAGGAGAAGGTGAACACGGCACTCGAGCACGGGGGCGGACGCGCGCTGGCGTTCGTCGCATTCCTCGCGGTGTACCGCGAGGGCGCCGAGACGGCGCTGTTCTACCAGGCGCTGTTCAACGAGGGGCCGCATGTCGTACTGCCGATCTCCCTCGGCATCCTCGTCGGCTTTGCCGCGCTCGCGGTGATCTTCACGCTCTTCTACCGCTTCGGCGTGCGCATCCCGCTGCGTCCGTTCTTCTCCGTGACGAGCGTGCTGCTGTACTACATGGCGTTCGTCTTCATGGGCAAGGGCATTCGCGAGCTGCAGGAGGGCGACATCATCTCGCTCTCCGCGATCCGCGGCTTCCCTCACGTGGAATGGCTCGGACTGTATCCGAGCTGGGAAGGTGTGCTCGCCCAGCTCGCGCTGCTGCTGCTGTTCGCGTTCGCGGTCCTGAAGACGTTCTGGCCCAAGCGCTCGGTCACGCTACCGACCGTGATCCCGTCTCCCGCAGCGGCCCCGCCACTCGCCACCACCGAGGAGCTGGCGCGCATCCGTTCCGAGAACGACGACCTCCGGCGGCGACTCGATGCGCTCGAGGAAGCCGCAGCCCGCGAGGCGGCGCAGGGGTAGCGGTCGTTGTCGTGAGCTGAAACAGCGAGAGAGGACAACGCGGGAACTGCCTGAAGAGGCAGGAGGCGCTCCTCTCTCGTGAAGGTCATGCGCACTGGAGCCGTCTCCCGTCTCCCGCGCTTCGAACAGCGAGCTACGCCGTCGCGTGGCTCGCGGCGTTCTCCGGCGTCTCGTAGATCCCTGGCTTCGCGGGTGTGATCCTCCATCGCCACGCCATCCACAGCGCGCCCCCCACCACGAAGGCGATCGCGATCAGCTGCGCATAGGTCAATCCCATCGCGAGCCGGTCATCCTTGGCGCGGAAGAACTCTACCGCGAACCGCTCCAGCCCTGCCAGCACGCAGTACACACCGAAGAGCCAGCCCTCGGCGTGCTTGTGGTCGCGCAGCCTCCACAGGATCAGGAACATGATCACGCCGAGCAGCACCTCGAGCAGCTGCGTCGGATAGACCGACAATACGGTGGACGGCGCCACGCCGGCTGGCACCGCCACGCCGAAATCGCGGGCCATGATGCCAGCCGTGCTCGGCGGCGCGCCGTGCGGGAAGGCGACGGCGAGGAAGCCGTTCCACGGCCGGCCGTAGTCATCACCGATTGCCCAGCAGCCAGTGCGTCCGACCGCGTACGCCGCAGCGATCGCCGGACCTCCGACGTCCATGACGCGCAGTACGCCGTACCTCTTGTGCGCGACCACGGCGAGCACCGCGAGCGCGCCGCCGATCAATCCGCCCCAGAACACGAAACCGCCGCGATCGAACAGCGCGTCCCAATTGCCGAGCACGATCACGTAGTAGAGCTTCGCGCCGAGCAAGCCACCGATCACCGCGGCGAAGATCATGTCGCCTACCGGCTCCGGATCGAAGCCCCGTCTCGCGAGCTCCCGCTGCGCCACCACCTGCGCGATGACGAATGCCAGCAGCACGGCGATGCCGAAGCCGGTGATCTGGAGCGGCCCGATGCCGTATGCGAACGGGTGGTGGACGATGGGATTGGAGAGGAGGGTCATGCGCTGACGAGTCCGGGAAGCGGCATGGAGGCAAAAGCGTTCAGGTCGAGCGGCGCGCGCTCGCCGCGCTCGTAGTGAAAGAGACCCGCGCGCGCAATCATCGCCGCGTTGTCCGTCGCGAGGCGTGAGCTCGGCGCAAATACCTCGGCGTCCAGCCGGCGCATGCGCTGACGCATCGCCTCGACGAGCGTGCGGTTTCCTGCTACCCCGCCGCCGAGCACCACGCGCTGCCGGCCGAACTGCTCCACGGCGCGCGCCGTCTTCTCGACGAGCGTCTCGACCAGCGCATCGTGGAAGCCGCGCGCGATGTGCGCGTGATCATCCGCGCTGCCGTCGCGCACGGCGTGCAGCACGGCCGTCTTCAGGCCGCTGAACGACACGTCGAAGTAGTCGTTGTCGCCGGGCTGCTGATTCCGGCGCAGCATCGGCCGCGCGAAGCGGAATCGCGACGGATCCCCGGTGCGTGCGAGCTTCTCCACCGGCGGACCGCCAGGGTAGGGAAGGCCGAGCAGCTTGGCCACCTTGTCGAATGCCTCGCCGGCCGCGTCATCGCGGGTGCGGCCGAGCACCTGGTAGCGGCCCCACTCCGGCACGTCGACGAGAAGCGTGTGCCCGCCCGACACGAGCAGCGCCGTGAATGGCGGCACCGCATCGTGATGCTCAAGCGCCGTGGCGAAGAGGTGTCCCTCCATGTGGTGCACGCCGACGCACGGGATTCCGCGACCGAACGCGAGTGCCTTGGCGAAGCTCACTCCCACGAGCAGCGCGCCGACGAGACCGGGCGCGTACGTCACGGCGACCGCGTCGACGGAGTCCAGCTTCACGCTTGCATCCTCCAGTGCGCGCTCCACGACCGGCACGATGGCGGTCAGGTGCTGACGCGACGCGATCTCCGGCACCACCCCGCCGAAGATGCGGTGCACGTCCTGCGACAGGATGACCAGCGACTCGAGCTCCGCCTCGTCGCCCTGGCCCGACAGCACGGCGGCGGATGTCTCGTCACACGACGTCTCGATGCCGAGGATGCGCGTCACGGCGCCACCGCGGTGGCGGGTGGCGTCCCGCTCGCGCGCACCTTCACCTGCGCGGGATTCACCGTGACGCCGAGTCCGGCCGTGTCGAGGTCAGCCACGTGCGGCATGGTGTCGCCGGCGGCGAGGGTCAGAGGCACCGGGTACACCCCGCGCAGTCGGCGCACGATGCGCCGAGGGCCGGTGACGCGAACCGTCTCCGGTTGAAACCGCAACCGCGCGGGCGCCGGCGCGCCGCCGGCGAACTGCACGCGAATGCGCCCTCCGTTCAGCACGGCCACCTGATTCGACGCCTTGGTCTCGAAGCGCAGCGTCACGCTGCGCGGCTGGACATCGAGCACGCGCACGTCCGCCGACAATTCCGGCGGGATGCGCACGTCCGAGGGAGTGAGGTCGAGCACCAGCGTATCCGGCACGTCGCCGCCGATACTGCGACGGATCTCCGGCGGCGTGGCGTAGAGCTTCACGATGTCGGCCGTGCTCCCCGCGACGAGGGCGCGCAGTCGCGGCGCATCGCCGAGCAGCACGAGCGAGCTGTCGAGCACCGGCGTCACGGAGACGGGAACGAAGCTCTCCGTCCGCTGCCGCGCGCCGACCACCAGCCAGATCAGCACCGTGATCAGGAGCGCCATCGCCTTGAGGCCAAGTCGCTCGGTGAACCACGCGCGCAATCGCGCGCGCCAGGTGCGACGCTCGTTGCGCGGCGATCCGTTCTGGGGTGTCGTCATCGCGCGGTCCTCATCGGCTTCCCACGCGTCAGCGTGCCTTCAACGGGATTGTCCGGGCGGTATCCCCCAACGGTACGGCTGCCGCTGGTGCTTCCGGAATCCCCAGCAGCTCGCGGATCAGCGCGCGGTTGGCCTCCGAGTTCCAGTCGGCGGCCCCGATCACCTTCTTCCGGATCGTCCCCTCGCGTCCGATGACGAAGGTCTCCGGAAAGCCGGTGACCTGATAGTTCGTCTTCGTCTGCTGCTTCGGGTCGTGGAGGATGGTGAAGGTGAGCCCGTACTCCTTCACGAAGTCGCGGATCGCGTCCTCGGCGCCGGGATCGTCCACGCTCACGCCGAGCACGACGAGTCCCTGCGGACCGAACTCGCGGTGCAGCTTCTCGATGCTCGGCATCTCCACGCGACAGGGCTCGCACCACGTTGCCCAGATGTTGAGCAGCACGACCTTGCCCTTGTAGTCGGTGAGCGTGCGCTCCTGCTTCGGCTGGTCGAGCGTGGCGGCGACGATCGGCGGCGCCTGCGAGCCGACCGAGACGGGAAACAGCTCGTCACCGAGGAAATGTGTCGCCGCGAACAGCGCGAGGGCGAGCACGCCGACCGCGCCAAGAACTCCGAGCCACTGCTGGCGTGCCGTCATGAGGCGGCTCCGCGCATCAGGCGCGTTCGACGCACTGCGCGCGCAGCATGCCGATCTCGGCGCGCGGATCGTCGGCGTTGAACACCGCGTTGCCGGCGACGAACGCATCCGCACCCGCGCGCCAGCACGGATAGATCGTGTCGCGGTTGATGCCGCCATCCAGCTCCAGCACGGCGCGACTACCGGCCTCGTCGAGCATGCGTCGCGCGCGGCCGATCTTCTCCAGCGAGTGCGGGATGAACTGCTGACCGCCGAAGCCCGGATTCACCGTCATCACGAGCAGGAGGTCCATGTCGTCGAGCACGTTCTCCACCATCGACAGCGACGTGGAGGGATTCAATGCCACGCCCGCCGCCGCGCCCAGCTCGCGAATTCGCGTCAGCTGTCGCTGCAGGTGCGGCGTGACTTCCGCGTGCACGGTCAGTCCCGTCGCGCCGGCGTCCACGAAGTCATCGAAGTACTTCTCCGGCTCGACGACCATGAGGTGCACGTCCATCGGCAGCTCGGTGAGGCGGCGCACCGTCTCGATCACCTTCGCGCCGAAGGTGAGGTTCGGCACGAAGCGGCCGTCCATGACGTCCACGTGTACCCAGTCCGCGCCGCCCGCCTCGAGCATGGCGATCTCGTCGGCGAGACGGGCGAAGTCGGCGCTGAGTATGGAGGGCGCGATGCGAACGACGCTCATGGAGTTCCCCCTGGTCCGCCCGGCGCCGCGCCCGCGACGCGAAGCTGCACCGACGCACCGGGCAGAATGGTGGCTCCCGGCACCGGTGTCTGGCTCACCACGCTTCCCTGCGGGCTCGTGGCGAATGGGTCGTAGGTCACCTGCACGTCGCGCACGCCGAGCTGGGTGAGTACCAGCCGCGCGGATTCGACGTCGCGGCCAATCAGTCCCGGCATCTGCAGCGTGGCGACCGCCGGTCCGCGGCTCAGCACGAGCGACACCGTGCTCGGTACACTGACCTGCGCGCCTGCTGCGGGCCGCGTGCTCACCACCGTGCCGGCGGGCGCGTCGCTGTTCGTCTCGCCCACGTCGCCCACGTCGAACCCGTCCTTCTCCAGCAACACCTGCGCTTCGATCCGCGTCATGCCGGTCACGGTGGGCACGGTGACGATGCGCTGTCCCGCACTCACGATGAGCGTCACCGTGCTGCCAACCCCTTCACGCGCGCCCGGCTCGGGCGACTGATCGAGGACGGTGAGCTTCGGCGCCGAGTTGTCGTAGCGCTGCTCGCCCTGCTCGGACTTGAACCCCGCCTGCGCCAGCCGCTGTGCGGCCTCCTCGTACGTGAGGCCGTTCACGTTCGGCACCTTCACGTCGCGCGGCACCACGCCGGTTGGGAAGACGACGAACGCCACGATGAGCCAGGCGAGTGAGAATCCGGCGACGAGTGCGACCAGGTACACGAGCGACGTCCGCATCTTCGAACGCCAGCTCACGCCGCCACTCCACTCACGCCACCACGTGGACGACGGAATCGCGCCGCGAACGCGCCGTCTGTGCCGTGCCGCTGTGGCAGCACGCGCAGCAGTCCGTCGTCCAGCGTACTCTCCGGCACCACGCCGCTCGGCGGTGGCTCGAGGTGCCAGTCGGGGTGCTCGGCAAGAAAGGTGTCCACCTGCTGATCGTTCTCCTCCAGCTCCAGGGAGCAGGTGCTGTAGATGAGCAGCCCGCCAGGCCGCACCGCGGACGCGCTGGCGCGCAGGATATCGCGCTGCAGCGTCGGCATCACGGCGAAGTCACTCGCCTTGAGCCGCCAGCGTGCATCGGGATGCCGGCGAAAGGTGCCGGTACCGGTGCAGGGTGCATCGACCAGCACGGCATCCATGTCCCGCAGCGGAGGCTGCATGGCGTCGGCCGCATAGGGGAACACGTTGCGCACGTCGAGTCGGCGCACGTTGTCACGCACGCGCATCAGGCGCGTGCGTGACGCGTCGCCAGCGAGCACCACGCCCGCGGTTCGCGCCAGCTCGAGTGACTTGCCGCCCGGCGCCGCGCAGACATCCGCCACGCGGGCCCCCGTCGGCACTGACGCGTAGCGGGTGACGAGCGTGCTCGCTGGATCCTGCAGGTGGAAGAGCCCCTTCCGGAACGCACCGAGCTCCGTCATCGCGCCAACGCCGCCGGCGAGCACGATGCTGTCGGAGACGAGCGGCGCCTCCGCAGTCTCCACGCCCGCTGCCTCGAGCATCGCCTCGAGCTGCTCACGTACCACGTGGTAAGGGCGCGCGACGAGGGGCGCCTCCTGATTGTTCGCCTCGAGCAGGCGGCGCGTCTCCTCCTCGCCCCAGCGCGCGAGCCAGCGCGCCACGATCCAGCGCGGGTGCGAGAGCTCCTGCGCCAGCGCGTCGACGACGTCGTTCGCCACGGGCAGGGTCAGCGCCTCGCGCTCGCGATCCAGGCGGCGCAGCACCGCGTTCGCCAGCTTGCTCGCGCCGATGCCGTGGCGACGCTTGACCAGCTCCACCGTCTGGCCGATGGCCGCGTACGCCGGTACGCTGCCCATGGACAGCAATTGATACGCACCGAGTCGGAGGAGGTCGATCACGTCCGCATCGAGGCGCGCGAGCCCGCCACTGACCCGCTCGGCGAGCAGCGCATCGAGCCAGCTGCGGCGACGCAGCATGCCGTAGACGAGTTCGCGTGTCCAGCGGCGATCGCGCGGCTCGAGGCGCGACGTACGGCGGTCGAAGCTGCTGTCGAGCAACTCGCCGCTGCGGAGGTCAGCGCAGATCTCGGCGGCAGCGAGCCGCGCGTCGGTCACGCCGCCGCGCGCGGGGGATGAATGTTCATGCAGCGCCGGCCTCGTCATGACATGAAAGATAGTCGCTGGCGGCACGTTCGGCATTCGGCGCATCCCAGATACCGCGGATCACGGCGACGCCGTGCGCACCGGCCATCCGCAGCGCCCGGCAGTGCCGTGGACGGATTCCACCGATCGCGACGAGCGGCGCGCTGGACAGTCCGGCGAGCCGCTCGAGGCGCGTTGTCGCGGCACCGTCGCCGGCCGCGGGCGCGAACACGTGGTCCACTACCAGCCAATCCGCGCCGGCGCGAGCCGCCTCGACCCCTTCCGCCACACCGTGGACGCTCGCGCCGAGCGCGAGTGTCGGCGCCGCGTGACGCGCGTCGGCGGTGAGGAGCGACCGGCTGGTGAGTTGCGCCCCCCGTGCCCGCACGGCAAGGGCGACGTCCACGCGATCGTTCACGACCAGCCACGCGCCAGTGATGTTCTGCGCGGCAGCGAGTGCCTGGGCGAGCTCGTAAAGTCCGGCGGCGGTGAGGCGCGGCGCGCGCAGGTGCAGCGCGCCGCGCGGACCGAGCACCCCCATCACGCCGCAGGCCACGTCGATGAAGTCCGCGCGCGCGACGATCTCGTCGCTCGTGACCGCGTGGACCACGGGCACGCGCAGGGTCGGGGAGGATGAAACGGCGGTGGGGGCGCTGGACACGCTCCCCCTTACGCGGGAGCGCGACTGCCGGTGTCGAATCGATCCCCGACCGCGACTCCGCGGCCGTGGGCCCACTCGAGTGGTGCGAGCCGGCGCTTCCCCGCCGGTTGTACCGCCAGCACCCGTACCGCCCCGGAGCCGCAGGCGACCAGCATCCCATCGCTGTCTACCGACAGCACCGCGCCGGGAACGTCGGTGTTCGTTCGCGGTGCGACCCGCGCGCCGAAGAGCTTCGCCTCCGTGCCGCGCACCCGACCCCACGCGCCGGGCCGCGGATCATAGGCGCGGATGTGTCGCGCCACCTCGAGCGCCGGACGGGTGAAGTCCACCGCCGCGGTCTCGCGCGTGAGCTTGGGGGCATAAGTGGCCGCCGCGTCATCTTGCGGGACCGCCTTCGCCAGGCCCATCTCGAGCAGGGCCAGCGCCTCGATGAGCGACTGCGCGCCCATCTCGCTCAGCCGCAGCGCAAGCTCGCCCGCCGTCTCGTCGGCGAGGATTGGCGTGCTCGCCGAGAGGAGCACCGGGCCGGCGTCGAGCGCGGGGACCATCTGCATGATGGACACGCCGGTCGCGTCGAAGCCCTCCCGAATGGCGGCCTGGATGGGCGCGGCACCTCGCAGCTTCGGCAACACCGATGCGTGAATGTTGAGCGTGCCGAGCCGTGGCGCATCGATCACCGACTTCGGGAGGATGTGTCCGTACGCGACGACGACGCTGATGTCCGGTGCAAGCGCGCGCAGTCCGGCGAGAAAGGCATCGCCGCGCGGCTTGTCCGGCTGCTGCACGGGAATCCCCTCCGCGAGCGCCACTTCCTTCACCGGTGATGGCATCAGCCGCGAGCGCGACCGGCCCACCGCGCGATCGGGCTGCGTCACGACGCCAACGACGTCGAAGCCCTCGCCAATCAGTGCGCGCAGCGGGGCAGTCGCGAATTCAGGGGTCCCCCAGAAGAGGACCCGCACCTACAGCTCCTCGTCCGGGTGATCGTGCTCCTCGCGATCGTCCGGCGTCTCCAGCGCCACCCGGCGGATGTAGCCCGGATACTTGTCCTGCTGGAGCTTCCACTTCGCGAGCGCGGCGGTGCGCTTCAACACGCTCAGGTAATCGATGAACAACTTGCCGTCGAGGTGATCGATCTCGTGCTGCAGGCAGCGCGCGAGGAGATCGGTCGCCTCGATCTCGAACGTCCGGCCGTCCAGGTCCTGCGCACGCACGGCGACGCTGCGCGGACGCTCCACATCGCCGTAGATGTCAGGAATCGAGAGACACCCCTCCTCGCCCTTCGCGCGGCCGGACGCGCTCACGACCTGCGGGTTCACCAGCACGAGCGGCTGGTCGTCTACGTCGATCACCGTGATCCGCTCCGTGCGTCCCACCTGCGGCGCGGCAAGCCCGATGCCGCGTGCATGGTACATCGTGGCGAACATGTCCTTCGCCAGCGCACGCAGCTCGTCGTTCACCGCCTCCACCGGCGTGGTGGCCTGACGGAGAATCGGGTCGCCGAGCACGCGGATATCGAGGATGCTCACGGCGCGTCCCGCTACTCCTTCGTCGCTGCGCTCGCGCCGCCGATGATCCGCGCGATCCGTCCGCGCTCGACGACCAGGCGCGACTCGCCGGACTTGATCGTCACCTGATCCTCCATCGGTCGTGCCTTGGCGCCTTCCGCCACGATGGTCTCGCGCACGTGCACCACCTCGCCGATGATGCCGCCCGTGGTGACGACCTGGTCGCCGCGCTTGAGGTTGCGCAACGCCTCCTCGTGCAGACGCTTCTGCTTCTGCTGCGGACGAATGAGCAGGAAGTAGAAGATGCCGAAGATCGCCGCGATCTGGATGAGGAACGGCGTCAGTGTACCGGCGCTGCCGCCGCCGAGCTGAAGCGCGAGGAGAGCCGGTTGAAAGCCGGGTGGGATCATGCGGTGGCCGTCGTGGTGCGAGAATGGTGGCGCTGGAGCCAGGAGTCGCTCCAGGCGTCGAACGTGCCGCCGAGCAGGGCCTCTCGCGCCTGCCGCATCAGCGACACGAGGAAATGTACATTGTGCAGCGACAGGAGGCGGAGCCCGAGGATCTCGTCAGCCAGGAAGAGGTGGCGGATGTAGGCCCGGGAGAAGCGCGTGCACGCCGCGCAATCGCACTCCGGATCCAGCGGTCGCTTGTCCAGGCGGAACTCGGCGCGCTTGATGTTGAGTCGCCCGTTGGCGGTGAACACCGCGCCGTTGCGCCCCATGCGCGTCGGGGCCACGCAGTCGAAGAGGTCCACGCCGCGACGCACGCCCTCGACGAGGTCCTCGGGGAAACCGACCCCCATCAGGTAGCGCGGCCGATCGGTCGGCAGCTCCTCATGAACCTCCTCGAGGATGCGGTACATCTCCGGCTTCGGTTCGCCCACCGACAGTCCACCGATGCCGTAGCCCTTCCAGTCTCCCATCTTGCGAATGGCACGTGCCGCCTCGCGCCTCAGGTCGGCGTGGATGCCCCCCTGGACGATGGGGAAGAGCGCCTGCTCGCTGCGCCCGGGGATGACGTCGGTGTCGTTCAGGCGCTCGAACTCGGCCCGGCAGCGCGCGAGCCAGCGCAGGCTTCGCTCGCTCGCATCCCGCGCGATCGCGTGCTCGCTCTGACCGGGAATCACGTGATCGAACTGCATGATGACGTCCGCGCCAAGATTGCGCTCGATGCGCATCACGCTCTCTGGTGTGAAGCGGCGCTTCGAGCCATCGATGTGGCTGCGGAAGTCCACGCCATCCTCGTCCACCGTGCGCAGCCCTTCCAGGCTGAACACCTGGAAGCCGCCCGAGTCGGTGAGGATCGGTCCGTCCCAGCGCATGAACTCGTGCAGGCCGCCCAGCTCGCGGATGGTCTCGTCGCCCGGACGCAGGTGGAGGTGATACGCGTTGGCGAGGATCATCTGCGCGCCCATCGCACGCAGGTCGTCCGGGTCGAGCGACTTCACCGTGGCGAGCGTCCCCACTGCCATGAATGCCGGCGAGTGCACGACGCCGTGTGGCGTGGCGAATCGCGCCGCGCGCGCGGCGCCGCTGGTAGTCTCGAGGGCGAAGGCGAACGGAGTCATCTATTGCCGGCGCGGACGCATCATCACACGATCGCCATCGCGTCGCCGTACGAGTAGAAGCGATAGCGCTCGGCGATCGCTTCGTGATAGGCGCGCATGGTGAGCTCGTAGCCGAGGAAGGATGCGACGAGCATGATCAACGTGGAGCGGGGCAGGTGGAAGTTCGTGATCAGCGCGTCCACCACACGGGGGCGCGCGGGCGGCCGGATGAAGATACGCGTTTCGCCCGCGCCGGCGCGTACGGCGCCCGTTGCGTCGGCCGCCGCCTCGAGCGTGCGCACGGAGGTGGTGCCCACGGCCCAGACTCGCTTGCCGGCATCGTGCGTCATCGCCACCGCCTGCGCGGTAGCGTCGGGAACCATGTATCGCTCCTCGTGCATCGGATGCTCGGCGGGGTCGTCCGTCTCCACCGGCTTGAAGGTCCCCGCGCCCACATGCAGTACGACGTCGGCGCGCCGAACTCCCCGTTCGTCCAGCGCGGCGAGCAGCGCCGACGTGAAGTGCAGGCCGGCCGTCGGCGCCGCCACCGAACCTGCCTCGCGCGCATACACCGTCTGGTAGCGCTCCGCGTCGCTCACTTCGTCGCCGCGCTCGATGTACGGTGGGAGCGGCACGTGGCCGTGGCGTTCGATGGCATCGTCCACACTGCTGAACGGCGCGCGAACATCCAGCCGCACGATGCGCGTGCGACGCGTCGTGACCTCGAGAATCTCGGCCGTGAAATTCGGCGCGATTTCCACCACCCGTCCTGGCTTGAGCTTTCCACCGGGCGACACCATCGCCTCGTAGCGCCCATCGCCGAGCGGCTGCAGCAGGAAGATCTCCGCCGGCGCACCCGAGCCGACTCGCGTGCCAAGCAGGCGGGCCTTCACCACCCGCGACCGGTTGACGACGAGCAGGTCGCCCGGCGCGATGATTTC